>Ga0364922_10153_pt1 | contig 41774 bp, 30 predicted proteins | sample ExccelJu500001D4_2_FD_206955 | JGI IMG/M metagenome (GOLD analysis project Ga0364922, IMG submission 206955) | Enriched cells from Trout Bog Lake Hypolimnion, Wisconsin, USA - BchlTB.June20.5000.01.D4 | ecosystem: Environmental > Aquatic > Freshwater > Lake > Hypolimnion/Profundal zone | place...
TCCTTCCGGGCACTACCATGCTGAAGCCTATATTAACGGTACCAAAGCCCTTGTTCTGGTGGACACTGGAGCGACAGATGTGGCAATTTCTCAAGAATTGGCCAATAGAATTGGCATAAAGAGTCACTATGCAATCGCAACTCAAACTGCGAACGGAAATTCCGTTGGCTACATGACCAGGCTGGCAAGTGTGAAACTTGGCGGGATTGAGGTATCAGATGTGGCGGCGATCATTGTGCCAAATTTATCAGGAGCAGATGCGCTGCTGGGCATGTCGTTTCTAAGTCGCATGGATGTACGCTTGTATAAAGGATCCATGACCATCAGGCAAGCCGACTAGAATTGGGTAAAATGTTTTTCTGATATAAGGAGAAATATTTATATCATTTACGCAGCAAAAAAAAATAACAGTTCATTCGCCTAGGGGTTTATCTTAAACGGAATGCGCTGTTCTAACTCGTTAGTATAGACTTCCATGCCTTGCGACTCTCTATTAACAAAATTTTCGATGGCTGTAGCAAACTCTTGGTGGGCAATTTTATGGAACGAGCAAGTTGGTCTGGGCTTAAACCCGCGCGCCAATTTATGCTCCCCTTGAGCGCCACCTTCAAAAAACCGAATACCTTCATTGATACAAAATTCCTGAGCTTGGTAATAACACAACTCAAAGTGTAGATTCGGTATGTATTGCATAGACCCCCAGTAGCGGCCGTATAAGGAAGTTCGATTGTAAATATTGAGTGCACCAGCGATTGGTGTGCCCTCCAGGTAGGCCATCACCAGCAAAATATTTTGCGGCATGCTATGTGCTATTTTCTGAAAGAATTCACGCGTTAAATAGGGAGTGGAACGATGCTCGGCATAGGTATTTTGGTAACATTCATAGAAAAAATGCCACTGTTCTGCAGTCACATCGGCACCTTTAATGCGCCGACACACTACGCCTGAAGAATCAATTTTTTTGCGTTCTTGCCTTATTTTTTTACGCTTATCGCGGCTTAGCCTTGTTAAAAAATCTTCAAAATCATTAAAATTTTCGTTCTCCCATCTAAACTGCACGCCATTACGTTGTAACCAGCCTGCATTTTTAAAAATGGTCGCTGAGTTTTCATCAGGAAACAACACGTGCACCGATGAAAGCTGATTTTCGAGCATGATTTGTTCAAGCGCATCCACCATTAAGGATTGAATTTTACCGGCATTTTTCACCGCCATCACCAGCAACCGTTGGCAAGTGATGGGAGTAAATGGAATGGCAGACAGAAGTTTTGGATGGTAATTTAAGCCGCTACGCTGATACGCCTCGGCCCATGCCCAGTCGAACACATATTCCCCATAAGAGTGCGATTTAACATAGAGCGGCATGGCACCTACCAACTGCCCGTCGTCGTGCACTAGCATCGGGCATGGTTGCCAGCCCGTGCCAGACCCTACTGAACCCGAGTCTTCAAGCGCGCTTAAAAAAGCATGGCTTAATATTGGTATATCCGGTACCAAGGAATCCCAACTGATGGCATCTACTTGCAAAATGCTATCGGAGATTTCTAGTGTTAAGTTCATGGGTTCAGGTAATTGACATCAATCAAATAATTGAGAATTATTGCATACATTATAGAAGCTTGATTTGATGTCTTTCAGATGGCCTTGGATGTTAATCTCTATCATCTCAAGACCCCTCCAGTGCCATGACTTTTTCACAAAATTCCTTAAAAGTTATCCAATCTATCACCAAAATAACTAATTTTTTCTCATATATTCAATAGATTAACATATAAGATCAATCAATTGATCTTATATGAATATTAGCTTAAACTGTACACATTGGTAAAGGCAGATTAGAGGTCCCTATGCTCCAAATTTCAAAAGCAGACATCCTCAGACGGCTACATTTCGATAACCCCTGGTGGAATGAGGGAAAAGAAGGCAGGATCGCATTTGAAGATGATCCTCGTCGAAAATACTACGAGTCTTTCTTCTCGGTCGTCACTGACCGCAGCGTCAGGCGGGCAGTGGTATTGATGGGCCCGCGAAGGGTGGGCAAGACTGTCATGATTTACCACGCAATTCGTGCGTTAATTGACAAGGGAGTGCCCCCCAACGCGATCATGTACCTGTCAATGGAGACACCCATTTACACGGGGCTGTCGCTGGAACAACTTCTTAATGATTTTAACGAGCTTTTTGGTCACACACGGGGCTCCAAAATATACGTTTTCTTTGATGAAATTCAGTATCTGAGAGACTGGGAAGTCCATCTCAAATCACTAGTAGACTCCTATCCCGAGTACAAATTCATTGCATCAGGTTCTGCGGCCGCGGCGCTACGGCTTAAAAGCACAGAATCCGGCGCAGGTCGATTTAGCGATTTCATACTACCCCCCCTGACATTTGCGGAATACCTCTGCTTCATCAACAGGGAAGAAGAGCTAGTCGAAGTTGAAAATGCAGTTGGCAACACCCAATCCACGATGCATGTTGCAAAAAATATTAACGAACTCAATCTCGAATTTGTGAACTATCTCAACTTTGGCGGTTACCCGGAAGCCGTTTTTTCAAAGGAAATCAGGAGAAATCCAGGGCAGTACATTAAGAGCGACATCATTGATAAGGTGCTGCTACGCGATTTGCCAAGTCTCTATGGCATTGCCAATATTCAGGAACTCAACCGCTTGTTCACTACCCTTGCCTACAACACAGGCCAGGAAATAAACCTGGACGGCCTTTCCAAATCAGCGAGCGTTACAAAGAACACCATCAAAAGATACCTAGAGTACCTTGAGGCCGCTTTTTTGATTCGTAATGTTGAGCGCATCGATCAAAATGCTAAAAGATTTAAACGCGCAACGCAGTTTAAGGTATATCTCACAAACCCATCTATGCGAGCTGCCTTATTTGGACAAGTAAATGAGGACTCAAGAGAAATGGGGTCTCTGACAGAAACTGCTGTATTTAGTCAATGGCAGCATAGCCAAGCAGCCAATTTGTATTATGCTCGCTGGAGATCTGGTGAGGTAGATATTGTTTCGCTTGCACCACGTAATCAGAAACCTACTTGGGCAGTCGAGGTGAAATGGAGTGATCGCGCCTACAAAAACCATTCCGAGCTAGATAACTGCGTGGATTTTGTGCAAAGAAATCCAGGTATTCAGAATAGAGTGTTGTTCACGACTCGAACAATCCAATCTGGCCCCATAACCTATAAGGGGGTCGTATTTGATCTACGTCCTGCAAGCGTTTATGCCTACACTCTAGGTGCAAATATTCTAGGGAATATTCAGAAAAACCAATCAAACGAAGTTGCAGGAAAAAACGAGCCATGAGTTCGCATCCATAAGCCTGCGGGAGGCGAAAGCTAAAATCATACTCAGGTGTATTTTGTGGCGTAGCCAAGGCGATGGGATGGTTGATGTAGGGAGACGCCTCAGCATCTTTTCTGCGTTGATTTTTGTGCTTGTCTGCTAAAGATTGAGCTTTGCTGGACCGAACGAATTTAAATGGCATAAAGAGCTTCCTTTAGCTGCTCGCTCCTTGGTTCAATTCAAATAGGACGCAACGCGGCAAGAGCAAAATTTCTGAAAAGCAAGTTTCACTAATTTACAGATTATCTTTTCTCTTTTTACTACCGGACGTCTTGGATGAGCGTTGCACCTTTAATTGCCCTTCTTGCGCAGGGGTGTCCGAAAACAAAGCGCCACTGACTGCGTCATGCGAACTCATTTGATCGCCAATCGAGGCCGAAGGTATCAAAGGTTCTATATCAACATCTGGATTAGCACTGACTTCAACGACACCTTTGGATTCAATGATTATGGCCAGTTCCGTAGCATTGATGTTCTTTTGTTGACCATCAGACTCAGAGTTGGAAATTGAATCGCTCGCCTGTGTATCGATCAGGTTTTCAACAAGAGGCTCCGCCGGAGCGTTGACATCAGACAAAATATTTTTAATAGATCCCTGTTCAAGTGATTCATCCATCGCAGCAGCGGCAGAAGTAGCGGCTGCGGCTGCGGCTGCGGCTGCGGCTGCCGCTGCTGCATCAGCTTGAGCTTGAGCTTGAGCCTTAAGCGTATTGGCATGCTGTTCAGCTAGTTCTTGTTGACGCTCAACAACATAATTTCCAACATCAATTGAACATGGTAGTTTTCCGGGTACCAATGAAGAAAATGTGAGGGGTGTACTGGCGTAGGCCAAGGTGGTGACCGCAATGTCATCCATAGCTCGGCCAATCATGTAAGCAGTGTTTGCACCAGCGATCGGCCCACACTCCATGACCACCTCGCCAATGTCCTTGACTAAAGAATGAAGAACCACATCCTTGCCCGAAGCAATTACATCAGCGTAATGGAAAACAACGACTAGTTGAAGAATGGAAACATCAATACCCAAGCGAGATTTGATAACTTCAGAAAGCTTTTGCCCAATGTCGCGGAGCAGCCTATCCTTTAAAACCGGCTCCTTTACTGAGAAATCTTGACGCAACTTTCGAATGACCTCACCCAAACCAAGTTCTTGAGTCCGTGCTTTCTTCTCTTCCTCGCCGACCAGGACGCCAAATACTGAGAAACTGGCTGCCCAGGAAAAAGCATTTGTGGCCCTTAGTTCTGATGCCTTCTCTGCGTTCGGCAAAGATACCTTGCCACTCAAATAATTAGAAATTTGACTAGGTATTAAAGACAAATTTGGTTCGCCAAGGCCCGTAACTTTAACAAGTGTTCGCCCACGGCAGTCTGCCCGTACGTCTTTCTGTATAGACGTCCAAGATTGCCACGCATTCTGAAATATTGCCGGACCAATCTTTGCCTTGGCACGTTGCGCATCCGCTTCTATCAGGCGTGCTCCCCGATCAGAAACAGGTATGAACTCATCTACGGCTTCAATCAACAACCATGTTAGTTCTTGGGAATTTGAAGAAGCTACATCCTGCTGGAAACTCCGAAAGTTTGGCTTGAGCTTTGCCAGAATAAACGCCTGGTCATCATCAATGCTTATATCTGGCGCTCGGTCCATCAACAATGCAAAGCCGTCTATATCCTCACTATCCCTCACGCGAGATACACGACCATTGCAGCGAATCCGACCGACTGCAATCCAATTCAGCCACTCGGGATATGTGGCGACAAACATCCATGCTGAGTGGTCCATATTTAAAAGAAATCCTCTTTATCTGAATTAGATTTTTTCGTCACTTTGACTTCCGTTACCACTGACTTTGGCAAATTAGCCACATGGGGATGGGGCTTATTGCTGTTAAAGGACAAAAACAGATTTTCTCTACTTCTGGTTACGGCAACAAAAAGAACACGCCGATCCAAATCAGGATCATTTTCAAGCGCTCGCTTCCCAACAATCACTGTGTCTGAGTTAAGACTTGGAATAAATACATTCCTAAAATCCAACCCTTTCGAACTGTGAAATGTCATCAGGTAAACGAGAGGCTTCGTGTCACTCTCAGCAAGTGAACCAAAACTATTTCCTAAATATACAAGCGGCGTATCATTTTCGGACCAGTGCTCATTAAATGGTGTGTAATCACGTTTCCCTTTGGAAAATTTAACTCTCGGCGGCGCGTCGGTCTTCAGATGATCTGCGAGTTTCCAAGAAAAGTCTGCGATCGCATCATGCGTGGGGAATAGAATTACGCTTGGATCGCCAGGCCGGGACCGGCGAAGAGCCTCATCCCAAACCCACTCAACCTCGTTGCTCTCTTTTTCAAATGGGATCAGTCGAATTGTCACGTTCGCTGTTTTGACAGCATCGCTTCCCTCTACGATTCTGGCCTTAGGTAGGATAGATAAAGCGACATCTCGAAGTAACTTGGTAAGCCGAAATATTTCCAATAGCTTCCATGCAACGGGTTGAACCGTCCGAACGATATCCTCTTCTTTTGCACCTTCCTCGTATATTCTTTGATCGGAGTCTCCAGCAACGTACATATGCTCAGAAAGAGCTCTTATTCTTGTTAAGTCACCAGGCTTTATATCTTGGACCTCGTCGAGGAAAACGTAATCGTATGTCTGCCTGTCAGACAAAAATTGCGTGTGCGTTTTAATAACAATCCGCCTGGCAACAGGGCCATGGAAACCCGTCGACACCAAGTCTTTAAGAGCGTGGGTAAAGGTAATAAAGCAAAGAGTAGCTTTGGGTTGATCCGCTGCAACCCGTTCAATTAAATGAGTTATTACTACTGTCTTCCCTGTACCAGCAAAACCTTGTATCCAATGCGGCTTTGAAAGTTGTTTGCTGATCCCATCAAGAACGCTGCGCTGCTTGATGCTCAATTGGTTGAAAGGCACGTACCAGCTCATATCAATTCCTCGCTAGTAACAGTGGTTGGCCAATAGAACTCACCAAATTATCTTCATCATAGACAGGCGTATTGCTAAAGCTTTCAACTCTTGCCTTAGCCCGATCTATCACGTCATGATTTTCAATCAATTCCGCAGCTGCCATAAGGTTGCGGCAACCATCTTTGGTGATGATGTGTGCGTCCAGCTGCTGAGACCATAAACTCACGCACTTTTTGATCATTACTTTTCCTTCTGGGTTACCCCGCGTTATTAGGATTCTCCCAAGTGCCAAGAGTGCAGCAGGAAACCTTGCATCGAGTTCCAATGCCTCACGAAGCAAGCTCTCGTGTGTATCGCCGGATTCATCACATGCGAGGTTGTATGCCGTAACCGCTGTGGGCTTTCTTTCATGCGCTCGACGAGCCCACTCGCGTGAGCGCTCTTTCCGTCCAGCTTTCGAATAAGCGTAACAAATATTGGTCGCGTGATCTTCTGTGGCATCCAGACGCTCTGCAGCAACAAACATATCTGCGGCCACCTCAAAGGCCTCTGCAGACAGTGCAGCTTCAGCATAAGCAATAACGACTTGCTTTGGCAATCTTCCACCGGACTTAAGTAGCGCCGCATTAAATTGCTGTTTTGCCTCAAGCATTCTCGTTTCGGCAGGACTTAAATCTTGATTTGCCAGAGGATTTAGCAGCGACGCTTCAACCGTAACACCAGCAACCTCCGCCTCAATCTCTAATAGTTTTTCATGGGTAATTCTTGCAGTAACAACCACTTCTTCACCGACTGAAAAACCGTCCGCATCACTTGAATGTATCCTGAGCAGACCTAAAAGCTTGCCTTCACTGCTCACACAAATTGGCAACTCAATGATATTTTGATTCGCTTTATCAACACGCAGTCGTGTGCAAAACTCGCTTTCAGAAGGTACCGCCGAAGCTGCGGGGATGATAGTTTCCAATTTCCCTCCCCGTGCGATCACAAAAATTGGCTCTGATGTGATGGGCTTGATTAGGTCAAAGCCAAAAGCATGAAATCCCAAACTATGAAGTGCTGCTCCGAGGGAGACATGAGTTCGTAGATCACTGGGGATGATCGCTTTAACCGTTTTCGGCAGGTGACTCATCACGGCAGTTCGTACAACTGGGTTGGAGGCACTTCCACCAATGAAAAGCACAGCTTCAAGATCATCAGCTTCAAGGCCAGACTTATCAATAGCGTCCGCCACTGGCGCAAATACGTGAGCAGTCGAAACGTCGGGGTCATATCGCTCGACAAACGGCTTCATTGAGTCAGCCAGTTGAGCAAGACTTAGGGACGGTCGCTGAAGAGTCAACTCTTGGCCACGGATCTTGAAAGTGGGCACAGGCAGATCCTCAAAAGGCGCAACCTCTTGGCTACGAACTTGCGCCAAAGTATTGAGTCCTCGCTCAATCAGCCACTTAATGGCCGCTAGTTTTAATCTCTCAGCCGTTGGCTGCAAGCGGGGGATAAGTCGCTCTTCAATATCACGAAGTTCAGGATCGAAACCAGGCGCACTTAAAAGCAATTGCGGTAGTAGAACAGACCGCGCAATCGCCCTATCAAAATCATCTCCGCCAAGTGCAGTAAATCTTGATATCGCCCGATTTCTAGAACTTACTCGACCATTAGCGATACTTACTTCGAGAATCGAAACGTCGCAGGTCCCAGCTCCGAAATCATAAACAAGAATATTGGCAGCACCTTTTTTCAGTCGCTCAATAAGCGTCTGGTCTGCTTGATCTCTTGCACTTTCATGAAGAAAACTCAAAAATGCTGCATTGGGTTCATCAATCAGACAACTGGCTGAGACAGGCAGCCCAGCTTCTTTCATATTGGCAAGTAGGTCACGACGTTGATTGGCTTCAAATGATGCTGGTACCGTAACTGCGAAGCAAAGTTCCGAAGGTAAATTCGCCTTAGCCACCGCTTTTTCAATCCCCTGCGCAAGCAGTCGGAAAAACTCTCTCGTTGCATCATTGGCATCTTCAATTGCAATATCACCAGCGCCACGGGGTAGTGCGGTCTCTGGGTAGGTCGGACCGACATTAATTCCCAACTTCATTTTGAATGACGAAAAAACATTTCTTCCCTCAAACAATTCTTGTCGCATGCGGTAGGCTTCCCGCCCAAAGAACAACTGACCTCGATGCCAAGCAAGAACAGTATTGACTAAGTGATGTGAAATCGTTCCTCCAAATTCTTCCGGTTGTTCGATGTTCAGCGTCCTGGCCGCCATATGGCTAAAGCGTTCGTTAAGAACCACGCTCACAACACTTGTTGATGTACCAAAGTCGATGCCAACGTAGGTCTTCTTAGATACCGCTTGCTCAATTTCTTGTCCGTGAACCGCAGGATCAATGACCCACCCGCCACCTTTGGGACCAACTTCTGTTACTTTCTGAATTCCTTGGTCTTTCACTTCAGGATCAGAAGGCTTCTTTTTAGTTGTCTTAGTAGCGGTGCGTCGAGGCGGGGTAGGTAATCCTGTTCCAGCTGGAGGATCTGCTGGTGGGGGGTCGATTGGCTTGGGCGGAGTTAAGGGTTCGTCTTCTTCAGTGGCCATTTTTCGAAGCAAACCGCGATGTATGCCGTTGATCTCATTCAACGCGGCCTCCTTGGCTCCAATAGCCTGCATAAAGCGCCTTGCCGTATCAACATCCCTAAGTTGATCTTCTAAAGAAACCCCATTGACTGGAGCGTGTGCATATCGATTTCGAGCTACCTTCAATTCGCCCAAAAGTGCTCTCGCATCCCGCATCATTGATCGTTTGTATACAAACTCAGACCAGCTGCGCTCTGCAACGCGTATCAGTGCTGCCAAATCTAGTCCGCGCAAATCACCAACATTGAGCGTCGATATCGAGCGTGCTTGTCCAGGCGTTAGTTGCTCGACAACATAGTTTTGCCACCACCCATCACCACCGATTTCGGGCAAGGCCTCAGACAAAAAATCAGACAATCCACCTGAGAGTAACTCATGGACTTTAGCCCACTCTTTCATATCCAATCCTTTGCATTAGACGCCGTTAACCCATACTGAGTGCGCTGAACGAACGAAACATGAATAGCGTAAACGAGCGAATGCTCAGAATATAAATATATAGGCCTTAAAACTCGACTTTTGTTAAGAGAAGACGTTGATTTGCAATTATTGTTCATGCGCTGTCAACTTCTCTATCTAAAGTTAAAAAAAATGCGCCTGGATTCTGGTTTTCATTGTTTACAAAAACATATCCAGACTTTTCCTCTTTACGCCCCCAATTGGTTTCCCAGAGCGCCGAGAACGACCAGACACTGTCGTTCTCACCTTTTTTCTGAACGAACTTTTGCCAAGCTTTCTCTAAATGCCCAAAAGGAACCACAGGAGCACCGCCAAGGGGGTCGCTTACCAGCTCTCTATTTTGAATTTCAACTACAGTAAGTTTTTCAATTAAATTTGCCGGTTCAACGGTAAAAACGCGCTCGACGGATGAAGCTGGTGGATATTTATCGATATACATCTGTCTGAGCTTCATATAAACCGCAACTGGCCAGACCACCACGATGAGTATTGAGCCTAGAAAGGGTGCCACAAAGTTATTTAGCAATCTGTATGAGATTTTTTCTCTATCAGGATTCATGGACTCCAGCAAATCACTGATTGAGTTTTTTTCTTTACCGCGTATGCTTATTCTGTGGGATCCATAAACGATCATTAATACCAGAACGCCCGCGACTAGATAACCATAAAAATAGTTCATGGCTGGCCCCCGTCAGAGCTATTTTTCTCATTTATCGGAAAAACCGTCATGGCCTGCACACCATATCCTTGCGGAGCATCTTCCTCTGCGGTGCCATTGTGCCTTAAATGTGCGGCAGCAACAACGCCCTTCTTTATTTCAAGTATTAGGTCGCGCTCGTATTTGCTGGAATACCCCATATGCACGTACTCCAGCCTTCTGCCTTGGGGAATGCGTACCGTCCCGGAGTACCAATGAGCGAAGACTCTGCGGGGGAACTCAGGAAAAACCGTCGCCAAGGTTGCTTCAGAGCCATCTTCCAATGAGCCGCTCAGACCAACTAGGTACAGGCGACTATCAATGATCTCCCAATCACCCACATAGCCACGCCAAAGCGCAGTGCAGTTGTTGGCAAAACGCGGCGAGTCGCCCCCCATCGAGAAGTAGTCGTTCAGCGGGTTGGTGCACATGGAGAGCATCTCACCCTGGTAGAGCAGCCTTTCTGCGATCTGAGCCGTCATTTGCCTACCTCCATGGAGTGCTGCGTGCACGTAGTCTTGGCGATTTGAACACTACCCCTGGCTCACGTGGTGAGCCTTTGGACTGCTAGCTTCAGGATAGATCAATCATGCTTGGACAATTTTACCCCGATTTCAGTTAAGCTTGGGGCATTCGGAGGATCCCCATGCCACAAATTGTGGAACCAGCCATGACCGTTCGGGGCGTTGCGGCGTTCCTGAATGTTGACGAAAAAACGATCTACAGGCTCGCCCAAAAAGGCGACCTTCCCGGCTTCAAGGTGTTGGGGTCTTGGCGGTTTCAAAAGCCCGATCTTGAGTCTTGGATTCAAGAGCGTAAGAAGGCTGCTCAAAAACCAGGCAAGGCCAGCAAGGCTGAAGAAAGCGCTGCACGTGGCACACATAAAACACAGCTGATTCAAGGTGATTGATGCCATGAACTTCTGCACTACTCGTAAAACCCAACTCATTCAAAAGGGGCCACGCTATGGACGTTTTTGACCTTCGAAAACAGATCGTTCAAGACTATGCCAATTTTGCACGGTCCTTTACGCGCGTCCGAGCCGATGATTTGAAGCGTCAGATTGACGAGATCTACGCGAAAGATCAATTTTGGCCGGAGCCCTTATTGCAGATCACTCCCTACTACGAGCGAGGCGCATCATTAGATGAGCTTGCGGCGTCAGGCGAAGTGACCTCAACTACAGCCTCAATTTTTCGGGTGCCCGATGAACCAGAATTACCACTGCAATTGCACACTCACCAGGTGCAAGCGCTTGCAGCAGCAAGACAGGGGCGAAGTTATGTAGTCACTACTGGCACGGGTTCGGGTAAATCGCTTTGCTTTTTTGTACCCATCATTGACGCGATCTTGCGGGCTAAAGCGACAGATAAAACAAAGAAGACAAGAGCGATCATCGTTTATCCCATGAACGCTTTGGCAAACAGCCAAATGGAAGAGCTTGAGAAATTCCTGAAGCACGTTCAGCCAGCGCAGCCGATCACGTTCGCTAGATACACGGGCCAAGAAGGCGACGAGGAGCGCAAAAGCGTCGCAGCAAATCCGCCGGACATCTTGTTGACCAACTTCATGATGTTGGAATATCTGATGACGCGCCAAGATGCCACCGATCAGCAAGTAATCGGGCATTGTCAAAACCTACGCTATCTCGTCCTTGATGAACTGCATACTTATCGAGGACGTCAAGGCGCAGACGTCGCACTGCTTGTTCGCCGTATTCGAGCGTTACTTGCTCCCGAAGGATTGCAGTGCATCGGAACATCGGCAACGATGGCCAGTGGTTCAACCGAAGACCGTAGAACTGCAGTAGCTGCTGTCGCGTCGAAACTATTTGGCGTATCGGTTCTCCCATCAGACATCATAGGTGAGACCCTTGTTCGCGCAACAAACCCTAACCTGCATAACGATTCTGTAAAAAACCAACTTGCACCGGCAATTGAGGCGGGTCTGTCACCCTCAATTACTGATGCCGAACTTGTTTTGCACCCGCTTTCAATCTGGATTGAAACTCGCCTTGGACTGACTTGGGAGGATGCCAAATGGGTTCGGGCAAGACCTCAAACGCTACAAACTGCCGCGCAGTGGTTATCTGAAGATTCAGGACTAGCTCATGAAAAGTGTTCTGATTTCCTTCGCCAATTTTTACTGGTGACTTCTCTGGCCGAGGCTGATCGCTCAGGTGGGCATAACACCGGTAAGCGCGGTTTTTTTGCATTCAAGTTACATCAATTTATCTCGGGTGCAGGTACAGCCTACGCAACGGTTGAGACACCTGGAAAGCGTACGCTCACAGTTAATGCTCAACAGTTCCTGCCGGATCAACCTGAAAAGCGACTCTATCCCGTTCACTTTTGCAGGGATTGTGGCCAGGAATATCACCCAATCTTTCTTGAACTGGGTGCGCAAGCACAGGTTCTTCCGCGTGAAATTGATGATGTGCCGCCAACGATCAAGCGCAGCGAAGAATCGGAGGGATTAGATCGTCCCCAATATGGCTTTTTGATGCCTGAACCTCAGGACAGCCAGTTCGAGTTTTCAGGAAAAGATGAAGACTACCCAGACGCTTGGCTTGAAGAAGATCGCCATGGCGATATCCGACTTAAGAAAGATGCTCGAAAAAACAAAGCTGAGCGAATCGCTGTTGAGCCCACAGGCCAGATTGGATCGGGAACTTACGCCTGGTTTATCCCAGGGAAGTTTCGGTTCTGTTTGAACTGCAAAGTAGTTCATTCGGCCCAGGGCAAGGACAAAAACCGACTGGCTGCACTGTCCGCCGAAGGTAGATCGTCAGCGACTACGCTCCTTACGCACTCAGTGCTACGTTGGATGCATTCTCAGGAGTCAATACCGGTTGATCGCCGCAAGATGCTTGGGTTTACCGACAACCGACAAGACGCTGCTCTACAAGCTGGACACTTTAACGACTTTTTGTTTGTTAGCCTTTTCAGGGCAGCATTCTTGGGGGGCCGTAAAAGCTGCTGGCGCTGAGGGACTCTCTGCAGATCGACTGGGGCTAGCTGTTTTCAAGTCCTTAGGTTTTGAGCGCTTAGGTGAAGCGGGCCTTCGCTCAGAGTGGCTGCTGGACGCAGAACTGCAAGGTGCAAATTTTGTCAATGCACAAAAAGCAATGCGTCAAGTGCTTGCATACCGCGCATGGTTTGACCAGCGCCGTGGGTGGCGGTTTACCAACCCCAACCTTGAGCAATTAGGTCTTGTTCGGGTTGAATATATTGGCCTGGATGACCTTTGCAGTAATGACGTTAATTTTGCAGATGCCCCACCATTGTTGGCCGGGGCTAGTCCGGAGGTTCGAAAGCGTGCCTACCGAGTGTTGCTGGATGTAATGCGTCAAGGTTTAGCGCTTGACCCAGAAGTTTTAGAACCTGCTGAGCAGGAAACCCTGCGCAGCCGATCTCTCAATACGCTTCGATCACCGTGGGGACTAGGTCGAGAAGAACAAATGCGTACTGCACGTTACCTGCTGGAGTTTCCTCCCGCGCGACGTGAAAATTCGCTAGCAGATGAAGACAAATTATTGCGAGCTGGTTTTCTCTCCGGCCTTGGGCGTGATTTGCGAAAGCCAGATTTGTGGGAGAGGTCAGACGCACGAACACTTAAGCGTCCCGACTATCAAAAGCTATTGAGTTGCATGTTGCAAGTCGCAGGCAAAGCTGGCCTGGTTGCACAAGTTTCGACACCTTTCGGAACGACGCCGGGTTGGCAACTAAAAAATGCTTGCATCGAATTTCATCTTGGCGAAGGCAAGTCTGAGCGAGGCGGCATGGACAACGCCTTTTTCCGGTCGTTATACCTCAACCTGTCTCAGGCGATTTCATCCGACTTTCACTATTTTGGTTTTGAAGCAAGAGAGCACACTGCGCAGGTCGATAAAAACCGGCGCGAGGCCCGCGAAATGCGCTTTCGTTATGGCTCGGAAGATAAAAAGAGACTAGCTGAAAACGTCAAGAAATTAAACGAGCTGGGAGAGCATCAACGGTTCTTACCCGTTCTCTTCTGCTCTCCCACCATGGAGCTTGGCGTAGATATATCAGCATTGAACACGGTGTACTTGCGAAACATGCCGCCAACGCCAGCCAACTATGCACAGCGCAGTGGTCGTGCAGGGCGAAGTGGCATGCCCGCCTTGGTACTGACCTACTGTGCAGCGCGCAGCCCACATGACCAATACTTTTTTGCGGATCCTCCGGGCATGGTTCACGGTGAAGTCCGTGCACCCACTTTAGACCTGGGCAATGAAGAGTTAGTGCGAAGTCATTTACAGGCTGTTTGGCTGGCATGCACTAATACGCCAATCAGCGCTGCAATCTCGGAGGTCGTTGAGCCTAACGAAGAAAAAGACTTGCCCCTATATTCAATTGTGAGTGAGGCATTAGCCAAGCCAGAAATCGCTCCGCTTGCTACTGAGCGGATCAAAAAGGTTCTGGCCCTCTTGCAAACTGAACTTAATCCCGAAGACGCTCCATGGTTCCGTGGGACTGATGCTTTGACAAAAGACATCACTGATTTAGCGCTTAAACGCTTCAATGATGCGTTCGATCGTTGGCGTGAACTTTTCCGAAGTGCCGCTCGACAACGCGACCAGTCTCGCCGAACAATGGACACTCACAACTTGCCACAGCGCGAGCGGGATGCAGCACGCTCCTTACACGCACAAGCTATTGATCAACTCAACCTCCTACAACGGGGGTCAGACAGTTCCGCAAGCGATTTTTATACTTACCGGTACCTCGCAACAGAGGCATTCCTACCTGGGTATAACTTCCCACGCTTGCCATTAACGGCTTTTATTCCAGGTAGCGGCGACCGCAACACGAAAGGTGCCTATCTGCAGCGTCCCCGATTTTTGGCCCTCTCCGAATTCGGACCAAGAAGTCTTGTCTATCACGAAGGTAGGGCATACAGGGTTACTGCCGCACAGCTATCGACACGGGGTGAATCGGCAGCTGGCAGCATGCTCAATACGGATACAGCAACAATCTGCCGCAGTTGCGGTGGTGCACATTTCCATTCCGACCCAGCTGATCGTGGACGAAGTCATTGTTGGGCATGTGAGGCCCCACTCACTGACAACGCCGACATCGTTTTGAATCTGTACCGTATTGAAAACGTTCGCACTTCACCGGCAGAGCGCATAACGGTAAACGATGAAGAACGTCAGCACCAGGGATTTGATCTTCAAACGATTTTCAGGTGGGCTCGACGCGAAAGTGGCCATCCAGACGTACGAACCGTCAGGGCAGAAGATGCAGAGGGCGCAATCGCCACGCTTCGTTATGGACCAGGTGCGGAGATAAGCAGACTGAACAAAGGATTGCGTCGCCGTGCGAACCAGACTCAACACGGCTTTGCTGTGAACCCCTTGAATGGCAATTGGGCCAAGATGGATGAGGATGATGGCGCGGAACCGGATCCAACGCGAACTTCCAACCAGTTGATCGTTCCTTGGGTTATGGACCGAAAGAACGCGCTGCTGCTTCAGCTTTCAGAAGAAGGCGTACCTGAAATAACCGTTGCAACAGTTCAATACGCATTGAAACGCGGCATTGAGTCTGTCTATCAACTGGAAGAATCCGAGCTACTGGCCGAGCCATTGCCAGACAGGAAGAATCGAAGTGGTGTGCTTTTTTACGAAGCCACTGAAGGCGGTGCTGGCGTATTAACTCGACTTGTACATGACGAAGAGGCTGTGGCAAGAGTCGCATATGCAGCTCTAAAAGTACTGCACTTTGATCTCCCAGCATTCGGCGATGCTCTTCCAGCCGCAGATCATTTACATGACGTGAGCGGAACAAAATGTGTGGCTGGCTGCTATCGCTGCGTTTTGTCTTACTACAACCAACCCGATCACTTGGTTATAGATAGGCGCGACAAGGCAGCACGTGATTTGCTTCTGCGTCTGGCGGGCGTAAAAACGCAACTGCTAGCTGCAACTGATAACGGCCCTCCACCCAGTGCACAAGGACCATCCAGCAATTCACCAGAAGCACCAGCGGCAGCTTTTGAACAAGCTTTCACGGGATTCAATGCGGCGAAGTTTGGACTTCCCGAGCCCAGTGAAACTGGCGCAACTTTGGCGGAGGTAGCCACGATTGCGCTTTGGAGAAGCAAGCGAATTGCGCTGGTCTTGGATGGCATATCGCCCAACCCATTGATCGATCGCGGCTTGGAGGTCGTTCGATGGCCGCTATCGCCTTCGGGCCAAGAAGAGGCCGTAAAAAAGCTCGCCAGTCTTCTTAATTGAGAGAGTAATTTATGAGTGCAGTTTTATCTGATCTTGGAAACGCCATCTTCCCACCGGGTGCGTTAGTACGCGCACGTGGCCGCGAGTGGATCGTCATGCCAGGTAGCAGCCCTGAGCGTCTACGGCTACGCCCTTTGTCCGGAAGCGAGGCGGACGTCGCGGTGGTGTCTCCTGCTTTAGAAGCCACCTTTGACCCGGTAGTGCCTGCGACCTTTCCATCTCCGACAGTCAAGCAGGCTGCAAATCACGAAGAAGCGCTCCTCTTGCGCGACGCCTTGCTGATGTCACTTCGACGAGGCGCTGGTCCATTTCGAAGTTTTGGCAACTTGGCTTTTCAACCCCGCGCATACCAATTGGTTCCGCTACTGATGGCACTCAAACAGGACGTCATACGGCTCTTAATTGCAGACGATGTTGGTATCGGAAAAACCATTGAGGCCGGAATGATCGCTCGAGAGCTTCTTGATAGAGGCGAAATTAGACGATTTGCTGTTCTTTGCCCACCACACCTGGTTGAGCAATGGATCCAAGAGCTCGATGACCGGTTCCATATCAAAGCCGTGGCTGTGACTGCGGCAAGTGCCGCTCGGCTTGAGCGAGGCCTGCCAGTAACCGATAACATTTTTACAGTTCACCCCCACACGGTTGTGAGCTTGGACTACATCAAGAGTGACCGACGGCGAGGCGACTTTGCCAGTCGTTGCCCTGAACTGGTGATTGTGGACGAGGCTCATACTTGCGCAGGAAGTGGTGGAGGCCGCCACCAGCGTCACGATCTATTGAGACTGCTTGCAACAGACGCGCAGCGACATATGCTGTTTTTAACAGCAACCCCACATTCTGGCGACGAAGACAGTTTTCACAGCCTGCTTGGCCTACTTCACACCGATTTCCAACAACTTGGAAGCGTCACAGGCACCGCCCGTGATGAATTGCGCAGACGCTTGTCAGTTCACTTCGTTCAGCGTCGACGCCAAGATATCAACGAGTGGAACGACGAGGGTGTTTTTCCGCGACGCGAAACAACTGACCTTCCCTACAACCTGAGCGGAGGATGGGGGGTCTTCTTTGATGCTGTGTTGGACTATTGTTCAGAAGTGGTCGAGCGTGCAGGCACAGACCAACGCCGTCAAAGATTGAATTTCTGGGGCACTTTAGCCTTGATGCGTAGCGCAGCAAGTAGTCCGGCTGCCGCATTGCAATCTCTTCGAACGCGAATGGCCACGCAGGTAACTGATGCCGATGAGGACGTATTGCGAGAGCGGGTATTCGATGGTGCAGAAGACGCAATGGTCGACGATGACGCTGAGCTACCAGCCGACAGCGCAGATCCAGGCCTAAAGGATCTAATAGCCCAAGCACAAACACTTGCGGGTGAGGGTGGTGACCCAAAACTTGCCACTTTGCGCAACCATTTAGAAAAAGAACTCCTTAACAAGGGCTTTGCTCCAGTTATTTTTTGCCGCTACATCGCAACAGCGCACTACCTCCATCAACACCTGAAAAGTAGATTTCCAGGAGTAACAGTAGGAGTGGTGACTGGCGAATTAGCTCCCGACGAGCGAAAAGCGGTGGTGGCCGAACTTGGTGAGGCAGACCTACCCATGCTGATTGCAACAGATTGCATGTCGGAAGGTATCAATCTGCAAGAGCATTTCAATGCCGTAGTTCATTACGACTTGAGCTGGAATCCTACCCGCCACGAGCAACGCGAAGGTCGCGTCGATCGTTTTGGTCAAGAAAGTCGCGTCGTGCGCGCCACGCTGATGTACGGGCAGAACAATCCTGTTGACGCAGTTGTTTTGAAGGTCATATTGCGCAAGGCCAAAAAGATTCGCGAAGAACTGGGAGTTCCTGTCCCATTACCAGACAACGATCACTCACTAACTCAGGCGCTCATGCAAGCAGTGCTCAGTGGCCAGCGCGGTCGTCAAAAGCAGGAGACGTTTGACTTTGATGATCTTCCGGCTTTTCAGCAACTTGATGTCGCTTGGACTGACATGGCTGAGCGTGCAAAGAAAAATCGCACCGTCTTTGCTCAAAATCGTATCAAGCCAGAAGACGTTCTGCCTGAATGGAAAAAAATGCAGGCAGCTTTGGGCAACTCCGATGATGTGCAGCGATTTGCGCAACGAGCACTACGCCGTTTGGGCGGTGCTTTGGAGGCTAGAAGTCCAACGGGAAACAAGGGATACCGCGCACCGCTGGCAAATCTACCTGAAGACTTACGCGAACGATTGTTAGCTGACGGGATCAGTGGCACTGTAGGTCTGAGCTTTACAGTACCAGCACCCGTTGGCACAAGATTCGTCCATCGCAGCCACCCATTGGTGAGCACGCTAGCCGAAGGCTTGCTTGAACGCACTTTGGCAGATGCCGGTCTTGAACATGAACGCAATGTGACCGACCCTGCCATGCTCGGGCGAACAGGTTGCTGGGTAAGCACCACCGTGCAATCCCAAACCACCGTCCTGATGCTTCGACTTCGCCATCAGTTGAGCAGCGCAGATGCCCGTGGTGGCGACACACTTTTGGTTGAGGAAGCCATTGCCGTTGCATTGCGATCGATCGATGGTGGCAAGGGCGTTGAAATACTGTCTGGAGATGAACCGCTCCAATGGCTCACCGCTCCGCCCGCCGAGACAATAGATGACCGTACAAGAGAGACACGCGTATCCGGCGCTTTGGCTCAGCAAGACCAGTGGATGCCAGTTGTTGAAAATTTTGCCCGCGATCGCTCTGAAATATTGCTTGCAGACCATCGAAGAGTGCGAGAGGCGTCCAGGTCTAAAGGTCGCTATGAAGTTACACCTTTGTTGCCAGTAGATGTAATTGGCGTGTTTGTCTTGCTTCCGGCTTTGGAGCTTTGATTCGCCATGTCTAGAACTTCTACCGTATTACACGTCGATACCCTCAGCATTGAAGGTGGATTATTTACTTCTGAATGGCTTGCAAAAGTATCCGCTCAGCAAGCGGTCATGCAGGCAGATGCAGACTATGGCGTTCGCGCAGGTTTCAACTTGCGCGAAGAGATCGGTTTCGCTTGGCGTTCAGCTCAAACCCTTTGGCGGCAATTTGACCAAGTACGCCAGCAGCCCAATTCGGATGCTTGGGGTATCAGTCAACATTTTGCGACTGAACTTTTGAGGCAGTGCTTTGCATTCAGTTTGACTAAGCAGGCTTTGCCAATCGTCATTGCCGAACGCAACTATCCTGTGCAATTCGGCGCACTCAACGGTCATGTTCCAATTGTCATATCACCACACGATGAAGTAAAAGCGTTAGATGTAGCCCACGATCGCTTGGGCGACAACTCGGGAGAACGGATCAGGAAGCGCAGTGCATTTGGGTTGCTGCAAGAAAGTCTGAATGCCATGCCCGACGCCCTTTGGGGTATCGCGACCAATGGCTTACAACTGCGAATTGCACGAGATAACGCCAGCCTAACGCGGCCAGCATGGGTCGAAGTCGACCTAGAACGTTTATTTGCTGAGGAGCGATATGCTGATTTCTCAGTCCTGTGGCTACTCTTGCACTCTTCACGTTTTGGTTCATCAGGAAGTAATTCCACGGATTGTGTCTTGGAACAATGGCGTAATGCTTGTCGAGAACAAGGGACTCGCGCACGTGAAACATTGCGTGGCGGCGTGGAAGCTGCCTTACTCGAACTTGGGCAAGGCTTTGTTAGCCATCCGGCCAATACGGCACTTCGTGATGCCTTGGCCACCGGAACCTTGAGCTCGCATGAATATTTGCGCGAACTACTGCGCTTGGTCTATCGACAGATTTTTCTGCTCACGGTGGAAGAACGTGAAATTCTTCATCGCAGTGATGCAGACCCAGGTGCGGTTGCACTTTACGCCGACGGATACAGCTTACGGCGTTTACGTGAGCGAGCTGTCCGTCGCAGTGCTCATGACCGCCATGGTGACCTGTGGCAAGCTTTAAGGCAGGTATGGATTGGTTTAGGGGTGGGCGAGCCCCTGTTGGCACTGCCACCTTTAGGCGGCTTATTTGAATCAAATCAGTGCCCATCGCTCGATGCCTGCAAGCTCGAGAATCGCTTCTTGCTTTCTGCTTTGTTTCACTTAGCCTGGTTGCGCCCTGAGGCCAATGCGCCATTGACTCGGGTTAACTGGAGGGACATGGGGTCCGAGGAGTTAGGCAGCATCTACGAAAGTCTGCTTGAGCTGGTTCCAATGCTTAGTAATGACCATAGGCAGTTTAGTTTTCACACGGGAGCGGCTACAAGGGGAAATGCACGCAAAACTTCAGGTAGTTACTACACACACGACTCCTTGGTACAGGTCCAACTTGAGTCTGCTCTTGAACCGGTAATTGCCAGCACGCTTGAATCGCACCCAGTGGGACAAGACGCTGTAGATGCGCTTTTGGCGCTCAGCGTTATTGACCCAGCCTGTGGAAGTGGTCATTTCTTATTGGCTGCTGCTAGGCGAATAGCAGGACACTTAGCTCGCGTACGTGCGCAAATGCGTGATTCGCAGCTCGGCAATAGCGGCCAACCAACGCCAGAAGATTACCGCCATGCCTTAAGAGATGTGGTGACCCACTGCGTTTACGGTGTTGACATGAATCCAATGGCGTTGGAACTTGCTCGGATGGCGTTATGGCTTGAGGGCTACACGCCAGACGCTCCGCTTGGATTCATTGATCATCACTTTCTGCTTGGTAACGGGCTCTTGGGCGTGATGGATCCCAAAATGATCTTAGATGGTGTTCCCGACACAGCCTTCACTGCCTTGACAGGTGATGACGCTGCTCTTTGTCGCGACTTAAAACGACGCAATAGAACTGAACGAACTGGATTGCTGCGCATGCGAGAAGCTGCAAGTTTCAGTCAAAGCCTTCAATCGATGGACTTGTCTGCTACTGCACTACCTTTACAACAGTTGGATGTTCTGCCTGACGAAACCTTGGCGGAGATTGCTGCCAAGCGACAAGCTTATGAACGATTGCAACTTGACGCAGGTACAGATGGTCTTAGCCTTGCACTGAACTTGTACTGTGCATCTTATTTGTTGCCCAAACATGGCACTGAGACAGATACCGACGTGCCGACGACACAAGATGTGATGAATGCGTTGCTGGGACAAACAGTTTCAGAGAGGAAGAAGCAAGCTGCTTCCAACCTGGCCAAACGAGTCCCACTTCTTCATTGGAAGCTTGGTTTCGCACAAATATTTGCGCGGGGTGGTTTTTCAGTAATTTTGGCTAACCCACCGTGGGAGCGCATGAAGCTCCAAGAGGAGGAGTATTTTGCAGAACGAGCACCCGCAGTTGCAGAGGCAAGGAATAAGTCTGAGCGTGAGCGAGCGATCCGCGCTTTAGGACTTTCAGCCCCAGGCAGCCCCGAGCGCCGCATTTATGATGATTTCAATGCTGCAAAGCAAATAGCTGAAGCGGGTAGTGTTTTTTGTCATGGGCCAAGGTACCCATTAACGGGTACAGGCGACGTCAACACATACGCACTTTTTGCGGAAACAGCCTTGCAGATAGTGCGTCCGCAGGGACGCGCTGGTTTGGTTTTACCCAGTGGCATTGCTACTGACGACTCTACAAGTGCATTTTTTGGCGAGATCAGCAAAGGCCGAATCGTTCAACTTATTGATTTTGAAAATAGGGAGAAATTATTCGCTGCTGTTGATTCTCGTATGAGGTTCTGTCTTTTGACTATTGGTGCAGCAGATATAGCTCGATTCGCTTTTTTCCTAACTAATACCGAACAACTTAAAGATCCGCGTCGCAGCTTTACATTGACAGCTGAAGACATTGCGCGATTGAACCCCAACACCCGAACTTGTCCAGTATTTCGAAGTCAAAAAGACGCCGAGATCACAAATGGTATTTACAAGAGAGTTCCTGTCCTTTGGGATGAAAACAAAACCGATGGGAATCCTTGGGGGGTAAAGTTTTTAACTATGTTTCATATGTCTAATGACAGCAGTCTTTTCCGTGATTCCAGAAGACGCAATGAACTAGTAGATTCGGTTCCGTTATACGAGGCCAAGATGGTTCACCAGTTTGACCATAGATGGGCTACATATGTTGGAGATGGAGATGACTCTCGAGATATGACCGATACCGAGAAGGAAAATCCTTATCAATCGATTCAGCCGAGATATTGGGTCGAGAGGTCAGCGGTAGAGTCCAGAGTTGCCGATAGGAATTGGTCCAAAAGCTGGATGTACGGATGGCGTGGGATTACAAATGCTACAAACGAAAGATCAGTAATTGGTGGGGTCATGCCATTGTCTGGAGCGGGAAATTCCCTTCATCTTCTTCTCTCGGAGAAAATTCAGTCTGCGGCCATGTGGGGAGTCTTTTCGGCATGCATCTCATCATTTGTATTTGATTTTTGCGCAAGAACAAAAATTGGGGGCACAAACTTCAATTTCTTTATTCCAAAACAGCTTCCAGTTCTTCCGCCAGATGCTTATTCAGATGCTGATATCAAAATAATTGTTCCTAGAGTGCTGGAGCTTACATATACCTCAATTGACTTGAAAAGTTTTTATGAAGACGTTGTAACCGAAGATCCATCATTTGATATTCGTACAGGTGTAGATCGTGGAACACCTTGGCAATGGAACCCTGAACGCCGATCAAATTTACGCGCTGAGCTTGACGCCTTTTTCGCTCGTTTATATGGCCTATCTCGCGATGACTTAAGGTACATACTTGACCCTACTGACGTCATGGGAGCAGACTACCCAAGTGAATCTTTTCGGGTTTTGAAAGACAGAGAAATCCGTCATTTAGGTGAGTACCGCACGCGTCGCCTTGTACTTGAAGCCTGGGACAAGCTGGAGCAAGGCAAGCTATGAATGCCACGACTGGCGTTATTGGATCTGCATTAACGGTGCTTGAGAGCCATGCAGCTCGCAAGGCCTCACGCGACGCGGGCTTTGATATTTTGTTGGATTTTCAGGGCTCAGTCGTTGGAGAAAGCAGTCATGCCCCACTGAAATGCGCCATTTGGATTTCGATAAACAACGGCTTCATTGTTGCCTTTTCGATGGCCAATGTGGTTCATGCCCTTGAGTCTGATCTCGGTCAAACCATCAATTCAGCCAGGCTACCGACCACTTCGTTCGAAATGGCCGGTGCCTTCGAAGCCTCAGATATCTTCAAGTTAGAAGCCCTGCTTAAAAGGTCCTGGCTACTCTCTCGCAGTCTGCCCAACGCACTGATTGGCCGCTTTGAAAAGGCGTTGTCTGAGGTCAGCACCACGGAGCGTGAAGCGACTGTTAGGCAAAGAGTCGGCCAAAACCTGTTTCGAGAAGGTTTGCTGGCTCTGTGGGGCGGTCGCTGTGCCATCACAGGGCTTGATGCTACTGAGCTATTGCGTGCCAGCCATGCAAAGCCCTGGGCGGACAGTTCCGACACTGAGCGGTTGGATGTTTTCAACGGATTACTGTTAGCTGCCCATTGGGACGCCGCTTTTGACTCCGGCCTCATCACGATATCAACCAACGGGCATGTTGTCCCGAGTGATGCACTTTCGGATTCCACTATTGAGGTTCTGAGGCTGACTGAAGATTTCCGCATCCGGCTTCAACCACAGCATGAACCCTACCTGTCCTGGCATCGTGAGCGAGTGTTCAAAAAATCGTAGGCTACGGACAATCAAAAACAGCTGAACAACGAAATTTCATTCAACTTGGTTCAAAGCCTGTTTTGCCTTCACCCGCAAATTAACGGCTCGGAACCAAGTCCGAAAAAGTCATGAGGTTTTGAGACAAACGGGGTTTGAGACGCCTTTACCGGCCCCCTGGCGCAGGTCGCAGTCAGGAGCCCAAAGCAAAAAGCCCCGCGTGGTGCGGGGCCTGAGGCTGCCTCAAGGCCTGCTGAGCAGGTTTGAGGTCTTTGTACTGGCGGAGAGGGTGGGATTCGAACCCACGGTACTTTGCAGTACGCCTGATTTCGAGTCAGGTACATTCGACCACTCTGCCACCTCTCCGAACGGGCAATTATACCGAGTTAGCCGGCTAACCGGGCTCGCTTTTGCTCTAACAGTTCCCAGCGTTCCATGGTGCTTTCCAGCTCTTTTTCAATAGTGCTGTGGCGCGCCTGTAAGGTTTTAACCACCTCAGCGGGGCCTTGATAGAGAGCGGGATCTGCTAACTGCAGGGCAATGGTGCCTTGCTCTGCTTCCAGCTTTTCAATATCCACGGGCAACGTCTCTAATTCACGGGTTTCTTTGAAAGACATTTTTTCAGGGCGGCCAGTCGCCACGGGTGCAGGGCCTGTTTTTTCTGCGGTGTTGGGTGACGAGTTTACGGCAAGCTCTGCGTTGCGCGCAGCCTCCTCAAAAGCATTGGGTTTGCTTTCTAGGTAACGCACCCAATCGGAATAACCACCAGCGTTCTCCATTACGCCGCCCTCCCCGTCCAACACAATCACCTGAGTGACCACATTGTCTAAAAATGCGCGATCATGACTCACCAAGAACAGTGTTCCAGTATATTCAGCAAGTAAGGATTCTAATAAATCCAGCGTTTCAATATCCAAATCATTAGTGGGTTCATCCAGCACCAACACATTGGCAGGCTGTGTAAACAAGCGCGCCAGCAATAGACGGTTGCGCTCACCACCGGATAAAGATTTCACTTTGGCGCGCACACGCTCGGGTGGAAACAAAAAGTCGCCTAAGTAACTTACCACATGTTTGCGTGTGCCATTAATTTCAACAAAGTCTGCGCCCGGACTGATGGTGTCGGACAAAGTGGCTTCTTCATTAAGCTGTGCGCGCAATTGGTCAAAGTATGCAAAGGTTAAGCGAGTACCCAGCTTAGCGATACCGCTCGTGGGCTCCATCTCGCCTAAGATAACGCGCAGTAAGGTGGTTTTACCGGCGCCATTGGGGCCCATCAAGCCGATCTTATCGCCACGCAGAATGCGGGTGGAGAAATCTTTTACCAATACTCGTTCACCAAAGCTGATGGATACATGTTCCAACTCCACCACCATTTGCCCTGAGCGGTCTCCCGCATCCAAAGACAGGCGCACCTGCCCCACACGATCACGGCGTGCAGCGCGGTCTAAGCGCAAGGACTCTAAGCGACGCACACGGCCTTCATTGCGCGTGCGTCGCGCTTGAATGCCTTTGCGAATCCATACTTCCTCTTGCGCCAATACTTTATCAAACTTGGCATCCAGCACCGATTCAGCAGCCAATTGCTCTGCTTTGCGTCGTTGGTAATCTGAAAATGAAGAGCCAAAGTTTGTTAGGCGCCCACGATCTAATTCAATAATGCGTGTGGCCACACGATCCAAAAACTGCCGATCGTGAGTCACAAAAATAATACTGCCGCGGAAAGAGCGCAATAAATTTTCCAGCCACTCAATGGCGGCAATGTCCAAATGATTGGTGGGCTCATCGAGTACCAGTAAGTCCGGCTCTGCCACCAAGGCGCGCGCCAAGGCTACGCGTTTTTTCCACCCACCGGAGAGCTCTTTAACAATGCGATCGCCTTCCAATCCTAATTGCGAGAGCGTGGTATCCACCTTATGGTGAGCCAACCAATCATCGTCTGTGGACAGCCCTTCCGCCACCACTTCAAACACCGTGGCCTCTTGCGTCAGAATGGGCTCTTGAGGCACGTAACCCATACGTATGCCGGGCTGGCGCCATAAAATGCCATCATCTAACGTGGCTTCATCCACCAATACTTTCAGCAACGTACTTTTGCCACCACCGTTTCGACCAATCAATCCCACGCGTTGAGCGGTATCTACCACCAATTCCGCTTGGTCCAATAGTGCATGATGGCCGTAGGCCAGAGAGGCATTTGATAAGGTAACTAAAGGCATGAGTTATGAACTTTTTAAGGAAGAACGCGTTATAAAATGAATATGAATCAGCAATGTGGCCACAGCTGCCAACAGCGCACCAAATGCAAAAGCTGCCGCACCTGAATAGAGGGTCCATAGACCACCGAACAATAGTCCTGCGGGCACGCCGGCCAAGCCTAAGGTCATGTTGTACCAACCAAAGGCCGCCCCTTGCTCGTTGGGCAAGGCAAACTCGCTGACAATAGCACGTTCAATGCCTTCACTCATCCCGGAGGACAGCCCAAACAATAGTGCAATCACCGATAGCCACACGGGGTCTGGCGCAAAGGCCAAACCCAGATACCAGAAAGCAAACAGGCCCCAACTTAAGCGGATGATAAAGAAATGGCTGTGCCGATCCGCCAATACACCCCCCCAATGGCTGCCCAAAGACTTGGCCAAATTAATGCCCGCCCACATCACCAGTAATTCGGGCGCCGATAAACCCATCTCATGACCGCGCAGCACAATAAACGTATCGGAGGCGCGCGCAAAGGTGAAGAGCGCGATAATGGCCAAATAGCGACGCACGGCGGGGGACAGCAATGACCAACGCAGCGGAGTTTTCGGTCTTGATATGCGATTTATATGCGGTTTAGCGGGCTCTCGTACCAATAGAAAAAGCAATAATACCGCAATGCTACCGGGGATGACGGAGGCCACAATCATATCGGGAATTGAGATTTTTGTATTGGCCAACACCCACGCCGCGACCAATGCACCCAACACAGCGCCGCCATTATCTAAGGCGCGATGAAACCCAAATGCGCGAGCACGCAACTCAGGGGGCGTGACATCCGCAATCAAGGCATCGCGCGGCGCGCTGCGGATACCCTTCCCCACACGATCGGCACTGCGCAACAATAACGCCGGCACCCAAGAATGAATCAATCCCAACAAGGGTCGCATGACATTAGAAAGCGCATAACCTGCCACGGCAAGGCCTTTGCGACGCCCGCCAATGGAATCCGAGTAGCGCCCGGACCACAGCAGCATAAAACTGGCTACCGAGTTGGCCAACCCCTCCACCAACCCCAGCGCCAAAGCCCCTCCGCCAAAACTGCCCGCAAAGAGCAAGGGCAATAGAGGGATCACCATATCGGATGCTGCATCGTTGAGAAAACTGACCCACGACACCACAATCACAGTAAAGGGCAGCCGAGTAGGGGTCAGACCCCTAGGCAAATTAGCCATTAAAAGAATTCGTAGCTCAGGCGAATGGAGATGGTGCGATCGGGCGCCCCTTGATTGAGTCCATACAATAGCGCTGCGCTATATTCCAACTCATCACCTTGGCCCATGCGCAGTTCACCAGAAAATGCCGGGCCCATTTGATGGGCATTGTCATTGGGGCGGTAATAGGCTTCAAAACCCGGAACGAACATAGAATTCACTTTATATCCGGCGCTATAAGCGCTGCGAAATTGATACTTGGTACTGGCGTTGGGCCCAAACTCTTTGGCCCACAACAGATTAAGACGCTGAGTGACATTGCCGATTTGCTTTTCAAAGAGTGGGCCTATGTCTATATTATCAGGCATCGTTGATTGCCTGCTGCGCGTATATGCAAATAAAAACCCAGGGTCTGCCCAATACTCACCTTCATCAGCCAGCTGAAAGGTGTTCTCAAATTCGTAACCCGACGAATAGATGCCATTCACTGGATCGTGAGTGGTACCCGCCATATAAAATTCCCCTTTCCACCAAGGAGTAAAGGTATGCGCCAACGCCAACTCAAACGCGCCTGTTTTATTGACTGCAGTACGACGATCGTCCGTGGTGTACCCGCGAAATTCCACTTCGGATTGCCCTTGGGTGAGGTGCGGGGAATACACCATGAAATCATCATCGGCATACGCAGCGCAAGACACGCTCAACACCAACAGAGCGCTTAGGATTAATGCGAACCGTTTCATGAGGCGCTTAAATAACCAAAGAACAGGTTTTTGATACGACCCCGATACATCAAAACCAGAATGAGGGCCAGCGTACCCAAATAAAACAGCACTTGAATGCCCGATGGGGTTGCAATGTAGCCCACAAAAATATGCAGTAACTGGCCCAGCGCGCTGCTCTGGTCCAACCACTGAGAGGTATTCCAGATGCTATTGCCCAAGGAAGGCAGGAGGCCTGCCTGATTTAAAAACCCAGCCGCCTGCGCAGATAGTCCGGCCGCTAAAAACAAAATCATCCAACTGGTGACTGAGAAAAAATGGCGCACCGGGATACGCAATAACCCTAAATACAGTAACACTCCTGCCAATACACCTGTAGCCACACCCGCCGCAGCGCCCATACTCATTTCAACTGCTTGTCCGCCACCAGCGGCAATGGCCCAGACAAACAATACAGCTTCCGAGCCTTCGCGCATCACAGCCAAAGCTGTGATCACCATTAAGGCCGTTAACGGTCTGCTGCCCTCCTGAACATCGGTGCCCACGGCTGTTAGCTCCGCACGCAATTCACGGGCGTGAGTCGCCATCCACACGTTATGCCAGGTCAGCATGGATACCGCCATTAATAAGATAAAGGCGTTTAACAAAGCCTGACTGTCACCAGAAAAATACTCTGACGCCGTGGAGGCCAGTAGGGCCACCAGTGACGCACCCAATAACCCTGTTCCCACGCCTGCCAATACCCAACGTCCACGTTGGTGAATGCCCCGACTGGCACCCAACACAATGGCAATAATGAGCGAGGCTTCCAGCACCTCACGAAACAAAATGACAGCAGTAGCGAACATTATTTTTTCTCAGGAGCGGCCACAATAGTGCCCGTCATGTTGTGATTAAAATCATTGAAAAAAGGGTAGCGGCCGTTTTCAAGCGGTCCCACAAACACAGAGATCTCTCCATGAGCCGGCACAATCACTTCACGGGACAATTCTCGGCTTTCAAACTCAACCGGAAATGAGTCTTGATTTTTGATGATCAGTTTGACCTTGGTATCGCTAGGGATTGAGGTCTCGCGCGGATCAAATTGCTTGTCGTGAATGGTAATAGTTTGCGTAGTTTCGGCCTGAGCGGCCAGTGCTGCACCAAACAATACTGCCCATAGAATCAAGCTTGCAAATCGGTTTAACATGGATACCCTCTTGTTTTATGGCGCTATTTTTAGCACCGTGAGGATATTCTAAATGATAATCATTATCATGTAAAGCAATTGCATTCTGATAGAATGAGGTTCTTTAAGACAGATCATGAATACACGCCCCGGTAGCTCAGTGGATAGAGCAATCCCCTCCTAAGGGATAGGTCACACGTTCGATTCGTGTTCGGGGCGCCAAGCAGGTTAAGACCCATAGCAGACGCATCATTAAAAATTGACCGGTATCAAGCGCCTGCCCATTCTCCATTTGAAATCTTTCAAAACTTGACCCTCGTCAATGCTCGCTCAAGAGGTTCCCTGCGATAGTAGTGCGGTCTCACGTCACCCATTTTATTGCGGAGAGTACTGCCACCATGACCACCAATGTTCATGCCTTAGCCACCAACGATGCTGAAATGCCTGTGCAAACCAATGGATTCCACCTAATCCTGGATGCCTTAAAGCTTAATGGCCTGACCACCATTTACGGCTTGCCCGGCATTCCAGTGACCGACTTCACCCGCATGGCTCAGGGTGAAGGGCTGCGCGTCATCTCTTTCCGCCACGAGCAAAATGCCGGTAATGCAGCAGCTATTGCGGGTTTCATGACCGGCAAGCCCGGAGTTTGCGTTACTGTCTCCGCACCTGGTTTTCTGAATGGATTAACCGCACTGGCCAATGCCACCACCAATTGCTTTCCCATGATTCTAATTTCCGGCTCATCCGAGCGCGAGATTGTGGACTTGCAACAAGGTGATTACGAAGAAATGGACCAGCTGGCCATTGCCAAACCGCTGTGCAAAGCCGCTTACCGCGTATTGCATGCTGAAGATATTGGCGTGGGCATCGCGCGCGCCATTCGTGCTGCGCTATCAGGCCGTCCGGGTGGTGTCTACCTAGACCTCCCGGCTAAACTTTTTGCTCAAACCATGGATGCTGCGGCCGGTAAAAATTCTCTCATTAAAGTCATCGACCCAGCGCCACGCCAAATTCCGGCACCAGATGCTGTTCAACGCGCTCTTGATTTACTGAAAAATGCCAAAAAACCACTAATCATATTGGGCAAAGGAGCCGCCTACGCTCAAGCCGATGCTGAACTGCTCGCTCTTGTGGAAAAGACTGGTATCCCCTATCTGCCCATGTCCATGGCCAAAGGTATTTTGCCCGACACCCATGAGCAATCGGCAGCGGCAGCGCGCTCTTTTGTACTGCCCGAAGCCGATGTGGTGTTGCTTATCGGTGCGCGGCTTAACTGGCTGCTCTCGCACGGTAAAGGAAAGACTTGGGGCGGTGCAGGTCACAAAGATTGGGGTAAGCAAAAGTATATTCAAATCGATATTTCGCCCACTGAAATGGACAGCAATGTGCGTATTGACGCACCGGTTGTAGGGGATATTGGCTCCTGTGTGTCGGCCCTACTGGCCGGCATGGGTAGCCACTGGGCAAAACCCCCTGCCGAATGGATTAACGCCATCACGGAACGCAAGAACAAAAGCATCGGCAAAATGTCCGAGATTCTGGCCAAAGACCCGCAGCCCATGAATTATCACAGCGCCCTCAATGTGGTGCGCGACATCATCAAAGCCAATCCCGATGCCATGCTGGTAAACGAAGGGGCTAACGCCTTAGATTTTACGCGCGCCATTGTCGACATGTACAAACCACGCAAGCGCTTGGATGTGGGGACCTGGGGGGTCATGGGTATAGGTATGGGGTTTGCCGTTGCAGCAGCCGTAGAAAGCGGTCAGCCCGTGATTGCTATTGAAGGCGACAGCGCTTTTGGTTTTAGCGGCATGGAAGTGGAAACCATCTGTCGCTACAACTTGCCCGTATGCGTCGTGATTTTCAACAACAATGGTGTGTATCGCGGAACCGATAAAAACCAAGGGGGGGATGGTGATGTAGCGCCCACAGTATTTGTGAAAGATGCACGCTATGAAAAGTTGATGGAAGCCTTTGGCGGCGTGGGGGTGTATGCCACAACACCCGCCCAATTGCGCAAGGGGATGGAAGATGCCATTACTTCACGCAAACCCACTTTGATCAATGCCATTATCGACGAAACGGCAGGCACTGAGAGCGGACGCATTACCAGCCTTAACCCCGCAACGGCAGCACCTAAAAAATAACCACAACTAACCAATAACCCCTATTGCAAGCCCGCGCAGGTTTTGCACTAGGGGTTGTTTTTGTTTTAAGGCAATTAAGCTCAAAAGGTTGTTACGACGAGGCCTTGGCGCTGCGCATTCTTGAGCAAAACATCATCAGCAGTGACCATCCCTGTGGCGCCACATTCCAAAGCTACAGCTAAGTGCAGGGAATCTCCTGCGCGAAGCCCGCTGCGACCGGCACCAGCCAGGAGCGCCGCTCGCTTATAGGCGGTTCGGCTCACGGCTATTAACCGCAAACCAGATTGACAGAAAACCTCAAACTCGTTCCATGCAGACAAGGCTTGTTTCTGTGATAGTTCTTTTCGTCGCACCTTCATGGATAAAGCGCTGGAAAACTCTACCATCATCCAATCAGCGCTCACCAAGAGTTCATTGCATTCTTCAAACCAGGTCGCCGCAGCCACGCTCGCGGGCTCTGGAACAAACAAAGGGACAACACAGCTGGTATCAAGATACTGCATCAGTAACGTTCGTCTTGGCGCATGCGCGATACGGTGGGAGAGGTTATGGGCATGCCCGCACGAAGTTTTTGGGTTCTTGCAAGAAAGGCAGCTTTGTTAAAGGATTGAGTGGGGGTGAGCGTAATAGCACCGCTGGGGTCTATTTCTGCGCTCACACTATCCCCTTCTTTTAGCCCTAAGCTGCGCGTGCATTCAGCGGGCAGGCGCACCGCTAAGCTGTTTCCCCATTTCGCCACTTGCAAAATCATGCTGTACCCCCACCATGTATATCCATGTATCTACATGGTAACATGGGTGCATTTAATTGCCAATGGAACGAATGTACCGGCCTTGGGGGATTTGGGGTCAGACCCCCCCAGGGGTCTGACCCCGGGTGGGGTCTGACCCCAACAGGATAACGCCCAGAGCCAGCAGCACAGGAATACCGTTATGAACCCAGGCATTGAGCAACACATCTGAGTGCTGCCAGAGCGGATCAGACAACAACATATCGCCTGCCACATAACCCAAAAGTCCTGCCCCCAAGGTGATAATGGCGGGATAACGCGTCATTAATTTCATCAACACTGTGCTGCCCACCATAATCAATGGAATGCTGGTAAGCAACCCAATGATGAGCAACACCCAACTGCCGCGCGCGACGGCAGCCAAGCTCAACACATTGTCAAAACTCATCACCACATCCGCAATCACAATAGCGCGCACAGCTTCTTGCAAAGTGGCGCTATTGTCTTTTGCATCCAACGCTTTTTGGCCATGGGGTCTCACCAAACGAGCGGCCACCCACAACAGTAAAATACTGCCCACGGTCTGAAGGTAGGGAATGGTCAACAACCGAACAGCTGCAACAGTAAGCAGCACCCGCAGCACTACCGCACCCAGACTGCCGATGATGATGGCCTGATGGCGCTGCCGCCCACGCAACTCACGAGCGGCGAGCGCAATCACTGCCGCATTGTCGCCACTCAACACCAAATTAATGCTGATGATTTGAAACAGCGCAAGCCAAAATTCTAAATGAGCGGGGCTGTCCAATTTAGCGCGTCAATACAATCTTACCCACATGGGCGCTGGATTCCATCAAAGTATGGGCTGCAGCAGCTTCGCTCATGGGGAACGTGGCGTGAATCACGGGGGTAATTTTTCCTGCGCTCAGCAAGGGCCAAACTTTTTCGCGCAACTGTTGAGCGATGGCGGCCTTAAACGCCACATTGCGTGGGCGTAGGGTAGAGCCTGTGATGACCAAGCGGCGACGCATGACTTCGGCCAAATCCACTTGCGCTTTTGAGCCGCCTAAGAAGGCGATCAACACAATACGCCCGTCGTCAGCCAAGGCCTTTAGCTCACGGGGAATATAGTCACCGCCCACCATATCCAAAATAACATCCACCCCTTTGCCGCCCGTCACTTCTTTTAACACCGCCTGAAAATCTTCCGTCTTATAATTAATAGCGCGATCAGCACCTAAGGCGACACAGGCCGCACATTTATCAGCACTGCCTGCAGTGGCATATACCGTGTGACCAAAGGCTTTGACCAATTGAATGGCGGTGGTGCCTATCCCGCTAGACCCCCCTTGCACCAAAAATGATTCACCGGGCTGAAGATGACCGCGGTCAAACACATTGCTCCACACGGTAAAGAATGTCTCAGGCAATGCGGCGGCTTGAATAGCCGTAAACCCTTTCGGTATGGGCAGACAGAGCACTGCTGGGGCCGTGCAGTAATCCGCGTAACCGCCCCCGGGCACCAAGGCACATACCTCATCCCCCACGACCACGCCGACGGCTCCCTCGCCTAAGGCCACCACTGTGCCCGCCACTTCTAGGCCAGGCAAATCGGAAGCGCCAGGGGGTGCGGGATAAAATCCTGCACGCTGAAAACAATCGGGACGATTAATGCCCGCCGCTTGCACTTCAATTAATACCTCACCCGCTTGCGGTTGCGGCATAGGGCGCTGCACGGCTTTTAATACTTCAGGTGCACCGGCTTGAGAGATTTCAATACAACGCATCTGTGTGGGTAATGTCATAACAGTAGTCCGATCGTGAAAGGGTGATAAGCCTCTGGAGGATACCACCGCCTATGGGATAATGGCGCGATGCATGCCCCCACTCATCACGAACCTTGGCGCATCAAGTTACTGCGTACTGCTGCAATCCGGGGTCTGACCCCATGGCCAATCTCATGGCTGATGGATTCAGGCTCCCTTACCGCGCGCCTCAAGGCCCACTATCCTTCTTTTCGCGTGCACGTGCTCTATCAAGGGTTACGCGCGCCTTTCGAGGATGAACGGATGCTGCTGGGGTTGCGCCGTGGTGAGCGTGCTTGGGTGCGTGACGTGCTGCTCTGTGATGGGGTCAGACCCCTGGTGTTTGCGCATTCGGTATTGCCGCGCTGTCACGTACCCGGGTCTTGGAACCTCTTTGCGGGCCTAGGGGCGCGGCCTTTGGGCGAAGTCCTGTTCACCAACCGTGGCATTTCACGCCAACCCCTGCATTTTCAACATCTCAATCGTCACCATCCTCTACACCAACACATGGGCCGTTTGGCAGGCTCCCAGCCCTTACCTGCCCGGCGTTCCTTGTTTTACCGCCACCACAAAAGCCTTCTGGTGACGGAAGTCTTCTTGCCCCAAAATGCACTGTTTTAAGGCTGAAAAGCACTAATAAAGTGCATTATTTTCTTAATTTTATAAAAACCCCCAGTAACCCTGCCTAATTTCTCATATTTTTCTTGTTTAGCACCCTGTTTTAATTGAGCTATTACAATATAATCGCCAAAAGAGTGGATAAGCACCATTATGGAACAATAATTGCTTAATATTGGTGCCTTATAAAATCATAATAACTCTATCTTGGAGCCCCTGACTCATGGAAGCACTCAAATACGGTAGCGACACACTGTTCATTTTGCTGGGCGCGATTCTGGTATTTGCCATGCATGCCGGTTTTGCCTTTTTGGAACTGGGTACTGTGCGTCGCAAAAACCAAGTAAATGCTCTGGTTAAAATTTTGATGGATTTTGCGGTATCAACCATTGCCTATTTCTTTATTGGTTACACCATCGCCTACGGCACCCAATTCTTTACCAGCGCTGAATCCCTGGCCGCCAAAAGCGGTTTTGAATTGGTGCGGTTTTTCTTCTTACTCACTTTCGCAGCAGCGGTTCCGGCCATTATTTCAGGCGGTATTGCCGAACGTGCCAAGTTTGAACCACAACTGATCGCAACCTTTATCATAGTGGCCATTGTGTACCCGCTCTTTGAAGGCATTGCCTGGAACGATCGTTTCGGCATTCAATCTTGGTTGACCACGCAAGTGGGGGCACCCTTTCATGACTTCGCGGGTTCTGTGGTGGTGCACGCCATGGGTGGTTGGTTGGCCCTTCCCGCTGTATTGTTGTTGGGTGCGCGTCACGGCCGTTATGGCAAAGATGGCTCTATGGCAGCGCATCCACCTTCAAACATCCCTTTCTTGGCGTTGGGTGCCTGGATATTGGCCATTGGTTGGTTTGGCTTTAATGTCATGAGCGCCCAGACCATCGATAAAATTAATGGTTTGGTGGCCATCAACTCTCTCATGGCCATGGTGGGCGGCACCATCACGGCTTGGTGGGTGGGTAAGAATGATCCGGGCTTCGTCTACAACGGTCCCTTAGCGGGATTGGTTGCGGTATGCGCCGGATCGGATGTGATGCATCCCATTGGCTCGCTAATCGTGGGCGGCGTGGCGGGCGTGTTGTTCGTCACCCTGTTTACACGGGTACAGAACCGCTGGAAAATTGATGACGTGTTGGGGGTATGGCCCTTGCATGGTCTGTGTGGCGCTTGGGGTGGCATTGCCGCAGGTATATTCGGCAGCAAAGCCTTAGGCGGTTTGGGCGGCGTGTCGCTGATCAGTCAAATTGCCGGCACGTTATTCGGTATTGCCATTGCCTTGGTGGGAGGCTTTATTATCTACGGAGTATTGAAGCGCTTTGTGGGTATTCGTTTAGACCAAGAACAAGAATATATGGGCGCGGATTTGGCTATTCATAAAATTAGCGCCACCCCGCAAGGAGAGTGAAACTCTTTTAATGATTATCCGTATGACGGCGGGGTCCTAAAACACATAGACTTTCCAAAACGATACAAGGTTATTGGAAATGTCTGTAAAAACACTTCGCAACCGCACCATTGCCCGCACACTGCTCGCCACCCTCGTGGCGGGCACTGCACATTTTTCTTACGCTGAAGACGTAGCCCCCGATCCTGCTGCGGCTATGTTGCGTCCCTTGGTGGTGACGGGCACGCGCGTCGCCCATGACCCCATGGATCTGCCCGCTTCCGTACAAGTGATTGATCGCGAACAGGCTGTAGATGCACAAGCCCGCGTGGATTTAACCGAAGACACCAAAAGCATTGCCGGCATACAAAGCAACAACCGCCATAACTATGCGCAAGACGTGCAGATTTCATCGCGCGGTTTTGGTGCTCGTTCCACTTTTGGCATTCGCAGTTTAAAACTGTATACCGATGGCATCCCGGCCAGTATGGCCGATGGCCAAGGCCAATCGTCCACATTCAATTTGGACCAGACTGAGCGCATTGAAGTCATGCAAGGACCCATGTCGGCGGTGTACGGCAACCAATCCGGGGGTGTGATTCAACTGTTCACGCGTGAAGGGAAAGGGGCCCCTACAGTAGAGGCCAACGCACTAACCGGCAGCTACGGCACCTGGAAGCAAGACACGTCATTACTGGGCTCGCAAAACGGGGTCAGTTATTTACTGGATGAATCGCGCTTTAAAACCGATGGCTATCGTCCCGACAGTGCGGCTACGCGCGATACGCAAATGGCTAAATTTGGTTTTGCCCCCACGGACGGTGGAAAAGTAACGTTTGTAGTGAATACACAACAGTTGCAGGCGCAGGATCCATTGGGAATAACCAACGCTCTTTATTCCAGCAATCCGTTCGGCCCACTCAGTGCCAAATCGGGTAGCGCCAGCTATACAGACTTAGCCGCCGCCTATGGCACGCGCAAGAGTGTCAACCATATCCAAGAAGGCGTAACGTACGATCAAGCCTTTGGACAAGACCATTTTCAAATGACCATTTATAACGGCAATCGTCGTGTGGTCCAATTTTTATCTTCCACCGCGTCGGCCACCAGTAGCGCGGGCGTGGTGGACTATGCCCGCGATTTTTATGGTGGCGACCTTCGTTGGATCTCCGTACGAAATTTAGGTCAAAACAATGCGCTAACCCTAACGGCAGGTATTGATGACAACCGTTCTGAAGATGCTCGCAAGGGTTACAGCAACTGGACCCGCCTGAGCGGATCCAGTTTTATTTGCGGAACCACAATCAGTTGCGGTGTTTACGGCTCGTTAACCCGTCAAGAAAACGATACCGCTCATAGTACGGACCCGTATCTGCAAGCCGAATGGGCCATTAACAAATGGTTAATCACAGGGGGGCTACGCTATTCCCATGTTGCCTTTAATGTAAACAACACCATCTCCGTCTCACCCAGCACACCTGCCTTAGCCAGTGGCAACATTACCTTTGCACACACCACGCCCATGCTCTCGGCGGTATACAAAATAAATCCCTCTGTAAACGTTTACGCCAGTGCGGCCAATGGTTTTGAAACGCCCACCATGAATGAAATGTTTTACTCTCGCACCTCGGGCACCAGCATTGCCGATAAATTCAACTTTGGCTTGAAAGCTGCTACCACCCTTTATTATGAAATGGGTATGAAGGCACTGCTGTCACAAAACACGGAATCCACGTTTGCTGTGTACCACATCCTAGTCAATAACGAGGCGGTGGTGGATGTAAATAACAATGGCTCTACGGCTTATAAAAACGCTGACACGCAGCGCGATGGCGTGGAGTGGAATCTGAGCAGCCAAATCGCACCCTCGGTAACCGGAAAACTATCCCTTACGCTGATGCGTGCCTTCTATCCCAATTCGGCCTCTACAGTCGTTACGGCAGGCGCCACCACCACCAACGCAACAGTGTTATCAGGCAGCCACTTACCCGGTGTCTCAGAAAAATCGGCTTACGCAGAACTGGCTTGGGAGCCTATTCGTGGCGTGAGCACTGCGGGTGAATTTATTGCGCGCGGTCGCATGTATGTGGAAGACACCAATACAGCCGTCCCTGCAGGCGGATACGCCACCACTGCATGGCGGCTCGTGGTCCACCAAGAAGTAGCGGGCTGGAAATTTAAAGAATTTGCCCGCGTGGACAACCTGTTTAACCGTACCTACATTGGTAGCGTGATCATTGGTGATGCGAATGGCCGATATTACGAAACCGCTCCCGGCCGCAACTGGTTAGCGGGTGTAAGCGGCAGCTATACCTTCTAGAATTCATCCCTAAGTGAATGCTGGTTGTGCAACCAACCAGCCCTAAAAGCCACCTTATGGTGGCTTTTTTTTGGGGCTTTATTGCAAGGGTTTGTTACGGAAAACGGCTTACAGCGACATGCCGCCGCTGGCTTCTAGGGCCACGCCGTTGATGTAACTGGCTTCATCGCTGGCCAAGAAGGCGTAAATGTTGGCCATTTCATCAGGAGTACCTAAGCGATGCATCCAACAACGATCGCGCATGCCCTCTAGAACATTTTCAGGAATGGTGGAGAGGATGTTGGTGGCGATAAAGCCGGGGCACACAGCATTCACGCGAATACCTTTTGCACCCAATTCACGTGCCCAAGATTTGGTAAAACCGATCACACCAAACTTGGTGGCCGCATAATTGGTCTGACCGAAGTTGCCATACAGACCCACTACGCTGGAAGCGCTCACAATGGCACCCTTATTCTGGGCCAGCATGTAGGGCACCACCGATTGCGTGCAATCAAACACGCCTTTCAAATTGACGTTGATCACATCATCAAACTGCTCTTCCGTCATTTTGATGAGGCGCGCGTCTTTGGTGATGCCTGCATTGTTAATGAGAATATCAATGCGTCCATATTTTTTAGCTACGGCGGCGGTCACTTCGTCTACGCGCGCACGGTCCGTGACGTTTAACTCGTAACCATCCGCCTTTCCGCCTGTGGCTTGAATATCGGTTACGGCCTTATTGACTTGTTCAATGTTGAGGTCGCACACAATGGCGGTAGCCCCTTCTGCTGCAAATTTCTGCGCTGTGGCCAATCCTATCCCATTGGCAGCTCCGGTAATAATGGCAATTTTGTCTTTTAGACGCATACTAAACCCCAATTAAAACAATCGGTTAATGTAATTATACTGCACTGCAGCATAATTATAGGCTGAAAAATACCGTCCGGGGGAATTTATTGTTTTAAATACCAAAGCGGGAGTTTGATACTACTTAGGGAGACCGCCCATGTCGATGGGCTTGCCTTGCGAGAGGGAGGTGACATACACGATGAGTGCATTCATATCCGCACTGCCATAGGCCGGGGATTTGCCCTCCATAGCCACCTCTACACAATTAACCAGCTGATCTTCTAGTGTGAAAACGCGCGCTTGTCGGGTTTTATACACGGGGAAGATGGTGGCCGCATTGGACAGGCTGGCCAACACCTTACCGGTGGGGGACCGGCCCGGTCCTACGCCGCCATTGGGGTGGCAAGATTCACATTTCTTACCATTGCCATTAAAAGTAGCATTGGCAAACAGCGCCCTGCCCTGATCGGCAATGGCATCCAATTGCATGTCTTCAATTTGAGCGGCCTTAACCGTTAACCCGCACAACAAACATGACAACATGAATAATGCTGCGAATACTCTCATGATGCCTCCGTGGTTCTGTTATTTTTCAGGAGCCAGCAGCGCGTTAATGGCCAACAGGTCTTGCTCAGCCAAGACTCCTGCCGCGGCTTTAAGTTGCACCCGCGCCAATACTTGGGAGTAACGTGCCACGTTGTAATCTTGTTCAGCGCGAATGTAATCCGTTGCGGTATTGAGCACATCAATCATAGAGCGCGAGCCAATGGAAAATCCAGTGCGCGTACCCTCCAACGAAACTTTGCCCGAATCCACGGCCTCGCTGGCCGCATGCAATTGGGCCACACTGTCTTTCAGATTTAAAAAAGCTGTTTGGGTGTCTAAGGTGACTTGGTCACGCGTATTGGTGAGCGCATCAAGGGATGCATCTGCCAGTGAATGCGCTTGATCTACCGTTGCTGAAATAGCGCCGCCATCATAGAAAGGCATGGTCAGGGTAACGCCGGCAATGGCTTGATTCGTCATTAAGTTAGGAAAAACGTTGCCGCGCGCATGGGCTGCACTGCCGGTAATATTCAGAACCGGCCAACGGGCGCGTCCATTAAATTCTATCTGCTCTTGCGCCACGCGCAATTGCGCTTGCGCTTGGCGCAATTGAGGTTGGTTTTCTAGAGCCTGGTCCACCCACTGCAACACCTGATCCGGCTGCGGGCCCAAGGCCTCAAAGGCTTTTAAGTCATTCAATACCCCCACCGGGTGATGGGTTAGGCGCTGCAGATTGTTGCGTGCCACCGCCACTGCATTACGGGTGCGAATCACATCCGCCTTGGCCGCATCCCATTGGGCGCGAGCCTCCGAAACAGAAATGATATCGCCCGTCCCCACCTGCATATTTACTTCCGCCTGTTCGCGCAGGCTATTCAGCAACTTTTCATGCTCTTCAGAAACGCGTTGCAATGCTATGGCCTGCAGCACATTTAAGTAACTGGTCACCACTTTCAATGATAGCTGTTGCAAGGCGTAATCTAAGGCCGCTTGGCTGGCTTGAATGCGCGCATCCGCTTGGTTCAACGCCGAGAAAGCTTGGCCATTAAACAAGGTTTGAGTGAGGGTAACGCTATAGTTATTAGAGGGGTAGGTCTGATCAATAGTTGTGGTATTGGTGTTGGTGATCAGCGCATGGTTACCAGAAGCGCCCGCTGCCAAATTAATGTGGGGCAACCATGTCGATCGCGCCAAGGGTTTGTCTTGCAACTCTGCCTGCAGTTGGTGTTGCGCTTGCGCCACTATGGGGTCTGACGCAAAAGCCTGCTGATACGCTTCTAATAAATTATCAGCATGGGCGTTCTGACTGAGCATTGCAAACGATGTCACTGCAGCAAGCGCCCAATGGCGTAGGTCAGACAAATGAGGGGTAGACATAAGTTTAAGCAGTCGCAATGGTTCAGTGATCGTTCAGCCATGAATTATCCCATAAAGCATTGGGCCCCACCTAGAGGATTGCCGACGCTTATTGGGGGCGGTGGCGATAGGCCATCACCCAAGAGGCCATGGAGACCGCCCAAAACAAGACTTTCAGCCAAGCAGCGTTAAACACCAAAGCGTCTATCTGCAAAAGAAATGAGAAAGCAGTGAGGTTAAGCCCCACAATAACCCAGGCAAAGAAAAACAACAGCGGGTTCATGTCCATCTCCTTTTATCTATTGACTGCATTATAGAGCCCTACGGCGCAACAGTTGCCGCCAAAAGATTGGTTTTATACGCTCAATGCCCACATAGCTCAATACGATAGCCAACAACGCTAAAGCGGCCACCAGCCAGCGACCGTCTCCAGACATGAGGGTGCGCCGGGACGCACCGTTTTGCAGCAGGGCTTCATGCAGTTGGCCCGGGCCCACCACATGCACATAGCCCAACCCGGTTTGAGCAGCAATATCCTTTAAGTAATCTTCGTGCAGAGCCGAGAGATGCTCTTGGCCCATCCCTGCGGGCTTGGCCTGAACGGCCCCAGCAGCTCCCTCCTCCGCTAAAACCTCGCCCTCTACACTGCCATTGCGCCCCTGGCTGTAGATGTCGGTCTGCGCCACTTCATCGGCTTTCCAAAATCCGATAGGGTTACCGTCCGGGTCGAGTTTTGGAATGGGGCTGGGGTGAAGGCTGCCCAC
>Ga0364922_10149_pt1 | contig 41301 bp, 38 predicted proteins | sample ExccelJu500001D4_2_FD_206955 | JGI IMG/M metagenome (GOLD analysis project Ga0364922, IMG submission 206955) | Enriched cells from Trout Bog Lake Hypolimnion, Wisconsin, USA - BchlTB.June20.5000.01.D4 | ecosystem: Environmental > Aquatic > Freshwater > Lake > Hypolimnion/Profundal zone | place...
TACGTGAGCCGCCACCAGGCTGGGCGAATTTGAGCAGAGGTGATTAGTCTGCATTGACTGCTTGATGTCCTTCCAGAGGGTTGGGACAGATGGGGGCGAAGCCTGCCCCAGGACAAAGACAGGCATTGGTTCGCAGATAGTCTGACCGAGAGATCCCTGTAACTCCTCAAATATCATCCACGAGTTCAGTGTAGATAATTCTGCCGGCCGTATCTTTGGGTTGGCAGTTCATTTAAGCATGACAGTCCAGAATCCTCGCTCTCGCATGATCAGTGTCCGTCTCTCTGAAGAGGAGTACACGGCGCTAAGACGAATATGTTCAGCCACCGGTGCGCGCAGCATTTCCGACCTGACTCGCGATGCCATGCGCGTTCTCTTAAATAGTGGAACTCGGGGAGATGCCCTTGGCCTGCATATGAATGAGTTCCGCGAAGAGATTAGAAGCCTCGACAAGAAGATAGAACAGCTTGCAGCGCGAGTCACAACAACCAAGCCCGAGAATAACCAATAAATCAGATCACAATGATTCCGCACTGCTGAGTCATAGGGGATCTGGGATGGACAGGATACCGCCAGTCGGTATCTGGGAGCCGTATATGAGATATATCACCATTTTGCTTCTGTCCACAGCGGTTGCAACTTCAGCATTGGCACAGCAGCAAGCGAATACCAATCATGTAGGTACTGGCGCAACGACTTTCAGCGAGGGCTCAAACCTACCTGCAGAGAAGATTGGCAGAGATGACCTGATCGGAATCACCGTATATGATTCGCCGGAATTGACCCGTTCCGTTCGTGTGGACTCCGACGGCGATATCCGCTTGCCTATGGTGCAGCAGCACATTAAGGCCGCAGGTCTCAATCCAGAAGAGCTTGAAAAGGTTATCTCGAAGATTCTGATTCAGGAGAGCGTGCTTGTAGACCCCATCGTGACGGTCTCGATTGTTGAGTACCGCAGCAGGCCAATCACTGTTATCGGGGCAGTGAGAAGTCCGACGACTTTTCAGGCCACCGGCACAGTGAGACTGCTTGACGCAATTTCACGGGCAGGGGGAGTTGCCGAACACGCCGGGGCAGACATCCTGGTGAGCCGTCCGCAGTCAAGCACGAGCGACAAATCGATCACACTAACTCAGCGAATCCCCGTGCGTTCTCTTCTAAACATCGAAGATCCGGCGTCGAACCTGGAATTGCAGGGCGGAGAAACAATCCGTGTTCCCGAAGCCGGCCGGATCTTCGTTGCGGGCAATGTAAAGCATCCTGGCGTATTCCCAATCACGGATGGCTCTGAGAGTAGCGTTCTCAAGGCACTGGCCCTCTCAGAAGGACTGGACAGCTTTTCTGGGCGAACGGCCTACATCTACCGCATCGATGACAGCAACGGTAGCAAGAGCGAGATTCCAGTCGCTGTGAAGAGGATTCTAGCCCGTAAATCGCCAGACATGCCACTGTATGCCAACGACATGCTTTACGTTACGAATGCGACAGGTCAGCGAGCTAGTACGAAGGCCATTGCGATGGTCACGGGGTTCGGGCTCGGCGCAGCCTACCTAATGTACCTAATGACAAGGTAGTTGGTCTTAGAAGAGGATTTATGCCTGAACAAGTGAGACTGCCGGAGATTTTCCCTTCCACGCAGCCCAATATTCTGCCCCCGGTGGCGTACTACCCACCAATTGCGCAGCAACAGGAGTTTGAACCGGAGACACCCGCGGTTCCCCTGACACACTACCTATGGATTCTCCGCCGGCATCTCTGGAGAATTATCGCCTTTGTTGCGTCATGCGTTCTTGCTACTGCAATAGTCTCCGCGCGTCTGCAACCAATATATGAATCTACAGCTACGGTGGACATTGACTTCCAAGAGCCGGCGGGAGTTGTTGGCCAGGATTCTACTCACTCCGCAGCCAATAACTCCGACACGTTCCTCTCGACGCAAATAAAACTAATTCAGTCGGACTCAGTACTGCGCCCGGTGGCCGAGCGGTACCATTTGTTAAACCTTGAAGGACCATCGAGCCAAACGAGTGCACAGAAGGCGCAGGCAATTGCAGCTGCGCCGATCTCCCTGAGTCGCCTGAAGGTAACTCGCCCGGCTGGGACTAATCTACTGCTTATCAGCTATCGATCTCCTGATCCGCGACTTGCCGCAGATGTATCCAATGCAGTAGCGAACTCATATCTCGCGCACACGTATAACATCAGGATTCGCTCGTCGACGAGTATGTCTTCTTTCATGGAAAAACAGATCGACGAATTGAAGGCCAAGATGGAGCAGTCCAATCTTGCCTTGGCGCAATTTGAGAAAGATCTGGATGTTCTCAATCCCGAGGATAAATCCAATATTCTGTCGGCAAGACTTTTGCAACTTAACACGGAGTTCACAACCGCGCAAGCAGAACGAGTCAACAAACAAGCAGCGTTGGAAGCCATTAGAACCGGCTCTCTTGAAGCCGCACAGGTTTCCTCTCAGGGCGAATCACTCGCCAAACTCAGCGATGCTCTCAATATGGCGCGCCAGCACTTTGTGCTTGTTAAATCAACTTATGGATCAACCCATCCAGAATACCGTAAAGCCGCGTCAGAACTTGCCGAGATCGAACGGCAGTTCGACGAGACGCGCAGCAGCATTGCAGAGAGGGTCGCAGTGCAATATCGTCAGGCGCAAGGTCGTGAACAGCTGCTGGCGAAAACCGTTGCAGATACAAAAGCGGAATGGGATCATCTCAACTCGCGATCGTTTCAGTATCGTCAGCTGAAGCAAGAAGCTGACGCTGACAGAGCCTTATACGATGAACTTATCAAGAAGATCAGGGAAGCGGACATCAATAGCGGTTTTCAAAACAACAACATCAGCATCGCGGATGCCGCTCGGCCGCCATTACACTCTGTGTTTCCCGACATAAGACTGAATCTCCTGATGGCATTCCTTGCCTCCACGTTGTTGGCGATTGGCGCCGTAATACTGCTGGACACTTTGGATACCACGCTTCGTGATCCTCGGGAAGTAAGCAGGTTTCTTGGTGTAGACGTTATTGGAACGATGCCAGTTGATCGTCTCGCTGCTCAACTTCCGAGGCCCGTCGCGCAAGACCAGGCTGACGCTATCCTCGCAAAGGTCATTCCAAGCCCCAACCGTAACGGGTACTATAAAACGACTTCCGACTTTGAGGAGGCCGTTCGAACGATACGCAACACTATCCTTCTGTCCGACTTCGAGGGGCGGCTTCGCTCCATCGCTTTGACCAGTGCGGCTCCCTCCGAAGGCAAGACAACCATTGCTGCCCATCTTGCGATCGCAAATGCCGCTAGAGGCAAGAAGACGCTGCTGGTGGACGGCGACCTGAGACGTCCCAGCATCCATACGAAATTTGGGTTCACACCGCGGGTGGGACTCTCCAATGTACTAACAGGTGAACTGCACTGGCAGGACATAGTTCTTCCAGTCGACGGCAAGCCAAATCTGAGTGTTCTTCCCGCAGGGCCCGGCTCTCACCGCGCTGCCGATCTGATCGGTCCGCGGCTCTCCTCTTTGTTGGACGAGTTTGCGAAGGAATATGATCTTGTGATTTTGGATTCGCCACCCCTTCTGGGCTTTGCAGAGTGCCTCCAGATGGCCACTGCAGCTGATGGGGTGCTCATTATTAGCCGGGCTGGTGAAACCAAACGCAGGGCTGTCGCTGAGGTGATCTCGGTCCTGCAGCGGCTTCGCGCCAACATTGTTGGCGTGGTCCTCAACCAAGTAAGCCAAAACACATCTTCGGATGGGTATTCGTATTATGGGTATTATCGCTACGGACATTACCAGAAATCTGAGCGATGATTCGGCTGGTACCTGCCGTACCTTCAGCGTGTTGCGTATAACTTATTGGATATATCAATGTGCGAACTGTCAGTGTTCTACCGTGCCCTGAGCACAAGCATAGTCGTTACAATGCGTGACCAACGGTTGACCGAAGACCAGGAGACGATCACATCGGGCCAGGCAGGATTCTTTCAATGAAAGTGGCAGCTCATTCTTGGTCAACAAGGCTAAGTTCTCATCTAAAGAAACTCCCTATCCCCCCGCGGCTCGTAGGCGAAGCAACTTGGATATTCACCGGGCAGATTGCTGCCGCCGCTGGCGGTATCATTGGAGTCCCACTTTTAACACACTATTTACGACCTGAGGAGTACGGCAGACTAGCTTTGGGCGGAACGGCCGCTGCGCTTGTTCAACAGGTGACATTAGGCCCGGTTGGCAATGCCGCGCAGCGATTTTACGCCGCGTCGTCAGAAGCGAACCACCTTTCCAACTACCTGCGCGCAGCTGGACAGGTGGTTCTGATCGCAGTCGCTTTCGTAGCGGCGATCGGTGGGGGAGCGTTGATTGCATTGGCGAGTTCACCATGGCGCGATTCAGTGGCAATGGCGGCGTGGAGCCTGATTCTTGCGATCCTCTCTGGCTTCTCTTCGGTGTTCGATGGCATCCAGAGTGCGGCCCGGCAACGGGCAATTGTGGCATGGCACCAAGGACTTGGTGTGTGGCTCCGCTTCGGGACTGCCGCCCTTCTTCTGCGTATACGCGGAGGGGCAGAAATGGCTATGGCTGGCTTCGCCCTCGCAGTTTCGGCAACCCTGCTTTCGCAGGTTCTCTTTTTTCGCGGAGCCATTTTATCGTCGCCCGCTTACCGCCCAGGCCTTGATCTGGATGCAACGCGAAAACTGCGCAGCCAAATGTGGGTCTATGCACGACCGTTCAGTTCGTGGGGACTTTTCACCTGGGCACAGATCGCGTCTGATCGGTGGGCGCTCGAAGCCTTCACGACAACACGAGTGGTCGGCGTATATCAGGCACTTTATCAGCTAGGCTACTACCCAATCTCAATGGCCTCCACATTCTTGAACCAGTTGGTCCAGCCCATTCTTTTCTCGCACGCGGGCGATGGAATGGACGAAGGGCGTATGAAGCGCGCACATTGTGTGGTCAATCGGCTCTTCGCTGCAGGCCTCCTGCTCACTATTGCCGCTGCTATAGCCGCCGCCCTAGTGTGCAGGCCTCTCTTTCGCCATTTGCTCCCTTCCGCTTACAGCTCTGTGGCACCTCTGCTGCCGGTCATCGTGTTGGCCACTGGAATATTCGCTTGCGGTCAAGTTGCCAGCTTCAAGCATGTGCTCTCAACCAACCCACGTAGCCTGATAGCGCCAAAAATTGCCACAGCGATTTTTGGCGTATGCCTAAATATTGCCGGAGCGTATGTATTTGGACTTAAAGGGGTTGTAGCTGCTGCCCTTTCCTTCAGTTCAGTCTATTGTATTTGGGTTGTCGCAACTGCTCCGAAGCCCGATCCTGCGACGTAAGCTGTCATAACAGTTATGCCCAAATGGAGGACAAGATGTTTAGCATCCTTGCTCATTCCTTGCTCAAACCCAAATATGTTGCCATACGCGGCCTCCGAAGCGCTTCCGACTCCGGGTACTATCCGGAGTTTGTGCGAAGGGCTGCACAAGACGCACGAATCTTTGCTAATTTCAAGCGCAACCCAACATACCGCGAGGTACTGGAACATGTAAATCACGAACAGGGCGCACAGTATCTCGAACAGATTCAGAAGAAGTGGCCCGAACTGATCAATGATATTGAGAAGTTCAAGATTAACGATAAAGTAGGTGATCCAATTCGTACGATATATCCACATGTAGGGGAAATCAGCCCAACCACGTTGCGCTATCTAAAAGTCGCATGCGACCTCCGGGATTTGTTCGGCGAATTAACAGCCTTTAAGGTAGTTGAAATAGGCGGAGGCTATGGTGGACAGTTCCTATTAACCGATCGAATCTGGCAGTTATCGTCTTGGACAGTCTTTGACCTTGATCCGGTTTTGCAGTTGATAAGCCGCTATCTAGAATGCCACCTGATTAACTCGGTTTACAAACCAACCACACTTAATCGTTTCGATAGTCATGATGCAAAGTTTGATTTGGCAATCAGCAATTACGCTTTTTCCGAGCTGCCCAAGGCACTACAGATAAAGTATATTACCAAAATATTGTGCAAGGCTAAGCGTGGCTACATGACCATGAATTCCGTCAAGATTGCAGGTGATGGCCAGAACATAACTATCGAAGAGCTGCGCTTCCACTTTCCAGACCTACTTATTCTGGATGAAGAGCCACTGACTTCCGTGGGAAATTACATCGTGGTGTGGGGACAGTAATAATGCTCTATGTGAATATCATTTGGAACGGGGCTGCTCGAGCGATGAAGTCTGTTCGCATGTGCTTATTATTTGCAGGCTTAAGGGCATAACTAAAATGCACGGGAAAGTAATTGCTTCTGTGCGCGGCGGGATTGGAAACCAACTGTTTTGCTGGGCAACGGGCTACGTTGCTGCTCGGAGAGCAGGGCTCGATCTGGTATTGGAGTGTAGCTCCTACAAACGCGACGGCTATGGAAGGGCTTATCTCCTTCCTAAGCTAGGTATCGAAGGCTTGCATGAGTCGTCTCATTCTCTTCTGGAAAGGGTAGTATTTCAAAGGCTCGCGTGGCTGGCAATTCGAAATCGGGGGCACATCCGATTGCCTGGATGCAAGATGTACACAGATGACCCCGGAGTGCTGAATTCCGCACTGCTAGGATCGACGCTGACGGGCCGATGCTATCTTTGGGGCTACTGGCAGTCGGATCGATACTTCAAGGAATATCGCAGTGAGTTGCGGCAGGCTGTGAGGTTGCGGCCCTGCCGTGAAAACCATGTGGGCACTGATGCTGTATGCGTTCATATTCGTTCTTATAGAGAGGAAAGTCTGCCGTCGCGCTTTCATCTCACAAAGCAGTATTACGAGGCAGCTTATGAGCGGTGTTTAGAGCGAATGAGCCATCCTCGGTTCGTGGTGTACAGTGACGATCTGCAATGGGCGAAAGACAGAGAGTTGCTGCCGGCAGCATATGAGATTGGCGGAGGCAGCCATACCTCCGGTTGTGTTGGACATGATCTTTGCGACTTGGTCACGATGAGCCAATTCAGAAATTATGTTATAGCTAACAGCTCTTTCAGTTGGTGGGCGGCGTATCTTAGTGATGATGGGGCCTGGATTCAGGCGCCCGCGCCTGATCGTGCGTGTTGGTTTAACGAAGATCCGCTTCCCGCGGAGTGGGATAAACTATGAGCCGCATAATTGCCACATTACAACGTGGTGAGGCATAGAAGATCGAGTTGAAGTGAGCCTTCGCGTGCTCGCTTGCTTTCGGAGCAAGTATAGGAGGGATATACGATGTACCCTCAAGTGACTGTTGGAGTGCCTGTTCGTAATTGCGAACAAACGGTTGCCAAGACGATCCGATCTATTCTTTGTCAATCCTGGCAGGACTTTGACCTGTTGGTTTGTGATGATGGGTCCACGGATGGCACAAGGGATGTGGTTCGTTCATTTAAGGACCCTCGGGTCACGCTGGTGACGAACGCCACTCCCGGCGGGGCGGCCGCTCGTCTAAACGACCTTGCTGTGCTTGCGCGAACGCAGTTGCTTGCCCACATGCATGGAGACGATATCATGCATCCCCGGCGACTGGAGACTCAGGTCCGGTTCATGACTGAACAGCCGAAGACCGACGTCGTCGGTACAGATGCATACGTTATCGATGAAGCAGACCGTGTGATAGGCCTTAGGACCTGCCCGCAAGTGTCAACTGATCCATGGACTGTCGCTCAACGGGGCACCTTTATGCACCCTTCGATCCTGGGACGTCGGGATTGGTTCAGGGCTAATCCTTATTCGATTAATTATCCTTATGCCGAGGATCACGAACTGTGGATTAGGACCTGCAGTAAATCTCAGTTCGCGATTATCCGAGAACGGTTGCTATATTACCGCGTTGAGTCCTACCGCACGACAAAGCGCCTCTTTGGCGCTTATAAGTCCGATGTGCGCATGCAACTCGCAGTGGGCAAGAGGGAAGCGGGCTTACGGTCTACAACCGCTGTGCTTGCAAAGTCGACGGGAATCATCGGATTGGTTTTGCTGATGGAGTATTTGCGGTGGCATCGTTTGCGGCATTCTAGGTTTCTGATGAACCTGCTGGACGCTCGCCTCTTGCCTGAGCTTCAGCAAGCTCAACGGGTGCTGGACTCTGTAGCATTGGCCCCAGTTGCATGCGAGCAGTAGTGGGCCCGCATTCTTAGGCATCAGAACATCCTGGCATTCTTCGATTTCGCGACCGACGCTTTCGCGGTGCTTCTGGCGGCTGGCTTCGGCGGGATTTTGGAATTCTGGGTTTTGAATCTTTGAATCAAGCCATCGGTGCTCGCAACCGAGCAACTCTGTAAGTGCTGCAAAGAATCTCATCTTTATGTTCAGAAAGTGTTTAATTGCATCTCATGAATAATCCAAGTTGTTTGCTAGCGACTGTCGATTTTCCGCCGTGTGTAACAGGGGGAATTCAACGGGGTTACTACGACATCTGCCGGGAGAGTCACGGCCGAATCGCTGTGCTGGCTCCGAAGGGTGATGGATGCACTGAGTTTGACAAGGCTCAGTCGTTTGATGTGATGAGGATCCGCGTTCCGATTGGAGGCTCGCCGATATTGCGAGTTCTGCTGACTTTTCTGATCACATTTCACACGGCGCGCGTACTCGTATTTGGAAGGTACAACAAACTCCTCGTGGGCCACTGGTTCCTGCTGCCCTCGCTGATCTGGGTCAGCCACCTGCTGGGCATCAAGACGGCTGTTGTGATGCATGGCGGCGAACTGAGCAGGTTTCGATCCAAGCCAACTCTGAGACGCTTGCTGGTTGCCATCTTCAATCGTTGCGATGAGGTGCTAGTTAACAGCTCATTCACTGCCAACCAGATAGGCGAACAGGGGGTCACCAGATCCAGAATCAAGATATTGTTGCCATGTGTCGATTCTGAGAGGTATCAACCCGGTCCCTACAACGCGCCAACGCCCCTGCCCGGAGAGGCGGAATTTCGCGGAATCACTCTTTTGACTGTGGCGACACTGGTCGAGAGAAAGGGGCACGCAAGCGTGATCTCAATCCTTCCACGAATTCTGGCAAAGTACCCGTCCACGAGATACGTGATTATTGGTGATGGTCCCTGCCGTGCCACGCTCACGGCTCAGGTAGAGCAACTTGGACTGAGAGAGTCTGTTCATTTTCTCGGCAGGCTAACGGATGAGGAGGTTCTGGAATGGTTGCACGCCTGCGATATCTTTGTCATGCCGAGCGGGAATCTTCAAGGCAAGTTCGGGGAAGAAGGCTTCGGACTGGTTTACCTTGAAGCAAACGCATGTGGCAAGCCAGTTGTAGGCGGCGATTCCGGCGGGGTCCGGGATGCGGTAATCCATGGCGTAACCGGACTGCTGGTTGATCCGCAAGATGACGAGGCATTACTAGAAGCGTTGGATCGGCTCATCGGTAGTAAGGACCTGCGCGACTCTCTTGGCAAGCAAGGCAGAGATCGGGTTGTCAGAGACTTTCAGTGGCGAGATCGTATCGAAGCATACGTAGGGGGTACCTCTTTTCGTGAGTGACTCACTCTTCATCTCCGTGATCATCCCCACTCTCGACCGGCCCGGCTTCCTGAGCCGGACAGTTGCCGATCTGCAGCGCCAGTCCTATAAGAACGCTGAGATTATCATTGTGGACCAGAGCGTTGATCGTGGAGTCACGAGCCCCATCGCATCGTCCCCTTTTCCGGTCCAATACCTTCGGGACGACGGCAGAGGTGCCGCCCGCTCCCGCAACATAGGCATGATTGCAGCCAAGGGCGATGTACTGCTCTTTCTCGATGATGACGTGGAGATTGCCGGGACAGATTTCATACTCCAGCACGCTCGCGCATATAGTGATCAATCAGTCGGTGGTACGTGCGGGCGGACGATTGAGCTTCGGGCTAATATCCGGCACAAAGCCGCCTCCAGGCTACGGCCTTTCGTATATCCGATCATTTGCCTTCCCTCGGGTGATGCCTCTCTCGAAACGCAGGGTTTCGTCAATACCGTGAAAGGGGGCAACATGTCCTTTCGCGCCGACATCCTGCGCGCCATCGGGGGATTCGATGAGAGGTTCGGATTTCCTTGCATCTACGAAGAGACGGACGTAGCTCTCAAGGTATGTAAGCAGGGACATCGGATTCTCTTTTGCCCCGAGGCTGCGCTGCACCACATCGGTGCGCCCTCCGGCGGCCAGAGGATGCATATCTCCAATGCGGACCGGCGATTTGTGGCATACCGGGATCGAGTCCTATTGTTTGCCAACAACTGTCCGCGATGGCAGTTCCCACTGTTCTTCCTAGGCAACCTGCTTTTAGCGGTACGGCCTCTGCTTCAGCTCAGAGGTAGAGAAGTGAGCAGGTCGTGCGCCGGCCTGTTCACCGGCATCAAGAAATATGTGGTATCTGGCAAGTCAACCCAAACTTGCATAGACGGACGCATTTCATGAAGATACTCTGTCTCTTCTCCACCGACATGATGCCTTGGGTTATCGCCCGCCATTGGCTCATGGGCCTTGTAGATGACGGGCATGAAGTCTATGTGGGATGCCCGCCTGGGCCTTATGTCCGACAGTTGGAGGAGTTCGGCCTACCTGTGCATGAGGTGTATGTTTCCCGAAATCTGAACCCTGCTAACATTCTGCGGGCGATTCGGTCAGTTCGCGGACTGCTTGTGACTGAACGGTGGGACATACTGAATTGCCACGGCGCCGCGGCGGGCCTGATTGGCCGCACAGCCGCGTTATTCACTCATCCATGGCCTACAGTGGTCATTACAAATCACGGCTACTACTTTGATGAGAACATGAACCCGATCCGCAGGCGCCTGGCCATCATCACGGAGCAGCTTTTGGGACGAATCACCAGTTTCACCATGTTCGTCTCTTCTGAGGATCACAAGACTGCCACACAGGAACGCATCGTCAAGGATGAGTCCAAGGCTGCAACCATCCTCAACGGAATTGACCTGACGATGTTTCCAGGCCGCCCGACAGCATCACAAATCGCGGCTGCCCGTGAACAGTTGGGAGTTCCGGCCGATGCCAAAGTCATCGGCTTAATGGGGAGACTGATTCTTGAAAAGGGCCTGAGGGAATTTTTTGCGGCTGCTCGGATACAGTGTGATGCTCGACCGGATCTATATGTGATCGTTGGTGGGGACGTCCTGCCTACCGATCGCGGCGCCTGGAAGACGCAACTGATGGCGAAGGTGGATGCCGCTGGTCTCACGAGCAGATTTCGGTTTCCCGGATTTGTCACAGACGTCTATGGCTGCTTGTGCGCTTTTGATATCCTCGTTCATCCTACGTACAAGGAGTCGTTTGGCCGCGTGATTGCCGAAGCCATGGCGACTGGTTTGCCGGTCGTCGCAACAAACGTCCGAGGTTGCCGTGAATTGGTTGTGCACAGCGTGACGGGGCTCTTGGTTCCACATAAGGACGTCGAAGGCCTGGTGAAAGCCATCTCGGTCCTCCTGAACGACAGCGCGATGCGCCGAGCCATGGGAGACGCCGGACGCATCCGAGTAGTTGAGCGTTATGACCAGAGAGCAGTGGTTGGCAGGTTTGTAGGCCACTTCCAGAATATCTCGGCGGCGAAAGTATCAAGCCACGCGGAGACTTCCATACAATACCGGAGTTCCCGACCTTGAGCGATCTCCTGCAAAAGTCTTTACTTTTAGCGGTAGCTGCTGCCTTATCGATGTCATTGCTGAGCAGCAACATGGCTCCAACTCTGGGGCTGTCTCTGTTTGTGACCGCAGTGCTGGTGCCGCTTGCTTATTCTATTCGTCTTCCTCGGGATCTGAACTCGCTGGTACTTAAAGGCTTTCTATTACGTCTGTCGGCTATCGCCCTTGTCGCGCTCTTAATCTTGCCTTATTACGCTGCTCGCAACTCCGCGGACGCATCATATTACGACAGCCAGGCGGGACTCGTAGCTGACCTGATCAGAGCCGGAGAATGGTGGCAGATTAGTCTGCACGCGGGCACTGACGTTGTCAATTTCGTTACCGCGCTGATCTACCTGCTCTTCGGGTCAACCGCCGTTGGGATGATCTTTTTGTCAGGATTACTCGGGTATATCGGCAGCCTTTGTTTTGTCGGGGCAGCTACGACGTTAATGCAGGGTAAACGCCTCAGAGGGTATGCCATTTTCGTGATGATGCTGCCCTCGATTCTCTTTTGGAGCACCTTATTTGGCAAGGAATGCTGGGTTTTTGCCGGCCTTGGCATGAGTGCTCTCGGGATTGCTCAGTGGTTCAGGTATCACACATGGCGCGGCTTACTAAAGGCGCTGATTGGTCTGGCGCTGGTTGTTGTGTTTCGACCCTATGTTGCACTGGCAGCCGCGCTAAGCCTGGCCCTGACCACGCTCGTCTCTCGCGAGCGCAAGGCACCCCTCTCAGTTGCCAAAACTGCCACCATTCTGCTGCTTATGGCACCACTCATATTTTTTATGTGGCAGAGCGTTAGTTACATGACGGGTATAACTGAAGTTTCCGGTGAGTCCATCGTCGGTCGCATTTCCGCTCAGGGCGTTAATACCAGAACGGGGGGAGGGTCAGACGTTGCGACCACTGAGGTCCACGGTACCCGAGCATTCGTCTATCAATTACCCGAGGGGACGATTCGCTTGCTGTTCCGGCCCTTCCCGTGGGAAGCAAAGTCGCCCTTGATGTTGCTTGCGGCTCTCGACAACCTCATTTTGATAGGCATCCTCGTGGTGAAGCGTCACAATGTGATGGACACTCTGCTGCACTTAAGAACCCGGCCCTTTGCGTTTTTCTGCGTCGTATTGTCGATTGCACTTGCGATGATCTTTTCTACAATTCCTAACCTGGGTCTCTTAATGAGAGAAAAGACTCAGGTCACCCCATTTCTCTACATCCTGGCATTCTCTGGAGATCGGAAGACAGCGCGTCGTCGAAGATACACTCTCCGAAGCGAAACCAAACCAGCATGGCGTAGCCGAATTCCGGACACCGGTACCGAGCCTGCCATATGACGAAACGACTCAAACGTTTCATCGATATCGCTTCATCGCTGATCCTGGTGATTGCGTTCGCTCCTCTGATGACGGTGATCGCTCTCGCTATCATTTGTGAGTCCCGGGGTGGTGCGTTCTTTCGGCAGCGTCGCGCGGGCTTTAAGGGGCGCGAGTTCGAAGTCATCAAGTTCCGTTCCATGCGACCCGGAAAGCCAGAACAAGGCCACGCCACTGGCGTACGGGATCCCCGCATCACCAGACTAGGAGGTTTTCTGCGCCGCTCGAGCCTGGACGAGTTACCTCAACTTCTCAATGTACTCACAGGTGACATGAGTTTGGTGGGTCCGCGCCCCCTCTTGCTCGAATCAATCCGTCCTGATGAGAAGATTCGGTTGGAGGTGCGGCCCGGCATTACCAGTTTGGCAGCTGTCAGTGGGCGCCAGTCGATCACCTGGGATGAGCGCATGGTGTTAGACCGTTGGTACGTGGAGAATTGGAGCCTTCGGTTGGATATATCAATTCTATGGAAGACCATACCGGTCGTGCTGTCGCAGGCGAACGTCTACGACCCGGACGGAGAGATGAAGGCACGCACGTGAATATCCTGGTGACCGGAGCTGCTGGTTTCCTGGGGAAGCATCTTACGAAGGCCGCGACTCACCTTGGACAGGTGATAGCAGTCCAGAGGAACGGTGATGGCATGGCAGGCGACCAAACCGTCGAGCGAGCCGATCTGTCACGTTTCGAAGAAGTGCGCAGCCTCTTTGAACATTGGAATCCTGACGTAGTGCTTCACGCCGCAGCCCGCATTCCACAAAGCCCCAAAGACGACGTCTTTACATTTTTCGATGACAACGTTCGAGCCACAGTAAACATCTATCACTGTGCGCTTCTCACTGGAGTACGCCGCATCGTTTTTAGTTCTTCAATGTCTGTATATGGGCAACCGCAATCATTACCAGTCAACGAAGATCATCCTGTACTGCCGAATACCCCCTATGCGCTGAGTAAGATTCAGGCGGAACTTATCGGCCGATGTTACGCCGAGTCCGGACTCGAAACTACCGTCCTTCGATACTCCGGGATATTCGGCGCCGGCCAGCGTTCGGGCGCTGTGCCAGCCTTCATTATGCGATGCCTACAAGATGTTCCCTTGACTCTGAATGCTGGAGGGCGTCCATCCAGCGATTTCGTATGGGTGGAGGATGTCGTTCAGGCAAACTTGCTTGCGCTTCAATATTCGCAAGAGTGCAATTTCGAAGTGATGAACATTGGTTCTGGAGTGGAACTAACAATTCGTCAATTAGCGAGTAAAATCCGCGATTTGTGCGGATCCCGATCCGCTATTGAGACAGTCGACGACTCCAGCCCCCGCGACTTTCGCTTCTCCTACGACATCGGCAGAGCCCGCAAGCGGATCGGATTCGTCCCCACCCCTATGGATGCGTCCCTGATGGAATGCATCCGCCAGAAACAGGAGGGCAAATGATGAGGCGTATCGTGCGGGCGCGGCCCTGCATCCCAGAGTCTGACATTGAGAACATACTTGCTCTTATCCGGCAGAGCCTCATTTCCGGCCATCTGACAAACGGTGAGCACGTCAGGGAACTGGAGTACCGGTTCGCCGCTACAATCGGGGCCCGGCACGCCGTTGCAGTGAATACCGGGACTGCAGCTCTGGAGATATCGCTTCGTGCCATGGGAATCACTGGCAAAGAGGTCATTCTTCCTACTGAGACGTTTGTGGCGTCTGTGAATTCGGTTATTCTGGCTGGCGGGACTCCGATTTTTGCCGAAATTCATCCGGACACGTTCTGCCTGGATATCGAGGACGTGGAGCGCAGGATCACTGATAGGACAGCGGCGATCATGCTGGTGCACATGGCCGGTTTGGTCGTGCCGAACATCGGGCAGTTTCAGGAGTTGTGCGCTCTACGCAGTATCGACCTCCTCGAAGACGCTGCTCATGCTCACGGCGCTTCATTTGCGGGAAAATGCGCCGGATCGTTCGGTCGCGCAGGGTGTTTTTCGTTCTATCCCACCAAAGTCATGACCACGGCTGAGGGTGGCATGATTACTACGGATGACGATGGTCTCGCCAAGGTAGCACGCAGCCTACGGAACCATGGCGCAAATCCGGACGGACAGGATTATACGCAAGTCTCCACGAACATGAGGATGGCGGAGCCCCTCGCGGCTATAGGGCTAGTCCAACTGGACCGGCTGAAGGATTTTGTGGAACGGCGAAATTCAATTGCCACTCGCTACACCAATGGACTTGCGGAAGTCGAAGGGATTCGCCCTCTGCCAGTATTTGAAGGTGTCCATAGCTATTGGAATTATCTCGCCGTCCTGGAAGACGAGCACATTAGCCGCACAGATTTGGCGAATTGCCTCCTGGAGCGATACGGTGTGGAGATTGCGTGGCCATATGATCCTCCCTGTCATCTCCAACCGGTATTCCGGCGCCTTTTGGGTACTAAACCGGGAGATCTGCCGCGCAGTGAGGCCCTCCTTCAGCGCCATATTGCATTGCCAATGCACTACCTACTAACGATCGAAGACGTGGACTATGTTCTGGAGAGCCTTCAAAGTGCTCTGGCGGGATTGCGAGATCGATGAAGATAGTTGCCATCCACCAGCCACAGTACTTGCCGTATCTTGGGTTCTTCCATAAGCTCGCGCATTGTGACCTATTCGTTGCACTTGACCATGTGCAGTTCCAGAAGAATGGATTGCAAAATCGGAATCGGATCAAGACAGCGTCAAAGGAGGGTACGCAATGGATCACTGTACCGGTGCGGCACAGGCTTGGCCAAGCCATTAACGAGGTGCAGATTGATTCATCTTCGTCCTGGCAGAAGAAACATTGGAATGCTTTGGTCAGCAACTACTCTCGTGCACGCTGCTTCCACAACTACAGCGACCAGTTTCAGGGATTGCTCAATAACGACTACGCGAATCTAAGCCTACTCAATATGAGACTCATTACCTGGTGTATGGAAGCATTGGCGATCACTACTCCGGTAGTATATTCATCGCAACTCGAAGTGTGCGGCAGCGCTACATCTCTTCTAGTCAGCATCTGCCAGGCTGTTGGAGCCGATGCCTACCTATCCGGTCCGGGGGGTGCTCGCTATATGGAAATGAATCTCTTCCAAGAAGCGGGTGTACAGGTGCTGTGGCAAGATTATAGTTGTGTCGCCTATGAACAGCAGTTTCCAGCCGCAGGCTTCGTGCCGAACCTTTCTGTAATCGACGCGCTATTCAATTGCGGGCGAGATTTAACCTCGATGGTGAGTTCGTGAGCACGAGCAAGAATATTCTAGTTATCGCACCCCACCCTGATGACGAAGTGCTTGGATGCGGAGGTGTTATAGCGCGCCACAGTTCTCGCGGGGACCTCGTCCAAGTTGTCGTGGTTTCCAGGGGCGCCCCCGACATCTTCCCGGCAGAGGAAATAGAACAGACGCGCTCCGAACTGTCCGCTGCTCATAAATTACTGGGAGTCAAGGAGACGCATTTCCTGGATTTTCCTGCTCCGCGTCTGGACACAGTGCCCGGTCACGTACTGGCAGACACGCTCACACGTCTCGTTCGTGAGATAAGGCCGCAGACAGTGTATGCGCCTCACTGGGGAGACTTGCACTCTGACCACAAGGCAGTATATTGGGCAACGATGGTAGCGACGCGGCCAACAGGTGGTCCCGGAGTTGAGCGTCTGCTCTGCTACGAGACCCTGTCGGAAACGGAGTGGGGTGGGGCATCGGCTGACAGTGCGTTTTCGCCTACCGTCTTTGTAAACATCGGTGAGTTCTTGTCTATCAAGCTTGAGGCAATGGCATGCTACCGAACTCAACTGAAGGAGTCTCCGCATTCACGCTCGCTCCGAAGTATCGAGGCGCTCGCCAGGCTTCGCGGTTCGTCGGTATGTCTTGACGCAGCGGAAGCTTTCGTATTGGTTCGGGACGTGGTGACCGCGTGAGTAGTGGAGAAGATCGTTCCCGACTGCTCGTGCTATGGGGGGCCAGCGGACACGGCAAGGTCGTCCTAGACGTTGGTTCTAGCCAAGGCTCTTTCGATTCCATCGTCTTCATCGATGACCGTTACGCGGAAATTGGGCCATACTTCATGCATTGTTCTGTTCTCGGCGGTCAGGATGCGCTACCTTCACTGCGCGGGTGTAGTTTCCTGATATCCATCGGAGATAACGCACAGCGCACACATTGCTACGCTACAGCAATCTCCCATGGGCTGGTGCCGACAACCCTTATCCACCGGACCGCCATCATCGCTCCTTCTGTGGTGATCGGTCGCGGCACAGTCGTAATGCCTGGAGCAACCATCAATGTTGGCGCGGTCGTCGGGGACAACTGCATCATCAACACAGGAGCGATTGTCGAGCATGATTGCCGCATCGCCGATCATGTTCACATCTCGCCGCGCGTTGCCCTTGGAGGCGCCGTAACCGTTGGTAACGCCGCCCACGTCTGTATCGGAGCGGTCGTCCTGCCAGGCGTGCACATCGGTGATTCGGCAGTGGTAGGAGCCGGATCAGTCGTCTTGAAATCCGTGCCCCATGGCACCACTGTGGTGGGCGTCCCGTCCCGGCCCCTACATTCCAAATGAAACTTGCAGTCGTCAGGACCACATCCAGAAGGCTCATAATGAGCCCTTTTTCAATCGCTCAGAGATTTAATAGCCAGTTGTTGTTATGCGAATTCTGATTACAAGTGCGTATTCTGATCCTGAACCGCTCAGAACACTACTGCAGTGCGCGACACACGCGCGGCTTCATCAGTTGACCAATGATCCCACTGTCGCAGATGCGATCCTGTTTGTAGAGCACTCACATTACACTCAGGATCCGTTCTTTAGAAAACTGCGCAGTCATCCATGGGTTCGGGACTACCGGGAAAAAACATTTGTATACAACGAGCATGATCGTCCCTGGTGCTTTCTGCCAGGTCTGTATTGCGCCATGCCCGCACAGCACTTTGATACGCACCGCCAGGCTGCTGTCCGCTACATTCGACTGCTGAATCCTATGGTCACTGACGGACACCCTGCTGAGGAGCCCGAATTTCTGTATTCGTACATTGGGCACTCCCATCTTCGATTGAGGCGGAGAATTGTTTCACTTCGTCATCCCCCCCGCGCAATTGTGAAGGATTCATCGAAGTTCAACGCATTTTACGCAACTGGCATTCAGCCGGAGCATCACTATTTTGCGGAGGTAATGCGCGCTCCAAGTTCATTTTGTGCCCGCGTGGAACCGGCACAAGTTCCATTCGATTGTTTGAAACGTTGAAAGCCGGTCGTGTTCCAGTAATTATCGCTGATGATTGGGTTGAGCCAGATGGACCAGATTGGGCCTCTTGTTCCCTGAGGATACGCGAGCGCGACGTGGCAAAGCTTCCTGCCGTGATAGCCAACAATGAGCACGCATGGCCCGAAATGGCGGCAGCAGCGCGGCAGATATGGACCGAATGGTTCTCCGACGAGGTCCTCTTCGACCGCTTTGGGACTGCGCTTGAGCAACTACTTGAATGCCGTCGCATTCCAGAGTGGATTGCGCAGCGAGTACCTGTGTGGCGGGAATATACATGGGCTGCGCGTTTAGCGGCACATCACGTCCGCGCTTCAATGCGACGAGTTTTATGATTGAGAGCTTATGAAGAGCAGATTTGAACACGAGATCGGCACTGACCTATCGCCTGAAATACTTGCAGAGATCTAATAATCAACTGCTGCGCCACACTAGCACTCACTCTGGTACAGATTGCCGTGCAGACCCTGATGAAGCGAATCCTACTCTCAATCCCCCACATGGGAGGCAACGAAGAACTTTACGTTCTTGAAGCCTTTGCGTCCAACTGGCTCTCAACGGTAGGCCCTAACATTGCGGCATTCGAAAAAGAGTTTGAGAACCGCATCGGGCTGCCATCTGTTGCCCTTAGCAGTTGCACCGCTGCTATCCACCTTGGCCTGCGGCTTCTCGACGTCGCACCCAACGACGAGGTCTTTTGCCCTACGCTTACTTTCATCGGAGGGTGCAATCCGATCCGGTACCTCGGCGCCAAGCCGGTATTTCTGGATAGCGACTATTCTACTTGGAACCTGGACCCGGGAATCCTCGAAGATGCGCTTCGTGACCGCGCGAGCCAAAACAGGTTGCCTCGTGCCGTCATTGTCGTGCATCTCTATGGGCAGTGCGCCGACATGAACCCAATCCTGGCGCTTTGCCGCCAGTATGGCGTGGCTGTGCTCGAAGATGCGGCCGAAGCACTGGGTAGTACTTATATGGGTCGACGCGCGGGAACTCTAGGCGATATTGGTGTGTTCTCTTTCAACGGGAACAAGATCATCACCACAACCGGCGGGGGCATGCTCGTCTCCAGCAACGCAGCTTGGGTAGCAAGGGCGCGCTTCTGGTCTCAACAGGCGCGCGACCCCGGGCTTGCTTACGAGCACTCGGAGATGGGCTACAACTACCGGATGAGCAATGTGCTGGCAGGCATAGGCAGGGGGCAACTCGAAGTCCTCGATCTGCGGGTCAAGCAGCGCCGCGCCATTGCGTTTCGCTATCGCGACGCATTTCTCGACCTTCCCGGCATTACCCTGATGCCCCAGGCACCCTACGGTCTCCACACAAACTGGCTCAGCTGCTTCCTTATCGACGAGCGAGAATTCGGAGTATCTAGAGACACAGTGATTCGGGTGCTTGATGAAGCGGGCGTGGAATCTCGCCCGGTGTGGAAACCAATGCATCTGCAGCCTCTCTATGCGGGATGTGAGCACTATGGTGGAGATGTGGCTGGGGACTTGTTCAGACGAGGCATTTGCTTACCAAGTTCAAGTAGCCTTTCAAGTGAAGATCAGTTACATGTCATCAATAGCGTTCGGAAGACGGTCGGCGCAGAGCCGTTGACGCAAGTGGTCCCAACGGAGTGTCTCGCGGAAGCCGGGCACCTGGAGTCTGCAGGGTAAGGAGGCAGAATATGCGGAAGGCACAAGGATTCATATATAGCCTCAAAGCAATGCGTCAGACTCTTGTATGGGCTGCGCAGATCGCGATGTTTGCAATCTCCGCAGTAACAGCTTTTCTACTGCGGTTTGACTTCAACCTGCCTCCGGCCAACCTTCGCCATTTGGCTTATGCACTTTCGATTTGGATTGTAGTCAAGAGTTCTGTTTTCTATGCAGTGAAGCTTGATCGGGGCTTGTGGCGCTACCTGACTCTAGCCGATCTTTTCCGGATTGCTGTCGGCAACCTCATTGCCTCGGCAGTAAGTTGCATCCTTATCCTCCTCATTGCACCGCCAGGATTCCCGCGATCAATCTACATACTTGATCTGATGATTTGCTTCCTGGCCACGAGTGGGCATCGAGTGCTTTTGCGCTTGATCTTGGAGATTTCCTCAAGCGCCCGGAATACTAACGGTGTGGAGAAAAGCACGCTGATCTACGGGGCCGGTGATGCAGGTATCACTCTGCTTAGAGAGATTCAGAACAATCCAAGGTTGCCGTATCGCGTTCTAGGATATCTGGATGACAGGCCTGACAAGCAGAGCCTGCGCATGGCCGGTATCCCAGTGTTAGGAGGAGGCGAACAAGCAGCGTCTCTTGTGCGAAAGCACAATATAGAAACGATCCTGATTGCAATTCCTTCCGCCACAGGAAGTGAGATGGCGCGCATTTTGGAGTTGTGCCACGCCGCGGGTGCGGAATGCAGGACCGTGCCAGGATTGTGCGAGATCATGGAAGGGACAGCGCTCGCTGGGCAGATTCGCGAGGTGGCCGTCGAAGATCTACTAGGTCGAACCCCTGTACACCTGGATGAAAGCCAGATTCGCTGCGCACTCGAAGGCAAAGTTGTTCTCGTTACAGGTGCGGCTGGATCCATCGGCTCTGAACTCTGTCGGCAAATAGCTCGATTTGCCCCTGCAGCAATCGTAGGGTTTGAGATTGCAGAGTCGTCGCTGTTCGAAATCGATCGCGAGATGAAGCGCCTATTCCCACTTGTGCCCTTCTACCCGGAGATCGGAAGCATTCAGAATCGCGCTAGGCTTGATGAAGTTCTACGTCTGCATCAGCCGTCGGTTGTCTATCATGCTGCGGCGTACAAGCATGTTCCCCTTATGGAGGCGCACGTTTTCGAAGCTATCGAGAACAATGTGTTCGGAACCTACAACGTGGCTGTAGCCGCAGCAGAGTACGGGGTGGAGGATTTTGTCATGATCTCCTCCGATAAGGCCGTTCGGCCCACCAATGTCATGGGCGCAACAAAGCGCGTCGCTGAACTTATCCTTCTAGCACTACAGAATGGACGCACAAAATATGTAGCTGTTCGCTTTGGCAACGTACTTGGCTCTAACGGGAGCGTTATTCCTATCTTCAAGAAGCAACTCGCGGCAGGTGGGCCCATCACCGTCACGCATCCCGAGATGCGGCGCTTCTTTATGACCATTCCCGAGGCCAGTCAACTCGTACTTCAGGCTTCAGCAATTGGAAGAGGTGGCCAGATTTGCGTCTTAGACATGGGCCACCCGGTCAAGATCGTCGATCTTGCCAAGAACCTGATCCTACTTTCCGGGCTCAAGCCCGATGAAGATATTAAAATCGAATTCACCGGGGTGCGTCCCGGCGAGAAGCTTTTCGAAGAACTCAGTTCACTTCTTGAAGACACAGTTCCCACCGAGCACGAGAAGATCCGCATCTTTATGGGGGAGGGAATGGCTGAGAGAGAGATTCAAGACTGGCTTGATTCCCTTCATGATATTTGTAAGATGCGCGATACTGGACGTTTAGTAGTTGCACTAAAAGAAATTGTTCATGATTACAGTCCGAGTACTCACCTGCTGAAGCGCGTGATCAGCAAGCAAGAACGGCGCACAACTACAGCAGCATTTTCAAATTGAGCTATTCAACGCATCCCATTCGATGAGTTGCGCGACACGAACTTTGAGGTCTTGGCACTTTAAAGTTCTGAGCACTTTTTGCTGATGAAATGACACAGATTCAATAGATTGCAGTAGACCGGTGCCTAGTCAGGCGCGAAGAAGAATAGACCACGTCACCGCCATTCAGCGGGGACGTGGTCTATTGTCGTTTTAGTACAGTATTTTTACTCGCTATAGGCGTTACCCAGGGTGCGAGAGGACTGGGAGCGGAACCGCCGTTCAAGGCCATCCTTCACCGTGATATCCTTGGACTTCAGGAGGGTAGCTGGTTGGGCTTCTTCATCCGCAAACTCCAGCAATCTCTTTTTCACTGTGTCTCGCCTATTACGGTCTGTCTGCGCCAATTCATAGGGCTGCTCTTAGGAGAGGGTTTTAGCAGTCGCTTCGGGTTTAGCTTTGGGGTTGATGCGAGCAGTGGGCTGACTCGTGCGGATTCTGGGCAGTTTATGTTTTTCGATCTTCAGATAGTTGATTCCAAATGAACTTACCTAATTCAATAACGATGAGCCGGATTGTCATGATCCCGCTTCTGCTTTGGATACTTTCGCCGCACTTCTCTTGGCAGGGGCACGGCGAGCAGGAGATTTGCGCTTCGGTTCTGTTTGTGATGGCTTCAATCACTGACGGCCTCGACGGCTATCTCGCCCGACGGCGCGGACAGATTACCACCATGGGGATGCTGCTTGACCCCCTGGCAGACAAGATCATGGTCACCGGGGCACTGATCGCTTTGGTTGCCTACAATCCCCAGGTTGTGAAGGTCTGGATCGCTGTCGTCATCATCGGCCGGGAATTTCTGATCTCAGGATTGCGTTCCATCGCATCTTCAGAGGGTTTTACCATTCAGGCCAGCGACCTGGGCAAGCTGAAGACCGTGGTCCAGATTGTCTCTGTCGTCTCCGCGATTCTCGCTCACCGCTGGGACCAATGGCAGTTTGGTTTCCTGATCATTCCAGTCAAGTGGTACGCCGTTGCAGCTATCTACTTCACGGTTCTGGTTTCTTCCATTTCTGCAATCGACTACTTCATAGGCTTCTGGAAGCGTATCGACTACGCATCCAAAGATCGCCGCCAGGCTTCTGTCCTGGCCAGCCGCAAGAGCGCCAGCATCCTCTAAGGCCAAGCGTACAAACGGGCTGATTACGCAAGCAATTCATCCAGTTTATTGATCGGCCTGCAATGCCTTACAGGTGTATGCACCCGTAGTAGATGAGCGCTAGCGACCCTGAGGCGACCACAATCCACAGCAGAAGCCCCTGCACCAAGGGCCGCACGCCAACTTCGCGAAGAGTTCTCATCGAGAGCCCGGTGCCAATCAGGTACAGCGTCACCGTCAAGCCAACAATCCCGAGATGTTTCAGCGTCGGATAGATTGGCTGAAAGATGTGGATGTAAGTATTGGCGACTGCGGCAAAGCAGAAAAGCAGAATGAACCAGGGCCATTGAATCCGTGCCTTGCTCTTCCTCACTAGCGCCATTCCTATCGAGAGCGGCACAATCCACAAGGCGCGCGCCAGCTTAACTGTTGTTCCAACCGCAAGAGCCACCGTGCCGAACTTGGCTGCAGCGCCCACGACTGAACTTGTGTCATGAATTGCCAGCGCCGACCAAAGCCCAAACTGGGTTTGCGTCATGTGCAACCAGTTCCCAATTGCCGGGAACGTGAGCAGCGCTACGGAATTCAGAACGAAGACCGTTCCTAGCGAGACGGCAATCTCTTCTTCGCCGGCATTCGTAATAGGAGCCAGCACGGCAATGGCGCTGCCACCGCAGATTGCTGTTCCTGTTGAGATCAAGAACGATGTCTTCTGCTTCACGCCGAGGAGTTTCCCCAGCCCCCATCCGAGCAACAATGCAATGCTGATGCTGGCAGCGGTATAAACAAACCCGGATCTGCCTGCCTGAAGCACCTGCTGCAAATCCATGCCGAATCCAAGTCCCACCACCGAGGCTTGAAGAAGAAGTTTGGATAGTTGTTTGGCCGCAAGATGAAAGGGATGTACAAACGAAAAGCCGTAGACCAAACCCGCGGCTAGAGCAACTGGCGGTGACAATAGACCACTGGCAGCAAGAATCAATCCGATGAAGAACACATTTTTGGACACAACTGAGTTTCAATGCTGCTCTGGTCTCGCGTCCAAGCAGAAGTTCTCATGTGTCATATGCGCAGCTTATGAGCTTCACAGGCGGCCGAAGAACTCATCTATGCGGCAGACCGGAGATTCACCATGGTAGAGGTCGAGCTTAATGAATAGGGCATTTGACTGTGCGGCATACACTTCAGGATTCTCGCCAAATGAGCGCTTCTTTTCTGTAGCACTTGGGCGGTTAGGCGCGAGCAGTTTGCTTTGCAACGCAAGATGCCGCTGCACGTGCAAACAAGAATCTGCGGAACTCCATGGCCAACGCGTGTGGCGCAGGGCCGGCGCCATACACGACGAGGAAATTCCGCTGCATACGCAACCCATCAACCTCCACAATCTTGAAGCTGCTGTTCAGCCTCAGATCCTTTGCAATCGCCCACCGGGAAACGAATCCGACTCCCAGCCCTGCTTCTACAGCGGATTTGATTGCCTCGGTTGAGTCCAGTTCCATCACGATGTGTAGTGAACGGCGCTTTACTCCGAGCCGTTCCAGCGCCATCTCGATCACTCGCCGGGTGCCGGATCCGCGTTCTCTCATCAGCATTGGCGCTGCGCATAAGTCGGTGCAGGAGACGGCACTCCGCTCAGACCACTCGTGCGCTGTGGAAGCAATCAACACCAACTCATCTATTAAAAACGGCACGGATTTTACATCACGGCTGCGTGCTGGTCCCTCGATTAGCCCGAGCGCAACCGTCTGTTTTTCCACGGCCTCTACTACATGCTCGGTATTGCCGCTGATAAGCGTGCAATGTACGCGCGGGTATTGCCTACTGAAATCCCCCAGCAGTTGCGGTAGTACATATTGTGCGATGGTTGTGGAAGCGCCTAGCGCCAATTGCCCGGCGTGCTCTCCACTCAAACCGGCAAGGTCGCGCTCTGCCTGCTGCAGAAGGGAACTGACCTGCTTGGCGTAATTGTGCAGGATGCTGCCAGCGGCCGTAACCTGGATGCGGACTCCGGTACGGTCAAACAATTGAACGCCGAGGTCCTCCTCAAGTGCCTTGATTTGCAGGCTCACCGCGGGTTGCGTGAGATACAAATCCTCAGCAGCCTTGCGGAAGCTGAGTTGCTCAGCCACCGCTCGGAACACAACCATGCGGAAGTTTTCAAGACTAGCCATCAGCAGATTTGAAGATAGCCGCAGTGTAGCCGGCGTATATCTTCAGCCTTGCACAACCGTCTGCGCGCAAATCTCCAACTCAATCTTGATCTCTGGCGGAGTCAGAAGGGTATTGTGAATCAGGCAATGATGCACAGAGCGCATCAATCCCGTTGTCTGGTCTTCCGTAAGAGAAACCGGGCACTGGACATGAATATTGAAGTTGCCAAGGCGGGCCGGTCCCTTCAACTTGTCCGCGGTCACCTGCACTTCCACGCCGCTCTCAGCCAGTTTGCGAGCCTTGAGATACTCCACGGCATAGTAGGCCGCGCATGAAGCCAGTGAAGCCAGCATGAACTCCGGCGGGGTCATGCCGGTATCTTCTCCGCTGTTTTCAAGAGGCTGGTCGCATATGACGGTGTGCGAGCGCGCCTGAATGGCAAACCTGACCTGTCCCAGATGTGAAACTTTAACTTCCATCGCAAATTCACCTCTACATCTGAATAAATCCCAACCGCGGGCAAAACGTTACATGGCGGGAGCAAGTTTTTGTGGGTTCGGCATCCCCAGCATTCGAAGGTACTCCTGCGTAAGGATGGAACGCAATCTGGGCGCAACGGCGGAGTCGCAAGGAATTTCGAGCGAGCGGCAACGGTCAATTGCGGTGCGGAGTTCGCGCAGAAAAGCTACGCAAGCCGGGCACGCCTCAATATGCTCCCGCATCTGGTCGCAGGTAGGTGAGTCGAGTCTTCCATCCATGTATTCAGAGAGGTTAGCGAATAATTCGCGGCATTCACCGGGCCGCTCGCTGTCTTTGCTCCGGGAGGCCCTCGACTTCTTCTTGTGATGAGGAGCTGAGGCCTGATTCTTGACAACCGCGCCATCCAGCAAATGCGTCATCTCTTTGCGAACGCCGAGGCGTGCCCGATGCAGCCGCACACGCACGGTACCCGCCTGCAGTTCGAGCACCCCTGCAACCTGCTCCGTCGTCAGCTCTTCCATGTCATGGAGGACAAGCACCATGCGCAGCGGCGCCGGCAGTCGCAACACAGCCCGGTGCAGCAGATCAGCACGTTCAGCGTCCAGGAGGTCTCCCTCAGGGCTCGCGGCCGCATCCTGCAGCAACCGCCCCAGCTCTGCATCGTCCGGCATCAACTCGTCCAGCGAGAAAGTTTGCCGGGTCGCCTTGGCCCCCTTGCGCCGCATTCGCCAGCAGCGATTTCTGGTTACGGTATACAGCCACACGGCAAGCGCTTGCGGATCTTCAATCTTTGCCAGGTGGCTGATGGACCGGTACAGAACCTCCTGCATTGTGTCTTCCGCATCTTCCGGGTGTCCGCAAACCTTCATGCTGAACGAGTACACCGTATTCTGCAAAAGACCAATCGCCTCCTCAATCGCCTCAGGCGTATTGAGGCGCAGCAATTCGGTTGCTTGAGTCAGCTCAGGTCGCATCAGCGGGGAGTCCCAACACCATGGTCATTATATCGACTGAACACATTTTGATTTTTGTTTTCCCGATTGCTGCGAGGCCTCGATCATGCTCAGGCAAATCGGGCATATCTTCTGCAGCCACTTCTTTGCCTCTCCACTTCTGGGCAGCGAGTCCATCGCCACCCAGGCGCGCAGCAAGGCAACTGCAAGGTCCCGTTCCGCTCCGAGGCGGCGCTCTTCCAGCCGGAACATGTTGCGATAAACCTCGTCCTTGAGCTCATCGCTACGTTTCCGGCTAGAGGCAGCGGAGGCCGACCTGTGTATTTCGTCCATCTTCACCTCAGTTTTTGGCGCAACAACTGGCATCCTTGAGCCCCATCGCCCGAAGAATCGCCATACCCGGGCACCAGTTTGTAAAGGCAGACTGCAACAGGTTGAGGCCAACAAATGCCGTGAGCAACAACCAGTAGTGCGAGCAGTAGTGAGCAAGGCCAAGCGACAAGAGAATCATTACCCCGGCCATCAGCCGCAATCCACGTTCAACGGTCATAGTCTGTCTCCTTCATCAGTTGAGGGCTCATTCGCCATTTCGGATTCGCTTCGCGCATGAAGCATGTAGTAGAGAATGGGAATCGTTGGCCAGGAAAGAAAAGTTGAAGCGACTGCGCCGGCGATCAGAGAAACAGCAAGGCCCTGAAAGATCGGGTCAGTGAGGATTACGCTTGCGCCAACCACCACAGCCGCAGCCGTAAGCAGCATGGGCCGGAAGCGAATTGCGCCCGCATCAATCACCGCCTGGCTCAGTGGAACACCCTGCCGTCTGCGTAACTCGATAAAGTCGACGAGGATAATCGAATTCCGCACGATGATGCCCGCCCCGGCAATAAAGCCGATCATTGAGGTAGCAGTGAAGAATGCTCCTAGAATGGCGTGCGCCGGCAGAATCCCCACCAGTGTCAGCGGTATCGGAGCCATGATGATGAGCGGGACAAGGAACGACCGGAACCAGCCCACTACCAGCACGTAGATGAGAATCAACACGGCCGCGAAGGCAAGTCCCAGATCGCGAAAAACCTCGATGGTGATGTGCCATTCACCATCCCACTTCATCGAGTAATGGTCTGTGGAGTCGGGCATTACCGCGTTGTATCGGGTGAGCGTGTAACCAGCGGGAAGTGTGAGATGGTCGAGGTCTTTGTTCATTTTGAGGATTGCGTAGACCGGGCTCTCTTCCGCTCCCGCCACATCGGCCGTGATGTAAACAACCCTGCGCAGGTTCTTGTGATAAATACTGCGCTGGATTGTTTCGTGGTCCAAGCTTACGAGTTCTCGCAGCGACACCATTGCGCCATCCGTGCCCGGCAGCCGGATATTCTCCAAGCTCTGCTCCGATGAGCGGTCTGCGCGATTCAGTTCGACAACGGCGGGAACAGGCTCCCGCGCAGCCTTGTCGTGAATAAGGCCCACCTCAGTTCCAGAGACAGCCAGCGCCAGTGCATGTGCTACATCGGAGACGGCAATTCCATGTTGCGCAGCCTTCACCTCATCCACGCGCATCGTCAATCGCGGCTGAGGGTCTTCCACATACCAGTCCGCATCCACTACGCCCGGCGTACTCTGGAATATCCCCTTGATCCGCTGTGCAACTTGCGTTTGGCCGTCCAGGTCAGGACCATAGACCTCTGCCACCAGCGTTTGAATTACCGGCGGTCCCGGCGGGACCTCGCTCACCTGGATGCGCGCTCCGTACTGGCTGCCAATCGCGTTCAGCAGCGGCCGCAGTCTTTTGGCAATCACATGGCTCTGGTCTTTGCGCTCGTTGGCCGGCAGCAGGTTCACTTGTATGTCAGCCTGGTTCGGCATCCGCCGCATATAGTAGTGGCGCACCAACCCATTGAAGTTATAAGGGCCAGACGTTCCCGTGTAGGTTTGATAGTTCAGCACATCCGGCTGCTGCGCCAGTACATTGCCGAGCGCCTGGGCGACACGCGCCGTCTGCTCCAGTGGTGTGCCGTCTGGCATGTTGATCACCACCTGCATCTCGCTCTTGTTGTCGAACGGCAGCATTTTTACGCGCACCAGTCCCATTGGCACCAGCGCCATTGACACGAGCAGAAGCGCCACCACTCCAATAAAGAACAGAGAGCGGTTCCGCACGGAAGCAATCAGTGGAGTCATCACGCGCCGATAGAGGCGTGTTCTCCAGTTCTCCTGTTCTGGTTCCAAAAGCCGGGCGCCACCCAGATGCTTGCCCAGCAGGCGTAGTGCCGCCCAGGGCGATACAACAAAGGCCACCAACAGTGAGAAGAGCATGGCCGCCGAAGCGCCCACTGGAATCGGTCGCATGTACGGGCCCATCAGCCCGCGCACAAACGCCATTGGCAGTACAGCTGCAAGCACGGCAAATGTGGCCAGAATGGTGGGGTTGCCCACCTCGGCCACCGCCTCCACCGCAACATCGATGGACGAGCGATGCTGGTTCTCAGGCAACCGGTAGTGCCGCACAATGTTTTCAACCACCACAATGGCGTCGTCTACAAGAATGCCGATGCTGAAGATCAGTGCGAACAGTGTTACGCGATTGATGGTGTAGCCCATGAAATAGAACACTGACATCGTTAGCGCAAGAGTCACCGGAATCGCCAGCAGCACAACGCCGGACTCTCGCCATCCCAGGAAGAGCGCTACCAGAAACGTCACGGAGAGAGTTGCGAGCAGTAGGTGCTCCAGCAGTTCGTCTGATTTGGACTTTGCCGTCTCGCCGTAGTTGCGCGTGGTTGTAATGGTTACGTCGCTCGGTATGGTTACGCCCTGCATCGAGTGGACGCGCCCGAGCACGGCATTGGCGATGTTGGTTGCGTTTGTACCTTTGCGCTTGGCCACCGTAATGGTCACTGCCGGATACTGGCCCGTGACATGATTGGCCACGGCGCTCACGCCTGTAGTACCAAAGGCCACGTAGTCCATTGGGTCAGCGGGGCCGTCTACAATCTTCTCGGCCACGTCGCGGAGATACACCGGTCGGCCGTGAACCACGCCCACCACCACCGCTTCCAGGTCTTCGCGTCGCGTAAACAGGTTGCCCGCATCTACGCGGATCTCCTGATTGTTTTGCGCAAAGCTGCCTGCCTGGACACTTGCGTTGGCGGCTTGCAGATGCCCCACAATCGCCAGCGGTGAAAGCCCATATCCATTGAGCTTTTCGGTGCTTAGTACCACTCGCATCATCCGCGGCAGCCCGCCGATAATCGTCGTCTCTGAAACCTCAGAGATCTGGCTGATGTTGTGCTGTATCTCGGCGGCAATCGTGCGAAGCTGATAGCCATTGTAGTGTTCACCCCAAAGCGTCAGCGCCAGAATTGGCACATCGTCAATCGAGCGAGCCTTGATGATCGGCTGTGAAACTCCAGGCGGCATGCGGTCAAAATTTGAATAGAGCTTGCTGTAGACCTTGATGAGCGCGTCTTCCTGCTGCGTGCCCACGAGGAAGCGCACAATCACCAGGCTCTGTCCCGGCGACGAAGTTGAGTACACATACTCGACGCCAGAGATTTGGTGTACGAGGTTCTCGATTGGCAGCGTCACGCGCTGCTCAATCTCTGCTGGAGATGCGCCCGGCATCGCCGTTGTAATGTCGAGCATCGGAACCAGAATCTGCGGCTCCTCTTCGCGAGGAATGATCGCCACCGCAAATATCCCGATAGCCAGCGAGGCGGCAATAACCAGCGGCGTCAGCTTAGAGTTGATAAATGTCTGGGCCAGTTTTCCAGCAATTCCAAGATCCTGCTTCATGGCTGAACCCCTGCACTTGCGTCAATGCGCTTGCCCGCTAGATCACGGTCTGAAGGAGCATCCACAAGCTTCTCGCCCGCGGAGATTCCCGAAAGAATCTCAACGAGATTTCCCTGCGTCGCACCCAGCGTGAGATACCGCAATTGCGCAATACCCTGGCTGTCAAGCACGTACGCGCAAGCCAGCGAACCGCGAAGCACAACCGCCGAGCGCGGCGCCACAATGGCCTGCCGAATGCCGTTGGCAAACTCCGCCGCTCCATACATTCCCGCGTGTAAAAGCTTTGAGCTGGGCAGATCAATCTTAACCGTAAAGCTGTGGCTTGCAGCATCGGCAGCGGGCACAATCTCCTGCACAGTTCCCGTCAAATCCGCTGAGGCAGCGCCGTCCATTGCAACCGGCACCTTCATTCCTTTGTGAACCGCGCCGATCGCCGACTCATCGACTGTGGCCAGCAATTGCAAAGCGCCCGCCTGGTCCACCTGCATCAACGGCACACCCGGCGATGCCAGTGTTCCCGGATCGACCATTCTCGCTGTAACCGTACCGCTAAAGGGGGCCACCAGCCGCGCATAACCCAGCATGGTACGCGCTCCCTTTTCCTGCGCGTGTGCCGCTTCAGTCTGTGCGCGCACCGCTTCCAATCGCGCTGCCGCGCCCTCTGCCCGTCGTGCAACCTCATCCATCTCCTGCGGACTCACGCTCTTTTGCGCCTGCAATTGCCGGTAGCGCTCCAGAGTACTCGCCGCCAGTTTCGCGTCGCTCTCTGAAGCCAACTGCGCACTTTGCGCCGCCCTCACGCCCGCCTGCGCCTGCGCCACCGAACTTCGCAATGCAGCATCGTCCAGCAGAGCCAGCGTCTGCCCCGCCCTCACGCTGTCTCCCTCGCGCACCATCACCTGTTCGATTCGCCCCACCATCTGTGCGGAGACAATCGCGGTCTCCCGCGCATGCATGGTTCCCGTTGAGCGCAACGTCACAGGCACCGGTTGCTGCTGGCTCTCAACCACGCGCGCCGCTACCGTTTGTACGGCGGCAGGCTGCCCGGCTTGGCCCCCATGGCACCCAGCAAGCAACGCAGATGAAACGGCAAGTAAACAACCACTGAGTACGATCTTCATTGCAACTCCTCCGCCGCATCAGCGGTCAGTGTCCCTGTCGCGTAAAGCAGTTCGGCATACGCCATGGCATTGCCATAGACAGCGTGCCAATAATTTGACTGGCTCTGCCGCTCGGCATCCTCGGATCGCAGCAAATCGGTAATCGTCGCGAGCCCGGCGCCATAGCGGTTCTTCACGATGCGCAGGCTCTCGGCCGCCTGGTCCATTGCAGCGTGCGCCGTATCAAGTTGCAGCGACGCTGTCTGCCTATGGATGTGCGCCCGGTTCACCTGCAGGCGTGTTTGCTGCTGGGACAGAGTCAACTGCGCATTGATTCGTTGCTTTCCCGCGCTCTCTCGTGATAGTTGCGCGCGCTTGCCCAGGGGCAAGATATCCACGCTGATCTGGACGCCGGCAACCCAGTTGTTGCCTCCCGCGTTACTGAGCGAGCCCCGGTCTTCTTCCCAGTTGCCATAAGCGCTAACCCGCGGGCCAAACCCGGATCGCGCCGCGCTCACCGCCACTGCTTGTCCTTGTTGCGCCTGTCCAAGGGCCATGAGATCTGGCCTCATGCGTGCCGCTGTAGCCAATTCCTGGTCCAGCGCCATTTGCGTAAAGGCATGCGCCTCGATCGGCTTCAGCGCTGAGGCCTGCAAATCCAGCATGCCCATTGCGTCACGCAACTCTGCCCAAGCAAGCTCCAACTCGCCCTGCGCGGCAATCTGTTCCTCTTTGCGAGCCGCCATATTCACGGCAGCAGACATCTGGTCTGACTCCACCGCGAGCCCCGCCTTTACGCGGTCTTCTACCGAGGCGAGCAGTGCGGCCGCCGTCTGCTGCTCATGTTGCGCCACGTCGATTTGCCTTTGCGCGTACAGCACCTGCTGATAAGCGCTCACAACATGCAAGACAATTTGCTGGTCAGTGGCATTTGAAGCAGAGTGCGCACTCTGCTTGAACAGATCGGCGCGACGAATTTCTCTCTGCGTCTTGAAGGAATCGAATGCTATCCACGATCCGGAGAAGCGCGAAGAGAAATTGCCAATCGGTTGAGGCCGGTTCAGCGCATTCAGCGCAAAATCCGCCTGCGTAAACTGGCGCTGCCGCAACCGGGAGCCAAAGGCATACACAGGGTCGTCGCCGCGCGAAATATCCTCAGTAAAGTTCAACTGCGGCAGCAGTTGTGTGCGCGCCATGCTGGCAGCCACGCTGGCATCCTTCTCATCGGCGCGGGAGATCGTCCCCTGCGGATTCTCGCGCAGCGCCAAATCAATGGCTTGCCGCAGACTCAAAGGCTCCTGCGCAGGCAGCGCAGCGCCTCCCAAACAGAACAGCAGGGCAACATACAGTGCTTGCCAAAATCGCGAACTCATCGTTGAAACGTCCTCGGCGTATGCATTCAAACAAATAAAGTCCACACGCGGCCGATTTGTTACAAAGATGGCTATTTAATATGCGATTGAGGGTGCGGACATGTTTTCGTCCGTGGTATCAAGCCAGCTTGATGAATAGGACCTTCAGGGCCTGGGGCATGTATTAGCGCTCTTCTTTTCAAATCGCGCAGGCACCCCATCTTCTCCGCGCATTATGCGTAAAGGATAGAGTGCAAGACACTAATTTGGGGCAGAGTCAATATTCGTGCAGGAAAAAGCAATAGAACAACGCTGGGTTTTAGCCACTCAAGATGCCGCAGCCGTCTCCACGCTCGCAGCCTGCACCATCTCTCTGATCGAACGGATTACCAACTCAGGCTCGTCCAGATGAATCCAATGCGCGCTTACCGGCGCAATCACCTGCTGGACATGGTCGCCAATCCGTTTCAGGTACTCCTCCGACAAGGGCGTCGAATTGCCTGGTGTAAGCACCACAACCGGAATCTCCCGGATGGGTTGCGCGTCCTGCATCTCTCTCACGGTGTCAGGAATCGATTCGATATGCCTGCGCATGCCGGCATAGAAACTTGGCCGCGACCAGTGAGCCGCCACCACCGGCCACACCTTCTTCGGCATCTTGCGCACTTCTTCCGTTACCCGTTCCACCACGTGACGCCCGCCAATCTCACGCCTCTGAGCCCCCTGGCCTGAGATTCCGCGTGCGCGTTTAAACATCGTGGTCACAGCCAGCCGCACCAGACCGCATTGCGCAATCGGGAGCGCGAATCGGATCAGTTTTCTGCCCAGATCAATCTGCGACTGCTTGCTCGGGTCCAGCGGTGGCCATTCCTCGCAGCGCATCGGGTCCACAAGCACCACGCCCGCCACGTCCTCGGGGAAGAGTAGTGCATAGCGCCGCATTACCAGGCCGCCAAACGAGTGTCCAACCAGAATGAACGGCGGCGTAATCTCCGCGCGTTCCAGCATCTCATGCAACTCCTCGGCAATGTTCGCCGGAGTGCGCGCAGTTCGGCAATTGCTGCTCCATCCCAGCCCGCCGCGATCGTACGACGCTGTCCCGGTAAAGTTGGCGACAGTCTCTTGAATGTGGCACCAGTTGAGATTCGTAGCCCCGATTCCCGCCTCAAAAAGCACCGTTGGCCCCCCGGAGCCCTTTTCCAACAGGTAGAGCCGGCAACCGCTCTCAATCTTCACCCAGCGTCCGCTTCCGGCAAAGCGCAGCCGGTCACGGTAGCAGCCGATACTCTGATATAGATATCCCGCCGCAATAAGTACCGCTGCAGAACCGGCAATCCACAAAAATACATTCATTGATGATCCTGGAAGTGCAGGAGTAGTTCCGGACTAAAGTCCTTCACTCCTAGATTAGCCCTTGGAGTTCCGCGGTCGAAGATCAACAGGGTTAACCCCGCCTGTCCACGTGTCTTTACTTCCACCTGGTGTGCCGACCACACTCCAGCTTCATGACGAATGCCGAAGTAAGTAAACTGCTTGACCGCACCTGTCCCTTTCAATGTTTTTTCAACATATACAGGGAAACCGATGTCTTGGTCCAGCCAAGTTTGAATCTGCGCATAGTGCGTCCGGTCCGCAGGGCCGGGCTTGCTGGTGATCAGATCGCAGATCCGTGCGCCATACTTTGCCTTTTCAGCCACTGTTTGCTCAGGCCAAAAGTATTGCGGCTCCAGAATGTCCTCGTAGGTAAGTCCAGAGCCAAGCGGGCCATCGCTCCACTTTTCAAACGGCAGCACCGCAGCTGACTTGTCTCCTGGATGAGCAATAAGGACTGTATTCTGTCCCTTCGGCCTCATCTCCATGAGAATGTGTGCCCTGGCCGGTGTGTCTGAACTGGCCTTTGTTGGCGGCGTAATCTCCGCAAACACCCGCAATACGCCCGGGAACCAGTGCGCCTTGATAGCAATGCCATAGCTGGTTCGCTTGCCGTTTGCCTCCACCCGGATAAGGTGTCCGCTGGCTCTGAAGTCCGCGCCCTGAATACGCTGCCGAGGCCCTGCAAGCACGGTGCTGTACTCCGTAGCGCCCACGGGCATCGCCAGGAGCGCTGCCAATCCGAATGCAGCCCAGAGTCCTCTTGTGCTCATATCCCTCCACAAGTGTCAGGAATGAAAAGACCCGGCTAGTCTATCGAGCCGAGTCTTTTCATGTCTATCGGGAAGCAAGGCTCCCAGGAGAGCCGGAGTTGCGGAGATTTCTGGATTCGTCGCTACACAATCGGACAGAACTGAGCTGCGATAGTGGAGTCAGCGCGCGCCGGGCAATCCATCCGCCTCGCCAAGCGGGCGGAAGAGGCAATCCACGTCGACAAGCGACACATTATCGAGTCCGTGAAAGTTCACAGGCTGAATTTGCGCAGGGACAAACCCAGCATCGGCCATGAACTTGGCCGCCTCGTGGAACTGCCACTCGCCCTCGTACACATGAATTACGGGCAACTCCATCAAGATACCCTTCACACGTGTTATCAACTGCCGTCCGCCCTCGATCACCTGCTTCTCGTAACCCTGGGTATCAATCTTGAGCAGGATTTTCCCTTGCAGGCTAGCAGTGACGTCGTCGAGCGCCTCTATCTTGATCATTTCCGTGCGCTGCACGGCAATCCGCTTGTCATGGAGCGATGCAATCTTGGTGAGATCCAGAATTGAGCTAAAGACAGTAAGTTCTGAAACATGGATGGCAGCCTCGCCCTTGGTGGCCCCCAAACCGCAATGGTGGACCTCCCAATTCCGGTCTTTTGCCGCCTTTTGCGAGAGAATTTTGAAGGCTGCTTCAATGGGCTCGAAGGAGACGATCTTTCCTTTATATCCATTGGTGCGAAGCGATTCGCCAAACTGGCCCACGTTCGCGCCTACGTCGATCACGAGGTCAATCTCACGATTCTCAATAAAATCGATTAGGTCCCGAACCCGCCGCCGCCCCACGTGGATAATCCCGAGACGCTTATATATAGCCCTGATTACGCGATTCAATTGGACGTACCCTTCCTGCTGTTCTGCATTCTTCCGGGGGCCTGTGGCAGTTATCCGGCACACGTACGTAACCGCACTTCATCGGCCTTTGAGCTCGCGTCCCAGGCCCAAGACAGCAGGGAACAAGCGGCCAGAGAATAAGTAAGGCAAATCGCGCCGAATCAGGCTCTGCGGTAAGACGCTCGATTGTTAAAGCGGCAATCCAAATCCGATTCCCCATGCAGGCACGGAGAATCGGACTGGTTCAACTCTAGTAACGGCCGCGGCCGCGTGAACTACCGCCGCCACCACCGCCGCTGCCTTTGCGCGCCTGGTAGCAGTCCCGGCAAAATACCGGACGGTCGCCACGCGGTTCAAAAGGCACTGTTGTAGGCTGGCCGCAACCCTAACAAATCACAGGTGTACCCTGTGCCGGAGCAGAACGGTAGCCGGAGCCCCCCTGATCGTTCTTCTTTGCCTGACGGCAATTCTTGCAACGTTTTGGGGTCGAATAACCGCGTTCCTGAAAGAACGCCTGATCAGCAGCGGTGAAGGTGAAGTCCTGCCCGCAATCGCTGCACGTAAGTTGAATATCTCCGGCCATGGGTCTCCTCGTGGAGATTGTACAGCCCAATCTGTATTTTGGACACAAGGAATGTTTTTAATTTGTAAAACTTGCGGGTAGAAATGGAATCTGCGGGTGTGAGTCCCTGCGCAGAGATCGCCGGAATGGCTATAGTTCACGACGCCAACTTTCCTCGATGCCACAACGGGCGGTCCCTGGCCGTCACCCTGCCCTTGGACGTTTGAGGATGTTACCCCGGCCAACTTTGCAGGAAAACACGGATTCAAGACTGTAAGCTATTGGAAAATAAGGTGACTCAGAGAGCATGAGTCTATCCAGGCAAGGCGTGGATTTGCGTGTCAAACTGGGGTCGGGCGCGTACGAAGCTTTTTAGAAAACTGACAGATCTGTCGATGTGCGTGGAACCGGGGCTGGGGCATCGACAGTGACAACGGAATGAAGCGGATGCCGGACCGCCCTGCGTTTCACTACGATTGGTGTTGATCCGGCGCTCCGGCCGGGGTATTGTTGCGCGCCTCAAGAGCCAACACACCGAGCGCCTGCGCTATCATCGTTCCACTTGTTCTTGGGCAGGATGCGGGGGCCAATGCGGATAGTTTACGTGCTCACTTCGCTCGGCATGGGCGGAGCGGAACGCCAGGCATTGGCCGTAGCCCACAGAATGGCCCAGCGTGGCCATACGGTCGCGGTCCTTGTACTTCGTCCAGCCCTTGCAGAGCAATGGCCCACCGCTCTCTCGGTAGTGCATCTCGGCATCAGTAAAACGCCAACCAGCGCAATTGTGGGCATGGCTACTGCCTGCCGCTTCGTTCGTGACTTCAAACCTGACCTGCTGCATAGCCACAGCTTCCATGCCAACATCGCTGCGCGGCTGCTTAAACTCATATTTCCGCGCACAACGGCCATCTCGACAATTCACAATGTCTACGAGGGCGGGTGGCAGCGCATGCTCGCCTATCGCCTCACTGACTGTCTCGCCACCCGTACGGCAGCCGTAAGCCAGGCCACAGCAGAGCGATTCGTCCGACTCCACGCCCTCTCTCGCGAAAGATGCATTGTTTTGCCAAACGGAATTGACTTGGCTGCGTTCGCTCCTGATTCGAATCGCCGCGCCCTCATGCGATGTGCAATGGGTGCGGCCGACAGTTTTATCTGGCTGGCCGCGGGTAGGCTTGTTCCTGCAAAGGACTATCCCAACCTGCTTCGAGCCTTCGCACTTCTACGCCATTCCCGCCCTGACGCTCGACTTTGGATTGCAGGCGAGTCCTTAGGTCTGGAGTCCTCAAGAATTGGAACCTTAGCCTCAGATATGGATTTGCAGGATTCAGTTCGTTGGCTTGGTCTGCAGCGAGATATGCCGGGCCTGTTCGACGCTGCAGATGCATTCGTCCAGGCCTCCGCATGGGAAGGTATGCCGCTTGCAGTAGGCGAAGCCATGGCTATGCAGAAGCCAGTTGTGGTTACCAACGTAGGTGGATTACAGGAACTGGTTGGAGATGGTGGAGCAATCGTTCCTCCCCGCGATTCCAACGCCGTCGCCAGCGCGATGCTCACCGTCATGCAGCAGTCGCATGAGAGTCGCCAGGCTCAAGGCTGGCGGGCGCGTGAGCGCATCGAGAGACAGTTTAGTATGGAATCCCGAGCCGACGCATGGGAGGACCTGTATGCCCGCCTGCTTGCGCCCCAATGACCAACTTAGCTAGGGAATGACCACTGCGGACTTGTTTTTGCAGCCGCAGGACTGGCGAAGGACCAGTTCTACCGGCAGCACAGTGCGGTTTCCAATCTGCGGAATCAGGCCACGTTCCAGCCGGTCAAACAATTGCGCGGCAGCTACGCGGCCCATCTCCTGGGCCGGTTGCCTCACTACGGTCAGCGAGGGGGAGGTCAGATCCGCAAGTTCAAAATCGTCAAAGCCGGCCAGCGCTATATCCCCCGGAATATTCAACCCCCGCTGTAAAAGCTCTGAGAACACATACCGCGTGGATAGCGTATTCGAAGTAAAGTAGGCCGTAGGCGGGTTTTTTGCGTCGAGTAGAGCTTGGATCTCTTCCTTTGTGGTCTCTGGCGTTTCGCAGCGGAAGGACGCGCTGACTTCCAGTCCTGCGTCCAGCATTGCCCGCCGATAGCCCTGGAATCGAGCATTGATCGTATACAAATCGTGGCTGAGTCCGATAAATGCAATTCGCCGATGACCATGCTCGATCAGGTGATGGACCATGCGCTTTGAGCCAGACTGGTTCTGCACCAGCACGGTGTCGAAAGCCTGTTCGCTGATCGGCCTGTCAAAAGCCACCAGCGGAATCTTGCCCAGCAGCGCCCGGTTTAGCCGCGTCTCGCCGTGGTTAGCCGGAATGACGATCAGCCCTTCAACATAGCGCTGCAACATCCCTGCGGCTTGGTTATATTCCGTCTCGGGATCCTCATTCGAGGTCGTCATTAGCACCGAGTAGCCGTGCTGCTTGGCTACCGTCGTCACGGCATGTCCACAGACAGCGAAAAACGAGTCATAAAGATAGGGCAGAATCAGACCTATCGAGCGGCTGCGTTGCCCTCGCAGCGCTCGTGCCATCTCATTTGGCTTGTAGCTCAGCTCATGAATGGCTTTCTCCACCCGAATAGCGGTCTCTTTTGACACACTCGCGGTGCCGTTCATGAAGCGGGATACCGTCATGGTACCCACCCCGGCCAACCGGGCAACATCTTTCATTGTTGGATTGCGCCGCACGCTCACGCCTCAAGAATGGGATTCGTAACAGTACTTGCCATAGTAGTAAGTGGAGCCTGAAGAATCAATCTTTTATGGAATTTGCCTGTTACTATTTTGCTTCGCTGCCCCGCCATCATGGTAACCTTATCATCGAATTTCCAAGCCAAGCAGCGAGCGTAGCGAAATAGCCCGCCGCATTTAGTGGAGCGTCTGAGATGAGATATGCAATTGCCTTGAGTGTCGCCTTGTGCACTTTGATGGGCGGCACAGCCCTCGTTCAATCCGAAGCAGCTGGCGCACAGCCCCGGCCTGCGCAAAATCTTGTTCAGCCACTCGAACGCGGCTGGCAGTTCCGCCAGATTCAGCCCGCTCCCCAGCAGGAGGAGAACGGCTGGCTCCCGGCCACTGTCCCCGGCGATGTCCATCTCGACTTGCTTGCCAACAAGAAAATTCCTGATCCCTTCTACCGGGACAACGAGGCCAAGCTGCAATGGATCGAGAAGGAGAGTTGGGAGTACCACCTCGCCTTTGATGTAACGTCTGGAACACTGGCCCGTTCGAACGTCGATCTGGTCTTCGAAGGCCTCGACGGCCCGTCTACGGTCTGGCTCAATGGAGTCGAGGTTCTCAAAGGCATCAACAGTTTTCGCGTATGGCGTATCCCTGCCAAGGCTCAGCTTCACGTTGGCAAGAACACGCTCCGTGTCCTCTTCGCCTCGCCCATCGATGCCGCGCAGAAGCTGGGCGCAGAAGACCCGTGGCTGCCGAAGACCAAGGCGGAGCCCAAGACTTTCCTGCGCAAGCCCGCATATGAGTACGGATGGGACTGGGGACCGCGCTTTGTGACCAGCGGCATCTGGCGCCCCGTCCGGCTTGAAGCCTGGGACAAGCTCCGCATCGCCGATTTCGCCATCCGCCAGCGAGACGTGAGCAGGGAAGTGGCCCACCTAGATGCCCAGGTCGAAGTGCAGGCCGCAACCGCCGGCCCCGCCAAAATCACCGTCCAGTATGCCGATGCCAGCAAGCCTGTGACTCTCTCCAGAACTGTCACCGTTCATGCCGGCACCAACCTAATAGAACTGCCCTTCGAGATTCCGCAGCCCAAGCTCTGGTATCCCGCTGGTTACGGAGATCAGCCGCTCTATAGCTTCACTGCCCAGGTTGGCTCTGGTTCCCAGCTCAGCGAGGAGCGCAAGGCCAAAGCTGGACTTCGTTCCATCGTGCTCCATCGCGAATTGGACAAGTGGGGCCGCTCTTTCGACCTCGTCGTGAACGGCATCCCCGTGTTTGCCAAAGGCGCGGACGTTATCCCGTTTGACAGCTTTCCCAACCGCGTCACCACCGCCGACTACCGCCGCATCCTGCAGTCCGCCCGTGACGCCAACATGAACACCCTTCGCCACTGGGGAGGCGGTTACTACGAAACTGAGGATTTCTACTCCATCTGCGATGAACTAGGCATCATGATCTGGCAGGACTTCCAGTTCGGCAACGACTGGCAGCCCGGCACCTACGCCTTCAAGCTCAACATCGAGGCTGAGGCCGATGGCCAGGTGCGCCGTCTCCGCAACCACCCCTCTATCGTCCTCTGGAGCGGCAACAACGAGACTGAAATTGCCATGGGCTGGGCTCCACGCATTACTCTGCCGCAAGAGGTCAAGACCCAGATGTGGCAGGACTATCTCACCGAGTTCAGCGGCATCCTGCCTCGCGTGGTAGCCCGCCTCAATGCCGAAACCCCTTATTGGCCCAGCTCTCCCAGCGCAGACTATGAGGCGGTCTCAGACACCTTCCACTCCGGCGACGACCACATCTGGGATGTTTGGCATGGGCGTGTTCCCTTCGCAACGTACGAAACCCACCACTCCCGCTTTGTAACCGAGTATGGCTTCCAGTCCTTCCCAGAGATGAAGACAGTCGAAGCCTTCACGCAACCTGAGGACCGCGCCAACATCTTCACTCCGGTTATGCTTGCCCATCAGAAGAACAATGAAGGCAACTCAATCATTCACGACTACCTGCTCAAGGACTACGCCGAGCCCAAGGACTTCGCCAGCTTCCTCTACGTCAGCCAGGTTCTGCAGGCCGAAGGCATCAAGATTGGCGCCGAGCATTTTCGCCGCTCCCGCCCTGAGACCATGGGCTC
>Ga0364922_10155_pt1 | contig 41129 bp, 32 predicted proteins | sample ExccelJu500001D4_2_FD_206955 | JGI IMG/M metagenome (GOLD analysis project Ga0364922, IMG submission 206955) | Enriched cells from Trout Bog Lake Hypolimnion, Wisconsin, USA - BchlTB.June20.5000.01.D4 | ecosystem: Environmental > Aquatic > Freshwater > Lake > Hypolimnion/Profundal zone | place...
ATTTGATTTTGTATTTGAATTTGACGTTTGATTTTAATGCTGGGCAATTGAGATAAAGCAGAAAGCTGTTGGATCAGTAATTCACGGTAATGAGAATCAGGGAGTTTATTTAAATAAGGCAAAGCATGAGAAATTAATTGAGAGCGGCCTTCTAGCGTATTTAAATTTAAATCTGATTTTAAAATTTGAAGTAAATAATCAGACAGGCTTAAAGCTTGGTCTATTTGAGCTATGAAAGCTTCTTTTCCATTTTTTCTAATAAAAGAATCTGGATCTTCGTCATTGGGTAAAAACAGAAATTTGATTTCTTCTTGGCCGGTAATCAAGGGCAGGGCAATATTTAAAGTTCTTAAGGCGGCTTGTTTGCCTGCGGTATCGCCATCAAAAGAAATAATTAATTTCTTAGAAAGTTTAAAAATAGTTTTCAAATGAGTTTCAGAGCTTGCAGTCCCCATGGTGGCCATTGCAAAATTTAACCCATGCTCATGAAGTGCGACCACATCCATGTAGCCTTCTACGAGGATGATTTTTTCAAAATCAGATAGGGACTTTCTAGATTCATAAAGGCCATAGAGAATCTCGCTTTTGTGAAAGATGGGCGTTTCAGGAGAGTTTAAATATTTGGGTTTATCGTCATTGAGAACTCTGCCCCCAAAACCGACCACACGTCCTCGTCGATCTTTGATAGGAAAGATAACCCGATGCCTAAAGCGATCGTAGATTTTACCTTGCTCGTTTTTAATTAATAAGCCCGATTCTAATAATAGGGGAGTGAGTTTTGAGAAATGAGAGAGCAGCAAATCCCAGCCAGGTGGGGCATATCCAATTGAAAAAGTTTTGGCAATTTGGCCCGATAAGCCTCGGGATTTTAAATAATCAACAGCCTGTTTGGCTTCTGGATGATGTTTAAGTTGATATTGAAAAAAAGCGCAGACTTCTTCCATGACTGAGTAGAGCTGTTCGAAATTTTCTGAAGAAGTAGGAGAAGAATTAGGCGTGTTTTCATAAGGGATTTCGAGCCCGACACGTCTAGATAATTCTTCGATGCAGTCTATGAAATCCAGATGGTCATAGTCCATTAAGAAAGTAATAGCGTTGCCGTGTTTGCCGCAGCCAAAACAGTAGAAAAATTGTTTTTGGGCATTGACAGAAAAGGAAGGTGTTTTTTCTTGATGGAAGGGACAACAGGCGCTGTAAATAGTCCCTTTCTTTTTAAGATTAATTCGCTGGCCAATCAGATCAGTAATATCTATTCGATCAAGAAGTTGTTGGATAAATCCCTGCGGGATGTGTTTGGACATAGTTAAATGATTTTATGTGTTAAAAATAATTAAGAAGATAATTTGTTTTTAACAAGCAAAGACACTTGCGAAGAGACTTGGCTCATGTCCGCACGGCCCTGCATTTGAGGTTTTAATTTTGCCATGATTTGTCCCATGACTTGTGGGCCTGTAGCGCCTGTATTTAAAACTTCAGTGATGGCTTGTGTGATGAGTTGATGAATTTCTTCGGAAGATAAAGCCGCCGGAAGATAGTGAATTAAAACATCTAGCTCCGCCTGTTCTTTTGCAGACAAATCCAAACGATTAGCGTCCGTAAATTGCTTGATAGATTCTCGACGTTGTTTGATCATTTTTTCAAGGATTTGCAAAACCTGATCATCGGAGAGAACAATGCGTTCATCGACTTCTTTTTGTTTGAAGGCTGCCATCGCCAAACGAAGAGTCCCCACAAGGTCTCGATCTTTTTGACGCATAGCGTTTTTCATATCTTCTTCGATACGATGCTTCAAAGGGCAAATAGAATTAGACATGCACTGTTTCCCCAATTTTTTATGAATAAACTTAATAAGTTTAGTAAAGCCGTCTTGCGGTTTGGTGATCGCGAGAAGACTTCTTCAGATGACGTTTGACGGCCGCTGCTTTTTTACGTTTACGGACTGTGGTGGGTTTTTCGTAAAACTCGCGACGTCTTAGTTCCGCCATGATCCCTGATTTTTCACAAGCGCGCTTAAAGCGGCGTAATGCGATATCAAAAGGCTCATTGTCTTTAATTCTTACGGATGGCATGAGGATTCACCTGCCTTAAATTGCCATAGGGGGGATGAAAGGGGGCGCATTGTAATGTATCGTGCCGGCCTAATCAACGCGTTTGGCAAAGAGAATTTTGAGGGTTAATTTTGAGAGTACTAGGCATTGAAACTTCTTGTGATGAAACCGCTTTAGCTATTTATGACACTGACTTGGGTTTACTGGGTCATGAGATTTATTCCCAGATACCCTTGCATGCTCTGTATGGCGGGGTTGTTCCTGAATTAGCTTCTCGGGATCATTTGAAAAAATTACCCATTATTTTAAAAAAATTATTAGCAAAAACTTCATGTGCATTTTCTGATTTAAATGGCATTGCTGTGACTTGTGGACCCGGTTTAGTCGGGGCTTTGCGAGTGGGTGTATCCTTTGCACAAGCCTTAGGACTTTCTTTAGAAATTCCCGTGATTGGAGTTCATCATATGGAGGGGCATTTATTAGCGCCCATGTTAGAAAATCCAGCGCCTGCATATCCTTTTGTAGCTTTGCTAGTGTCTGGAGGGCATACCCTTTTGATTGAAGCTCAAGCGTTTGGGGTTTATAAAATTTTGGGTGAGTCTTTAGACGATGCCGTGGGAGAGGCTTTTGATAAAACCGCCAAGATGATGGGTTTGCCTTATCCTGGCGGGCCAGAATTAGCAAAATTAGCCGAACGAGGTCGGCCCAATGTTTTTAATTTTACACGTCCTATGACGGATAGGCCCGGCTGTGATTTCAGTTTTTCGGGGTTAAAAACTCAAGTGCTAATGGCTTATCAGCATTCGGATAAATCAGAAATAACAAAAGAAAATCTAGCTTATGGATTTCAAGAGGCCGTGGTAGAAACTTTAAGAATAAAAATAACGCGAGCCATGGAGTTAACACAAGCTAAGCGTTTGGTTTTAGCCGGGGGGGTGGCGGCTAATCAGGCTTTAAGAAGCTGTATAGCTAATTTGTCAAAAATTAAAGGCTGGGAAATTTTTTATCCTCGCCCTGAATTTTGTACGGATAATGGTGCCATGATTGCTTACGTGGGTGCCATGAGATTAGGGATTAAATTAAAAAAATTAGGCCCAAAAGAAGTGATTAATAATCAAATTAATAGCCAAATAAATATTCAAGGTCGCTGGTCTTTGGAAGATTTATCCAAACCCGCGGATGGCTTATTGCAATAAGCCATCGCCAGCATCAAAAACAATAATAAAAAAACTGGGACGGCTCCGAATTGTGTCCAGGGCGTTTGCCCGTACATTTTAAACACACTCCCCGTGAGAGTGCCGGTTTGATAAGGGAGCAGTTTTTTTTCGATTTTTCCTTCGGGATTAATAATGGTCGTGATTCCACTATTGGTAGAATTTAAAAGATACACGCCTAATTCTTTGGCCCGCATTTGATTGATTTGCTCATGTTGCCAAGGACCTAGGCTCTTTCCAAACCAAGCATCATCGCTAAGAGAAATTAATAATTGTGCACTTTGCATGCGGGTTTGAAATTCCATAGGGAAGGCGGATTCATAGCAGATGGTCACACCAATCGTTGTTTCTTGTGTCCGAAAATAGTCAGGTATAAACGGTCCAGGGCTAAAATCAGACATGGGGAAATTAAGCCAATCAGCGATATTTTTCATGAAGTGGGGTGTGTATTCGCCAAAAGGGACTAGGTGATGTTTAAGATAAATTTGCAGGCCATGATCTAAAGCAATCGCACCGTTATAGGCATGATTTTGAGGGCCTAAAATAAGAGGCAAACCAAAAATCAGTGTACTGTGATCAGCGCTGACTGTTTGATTAAGAGACTCTAAAAAATCCATCGATTGAGTTTGATAATAAGGAAAAGCATCTTCAGGCCAGATAATTAAATTAGTTTTAGAATTTAAAAAAGGCTGAGTGAGTGCAAGATAAGTTTCCAGGGTCGCTTGTTCATGGGATTCATCCCATTTAATCGTTGGAGCAATGTTGCCTTGAATGAGGGCAACACTTAAAGGGTGATCAGGGTCTTTAAAAGTCCACGTATGTTCATGAGCTTCATAGCAAATAAATCCCAGCCCTAAAAGTCCAAAACAAGGTACAATTCTTCGCCAGTTTGCTATTTCAATCATCAGTGTTAATAAGCTTGCGCTGATAGCCATAAAAAGCCCTACGCCATAGACACCCCAAAGTGGAGCCATATTGCTATAAGGAGAATCAATGCCCGCGTAGCCAATATCTAACCAAGGAAAGCCAGTGAACAAATAACCACGAGCAAATTCAGACAGTATCCAGAAAGCAGGAAAAACAAGGAGGGTTCGAAGAATACAATGATCTTTAAAAATAGAACGATATAAAACTCCGACTAAAGCTGGATAGAGCGCTAAGTAAAATATAAAAAGAGCCGTAATTAGCAGAGAGAGAAAAATATTGGCACCCCCATAGTGATGAATGCTGATATAGATCCATGAAACTCCTGATCCAAAAAATCCGAGGCCGAATAAAAGCCCCCGAAGAAATATATATTTTAAGGGGAGGTTCTGATTAAAACTCCAGGCTAAAACAGCCAGAGAAACTAAAACAAGGGGCCAATACCCAAACGGTGCAAAACCCAAGGTCATGCAAAGTCCGGCAATAAAAATAAAAAAATTTAGACAAAAAGACCTAAGCACTGTGGCTGCCTATCGTCACTTTTACCATCATGCGAATAATACGACGTGTGTCAGACTCAATGATTTCAATCTCAAAAGCATCCAGTTTTACTTGAGTGCCAACGGGAGGGACGTGCCCAAGATTTAATAAAACTAATCCCCCAATGGTATCGACGCGTTCGGTGCTGTATTGAGTTCCGAAATATTGATTAAATTCTTCAATGCTAGTGAGTGCATTAAGTTCAAATAGACCCTGCCCGCAGGGTTTGATCATGGCGTCTTCTTCTTTATCAAATTCGTCTTCTATGTCCCCCACTATTTGCTCTAAGACATCTTCAATAGTCACTAGGCCACTGACAGAGCCATATTCATCAATGACGATGGCCAAGTGATTTCGGCTTAAACGAAATTCTTTCAGTAATGAATCCAGATGTTTAGATTCGGGGATAAACGCAGTAGGTCTTAGCATGTGCGCTTGAATTTTTAAATCAGAAAAATTTTCAGAAAGAGGGTCATTAATTAAATATTTTAAAATATCTTTGGCATGCAAAATTCCAATAATATTATCTTTATCTTCGTCATCGACGACGGGAAAACGAGAATGAGAAGAGTTGATGACCCGGGGCAAGGTTTCTGCAAGTGAAGCATTGAGATTAATAATAATCATTTGTGAACGTGGAATCATGATGTCTGAGACAGTCATATCTGCCACTTCCATGACACCGGTAATCATTTTTGCAGCGTCTCTGTCTATCAATCCTTGTTTTTGAGCTTGATTAATAGCATTGAAAAAATCTTCACGGGGATGGGCTTCCAATTTTTTAAAAAAATTTCGCAGCCAAGGGCTCATATTAAATCCCTATTTACATCTTTATTTAAATCTCCAGTTAAATCTCGATAAGGATCGGGAATATTCCAATGTTCTAATAGTTTAATTTCAAGTTTTTCCATGATAACGGCCTCTTGTTCTAATTCATGGTCATACCCTAAGAGATGTAAAGTTCCATGGGTGACAATGTGAGCAAAATGATGGTCTAATTTTTTACCTTGCTCTTTTGCTTCTTTGGCAATAATTTCTGGGCAAATTAGAAGATCCCCTAGGGTAGACGTTTTAATTCCAGGGGGGGCTGTAAATGGAAAAGAAAGAACATTGGTGGGTTTATTTTGATGGCGGTAAGTAAAATTAATTTTTTGAATTTCTTCTGGGGTAATCAATCCAATATAAACTTCGCCAGGATGATTCAGCGTTTCCAATACATATCGACACCATGCTTCAAAAAAATCTGAAGAAGGGAGGGGCGTAAAGGGAGAGAGATTTTCAACGTGAATAAAAATTGGGGGGATTTCAGGCATTTGAATTTATATTTTAAGTGGGGAGATTAAACTAATTTCTTTCGTATTTTTCATAAGCCTGGACGACTTTCTGAACGAGAGGATGACGCACCACATCTCGGTTGTCAAACATTGTAAAACTAATTCCGGGGACGTCAGCGAGAACTTCAATCCCCTGTCGTAATCCAGAGATTTTATTTTTTGGCAAATCTGTCTGAGTAATATCACCTGTAATAATCGCCGTTGAATTAAAGCCAATTCGAGTGAGAAACATTTTCATTTGTTCAGGGGAGGTATTTTGACTTTCGTCCAAAATAATAAACGCATCGCTGAGAGTTCTACCTCGCATAAAAGCTAAAGGTGCGACTTCTATCACATTACGTTCGATATGCCTTGTCACTTTTTCAACGCCTAATAATTCATAAAGAGCGTCGTACATCGGTCGTAAATAAGGATCTACTTTCGCCATGAGATCTCCTGGCAGAAAGCCTAAATTTTCACCAGCTTCAACGGCGGGTCGAACTAAGATAATTCTGGAAACTTTTTCTTGTTCAAGAGCCGCTGCCGCACAGGCGACCGCTAAATAAGTTTTTCCTGTTCCTGCAGGGCCAATGCCAAAATTAATATCATGATTAAAAATTCTTTTGATATATCGAGATTGATTAGGTCCTTTAGGCTTAATAGTCAGTTTTGAGGTTTTAATTTGAGCAGGCTCACCTTCTAGATCTATTAAGCTTTGAGCATGATTTCTTTTAGATTGCAAAGTGGCATCTAATTCATGCAAGTCCAATAGATCAGTCGCTAACATATAAGTCTCCTCTATAAATTGCTGGGCTATTTTAACAATGACTGGAGGGCCAAAAATTTTAAAAACAAATCCGCGATGGCCGATTTCAACGGCAAGATGTCGTTCAATGAGATGAAGATTTTCGTCACAGTGGCCACAAAGATTTTGAAGCTGATGAATATTCTGAGGAAATAATTCAAAGTGGACTGTCTGCAAGGAGAGCAACCTTAAGATTGAATAAAGCTATTTTTTCGGATTATAGAGAGGGATTTTATATCTGCTCGCCGCGCAGAGAATTTTTCAAAGCCTCTGTGATTTTTACATTAATAAAATTCCCCAAAAGCTCAGGTGTGCCTTGAATATGGACAATACGATTATTTTCTGTTCGACCGGATAGATGGGTAGGATTTTCTTTTGAAATGCTGTCGACGAGTATTGTTTCAATATTGCCCACCATGCTTTGGCTAATGCGCATAAATTGTAAATTCAATCGATCTTGTAAAATTTTGAGGCGCTCTTTTTTAATTTCCATAGAAGTTTCATCAGGAAGCTCAGCCGCTGGGGTTCCTGGGCGTGGGGAATAAATAAAAGTATAAGATTGATCAAAACCGATCTCAGCGACTAGATTCAAAGTGTCTTCAAAATCTTTGTCGGTCTCACCGGGAAAGCCGACGATAATATCCGTCGAAATAGAAATATTAGGACGGATTTTTTTCAGTTTTCTAATCTTGCTTTTATATTCTAAAACCATATGACCTCTTTTCATCAAGGCCAAAATTCTGTCAGAGCCGCTTTGCACTGGAAGATGTAATTGGTTGGCGAGTTGAGGAATTTGTGCATAAGCCTCAATAAGACTTTCTGAAAATTCGACGGGATGTGAAGTCATAAATCTTAATCTGCCAATTCCGGGGATGGCACTTAAATAATGGAGGAGCAAAGCCAGATCAGCCGTATTTCCATCATGCATTTTGCCCAAGTAATGATTAACGTTTTGGCCCAATAAAGTAATTTCTTTGACGCCTTGATCAGCCAATTTAACGCATTCGGCAATGACATCGTCTAAGGGTCGTGAAACTTCTTCTCCACGGGTATAAGGCACCACGCAGTAAGAGCAATATTTGCTACAGCCTTCCATGATAGAAACATAAGCTTTAACGCCTTCTGCTCGAGGTTCTGGAAGGTGATCAAATTTTTCAATTTCTGGGAATGAGATATCCACTAAAGGTTTTTTCTTTTCACGAATTTCACGAATCATGGGCCCAAGTTTATGTAAGGTCTGAGGGCCAATGATTAAATCTACATAAGGCGCGCGTTTTAAAATATTGGCCCCTTCTTGAGAAGCCACACAGCCTGTGACCCCAATAATTAAGTTAGGATTTTTAAGCTTAAGTAATCTATATCGGCCTAATTGATCAAAGACTTTTTCTTCCGCTTTTTCTCGAATAGAACAGGTATTTAATAAAATAATATCCGCAGCTTCAGGGTTTTCCGTCGGAGCCATCTGAAAGTCAGAATGTAAAATATCGCCCATTTTTTGGGAGTCATAGACATTCATTTGGCAGCCGTAAGTTTTGACAAAATAGCTCATGGATTACCTATATTATTGGGAGTGAAAAAGCGGCGTATCTTACCCAAGAGCTGAAACAAAAGCACGGTTAAGGTTGCAAATCTACGGCTCTGGATAAGCGCTAGGATTAGATTCTTCTCTAGTGTTAACCCCTCTAATTTTCCCAAAGACGAGTTGGCTCGTTCTAGGAGTCGTTCTAGGAGATTGTCTTATTAAAAAATCAAGTCCACGCAAAGTGACTGTCATTGCAAGGCTAAGAAAAACAGAGGCATATAAAAAAGACGACGCTGTATTGGAAATAAGATCCCCAAGAATGGGTAAATAATGACTGAGCAAATTAATAGAGATCCCAGTGCTGCAAATAGAGAAAAAAAGATAATCAGATTCTCTGATGAGATCTTTTCTATATAAAGCATTACGAGGCGCCAAAAATTCTTTAAAGTGTCGAAGAGGTCCTTGCATAAACATCCATTCCTTCTCATTCTGGTCATTCTGGCGCGGAGGCTAGTTCATGTGTTGCATCAGCCGTTGTTTGAGTTCGATCGTGGCTCTCTAAACCCAATACAGAAGAAAGTAAAACAAAAGCAGATTGTCTTTGAGAGGCAATTCTCTCTCGGTAGCTCCCCAACAAAGGTCTCGAGCCAGGATTTTCTTCTGCGTGAAGATGGGCTATGGCTGCTGAAAGAAAAACAGAATGTCTTGAATTTGAGTCTGATAAAACTAGGCCTTGGGCTAAATATTTTTTCAAATTTGGATTTCTGCAGAGTTGATTTGACAGGCTCAAATCACTTGCCATCAGGCTCACTAAGTACAATGAAGCCAGATCCCCCACCTTCGCCAAATTGAGTAAAGGGATAAGAATATTTTTGAATTTATGATAGAACCGATAAGAAAAATCACCATGCTGAATGAGGGATTTAAAACTGAAATCCTGAGGCGGTGGAGCGAGGTTTTTCCCTGCTATTTGTATCATGAGTACTAAAAATGAGTGAGTATGACTAATAAAGACTTTCAGCTGTTCTTTGAGGGAATGGAAGCCTTCTTGACTCAGGAGAAGTCTAAGAGATTCGTACCCTTCGACGGAGACTAAATTGTCTATTAATCTCATTATTTTATGACCCAAATATCGATAACCTATTACAGGTGAAGCCTCTATTTTTAAGCCTCCCTCTGGGTCAGGTTGCCAGAGGGCGTGCAATTTTTCTGAATATCTTGCAATGATTTCTCTTAAGCAATCTTCAAACATCCTAGGATTGATCAATCTGGCACTTGAAAAAAGATAGTGAACAAGGTCAGGGGTTCCATTTTTAATGGCATAGTGAAATGCAGAAATACCCTCATGGTTCATGATAAATATATTGGCACCTTGAGAGTGCAAATATTTAACCATGTCAGTCTGTCCTGCATCCGCTGCGATATTGACGGCGGTATCGCCATGAGTATTACGAATGTCAATGCATGCCCCATAATTCAGTAAAAGCTCAGCCATGGCCAGATTCCCAGTCTGGGCTGCGAAAATTAAAGCAGTCGCACTGCCGTTGCTATAGTCAATATTGAAAGAAGGATAGGCCTCTTTGATGGCTGTAATTCCCTCAAGATCTTGAGTCATGACGGCTGCAATAAAGCGTTCTTGTATTGTTTTAAGATCAAGGGGCGATAACTCACTTAAGTCACTAACGGAGTCTATTCTTAATTCAGGAATTTTTTCACGGGTTGTCAGTGTGAGCAAGGAGGGCCCAGTCTCACTAGGATTGGCAGCAAAAGCGGACTGTAGCGTTGGTTTATTGTGAAGTGCATTCACTGTTTCAATGATACGGAGTTCTGATTCAGAGGGTTCAATGACTAACGCATCAAAATGATTTAAGTCTGCCCCTACACCCAATCCGGTGCTGACATGAGCTAAGTGAACGATGGCTGAAGGCGGATGGCCTTCGCCCGGTTCATAAATGCTTTCATTGGAAAGCTCTGGGACAAAAGATCCAAGTTCATGGGCTTCTTGGCCTGCGACATAGAATTTAAATTCTATTTTAAAAAGATAGGAAATCAGTTTGAAGTGAACATCGGCCATGTAATGCCCAGAGCTTGCGAATCGTTGAGTCCAATCTCTTAAATTATGGGTATGAGCGTCATTGAAGATAGCTTGAATCAAGCTTTCTAATCGGCTTCCTGGGATGATGTGATGAGAGTGCTGATTAACTAGAGCTATCAATCTTTCTCGTGTGGAGAATAAACCACCCAGTGCCTCTTTTCCTTGTAATTTGAGGGATAAGTAAGTCGCCGTAAATCCGCAATTGCCGTCGGGATAGGCCCACATGACTGAGCAATTTTTAGCTTCTGGAGCTTCCCTAGGTTCTGGAGCTTCTCTTGGAAGAGATATTTTTTTTATGCTGCGAACAGAGTCTAGACCGGCAATATTGTCTTTTTCTTCTTCATCTAGGTCTACACAGGCAGTCTCTAAAATGGCAGGTAAGGGGGGGGCGGCGGCCAGGATTTCAGGTAATGCTTTTGATTCGATTTGCTTTGTGATGATTTTAACTGGTTTCGGAGAGTCTGATAATTTTTTAATAAAACTTAATACATTCGTTCTTGTTCCAGTCCAACTAGCCACTTGGTTCGATGAGAGAGTTTTTTGTAAATAATAGGCAACGGCTTTTTCGATAATTTTTTGGCTTGCTGCAGAATTTAAAGCTTCTAAGAGAAGAGCTATGCCTTCTTTTAATTTAGCTTCATCTTTTAAAATTACAGAGATTTCTTTTTCCATTAAGCGGGCCAAGAAAATGGCTTGTAAGTCAATTAAAGAATCCAAATAATCGCTTTCTGAAATTTTCGTGAATCCAGAGATCCAGTAGGATAAATTAAGCAGAGGTTCCTGGTTCCATTTTTCTTGAGAATAATTAGAGAAAAGTTGTACTAAAAGTTCAGGTGTTGAGCTTTTTTTGATTTTTCCTAAGTTAACAAGAATTCCCAATTGATGAATAGAGAAGGCTAAATCAGCGCTCTTAAATTCAGGAAGTTTTGTGGATTGAATCAGTAGTGCAGTGAAGGGATTCATGGGAAGAATGATGCCCTCAGAGTAGAGAGAAAAACAAAAAGCATAGAGACCCTGAATCGCCATTCTGATGGAAATGTAATTCAACGCCTCTTTATTTTGGACTAGGGCAAGAAGCCAGGATGTCAGCTCTCTTTTGATTGAAGAAATAATAGGGGTAGAAATTTCAGTCGATGCATGACTTAACTCTATAGCATTCTGCCGTGCCAAGCGTCCCAGTGCGCATAAATTAGTCGTCATTGACAATAAATGTTCGCTGGATTTTTTGCGGGCTGCTATCAGGCTTGAAAATTTTTCTAAGAGCTTTCCAATCCATTCAAAGGGGATTTTAAGTGTGCTCAGTGAGTTAGATTGGGCTAAAAGACCCAAGCCATAAAACAAAGAAGAGCATGTATAAGGCGATCTCATTGAGGCAATATCTACCAGGCCAAGCAATTTATTTAAGTTTGCTGAGAGTGTCACATAAGAATTGTTGGTTGATAAACGCCCTATAGCATAAAGGGTTCTTGAAATAGTCGTTGATGAAGAAGCGTCATAGGTCGGATGAGCGAGGATTTGAGCAATTTTTTCTTCTGTCAAATTTCCCGATAAATTCCCAGCTTGGTGAAGACGTCCCAAAGTGTAAAGGGCTTCTGATAAATCCTCTGGGCAGGTTGCTGAGGATTCTAGAAAAGCGAGTAAAGGGAGAAATTCTTTGATATCAATCGTCCCTTCAAGGCCTCCGAAAGACTCTTGTAAATAATTTAATGAAATAAATTTTAATGCAGAAAATAGGTTGATAACTGAATTAATTTTTGTGATGGGCTGCATTTTTCTCATCAAGAGAGTGATGATTTCGGTCGATATGGGTTCTTTCATGAGTCCAGATTGGGCTAGTTGATTGAGGGTTTTGAGTAATAAGTGGGGATCCTCTAATGAAGAAAATGCTTCTTTAAAAGCTTTGGATAATAACGCATTAAAAAAAGGAGAAATTAACTCTGCTTTGGGTTTAATAGTGGCATCTTGAGCAATGTCCCGTAAAAAACTAAGGGTATCGTCAAGGGATTTGAGAGATTTTTCAAAATTTGCTTCACGGACTGAAATCTCTCCGGTGATCAGGATTTTGTTCAAGTCTTCTTCTAGAGATAATTCTCGGACTTTCTTTTTACGTTTTTTGGGGAGCTTTGGAGCTGAAAAACTTTCTTCTGGATGAGCGTAAGAAACTAATCTTTCTAATGCTTTAGTTTCTTCTGCATCCGTTTCTTCGTCATGTAAAACCTCTGAGGCTTTCGTTTCAGCCTCTGGACTTTCCGTTGAGACCTTCTTTTTTTTCAACTTAGATTTTGGTTTTTTAAGGCTGGGGGGATTTTCCTCCCAAAGTTTTTTGTACTCTTGTTCTGCTTGTGCGATGGCCTCTGGACTAATGCCCAAAGAGACTTTGAGATCTTTAATTTTTTTAATTAGCACATTTTTGGTAGCTTCTAATAAAAAAGGGAGCTCAGTTTGAGCCGTGAGGGCTTCTTGGATTTGTCCTTTTAATTCCCCAAAGAGCAAGTCAATTCTTTCTTTTAGAGAAGGAACCCTCGGAACGTCTAACTCACTTTCAATATAGCGCTCTTTACTGTCCGTACTGATCACTGCCAAGCAGGCAAGAAAATCTCTTGATCTTGCATGCCTTTCGTTTCCAATATCGCTTGGTAAAGAGGGGAGAAGATCCCAGTGATTCACAGCCCTAATTAATAAATTTAAAGATTCTACAAGGGCTTTTAATAAAAAGGCCTCTGTTTGGCTTTTTTGGCCTTCAAGTGCTAGCGCTTTCGGCCTCATTGCTGTTGCTATTTTTTTAGGTGCTACAAGAAGTTGTTCCTCTCTGAGTTCAAGCTCTTTTAATTCAATTAAACTCGCCAACGCCCCCTCGAGCTCTGAAAGTTCTTGAACGGTAAGGCCTGACATTTTGTCAAGAATTCGCCAACTTAATTCACCTTTAAATTGAATAACTCGAGGATCTTGATCAAAAGTTTCCCAATCGATGGGTGTCCCCCATTCTGCTTCAACGATTTTAATAAGACCTTCTTTAATTACTTCTCTTTGAGCCTCTGCTTGATGTCTGATAATGCCCTTCTCTTTCTCTTGCTGTTTCTTAGTTAATTTTGCTTTGATGGATAATAGTTTTGGCGGCATTTTTTTATATCTTCTGTTAATCATTTTGCTGCAATGTTACTTTTTAATTTGCTAGAAAAATATGTTCCGGTGCGAAGTTCCAGCGCGAAGATTGGTTAGGAAGATTTTTAGAGTAAGTTATTTTTTAATTCTTAATTTTTAATTCAATTGGCTTGAAAGCCCACAGTTTTCCTGGGGATTGCATATGTCCTGCTAGCCACTCGGCCTGATTCCCAGTACCAAAGAAAATGTCTCCACGAGCAGGGCCTTTGATAGCACCTCCGACATCTTCCGCCATCAATAAATGATTGAAAGAAGTCCCCGTATTATTATTTTCAGGCAAATTCGTTGAGACCCAAACAGGGGTGCCTAAGGGAGTGAATTTAGGATCCACAGCCAAAGATCGATAAGGCGTGAGTTCTGTGCCGTGAGCCCCCATAGGTTCAGAGGTTTTTAAAATTCTAAAGAATACAAAAGAGGGATTTAAATTCATTACAGTTTGGGCTTGAGTAGGATGAGTTTCTAGCCAAGTTTTAATAGATTGCATTGAAATATTAGAAGGCGTTAAAGCCCCTATTTTTATTAAATAAGCACCGATGGGATAATATTTTTTGCCGTTTTGTCCGGCGTAACCTAAGAGCAAAGATTGGCCATTATTTAACAGAATTGTCCCAGAGCCCTGAATCTGTAAAAAAAATCGATCAATATTGGAGTGAACCCAAGCGAGAACAGGTGTTTTAGTCTTGGCGAGTACATGATCGACATCGATCGAATTTCTATCCGGAAGGGGTTTGAGAGAAGCCGGTGGATTGGCATAAAGCGGAACAGAATCTTCCGGGGTTTGAAATAAAGAGCCCGAAATAGTGGGTTGATAATAACCTGTGAATAGAGCATTAGAATCGCCATTAGGATTGCCATTAGGATTGCCATTAGGATTACTATTGTGGGTGACAGGAATGGCGATGAAATATTTTTGAAGTAATGCTCGGGTCTGGTCATCGGAAAGTTTCGGATTTTTTTCCAGGGCAGTACAAAAAGCAGTATTAAAAAAAGAATTTGTTTTCTCGCATGAGTGCAGCAAAGCTGGAATGGCTTCTGATTGATGATCTAGATTCCAGCCAGGTAAATCAGACAGGGGTAATTCGAAAGAAGTATGGGGCAAGAATAAAAGGAAAAAAATAAAGAAAAAAAATAAAACCAAGGACCTATGTTTATTCATGACTAAAGTGCCATTTTCTCTTTATTTTAAAATAGCTGCGCAGTTTGCCAAAGGACTAAAAGCGCAGCAATGAGCGCAGGTTTTATTTTGAAGAATTAAGAAAAATCAAACTCAAAAGGAGGCGCTTCGTCTAATCCAGTAAGGTCAGTCATTGGGTTAGAGTGGAGTAGGTGAGTGGGGTTAGGGAGAGGAAGAGGGACTCCGGTAAGGGCAGTAAAGAGCGGTAATGGATTCATAGCCGGTGCGGGGGCTGGGATGGCTGGAATAGAGAACGAATCACTCATTGCTGTCGATTCTAAGGAGCGTTGTCTTTTGGGTACTCGTCTTCTTCCGAGCACAAGATTCAAAGAAAGTGGGTCGCTAATAGCTGCAGGTGCAGGACCCGTCATTGATGAGAAGCTAGGGTTTGGCAAACTGGATGGCAAGGGTAAAGGGGCGTCAAAAAATAGACCAAAACGTTGTGTGCTTGGTTGTGCGCTTGAATGAGGAAATTCTGTGGTTCCCAGGCCTAAGCTTAGGCCCAAATCTAATGCAGGCTCCGAGTCTAGTCCTAATGTAACACCTGCCATTAAGGTTTGGTCATATTCTTCAAGAATCATTGTATAGACTTGCTCTTGCAGAGGCTCTAAATTTTCCCGTGAAGTCCCTGTTGAAGAAAAATACGCTTGCATTTGATCCAAATATTTTTTCATAGCCGTTTTTCTGGTCTCTAAAAAAATGACTTGGTCGGCTTCTGAGAGTTCAGCCATAGGTTTATTTAATATTTCCAGCATTTCTGGTGGGATGATCATTTGGGGTGGGATGTCGTTAAGAATCTCAAACGTTTCTCTTGAGCGTTCATCGTTTGTGGCTGATTGTGTATGAGTAACTTCTAACGGTGCTGGGAGTGAGACTGCGGGTAGATCACCGGCTGTCACCTCAAACAACTCGAGATGATCAAACAAATCAGTGATGTCGTCTGGGCTTAATAAATCTGGATTTAATAAAGCTGCAGATAAATCAGTAGGTACTAAAGCGCCGGACATAGTTAAAAACCTCACAGAAAATAAATAATAGGGATAAGGGGAAAGTAACAGGGAGCTTTATATTTTATTTTTTGCTCCAAGAACAGAGATAAAAAAAATAAGATAAAAATTAAATAAACAGGATCGCTAAGAGCAGGAAAGAGAAGAAAAGAGTTGAAAAGATGTTTAGGAGAGATTTTTTAAAATAAATTAAACATATTGCTATTTGTTATTTTATCTCAGTATCCATAAGCTTTTTGTTATAATTTTCGGGTTTTATTTTAAAATTTAAAGCATAAATTAATAAATAATCTTGTTGATATTAAATATAAAAAATGCTGTCATGCGCCCCGACTATAAAAACGAACTTAAGATTAAAATCAATTGGAATGAGAGGAGCGCAGGGATGCTAATATTAACCCGAAAAATAGGCGAATCTGTGATGATTGGAAATGACGTGAAAATTACCGTTCTTCATGCAAAAGGCAGTCAAATTAGATTAGGCATTAATGCTCCTCCCAGTGTTACGGTTCACCGAGAGGAAATTTTCACCCGAATTTATCAAGACTCTCAGCCTGTTTCTCAGCAGATTTCTCTGCAGGACTCTCATCAAAAACCTCCTGCTCTTTCGCTACCCAAAGAATTTTGAGAATGCTAGACTCGCGCCCTTAATTTTTACTTGGCTATTGGGTTTGTGATTTATGCAGAGATTGCCTGCTTTTTCTCTTGCTGTGTGTGTTGTTTTCTTAGCAAATCTAGGAGATGCCTACGCCATTGATTTAGTAGGTGTGTACCAACAAGCCAAAACCAGTGCGCCGGTATTACAGTCTTACGATGCGACAGAGCAAGCTGCCGAACAGGGTTATTATTCAGCACTGGGAGGCTTATTCCCCAGTCTTAGTTTAACCGCGACGGGTGCAGGTCAAGCCTATGATACGACGGGATATAGCGGTCAGTATCTTTATGAAAAAGCGGGTTTGAGTTTGACTCAGCCCATTTTAAATTTAAATCTCTGGGGCCAGGCACTTAATCAAAGTGATATTTCAGCGGCAGCCAAAGCGACTTATGAATATAACGTTCAGAATTTTATTCTGACGGTCTCCACGGATTATTTTAATATTCTTGCAGACCAAGACACTTTGGTGGCCGATAAAGCAGCGGTTTCTTTTTATTATGAAACAATGAAACAAACCCAAGAAAAGTTCCAAGCAGGTTTAAGTACTATTAAAGATTTGAAGCAAGCCGAAGCTAATTATGATTTAAATTATGCGACTGAAATTAAAGATCAATCCCAATGGCAAATAGACGTCAGTAATTTGGCAAAATTAACCGGTGTGCGTTATACGGATTTAGCCTCGCCTAAAGATTCTTTCCCATTTTCTCCTCCGGATCCTGCCGATATTGATATTTGGGTGAAGCGCGCTGAAGTAGGTAATAAGAATTTACAGGCCCAAAATTTTACAGCGGCCGCTGCTAAGCAAACGGTCGTAATGAATGCGGGCAATCAATTACCCCAAATTAGCTTTGTGGGAACTTATGGTTTAACAGACACGAATGCGAGTGGATTGGCGCTTTCTAATAATTTTTCAAATGAAACGTTTGCTCACAATTGGACGATTAGTCTTAATGCTACTTGGAATATTTTTGATGGGGGAACCAGTTTTGCAAATGCTCTTTCTGCGGCAAGGTCTTATGATGCAGCCACGCAAACAGCTTTGCAGACAGATCGTGATACGATTGCGCAAACACGACGAGATTATCTTTCGATTATTTCTGATGTTTCCCAAGTACAGGCTTTAAAACAAGCCGTGGTTTCCGATGAGCTTTCTTTAAAGCAATTAGATGAAGAATATAAAGTGGGAACGGAAACCATTGTGAATGTTTTAGATCAGGCGAATCAATTATTCTCAGATCGAAAAAGCTATACCCAGGCTGAATATCAGTACATGACAGACACGTTGACGCTGCAAAGAGATGTGGGTAGCCTTGCCCTCCCTGAAATTACGGCTCTGAATCAATGGCTGACACTGTCGAATCCCAATCTGAATTTGAATCTCAATCTCAATTCCAAGGTTTAAATCCCTCTTTATTTTTTAGTTTAGAGGCCCGTGAATCTTCCCAATTAGATCAATTAAAGATCTTAAAAGTCTTGAGTGCATTGGAATATCAGGCTTGGTTTGAAGTTCAAGAATCTGCCATACAGGATTTTTTATTAAGTATTAATTTTCTCCCAGAGCCGGGAAAATTTTTGGTCATGCCCTTAAAAAATAAAATTTTAGTTTTAGTCATTAAAACAGAATTAAGTTTAGAAACTTTGGCTCTCTGCCAAGAGGCGCTTCCTCCTGGAGATTATGAACTAGAAGGCTTGTCATCAGATCACTTAATTCAAGCAGCCATAGGCTGGGGATTGCAGGCTTATGAGTTTTCAAAGTATAAAAAATCAAGTTCAAAATTAAATAAATCTAGTGTATTAAAACGCCTGATTTTGTCTGAAGAAAATTTAAAAATAGTTTTACCGTATTGTCAGGCGCATTATTTAATTAGAGATTTAATTAATACCCCTGCGGATGATATGGGGCCTTCTGAATTAGCGCAGGCGGCTTTTGGGGTGGCTCAAAAATTTTCAGCCAATTTTGAATGTATCCGGGGTGAAGATTTAAGAAATAATTTCCCAGCAATTCATGCGGTGGGTCGTGCGAGTGATGATGGGCCTTGTTTAATTCAATTTTCTTGGGGAAATAAAGCCCATAAAAAATTAATTTTAATAGGTAAAGGGGTTTGTTTTGATTCGGGAGGATTAAATCTAAAAGACCCAGAAGGCATGCGTTGGATGAAAAAAGATATGGGCGGGGCTGCTCATGTTTTGGGCTTAGCGGAATTAATTATGCAGGCAAAATTAAATCTTTTTCTCGAAGTTTATATTCCTGCCGTGGAAAATTCTGTTTCTGGAAATGCATATAGGCCCGGGGATGTTGTGAGAACTCGCCAGGGGTTAAGTATTGAAATTGGTAATACAGATGCAGAAGGGCGAGTGATTTTGGCTGATGCTTTATGTTTAGCTTCAGAACAGAAACCCGATTTAATCATTGATTTTGCGACATTGACAGGGGCCGCCAGAGTCGCTTTGGGGCCTGATTTGCCGGCTTTATTTTCGAATGATCTTCATTTTTCGAATGTAATTTTAGAAATGGGTTTGAAATATGAAGATCCCCTATGGCCCATGCCTTTATTTCAGCCCTATAAAGCTTATTTAAAATCTCCTATTGCGGATTTAAATAATATGAGCAAAGTCTCTTATGGCGGGGCCATTACAGCTGCTTTGTTTCTAGAAAATTTTGTGGGGTCCAATATTTCTTGGTGTCATATAGATTTAATGGCATTTAATACTTCTTCTAGAGCGGCACGCCCAGAAGGGGGTGAGGCCATGAGTTTAAGAGCGGTCTTCCACGCGATTGAAAAAAGATATGGGAAAAATTAAGTGAAATCTTTAGATCTTTTATTCAATTCAGACAAAAAGATTTTTAGTTATTTAATGCGAGGCGTTGAAAAAGAAAACTTGCGAGTCAGCTACGACGGTCAGCTTTCGCATAAGCCTCATCCAGCCTCTTTAGGTAAGGCGCTGACACACCCCACTATTACGACAGATTTTTCTGAAAGCTTGAGTGAAATTATTACACCGCCTTTAATAGGTCGCGAGAACATGCTGGGGTCTTTAGAAAATATTTCGGCTTATGCTTGGCATCACTTGGATTTAGAAAAAGAATATTTTTGGCCCATGAGTATGCCGGTGAGTATTGCGCATGAAGATGATATTCCGATTGCAGATTATGGAACGAGCCATAGTGGAAGATTTAAAAAATTATATAGACAAGGCTTGGTCACCCGTTACGGTAAGCGTATGCAGATTATTGCGGGGGTTCATTATAATTTTTCGTTTCCGTCCTGTTTTTTTGAGCAAGTATTTAAAGGACAAGATAAGTCGGATGTGTATTTTATTTTATTAAGAAATTACTTTCGAAATTATTGGATTTTGCCTTATTTATTTGGCGCTTCTCCCGCTTGTGATAAAAGTTTGGTCAATGGTCGAGATGTTTCAACTTGTTTAGAAAGTTTTCTAGGAAATAGTTTAATAGGCGAATATGCGACTTCTTTGCGTATGAGTGATATTGGCTATCAAAATAAGTCCCAATCACAAATTTGTATTTCTTTGAATAATCCTCATGCCTATGCCAGAAGCTTAAAATTAGCAGTGAGCACGCCTTATCCTGAATATACGGAACTTGGGGTGTTTAAAAATAATCAGAGAATTCAGCTTAATGATCATTTATTGCAAATAGAAAACGAATATTACAGTCCCATTAGACCTAAGCAGATTGCCGAGGCCGGGGAGCGTCCAACGGAGGCTTTGTGCCGCCGAGGGGTGAGATATATAGAAGTGAGAGTGTTAGATTTAAATCCATTCACCCCCTTAGGAATAACACCCACGCAAAGCGCTTTCATGGATGTATTTTTAACTTATTGCGCTTTAGGTTCCGATAGGCCCCTAGATAAACCGAGTTTTCTCAATGCTAAAGCGAATTTTAAACAAGTGGTTTGTCGGGGTAGAGCGCCAGAGTGTTTATTAAATTTAGAGAATAAAAATATTGAATTTAAAGCGGCTGCAGAGGGTTTATTTTCAAAATTATTAGAGCTTGCCCAAGTGATGGATTTATCTATCGGGGCAGGGAGCAATGAATTTTCTTCAGCGATAAGAGGGGAGAAAATTAAAATTGATGATGTGAGCCAAACGCCTTCAGCACAAATATTGGCTTGTATGCAAGATCGAAATTTATCACATCAGGAATTTGGTTTGGCGCAAGCAGAGGCTCATCGAGCTTATTTTGAAGAAATTATTTTAAGCCCTGTTTTGTCTAAACAAATGGATGCGATGACGGAGCAGTCTATTAAAGATGAGAGGGCGGAAGTTTTAAATTCAAAAGGCAATTTTGAGGATTATTTAAGTAATTTTTATTAATTTTATTATAAAAAAAGTGAGTATTGATGATGAATAATGATTGTTTAAAAGATTTTCCGAAAGAAGCGGCGAAATTAATTAAAAATAAAATCCCTGCAGATTTTAAGCCAAAACTAGCTTTGGCTTTGGGTTCTGGATTGGGGTCATTAATAGAAAATATGAAAATTATTGCGGAATTTTCTTATCAAGAACTTCCCGGTTTTTTTATCGGTAAAGTCGCAGGACATGCAGGCAGTTTAGTTTTGGGAGTTTTAAATCATATTCCCGTCGTTGTTATGAAGGGCCGGATTCATTTTTATGAAGGGGCAACACCCGAAGAAATGAGAGTTCCCATTAGAACTTTGCGAAATTTGGGCTGTGAAATTTTATTGATGACTAATGCTTCAGGATCTTTTCATGCAGACCGGGGGCCTGGGTCTTTAGTGATGGTGAAAGATTTTATTAATCTTTCCGGTCGTAATCCTTTGATGGGGCCCAATGATGATCAGTATGGTCCTAGGTTTATTTCAATGGAAAATGCTTTAGATCAAAATATAAGAGAACTAATTAATCAAAAAGCGCAAGATTTAAAAATTAAATTACATGAAGGAACTTATGTTGGGGTCTCTGGGCCAGTCTATGAAACCCCCGCTGAAATTAATATGTACAAACTTTTGGGTGGGGATTTAGTCGGAATGTCGACAGTCGCCGATATCATTGTGGCCAGGCATTGTGGAATGAAAGTGGCTTGTATTGCGGCCATTACGAATTTTGCAGCAGGCCTAAATCCTGTGCATCTGACACATGAAGAAGTCTTAGAAAATGCCCATTTAGGTTCTGGCAATATGATTAGATTAATAGACGCCGTTATTCCAAGGCTGCAAGAATTTTAAAATTAAATTATTAAATCAATTAAGAGAAAAACATGGGCAGTAAAAATATCCAGGCTATTAGAGGCATGAATGATTTGTTACCGAGTCAATCAAGCTTGTGGCAATTTTTAGAACAGACTTTAAGAGAGTTAGCCAAGCAATATGGTTATTCAGAAATTCGCACGCCTATCTTAGAGCTTACGGATTTATTTAAGAGATCCATTGGTGATGTAACGGATATTATCGAAAAAGAAATGTATAGCTTTGAAGATAAGAACGGAGATTCTTTAAGCTTAAGACCTGAAGGGACAGCCTCTGTTGTTAGAGCGGGGATTGAGCATGGTTTGTTTTATAACCAAACCCAAAAGCTTTGGTACATCGGCCCTATGTATAGACATGAAAGACCCCAAAAAGGCCGATATAGACAATTTCACCAGTTTGGTCTTGAGGCCTTCGGATTTGAAGGGGTCGCGGCTGAAGCAGAGATTATTTTTTTTGCAGAAAGGCTTTTTAAAAAATTGGGTTTGAGGGACCTAGTTAATTTAGAGATTAATACGCTTGGGACTTTGCCTGAGAGAAATTTATATAAAGAAATTTTAATAAAATATTTTGCTAAAAATTTAGAATTATTAGACGAAGATTCTAAAAATAGATTAAACAAAAATCCCTTAAGAATTTTAGATAGCAAAAATCCGGCCATGCAGGATTTAATTAATCAGGCGCCTCAGTTAATTAATTATTTAGGTGAAGAGAGCCTGAAAAAATTTGAAACATTTAAAAAATATTTAGACGCTGTGGGGGTGGCTTATACAATTAATTCAAGATTAGTCAGAGGCTTGGATTACTACTCTCATACCGTGTTTGAATGGGTAACCCATAGTTTGGGTGCTCAGGGGACTGTCCTAGCCGGTGGAAGATACGATGGATTGGTTCAGCAATTAGGCGGTGGGGAAAATTATTCTGCTGTGGGATTTGCTTTAGGTTTAGAGCGAATTATTTTAATGCTGGAAACTTTAGGCCTAGATAAAAATTCTGAAAAAAATCCTGATATCTATTGGATCTTAATGGGTGAAGTTGCCATGGCTAAAGCGTTTGAGCTATCTGAAAAATTAAGAGATCTAGATCAGGATTTAAAAATAGAATTTAGTTTGTCTGGGGGCGGTTTTAAAAATCAGTTTAAAAAAGCAGATAAATCTGGCGCTAAATTAGCTTTAATTTTGGCTGAAGAAGAGCTTAAAAATAATCAAGTTATGATTAAATTTCTCCGAGAAGAGAAAGAGCAAATAGCGATTGGTTTAGATGATTTGTGTGAATATTTTGGCTCGTTAATTTTGGCTCGTTAAGTTAATCACTCAGATCTTAGTGTTTCAATAGGATCTAATTGAGAAGCTTTATAAGCAGGATAAAATCCAAAAAATATCCCAACGCCAATGGTCACTATGCCGCCTATTAAAGGGGGGAGTAAAAATAGGGCAAAGCTCCAAGATTTAATCACGGCGACTATGTAGGCAATTAAGATGCCTAAGAGCATGCCAGTGAGTCCACCGAAGATAGAAAGTACAATGGCTTCTATTAAGAATTGCAAAATAATATCTTTGTTTTTAGCGCCCACGGCTTTACGGATACCAATTTCTCGGTGACGCTCTGCAACAGAGACGAGCATAATATTCATGATGCCAATGCCGCCGACGATTAAAGAAATTCCACCAATAAAAGCTAAAAGTACTGTCATAGTTTCTGAAGATTTGGCCATAGAATCTATGAGGCTTTTGGGGCTTCTAACATTAATTTGCTGATCTAGCGTACGGGCTTCTAAATAAGTTTTAATAGATTTTTCTGTTTTTAAAATATCCGACGTTGATTGAATTCTTAGCGCTAAATTTTGAATAGAAGCATTTTTTTGAATACTCAAAGCCGTAGAAATAGGAATTAAAACAGCGGTATTAAAATCTGTATTAAAGAAAAAATTACTGGGCCAAGGGTTTAAAATTCCAACGAGGGTAAAAATATTTTCGCCTAGCTGAATCTGTGTATTGAGCAAAGAAGAAAGGGGTCGGTCCGGGTGATTTTTTAATAAATTTTCGGCCAAGCGGTTTCCAATGACACAGAAATAATCCTGGTCATCTAAAAAACTTAAAGCTCGACCTTCTGCAATAGAAAGTTGGGCCATCGGCAGCATCGCAGGGGTTATTCCCACAGAATCGGCATCCTCCATTTGGCCTTGATAAATCACAGCGCCGTAGTTTTCGACATAGGGAGCGACTAATAAAATATTGGGGGAGCTTTCAATTAAATCATTTGCCTCTTTCAGGGATAGATGCATCAGGGGATTTTGAGAATCTGCATTGTTATTAGACTCTATGTTATTTTCATACTTGGGATAGATAGACACAGAGAGTAAATTAATTCCCAAAGATCTAAATTGAGCCAGGATTTGATCTTGAGCTAATTGCCCAATAGAGACCATGGCCACGAGAGAGGCGGTTCCAACGAGGATTCCCAAGACAGCTAAAAAAGCCCGTAATTTAGAAGCCATGATTTGTCGAAGGGCTTCACGGATATGCATTTTGAGGGTGAATTTATTTCGGCAATACAATTTGTTCCCCCTCGGATAAACCCGATAAAACTTGAACAGAATCCGCACTGACTTTACCTGTTGTAATCACCCGGGAAGAAATTTCTCCAGAATTTTTATTGTAAATTTGGACAATGCTTTGATGGTCAAGGCTTTGATGGGCAAGGCTTTGATGGTCAAGACTTTGAGTATTTTTTGAGTTTTTATCTTGGGTGACTGCATTGATTGGGACGGTGATTTGTTTAGTCGCTTTATAAACTTGAATGGCTATTTGAGCATCCATACCTGAGCGAATCCATTTTTTTTGCTCGGGGGTCAGTGTTTTAATCATAGCGATGGCAGGGAAGCTGGGGAGTGAGCCGCCTCCATTGGAAGACGCCTGAGCGCCGACTTCAGAGACAATGCCATTAAGACTAATCCCTGGGAAACCGGCCCCTGTGACGGTAATTTTTTGACCGGGGTTGATTTGATTAATATTAATTTCAGGAATTGAAAAATTAATTTCTAATCCACTCATGTCACCGATATTCATTAAGACTTGTTGGTATTCAATCGAAGACCCCACATCTATTTTCCCAGAAGTCGATTTTTGAGCACTGTCTGAATGATTAGATTGCATCGGGCTAGGCTCAAGCACGATCCCCTCTGCGGGAGAGACAATAGATTTTGCATCCACCTGGGTTTTTAATAATTCGTATTTTTTTTGGGCAACCGCTAAGGCTAATTGAGACATGACGAGATTATCGCCATTGCCTTTTGATATAGCAGTTGATAGGGCCCGTTTAGCCTGAGCTTCTGCGGTTTCTGAGTCATCATAAGTATTTTCACTTTGAGCAAGATCTTCTTTGGAGATAATACCTAATTGGTAAAGCTTTTGATTTTCTTGCCAGGTGTTTTTATTTTCACTGAGGGTTCTTTCTGCGCGTGATAGAGCTTCTTGGGCATTGATAACTTCATCTGAATTATTCCAATGTAATTTATCTTGATAGTCGTCTAGGGCTTTTAAATAGGCGACGCGAGCGTCTTGCATATCGTTTTGAATTTTGTCTGACTGGATATGTAAGAGCACTTGGTTTTGTTTAACGACTTCACCATAGACAAAATATTTTTGATCTATCACGCCCTCGGTGGGGCTAATGACTGGGGTATTTCTAATAGGAGAAATAGTTCCAGAATAATAAAGAGTCTGGGTAATATCTTGGGCTTTGACGGTATAAAGATCAGACGGGTTGGGGCGGCCCGCGTGAGAAATATTAAAAAAGATTAAAAAAAATAAAACGAAAACACTAAAAAAAATACGCATAGTTATCTATTCCATGATCCTGATGTCTGGGTTTCTGGGGCGGCTTCAATATTGACATGCCAGTGATTTAATAAACTTCCCGTTAATTGCTCATAGGTCATGACTTGTTTGAGATAATTAATTCTAAGATCAACGACATTTTGTTCTGCTTGAATATTACTTTCTTGCTGTTGCTGCAGTGAGAATGCATCGATTTTTCCATATTGGTATTTAATCTGTGCTGCCTCATAAGAGGATTTGGATAGGCTGAGTTTTTCTTGAGCAATCTGTAATTGCAGCCATTGGCTTTGAAGATTATGAACCGCTGCAACGACATTATTGACAATGGTTCTTTTTTGCTGGGCTTCGGCAATCTGCTGGTTTTCCAGAGAGATTGCGGAAGAGAGTTCGTTTTGGTCCAAAGTCACTTGATTTAAGGGGATCGATAAGCTTAAAGAAGCCGAAGAATTATCGGAAAGTTGAGAAGTGTTCGCTAAATCGGGATTAATATAAGTAATCGTTGAATGCGTTCTAGATCTTGATAAAACCAGTTCTAGATCCCAGAGCCTAGCGTTTTTACTTTTGAGAATATTTCTTTCATCTTGCTTGGATTGAAGCGCTTCTGTTTTCAAATCAATATTATTTTTAAGGGCTTGTTTTAGACTTTCCGTGATGTCAGAACTGGGAGCTTCTGCGTCTACATGATCATCGACTTTAAATAAAGTATCCGTAGGAAGACCTAGGGTATTTAAAAAATCTGCTTTTGCAGTAGCCAATGCTTCATTCGCCGCTTCAACAGATTGCTCTTGAGTGATCAAATCAATTTGAGCTTGTGTCAGATCAGTCTCTGGAATTTGACCCGCAGTCAGTCGAGCTTTTCTTTTTTCTAATTCTTTTTGAGCCTCTTGATAACTTTGTTGTGCAATGGTGTACGACTGATTGGCAGAAACAACGGCATAATAAGCACTGGCAATATTAATAATCGTTGTTTCGACCGTCTTTTCTAAGGTTAAGTCATCAATGATTTGTTGATCATAAGCATTGTCCAAATCCACTGTATTGGCCTTGGTTCCAAAATTTTGGAGCAAAGGTTGTGTGACCGTAATGGAATAGCCTATTTGATTGCTAGAGCTTGCATCTGCACCGGATTCAGAGGCTGGGGCATAATTTAAACTCGTGTCTAATTTTGTCCCAAAAGGTAATTCCCATGAAACATCTGGGCCAATGCTGGCGGATTTTGTCGTGAAATTAGGACTGCCTTGATCTTCTGTTTTTGCATAAGTCACGCTGTTAGATAAAGACACTTGGGGCTCAAATTTTTGTTGAGCGGTCAGCAAATCAAACCGCTCTAATTGTCGATTATTTAAACGAGTGAGTAAGTCTGTATTGTGCTTTAAGCCTAGATAAATGGCTTCTTGTAAAGACAAATGAGTATCAGAGGTTTTTGTATCAGAAGCTGTATTAGTCATATCCATATTAATACTTGAGCTTTTGCTAAGCGCTTTAATCGGTAAAAAAGGAATCTGGCCTGGAAAATTTTGAAGCTCATCGGCATAAGCGATGGCTTGGATTAAAAACAAAAAGATAAAAATTCGAAGGATAGGCATTGGAACCTTGGATTCTTAAAGTAGAGCGTGAGGGCTGATTAATTTCCGTGAAGTTTATCACTGTCATCTTATGCAAGGCCAGGTTGAACTGATTTTTCTGATTGGCTTTTCTGATGGCTTTTCTGATTGGCTTTTCTAGGTCCAGAGATTAAGATCCGCGACCTTAAAAATCTTAAATTTAAATGGATATCCGCCATGATTGAGTCAGATGGATTAAATAGATTAATCACTAGTGATTTAGAAAATAATGATGAATGGGTGATTGATCGGGCCATTAGGCCGATATGTTTAGAGGATTACGAAGGTCAAGATCCAGTTCGAGAGCAGATGCGAATTTTTATTGATGCTGCCAAAGCACGTCGTGAGGCTTTAGATCATGTATTAATTTTTGGTCCACCGGGATTAGGCAAGACAACTTTATGCCATATTATTGCTCATGAGATGCAAGTGTCTTTGAAACAAACCTCCGGGCCCGTCTTAGAAAGAGCGGGAGATTTGGCCGCTTTATTAACTAATCTTGAGCCGAATGATGTTTTATTTATCGATGAAATTCACAGATTAAGTCCCGTCGTTGAAGAAGTTTTATACCCAGCGATGGAAGATTATAAATTAGACATCATGATTGGAGAGGGGCCGGCAGCGAGGTCTATTAAATTAGATCTTCCGCCTTTTACTTTAATTGGTGCGACAACTCGGACGGGATTATTAACCTCACCTTTAAGAGATCGTTTTGGAATTGTTCAAAGATTAGAATTTTATGCGGTTAAAGATTTAAAACACATTGTCCAAAGATCTGCGAAGATTTTAAATTTAAATTTGGATGAAGCAGGGGCTTTAGAAATTGCTAAAAGATCCCGAGGCACTCCCCGAATTGCCAATAGATTATTAAGAAGAGTGCGAGATTTTGCTGAAATAAAATCTAATGGAATAGTCACGAAAGAAGTGGCTGACCATGCTTTAAAATTATTAAATATTGATGAGCTTGGATTTGATCCCATGGATATAAAATTTTTAGATAATTTAATTAATAAATTTGAAAATGGTCCAGTCGGTTTAGACAATATGGCAGCCGCTATGGGGGAAGAAAAAGGGACCTTAGAAGATGTCCTAGAGCCTTATTTAATTCAGCAAGGATTTATCAAAAGAACCCCACGAGGTCGTGTCGCAAGTCAAAAAGCGGTGGATCATTTGAGATTTAAAGGACTCTGAAAATAACTAAACCCGATTAAATTGCTTCAACCGGGTTTAGGAGGAGTGTGCAGTTATTCACTGCGGCCGGAATGCTAAGTTAAAAAATAGATCATTGCAATGAATTTATTGCTTATATTTATTTTATGTTACTTCTGATTTTTACCTGATTTTCACCTGATTTTTATAGCGGCTCAATTTAGATCATTTTATCCAATACCTCGTAAAACATTGGAGTTCACGCCGGAGAGGAGGTCAACCTGTATTTTTCATCCCTGCTGAAATTCCTGTGAGTGAAAAAACTAAAGCGTCTGTCAGTTCTGGCGTATCTCCCAGTGTTTTAATTCTTTTGAGGACTTCTATTTGGATCATATTGATAGGATTCACATAGGCGTTTCTTAAAAATACCGCATGACGGAGTTCTTGCATTTTTTGGCTTTCTGCCGAATCGCCGATGATTTGACTTAAGACTTTTTGAGTTTTAGCTAATTTTTCTCTTAAGCCTTGGCCATAAGATTTTAATTCTGGGGGGGCAAGTTCTTTATCATAGAGTCCGGCAATTCGACTGTCGGTTTTGGCCAAGACCATATGAAGAGAATCTAATAAAGAAAAAAAGAAGGGCCAGGTAGACAGCATATTTTGTACAAGAGATATTTGATTTTTATTAATAGCTTCCTGAAGGGCTTCCCCTAGTCCTAACCAAGCAGGAAGGATTAACCGGGTTTGTGTCCATGCAAACATCCAGGGAATAGCTCTTAAACTTTCAACCCCTCCTGAAGCCCGGCGTTTTGTCGGTCGCGAGCCAATCATGAGGCGTCCTAGTTCTTGCTCTGGGGTTACTTCTCGAAAATAGCGTACAAATTCGGCTTGTTCTTTGACGATTTCTCTATAAGCCTGACAAGAAGTCGAACTCATTTGATCCATGATTTGGATCCATTCAAGTTTGGGTTGCGGTGGAGGCGTTAAAGTCGCTTCTAGTACAGACGTGGTGTAGAGCATTAAATTGTGGCGTACGAGCGCTGGCATACCAAATTTTTGCTCTATGACCTCACCTTGTTCTGTCACACGCATGCGACCATTGACAGATCCAGGCGGTTGAGAGAGCAAAGCATCTCTGACCGGGCCTCCTCCTCTTCCAACAGAGCCGCCTCTGCCATGGAAAAAAGTGAGGGTAATATTAAATTTTTCAGCTAGTGCAGATAGAGTTTCTTGCGCTTTATATTGAGCCCACGAGGCTGCGAGTTTTCCTGCATCTTTTCCAGAATCTGAGTAGCCGATCATAATTTCTTGTCTCTGGTGAATCGCCTGAGAATAAAGGGGTAGCTCAAATAAAGATTGCATAATTTTAGGCGCGTTATCTAAATCATCTAGGGTTTCAAATAGAGGAACTACGGGCATAGGTTCTTCGATATCACATATTTTTTGTAAGAGCATGACTTCTAAAATATCGGAGGCACTTTTAGTCATAGAAATAATATAGGCACCCAGATGGTCGGGATGGGTTTTAGCAATGACTCTAAAAGTATCGATGACCTCTTGCGCGATGCCTTCAAATTTTAAATGGCTTGGGAGTAAGGGGCGTGGGTTGTTTAGTTCTAATAGGCAAAACTCTATTTTTTCTTCTTCATCCCATTGGTCATAGGGGCCTAAGCCTAAATATTCTGTCAGCTGAGTGAGTGTAGCGCTGTGTTCCGTGGATTCCTGACGAATATCTAATTTGGCTAGATTAAGCCCAAATACATGCGCTCTAGTAATGGTATCCTGAAGCTGAGCATGGGCAATCGATTGACCTTTGCATTCTAAAAGAGACTCTCGACAAAGTTCTAATGGGCCGAGTAATTCTTCAATGTTTTGAATTATAGGAAGAGAAGTATTTAAAAAAGTATTTTTTAATTTAGCTTCGCAATAATTTCGAGTATTAATTAATTTATCTCTTAAAATTCTTAAGAAAACTCGATAAGGCTCATTGGTTTCAGTGGCGATGGGATTAATCAGTTCACGGAGTTTTGAATTGCAAGTTTGCATGGAAAGATTTTGGATGAGTTCATCAATATCTTTTGCAAATAAATCAGCGCCCATCCATTGGCCTAAGAGTAAAACTTCTTCGGTAACTTTTGCAGTGACATTGGGGTTGCCATCTCTATCACCTCCCATCCAGATCCCGATGCGAATGGGGCTAAGATCATGAGGTAAATGTTTTTGAGTATATTTAAACAAGGTGCTATCTAATCTTCTCATATAGCTCGGGATTGCTTTCCAAAAAGATTTTTCAATGACTGCAAATCCCCATTTGGCTTCGTTTTGAGGGGTTGGTTTTAGACGCCGAATCTCATCGGTTTGCCAAATAGAGGTAATGAGTTCGTAAATTTGATTAATCACAGAAGTGCGTTCATTAGTCGTTAAGTGCGTTCGATCTTGAGTTTCGAGCAAGGCCGAAATTTTATGGTGCTGTCTGATAATCGTTCTGCGTTTAACTTCCGTGGGATGCGCCGTTAAGACTAAAGAAATATCCAAAGCGCAGACTTGTTCAAACAATTCTTCTTTTGTGACTCCCATCTCTTGAATTAAATAGGGAAAGAGTGTTTCAGGGGAGCCTGGAATAATAGAATTAGGCGGTGGGTTATTATCTTTATCTCTAATAATTCTGACCGCTTCTGTACTTTCAGCGATATTCACTAGATTTAAAAATTGACCAAAAGCACGGGCTAATAAACGTAAATCTTCGTCTTTTAGCTGATGGATAAGATTAAATAATTCGTTTTGAGCGGCAAGATTTTCATGGGCTCTGGTTTGTTTGGCCAAGTCTCTAATTTTTTCAATCAGATCAAAAGCGGCTGAAGAGCTCTGTTCTGTAATCACTTTCCCCAAAAGCTCACCTAAAAGATGAACGTTATTTTTTAATTCAGGAGAGGCGCTCATAGATGAATAGATTCCTAGTAAAAAAATAGGAGAGTGATCGTAGTGAAGGCTTAGATTTTTTTAAAGCAGATCATGTAATTAGTCTTAATTTTATTTTCCAATGAGAAAGTTTTTCTGAGTAAATCATATTTAATTCCAGCGGAATTTATGGGGTTAAGGCCGTAAGATCTCGCCATATGAGTTAATTCCTCGGGTTTGATAAATTTTTCGTAAGTATGAGTGCCCTTAGGAATTAATTTTAAAATATATTCAGCGCCCAAAATAGCTTCACAAAAACTTCTTAAGTTTCTATTTAAAGTCGAAATAAAAACCAGGCCATGGGGTTTAATTAATAGAGAAATAGTTCGAATAATTTTCTCTGGATCTGGGACATGCTCGAGCATTTCTAGGCAAGTAATAAAATCAAATTGAGTTAAATTATTTTGATTTTTATTTAAAAAATCTTCAGCGCTTATATTTAGATAATTAATATTTAAATTAGCTTTGAAAGATTCTAATAAATGCAATTTAGCGACTTGAATGGCCTGAGGGGCTAAATCTATCCCGGTCATTAGGGCGCCTTTTTTGGCCAGAGATTCCGTGAGTATCCCGCCACCACAGCCAATATCTAAGCCTGTTTTATTAGATAAAGAATTTAAATTTTTTTCTATATTTTTTTCTATAAATTCTGTTCGTAGAGGATTGATCTGATGCAGCGTTTTGAATTCAGCGTGGGGATCCCAAAACCGTGATGCAAGGCGATCGAATTTTTGGATTTCGTCATGGGAATAATTATTGGAATGGTTTTGAGAAGCAAAAGACTGATTTGTCATGGGTGCTTGGATTTTTAAAATAAATAAATGGCTGGCAAGTTTACTGAGATTAAATTTAATAAGCACCTTGAGATTTGCTTGAGACTTGCTTGATATTTTCTTGAAATTTTCTGAAAAAATTCTGGAAAATTATCAAAACCCCTCATTGCAGTCCTAAAGAAAACCCAGATAATGCCCAGCTTTTAAAAATCTAAGAGGTTATTTCGGTGTGGTTTAAAAATATTTGCATTTTTGCATTGAAAGAAAAATTGGATTGGACGTTAGAAAATCTAGAAGAGCAGCTAGCCGCTGCGAAATTTTTACCTTGTTCCAGTATTGAACCTAGGGCTGAGGGTTGGGTTTCTCCTGGAGTAGAGGCCGAAGGTCCTATGGTTTATAGCGCGAATGGATTTTGGTTATTAGCTAGAAAAACAGAACAGAAATTAATTCCGGCGTCTGTATTGAATGAAAAATTAAAAGAAGCTGTAGAGTTTCGTGAAAATAAAGACGGTAAAAAACTCCGCAAAAAAGAAAAAGAGTCTCTTAAAGATGAGATTTACCATACTTTGGTGACACAGGCTTTTTCTCAATCAAGTGTTTTATATGGATATATAGATACCCAAAGAAATTGGGTTGTGATTAATACTTCTTCTAGAAAAAAGGCTGAAGAATTTTGCTCAGCTATTCGAAGTACTTTAGGGTCGTTTAAAGTCGAAAGTCCTGTGAATCAAAGCGTTTCAAGCGTTATGACAGAGTGGTTAAAATCTCAAAAAACGCCTGAAGGTTTGGTGATCGAAGATCAGTGCTCTATTGAAGATACCCGTGAAGGGGGGTCTTTAAAATTAGCGAAACAAAATTTATTAGCGGATGAAATTTTGAATTTTTTAGATCATGGTCGTGAAGTTGTTCAGATGAGATTGTCATTTAGGAATGAAATAGCGTTTAGTTTAAAAGAAGATTTTTCTTTAAAGACTTTAAAGTTTTTAGACGGTGTCCATGATCGGGCGTCGGATTTATTTACGGAGACTGCTGCAGATAGATTTGACGCGGATTTTACCATCATGTCTGAAAGTTTGACTGAGCTCATTGGGTTTTTAATTAAAACTTTAGATTTAGTACAAGATTCAAAGGCAGAATTTCCAGCGCTTAAAAAACAAGCGGAAGCAGAGTGGGTTTAATTAAGTTTGAGATAAATTTGAAATAAATTTGAGATAAAAATGATTGAAAAAATCACGCCTAAAAATTTCCACATCGATTGTGAAATTTTGATTCCAGGCTCTAAAAGTATTTCTAATCGAGTTTTGCTCATGGCCGGATTGGCCGAAGGTGAATCTCAGCTTTTTGGAGTTTTATATTCAGAAGATACGAAAGTCATGGCTGAGGCATTATCTGAATTAGGGGTTTTTATTGATCTTGAAAATATTAAAAATAATGGCTCTGTGAGTATTCAAGGCTGTGCTGGGAGATTACCTAAAAATAAAGCCAAAATTTACACCCATGAATCGGGAACAGCGACAAGGTTTTTACTGCCTGCAGTGAGCGCTTGTGGGGTCGGTGAATATTATTTTTATGCAACGCCCAGAATGATGGAGCGGCCTTTGGAAAACCAGATTTTAGCTTTAGAGGCTCTGGGAATTCATTTTAAATTTGAAGATAAAAAAAACAGTATGCCTTTGTTTTTATCTAGTGATGGATTAGCAGAGGGATTAGCAGAGGGATTAGATAAGGCAGAAGTCTTAATTGATATTAATCAATCCAGCCAATTTTTGTCGGGTTTGATGATGGCAGGGCCGTATGCTAAGAAAAATATGAGTCTGAAGTCTGTGCAGGATTTTACGCATAAGCCTTATGTTCATATGACACGAAAATTAATGGAAGATTTTGGAGCAAAGACAGAAATTATTTCGGGTCATGAAATGAGAATACAGTCTGGAAGTTTTTATCAGGGTCGGGAGTTTCTCATAGAGCCTGATATGTCAACGGCGTCTTATTTTTTTGCTATTCCCGCTATTTTGGGCGGAAAAATTTGCATTAAAAATATCTCGAGAATTTGTTTGCAAGGGGATATTAAATTTTTGGAAGTCTTAGAAAAAATGGGCTGTCAAGTGTTAGAAGAAAGAAAAAATAATATTTCTGGTATTTGTGTCATAGGGCCTGAAAATAATCAAAAATTAAAAGCCATAGAAAATTTAGATATGGCAGGTTTTAGCGATACTTTCATGACGGTTGCCGTCTTGGCCTGTTTTGCAGATGGGCCGATGACTTTGCATTCTTTGGCGCATACCCGATTACAAGAATCAGATCGTGTGAGTGCGATGGCGATGGGCTTAGAAAAATTGGGTATAAAAACGAGAACAACCCCTGATTCTATGACCATTATTCCTCCCGCTTGTTTAAATAATATTCAAGGGGCGAGGGTGAGTAGTTTTAATGATCATCGTATTGCCATGTCTTTGGCTTTGATTGGATTAAAGATTCCTAATCTTGAAATTGAGCAGGCGGAAGCTGTGAAAAAAACCTGTCCAGATTTTTTTGAATTATTAAATCAAGTGATTTGAAAAAAAATTCTAGAAACAGGGCGTGATCAGGTTTCAATGATTGTTTTGATATTGGATAATCCGCCGCTGTTTTCTCCCTAGAGTGGGTTTATGTTTCATAAAATTCTTGTTGTGTGTTTAGGGAATATTTGTCGTTCTCCGGTGGGAGAGGGATTTTTAAAAAATTATTTTATTAAGTCAGGTCAGACGGATCGGTCAGTTTCTTCTGCAGGCATTGCTGCCGTCGTCGGGGCCCCTGCTTCTGCGCATTCTGTGACTTTAATGCGACGCCGAGGGATTGATATTTCATCTCATATGGCACGTCAATTAACGCATGAAATGATGATCGAGCATGACTTGGTTTTAGTCATGGAAATGGAGCAGAAGAAATTTTTAGAGCAAAGGTTTCCTTTTTCGAAAGGTAAAGTTCAAATGATTGGACGGTTTCAAAATAAAGAGATTGAAGATCCTTATTTGAAGCCTATTGAAGCTTTTGAGCTGATGGTGACCCAAGTAGAAAATTATTTAGAAGATTGGATTAAACATTGTTGGACTGTGAAAGCAGAAAAAAGCATAGAAAGTGAGTCATAAGTAAGATGGGTGAAATAAAATTAAAAAAATTATCTAGGGTGGGCTTGTGTCTTCTGCCTTTTTTAATCAGTAGTTGTACTTTAGTGCCGGGCATGCATATGAAAAACCGTGGGTTGACACCTTCTGTGACGGCTTCAGGTCAAATTGTGACACCTAAAGTGATTCCTATTACTCCCGAACTGATTCAGCAGCAGCAGAGCGCATCGCAAACGCAAAGTCATTTTGATGCCTTGAATTACAAACCGCCTGTTGGATTTACGACAGATACTAAGGGGTATCAATATTTAGTTGGCCCTCAGGATGTTTTACAGATTGTCGTTTGGGATCATCCTAATTTAAGTAATCCTACTAATTCTGAAAATATCTCTTCTAAAGATCCTGGTGCGGGCATCACAGTAGATGCTGAGGGAAATCTTTATTATCCCTATGTGGGCGTGATTCATGTGGCGGGTTTAAATACCGATCAGATTCGAAATTTATTAATACAAAAATTGAGTCTGTATTTAAAAGATCCTCAGTTGAATGTGACGGTCTTAGAATTTAATAGCCAGAAAGTAACTATTACGGGGGCCGTTGGGGTTCCAACGGTGATTCCTGTTACGAATATTCCCCTCACCATTTTAAATGCTGTGACTTTAGCGGGAGGGCCGACAAGATGTGGTTCTAGTCTTCGTAGCGGAGATGGCAGTGGTGGTATTTGTGCAGATATTCGAGATGTTGAAGTCACGCATAATGGCGTTAAAACTATTGTTAATTTGGATTCTTTGAAAGCTCCAGATGGTTCGTCAACAGATTGGTTATTACATGATGGGGATACGGTTTTTGTCCCTAATAATAATTTCTATCGTGTCTTTGTTTTAGGGGCTGTCAATGCGCCTGGGCCTTATAACATGATTGATAATCTGATGAATTTAAGAGAAGCCTTGGGCGATGCGAATGGGGCCAGTGATATTTCTGACCCAACTTATACCTATGTGATTAGAAACTTTAAAGGCGATCCTCAAATATTTGAGATTGATGCAAGATCTCCTGATGCCCTGAATCTTGCCGGTGATTTTGCATTAAAACCTGAAGATATTGTCTTTATCTCGACTTCCAAACTTGAGAACTTTAATTCAATTATTAATCAATTTTTGCCGTCACTTTCGACGGCGGTTTATATCAAATCACTGAGTACTTAGTAAAAAAATATTTTAAATAGAAGGAATTGGTTGGCCATGGAAATGACCCAAGTAAACCCAAATGCGCAAGAACAAGAAGATGTGATTGATTTTAAAGAATTGCTTTCTTTATTGCTGAACCATCGTTGGCCTATTTTGGCGACGATTTTAATTTTTGTTTTAATAGCAGCGGTCTATTGCAAATTATCTTCGCCGGTTTATCAGGCGGATCTTTTAATCAACTCGGATACTAGTTCAGCGGGCAATTCTCTTGGAGGATTACTGGGGGGGACTAATAATTATTTTAATTTTGGTCGGACGGGTTCGGCGACTGAAGAACAAATACTGGAATCTCGTAGTGTTTTAGAACCGGTTGTCAAAAATTTACATTTGGATATCAGTGTTACACCGCGTTATTTTCCGTTATTAGGACATAGCCTTGCCAGGGATTACGACGCTAAGAATTTTGCTGACATGCCTAATAAGCCATTCTTGGGCTTGGCTCAGTACGATTGGGGTGGAAATAAAATTCAAGTGGATCATTTTTCTGTGAGTGATGATCTAAAAGGTCAGCGTTTTATTATTAAGATCACCGGGGTGAATACTTATCAAGTTTATAATTCGGCTGGGAAATTATTATTAAATGGCATGAGCGGAAATTCTTATCAGATTAAGCCCAGTGCGTATTCAAATTTAGAGATTCAAATAGGGGCGATGAATTCTAATCTGGGAGTTGAATTTTATTTAAGCCAGGCTCGGCTTTCTGATGCGATTGGGAGTTTACATGCTCGTCTTAAAATAGTTGACAGTGATAAACAAACTAATTTAGTGCAATTAGAGCTTAAAGGATCCGATCCTAATTTAACCGCTCAAACATTGAATGAAATTGGTAATTCAGCTGTTTTGTTCGATGTCAATAGTCAAGCCGTTGAAGCTTCTAAGACGTTAGATTTTTTGCGTTCTCGTATTCCTGATGTCAAAAATACTTTGGACCAAGATGAAAAAAACTTGGATGATTACTTAGCCAAAACTGGCAATATCGCGCTCACGGACGAGGGTAAAATGCTCTTAGAAAAAATAGGGGCATTAGACACTCAAGAAGCCAATTTAGAAGTGCAAAAGGCGCAGCTAAAGCAGCAATATACGGATCAGAGTTTTCAAGTCCAGCAGATTAATACAGCCATTGATCAATTAAATACGCAGCGGCAGCGTATTGAAGCCGAGATGAAAAAACTACCCCAAGCGGACCAAATTCAAGTGGGTTTAACTCGGGATGTGACGGTTCAAGATAAAATCTATGTGAATCTTTTGGATAAGATTCAGCAGTTTGAAATTCTTCAAGCGGGAACGATTGGGAAAGTGGCCATCATTGATGAAGCGCCTGTGCCTTATAAGCCTACTAATAAACCGCCTTCATTAGTTCTTGGATTGGCGGCACTTTTAGGATTTTTCTTGAGCGCAGGATTTTTCTTTGTTCGGCAATTTTTATTTAGAGGTATTGAAGATCCCGATATTATTGAATCAAAATTAGGTCTGACTGTGTATGGAGCTATTCAAGAATCTGATCTTCAAATGCAGCAATTAAGACGCTTTGAAAATAGAGAAATTAAAAGTTTGCGATTCTTGGCTGAAATCGATTCCCATGACTTAGTGGTCGAATCTTTAAGAAGTTTGCGTACGAATCTTTTATTCGAATTACCGAAAGCTAAAAATAATATTATTGCGATTTCAGGACCCACTCCAGGTGTTGGAAAGTCTTTTATTGCAGCGAATTTTGCACAAGTTTTAGCGGATGCGGGTTATAAAGTTTTACTGATTGATGCCGACATTCGAAGAGGGGGGGCACATCTTTATTTCGATTCGCCTCGTTTTCCGGGGTTCTGTGATTTGATTGATCAAAAAGCGACTATTGAAGAAGTCATTCGAAAATCACGTATGGCTAATTTTGATTTTATTTCGACAGGGATGATGCCTGCGAAACATGCTGAATTTTTAATGCGTCCTAAAGTCAAAGAAGTTTTAGATGACCTGGCGAAGCAATATGATTATGTCATTTTTGACACAGCGCCCATTTTGGCGGTGACGGATGCTTTGCAATTGTTTAAATATGCTGGGACCCATCTTTTGGTTTTTGCTTATGGAAAACATCATTTAAAAGAAGTTGAACATACTCTTTCTAAATTTGAGAAAGGGGGCATTAGTATTACTGGCTGCATCTTTAATAGAATCAAACTTTCGCATGTCTATTACGGTAAGAAATATAAATATAATTATCGTTATCAATACGAAGATAAAATTAAAAATTAAGAAATAAAGATTGATTTTATATGCAATTTTCTGAGGAATTTTCAAAGGCACCCTGGCGCATAGATCGTTATAGCCCGGGGTGTATTTTTTTAAATCAAGAACCTTATTACACCCCTATTTTGTTACACCAAGATTTTATGAGTGTGTGGGATGTGAAAACTTTTGAGTTTTTTACTCAAGAGAATTTAGAATTTTTGCAAACGCGTAATCCAGAATTAATTTTAATTGGAACGGGAGCTAAGCCTGTTATTCCTTCACGAGAGTTATTAAATGCAGCTCAGATTTTGAGAATAAGTTTAGAGATTATGCCTACAGCGCAGGCTTGTAGGACTTATAATCTCATGGCGAACGATGGCCGAAATGTTTTAGCGGGATTATTTTTGTGAACACAGTGATTATTTCGGACTTGCATCTTAAAGAAGAATCCCGTGAGATTACAAAATTATTTAAAAATTTTTTAGATCAAATTGCGAGATATTCAGAGGAATTAATTATCTTGGGTGATTTTTTTGAATATTGGATAGGTGATGATGCCATCAATAATTTTCAAAAAAATATCGCGGATCTATTAAAAAATTTAAATCAACAATATCAGACTAAAATTTTTATTATGCCCGGCAATAGAGATTTATTAATAGGTCAAAAGTTTTGTGACCTAGCCGGCGCTTGCTTGTTGCCTGAGATAGTTTTAAGAGATTTTTCAAATTCTAAAATTATTCTTTGTCATGGGGATCAACTTTGTACTTCAGATATTCGATATCAAAAATATAGAAAACAGGTTCATAAGTTTTGGGTTCAAAGATTATTTTTAGCTTTGCCTATTTTTATTCGCAGAGAAATAGCTAAAAAAATTAGAAAAAGTTCTCGTGAGAAATTTAAAAAATATCCTGTCATGATTGACGTTAGTCCAGAGGCTGTTTGTGAATTAGCAGAGCAATATCAAGCGGAAATTTTAATTCATGGGCATACGCATCAAAAAATTTATGAATTAGCCAAGCCTGGTTCAAAATTAAAATATCGAATCGTTAATTCAGACTGGAATGAAAATCAAGGGTCTTTTATTCAAATAGATCAAACTGGAATTTATTTGAAAGATTTCCCGCAGAAATCCCACGTAAAAATTGAAGAAAATTGAAGAGAAATATTTTTTATGAAAATACTAGAAAAGATTAAAAGTGCCTCATTGATTGGGGATATTGCGATGGATTTTATTCCTGAAATTGAAGTGCCCCATAAATGGGATGTTCTAGATCGTTATCATCAAGCGGGATTTAATTATCTCGGGATTGCCGTTGCAGGAGAGATGACCACGCTTGAAGCCAGTATTAAATATTTAGCTAGGCAACGGGCCTATATTAGAAAAAATTCAGACAAATTTGTTTTGATAGACTCCGCAGAGGATTTTCTGAGGGCAAAAATAGAAAACAAACTAGGGTTAATATTTTGGTTCCAAGGATCGACGTCACTTTCCAATGATGTGAATATGATTGAAATTTATTATCAATTGGGTGTTCGTTATATCTTGTTATCTTATAACTCACGCAATTCGATTGGAGATGGTCTGCTTGAAAAAAATGATGCGGGTCTGAGTCAATTTGGCTTAAAAATTATTCAAGAAATGAATCGAGTTGGGATGCTTATTGATTTATCCCACAGCGGTATTCGAACTTCTTTAGAAATTATCGAAGCCTCAAAAGACCCTGTGATTTTTTCCCATTCCAATGCCTATGGGGTGAATCCTCATATAAGAAATCTAACGGATCAACAAATTCTTTCTTTAGCAAAAAAAGGGGGAGTGATTGGGATCAATGGAATGGGCTTAATTTTGGGAGTTGAAAATCCTAATCCACAAAAATGGGTAGACCATGTGGAATATATTTCTAATTTAATTGGAAATAACGAAAATATTGCCTTGGGGCTAGATCTGATTTACTTCCATGACATGCTGCCCTTATTTTTTGAAAAAGCCGGATTGGATTATCCAAAAGGTTATATAGGTTCAATGGAATCTCTACAGCCAGAAGCGATAGATTCTATTATTGAAGAATTACTAAAACGAAAATTCTCAGAAAGAGATATTCAAAAAATTCTAGGCGGAAATTTTTTACGGATTGCTCAAAAAGTTTGGAAAAAATAAAAAATTAAATTTAAAATTTTTACTAACCAATGAGTATCAGTGCTCGAGTACGGCGAGCGTGGTTGGAATTAAAATTTGTGGAGAAGCGGTTAAATCAGATAAACAAATTTTTCCAATCAATTTGCATTTTTTCTGAATTTTTTCTGAATTTTTTTCTTTCAGGGATCTGGTTCGAGCGTATATACTCGCCCCGTTTTTTTGATTTATAAAAATGGGGCATCGTGTATGTGGCAAGTCATTTTAGAGTGGTACAGACGGCAATTGTCTGATCCTGCAGCAGTGATTTTATTATTTGTTTTAATCTTTGGAATTTTAATTATTGTATTTTTGGGTCATATTTTAGCGCCTTTACTTGCTGGATTGGTTTTTGCTTTTATTTTGGAATCT
>Ga0364922_10144_pt1 | contig 41112 bp, 38 predicted proteins | sample ExccelJu500001D4_2_FD_206955 | JGI IMG/M metagenome (GOLD analysis project Ga0364922, IMG submission 206955) | Enriched cells from Trout Bog Lake Hypolimnion, Wisconsin, USA - BchlTB.June20.5000.01.D4 | ecosystem: Environmental > Aquatic > Freshwater > Lake > Hypolimnion/Profundal zone | place...
AAACGCGAGAGCTAGCTGCTGAAGTCGTGCCCTGACACAAAACTCGTTTGCGGACTTCGAACAATGAGTTTTTCCGCAGCCTGAAACCCCCCGCGTCCCTCCGGCTAGTTAATACGGGGTTGAATCCCCGGCCTGCCGCACGGAGGGATTTTTCCGCAGCTTGTGATGGCCTCGTCTGTTTTCAGCGGTTTGCCAGGATAATGGCAAAGGCAGGAGCAAGGGCAGGATAAAGGTGCGGAACGGGCGCTATGCTGTATCACTCATTCGCCGGAGACATGGCGTATGGATGGGGTACAGGGCTGAACGCAAAGATGCCTGTGCGTGTGCACAGGCATCTTGAGCTGCCGGGAATTGACAACACGGAACTACAGTATCTTGCTGGCCGTAAAGGGGTCAGGAGCCTTGCGGAGCGCACCGGACAACCCGTTTGGCTTTCCTCAGGCCTTAGGCTCAGTAGGCGTGGAAGCTGGAGGAGGAGGGGCACTTTGCTGCACGGTTGTAGCCGGCGGCACGGGGTCAGAGATGCCCCGAATGCCTTCCTTGAAACCCTTCAGTCCCTCGCCGAGGCCCTTGCCCAACTCAGGCAGCCGCTTGGCGCCAAAAAGCAGAAACGCAACCACGGCCAACACAATCAGATGCCATGGCTGAAGTAGATCGCCCATTCCTCTATCCTCCGCGCGCCGCGATTGACCGGCACGCATTCACAGCGATTATTGTCGCACAGAAGAGCATCTTCGCGCTGTAGTGGAATGCCCACTACAGCAACAGTGGATTGCACGCAGATGGCCCAAGATTGCGGATCAGTTGACCTGGGCCGGCTTGCCGAGACGATCAGTAACCATGGTGAAGAAGGTGCGCAGGTCTTCCTCTTCTCCCTCGGTGAGGCGGCGGTAGACCTTCATGAGGGGAAAGAGCCGGGAGCCGCGCACATCCACGGAGGGAACCGCCATCACTCCGCCGGGATACTGGGTCATCTCCCATACACCAGCGTAACGGCGGCGGAGGACTTCACCCAGGTAGCTACCCCAGAGGCGCACTTCAAAGTCCAGGTCCAGTTCCGGGCTCTCGCCCACCAGCACGAGAATGTCGTCAAGCGCTTCAATGGAATCGGCGGTGAAGTCCAGCTTTTGCTTGAACTGCTTGCGGCCAAGCTCGGCAGCCGCCTGGGCATAGCCCTCCATCATGGACCCCAGGTCAGGGAAGCTGGCAGACTCCAAACGTGCTCGCAGATCGGTTTGCTTTATCATCCAACCTCAAGAGTATATGCATCGGGCCAGTAACCGAGGCATCAAAATGGCAGGCGACCCAGGGTTTATGGCAGACTAAAAGCAGTCGCAGAGGTTTTATTTTGAAGATACTCAAGCACATCGCGTTTGCCGCATTGCTGGCGTTTGCTGCCGGTACGGCCCGTTCCGCAACCCACGACATCTATCCTGACCCGGCGCAGGGGAAGATTGACCTGGCGGGGGCACTGAAGACCGCCGCGGCCACACACAGGCGCGTGCTGGTGGACTTTGGCGGCAACTGGTGCGGCGACTGCCAGGTGCTGGACATCTACTTCCACGATCCGGCCAACCGGCCCATTCTTGATGCCAATTTTGTGCTGGTGCATGTGAATATCGGGCGGATGGACGCCAACCTGGATATCGCCAAGAAGTACGGCGTACCGCTGGAGAAGGGCGTGCCCGCACTGGCGGTTCTGAGCGAGCGGGGAACACTGCTTTATAGCCAGAAGGGCGGGGAGTTTGAAGCCATGCGGCGGATGGAATCGGGGGCGGTGACATCATTCCTGGTGCAGTGGAAGCCGGTGCACACCGGCTGCTCGACGGTGATAGTGAACTGCTAGCAGCCTACCGCGTAGACGAGTTTTGATCAGTCTGTGAGACTCGCGCCTTGCAGCGAAGCTAATCTTTTTACAAGCTGTGAAGTCAGGAGTTCATGGATGGATTTCCTTGGGAATGGTAATAAAGGTGCCGTTGCCTGCCGAGCGTCCGGGTTGCAGGTTCGGGTCAACGCAGTTGCCGTTCTGGCGGATGCTGCATCCGGCCAGTGGCCCATCGTTCACCGGGACCAGCATCTCTGAGCCGGTAGCCTTGGCCAGTGCCAGCACCGCCGGCAGGCGGTTGCTCTGTGCGCCGGTAAAGCCGGTCCACTCCTTGGCGCCGTTGTTGTAACTGAAGACTGAAACCTCGTCATAAGGTGTCAGCGCGCCCTGGATTGCGCCCAGCGAGTCGTTCACCTTGGCCATCACGTCGGCTGTTAGGCTCTGGTCAATTACAAAGGCGATCGAAAGCGGAAAAGGATCCACGGTAAACAGCCGCAACGGCTCCCGCTTGTCGTTCTCAAAGACCTTGAAATCGCGGAAGGTAAGTCCGGCAACCAGATTACCCTTCGCGTCCTTCACCGTTACGGGCAACTCGACGAAGTTGACGTTCACAACAAACCGTGTCGTCGCGGATACGCCTTCGCCTGCCGTTGGCAACTCGGGCGGAACGGCCTGCAAATCGTCCTTGGCCTGGCCCACGGGGGTCTGGCTCGGGGGCGGCGTATAGCTGGGCGCAGCCTGCTGCTGCTCCGTACTGCCATTTGAAGAGGAGTTGGGAGAGGGCGTCACATCCCCTGCGCCCTTGCCGGGCGCAATCGCCCCGCCATCCGCACCTGAAAGCCGCTGCGGCGCCTGGGGCGACGGGGCATCGGGTACTGCGGACTGCTGATTTTGCGCCAAGACCACCGAACCGTGGTTCAGGCTCGAACTCAAGAGTGCTGCCAGCGCCAATGCTGAAAAACCGAGCTTCACAGGTATACCTTCCTCCGGGCCCCCTGCAAACTCCCTATAAAGGGGCATACAAGGGCGCTCCACGCCAGCCGACAGGCCAGAATGGTTGCACCTGTCAGAGTATCAGACGCGCCAGAAGATCGCTGGTTGCCCTGCCAATGCAGAAAGAGTTCGGGTATGCTCTCTTAGAGGTTAACTTTCCGTCTATATGTCCAGCATGAGCATCCGATTGGGAGTTGCCGCATTTCTGCTTGGCCTGCCCCTGGCGGCGTGGGCTCAGTTGGCCCCCTCGCCAGACGCGCCCCCGGTAAGCACTGCCCCCGCCTACTCTCCCAACCAGGAGTCGGTCGCGACCCTCAAACTTGAGGTCAACCTCGTCGACGTATTCTTCACTGTCAAAGACAAGGGCGGAAACCTGGTCCCCCACCTCACCAGGGACGAGTGTAGCGTCCTGGAAGACAAGGTACCCCAGTCCCTGAAAAGTTTTGTTGCCGAAACCAACCAGCCCCTCACCCTCGGCATACTTCTGGACACATCAGGCAGCCAGCAGCGCGTGCTGCCGCTTGAGCAGGATACGGGCAGCCGGTTCCTGCAGCGCGTCTTGCGCTCTAAAGACGAGGCATTTCTGCTCTCCTTCGACGTCGATGTAGACCTGCTGCAGGACTTCACAAACAGCCCCCGGCTACTTACGCGCGCCATGAGCAAGGCGGAGATCAACACCGCTGGTGGCAATGGCGCTGCAGGAATACCGGGTGCGGGCGGCGGAACCATCCCCATCCACGGCGATCCTAAAGGAACACTGCTCTACGACGCGGTCTACCTAGCGGCCAACGAAAAAATGAACCAGGAGACAGGCCGCAAGGCGATGATCATTCTCACCGATGGTGAGGACCAGGGCAGCCGCACCAAGATCAGCGAGGCGGTTGCAGCCGCACAAAAATCCAACGTCATCATCTACGTCATCCTGATCGCCGACCGTGAATTTTATGGCGGTTTCACCTTTGGCTACGGTGGCTTCTCTGCAGCCAAGCGCCTCTCGGACGAGACCGGCGGCCGCCTCATTGACGTGGGCAATAACGGCAAAAAGCTTGAAGCCGCTTTTCAGCAAATTGAGGACGAACTGCGTACCCAGTATGTGGCCAGTTACACGCCCAGCAATACCAAACTGGATGGGTCGTTTCGCCGCATCTCCGTGGAATGTCGCGGCGATGGGCTGAAGGTGCAAACCCGAAAAGGATACTTCGCACCTGCGCCGGGAAACTAGCCGGGGTATATCCCGGTGCGGGCAATCCTGACGCAAGAAACAAAATTAGGACAAAACTAACTACAGGGAGAGGGCAACTCCTCATTTCTGTAGCGTTTTTGGACACTCTATTACCTAAGTCCACTACTCGGTAATCTGGCGAAATTTATGGGTCTTCGCTAATATCGGCCAAGGTTGGAAATACTTGAGGCCAATTTTGAGAAATATTGCGGCCTTGGTTAATCCTCCATCGAGGGAATTCCGATGATCACCAACTGCGCTGCCAATGAAGGTTATGAAATCAGCCCCCGCTTCCGCAATACCGTGGAAGAGCGAATTGCTCGACTTGAGAGAGACGCCGAGTGCGATGAAGCCATGGTAGGCCGGCTCGTGGATGGGGATCACATTCGCAGGCAAATGCGTCTCGTGGCGGCACAGCGGGCTGAGGCATTGCGTATGCGCCTGTTTCTCGATCGCGCAAAGAACCGGTTCCCGCGCCCCATGATCGCGCTCTGAGCTAGGTCGCCTGTCGGATATCCTTCGCGCCAGCTGATTCAGCCCATCTAAACCCGCCCTCATCACAACCATGAGCGCGGTCTTACTAATCTTGGAGCACCGGGCGGGGGTTGAACCCGCGAATACAGGTTTTGCAGACCTGCGCGTTAGCCACTTCGCCACCGGTGCTTATTCGATGAGTTATCAGTTATCGGCAGTCATGAACGACATCGCCTATAACTGATAGCACCTCATTGCCGTATAACAACCAAAACTGAAAAACCCACCGCGCCTTCTGGCGGGTGGGTCAACTTGAGTCCAATTGCGTTAAGCAAATCAGCCCAGTGCACACACCCGCGCGGCGCAGCGCTGACAACGGCAGCACATACTGGTCGCGAAGATGGAATACTGAACCATCAAAATACCTCTGTCGGCGAGCGCAATTAAATGAACCACTCACCCACTGACTTTAGACTAGAGGCAGAGTAGAGGCGTGTCAAGCCATGCAGAAACTGGAATATTTTGTCGTGGACGTGTTTACCGATACGGTCCTCCAAGGAAATCCGCTGGCTGTCGTGATAAACACATGTGAACTAACAGTTGAGCAAATGCAAGCGATTGCTCGTGAGTTTCACCTGTCTGAGACCACGTTCATCGAGCGCAGGCCGTCCAGTGTTGAGCGGTCTGAGGGAGTGCGCGTAAGGATCTTCACAACCGAGGAAGAGCTGAACTTCGCCGGACATCCAACCCTGGGTACGGCCACTGTACTCAAGCAGCACGCGCCAGAGACACTCGATGGCGACACGCTAAGGCTCGCTCTCAATGTGGGCCCTGTGCCTGTGCGTTTCTCTGGCAAGGCGCTCTTTGCAGAAATGAAGCAGCCAGAACCTGAATTTGGCGCTGAGTTGGATAAGGCTGAAGTTGCGCGCCTCACCGGGCTTGCGCTTGACGACCTGTCGCCAACCCTGCCCCCGCAAGCAGTCTCCACGGGAACCGCGTTCGCCATCGTGCCCTTGGCCTCGTCCCATGCGCTTGAGCGGCTCAGAGTCAACCAGCAGCAGGCTACGTCGTGGCTGCGCGAGCGCGGAGCGCGTTGGTTCTATGTGCTTGGGCCAACCGGATGCCGCATAGGTAGCCCAGAACCGCAATGGCGCGCGCGAATGCAGTTCTATGGCGGTGAAGACCCAGCCACGGGTTCAGCGGCTGGATGCGCAATAAGCCACCTTGTCAAGTACGGTGCGGCGCCTTCTGGCGAAAAAATTCACCTTCGCCAGGGCGTGGAGATCAACCGCACCAGCGATCTTTTTCTTTCTGCGAAGACTATAGACACGAGAGTTAAGGATGTACGAGTTGGAGGCAGCACTGTTTTTGTGGCAAAAGGACAGCTTTTCCTGTCGTGATGCACATGCTTTCAACAGAAATTCATCTGCGTAAGTAGTAGTGCGCATTAACCCTAGCTAATTTTCAACTGTTTCATTGAGATTTTCACCTCGCTCTTCGCCTCTCTTTCCCCCTTCCAATCGCCCTCCAAGGCTCGTACTCTTGCGATTCATTGATGCAAGTTCGTTGAATGTTTTCGCTGGTTTTTCAAGCAGCAATTCAATACCAGTATTTTTGGATCGTGAGTGAAGACTGGCCCGGCATGGATAGCAAGCTGGTTACTTTTCTCTGGGAGTCGCGCCCGCCCTGGGTTGCGAACTCAGGCAGGGTAGTCAGGTTCGATAAGTCCAGCTTCAGGGTTCAGGGTAGAAGAAGGCGGTCTCACTCACTATCACCAGCCTCGGAACTCCACTATGCAACCCGCCCTGAGAGCGGGGATGGATGGAGTATTGCCGGGCGAACGACAAAAGAGATCAGATTGAAGGAGCGGATCCCCACATTATGCGGCCAAAGAAAGTAATACTTTGCGTAGACGACAATGAACAGGAGCTTTCAGTTCTTAGTTTCATGCTGGCAACCAACGGGTACAGGGTGGTATCGGCGACCAACGGGCAGGAGGCAATCCGAATTTTTTCCGGAATGCCGGTTGACTTGGTGCTGGCAGACTTTTCAATGCCCCAGATGAATGGCGATCAACTGGTGGACCGGCTCAAGCGGATAGGTTCCCATGTGCCGATGATTCTTCTCGGAGACCCTCAAAAGATGGCTGGAGAGATTCATGCCGCGGATGCTCTCTTGGCAAAAAAGAACTGCTCTGCGCAGGAACTGCTCGAACGCATCAAAGTGATGAGCGCCCGCAAGCGCGGACCGCGCAAGGGCGCACAGCGCATGTCGTCCATAACCGAGTTGGCAGCAGCCTCGTAAGGCGTTCGGGGCGGGGGATCGACCGCTTCTCCCGCTCCCGGCTTGCAACTGCCATTGGCGGATCAACCCTGCAGTCAGTTCGGATTCCCCTAAGCTGAGGCGCTCGCGGCTTCCATAAGTTTCCCCGCTCCTTGCATTCTTCTCTTGACGATGAGGCGGCGCAATGGGCATACTCGCCATTTGTGCCTGGTCTGGCGTGGTTTGTTGCGGCCAGCGGGAGTTGGCATTTATGGACCTCATTCTGCTTCGTATTCTTTTTGTGGCCCTGTTGGCGGGGGTTTGCTATTTTCTCCATCCCTTCGGTATTCAAACAGGATGGCTGGCTGCGGTCGCGGGAGCTTCGGCTGCCGCCGCGGTAATCGTCTTTGAGTTGCGCGTACGTGCGCTCAGCCTCCGGCGTTTAATCGGCGCAGTGGCGGGCAGCGTCCTGGGCATATTTGGAGCCGCCCTGTTCTGCCTGGTGTTGCGCTCAGCGCCACTCGGCGGGGCCAACTCCGCCGTCCTGCAGATTTTTGTCCTGCTCTTCATGACTTATGTAGGACTGCTGGTGGGCGCCAGCAAGGGCGAACTGCTCAACCCTGCGGCGCTGGGCACTGTCTTCGCAAGTGACCGTCCCCTGCGGCGAAGCGCCAAGGTGCTCGATACAAGTGTCATCATTGACGGTCGAATCGCAGACATTGCCGAGGCGGGCTTCATTGACGGCACCATCGTGGTGCCGGAGTTCGTGCTCCGCGAACTGCAAACAGTCGCGGACTCAACCGATGGATCAAAGCGCCAGAGGGGGCGTCGTGGGCTCGACATGCTACAGAGAATGCAGTCCAACGCCGCCATACAGGTACAGATTGTTCCAGATGACTTCCCATCGATTCGCGAGGTGGATCTCAAGCTGCTCGAACTGGCCAAGAAGTGGGAAGCCAAGGTCGTTACCAACGACTTCAATCTAAACAAGGTGGCACACCTGCACCACGTGGATGTACTCAATATCAACGACTTGGCCAACGCCCTAAAGCCTGTAGTGCTTCCCGGCGAGAAGATGCACGTACTCATTCTCAAAGAAGGCAAGGAGTATAACCAGGGTGTCGGCTATCTGGACGATGGCACCATGGTCGTCGTGGACCATGCCCGCAAACTCATCGGCAGGAGTGTGGACATCTCCGTTACCAGCGTGCTTCAGACAGCCAGCGGAAAGATGATATTTGGCAAGTTTGATGAGAACGGCAAGGGCGTAGAACAGGGCTGATTAGCAGGGAACGGCGTGTCCCGATGCAACCAGGTGTGGAAGTTTGTGGCTCGCCCGGCTTGCAACATCGCAGGGCAAATTGAAACTAGTCGTCTGCATTGGTCCATGCAGACGGCTTGAAGTAAAGTCGAATCAGAGGACCGGTAGGCGGCCGTGACGGTGCTTGACCGATCCCTGGCCTATCTCTGATTTCCCCTTTTCCACCGTAGTGACATCGCCGTATCGATGCGTCTCTTTTGCGTTGGTTTCAGCGTTGTTGATGGTGAACGTGTCATCTGACAGCATCCCCAATGCGCCGGAGCATTCCTTGTTGTCGCTGAAGACGACGTGCAGGTAGGTTCCGGACTTGTATCGGGCCAGCTTCTTCTCAATCTTCTGCGCGTGCTTGTCTACATTTGGTTTGGACCGGGCTTGGCAGGTCGGCACAATGGCCGTCAATGCCAGCACAAGTGTGAATGCCACAATCAATTTGCTGCGGAAAGATAGCCTCATGTTGCCTCCCAAAGAAAGAATAGATTCTGACCTTCTGTCCAGAGGGCCATACCATAGCCCTTCCGGGTAAAGCCTTATCTCGACAGGATTGTTATACGCCGAACCAGTGATAGGTGGCCAACTCCCGTACGGTCGCTGCCACCCTCAGTGGTCGTAGCGGCGCTCGCCTGCTTCAAGCGGAACCTTGAGGCGGTTCTGTTCGGGAGGTAGAGGGCAGGTTGCATAGGTTGTGTAAGCGCAGGGCGGATTCTCCAGGCGGTTGAAGTCCAGCATGAGGCTGCCCGGCTGGTCAAGACCGTGGTCAGGGAGTGCCGTGTGCAAAAAGCGCCCTCCACCATAGGTGGTGGTGAGGCTGGTCTGGTCGCGGAGGATGAAAAACAATTCCCTTCCTGAGGGGTCTTCAAGCACTGGCTGCAAATGCTGGATCTCGCCGTTGAGCATGAACATGACCAGGCCGGGCGCGGGCAGTTTGAGCGTGGTGCCGAGGACAGTTGGAATCTCCTCCACTTGCGGGGGATTAAACGGAATCCATCGCGCAGTGACAAGGTAGTGCGGATCGGGGCCATACCAGTTCAGCCCATGAAAAGCCGCGCGTGCGGGTGAGTCGGCATCCTTGATGCGCACCACATAGCGGTCTGCGCGCCTCAGCACCACGAGCGCGAGCCCATGCCACCCAATTGTCGAGGGCCTCAGGTTATCCACCACCAGCGGGCCTTCCCGCGCCGGTTTGCCGTCGATAGTCAGTTCCGCGGGAAAACCGCCTGATGGCGAAAGCAACTGGACAGTCTCGCCACTGACTGTGAGCAGCCCCACGTGCGCAGGAGCAGGCACGGCGAGCTTGATCTGGTTGTCGGCGGCAGAGCCAAGTGAATTAATGCCGGGCTTCAGCCACTCCAGCCCCGCCAGGGAGAGCCAACCGTCCGGTGCTGCCACTTCATGCTCGCGCAGCGTACGCCACGTGGCCAGGTCCTGCCGCCATGCGGCATCATCGAATGTGGCCGGGGGCGCACCCTGCGCCATGGCGGCGCGGGGCGCTGGCAGCGCCAGGGCAATCGCCAGAAAAGCCAGAGTCAACCTCGAAAAATCTACCAGACGGATCATTGCTTGAAACTCCAGTTTCAAATCGTCCATTCCATTGTCTACCGCGCATCTGCCGGCTGTCAGTCCCAGCGCCCTGCCGAATGCAGATTCGAACGTCGCCAAATTCAGAATGATAGACAGGCGGGCAGCATAGCAGACTACGCACCAGCCCTGCGCGGTGGGGCGACGGCTCAAGAACAGCGTTTGGGTCCAGATTGTCCGGCGCTATGGAACCGTAGTCACTTGCAACTCCTTAACCGGAGTTCCGTCGCTCCATTTACCCATGAAGCGTTGTTGGGGCGTATTCCCAAGCGCGTACTCGCGGTTGTGTCCATAGAACGCGGCGTCGGTGAGGGCGTCGAAGAGCTTCCAAGTCCCGTAGTAGTCGAGCACATCTATCCCATTGATTCTTGCGTTCGTAGGGTCGTCAGGATCATTTTTGGCCTTGAGCCTTCGCTTCTCCATCCTCTCCCCAAACCACTGCAGCAACGGCCCTCCAGCAGTTCTATCGCTGTACTCGTCATTGAAGGCAAGCGGCGCCAGATGGCTCGCAATCATCTGCGGATATCCGTGCTCGTCAGACACCATGAGAATGTAGTTCTTGTTGGCAGATAGAATGCTGCGGGACTCCTTGAAGATGCGTTTTGCGTCGGAGTCCTTTACAATCCGGTCGCGATCACCGGCAATGGCCAGCAGCAGTGTGTCCTTGTAGATCAGGCTCAGGTCGTCAAGCTGCACGGAGCCAGAATTTGCCGATGTCTTGCCCGGCTCCACACACATGAGAGCCCTCGGCTGCGGAATTCCTAGGTCCTTCCATTCCACCCCAAGGTTTGCCGTAATAAGGGCGCCCATCGAGTGACCGACCGCGGCAAGCATATCGAGGCGTGGTCTTACGTGGCCCGGCTCGGTTTGCAATCGCTCAATCGCTGAGCGAATACCCTCGGCTGCGTTAGGGGTAAAGCTGGACATGGGAGAGCGGATGCTCTGCTGATAAACAGGGTAGATAACAATATTGCCGCGCCGCACGATGTGGTCGATCCATGCGCCGTAGTACTTCGGCTCCATGGCCAGCCAGCCGTGATTGAAGAGGATAACCGGAGCGCTCTGCGGCACAGGATCGGCGGGCTCAAATATCCAGTAGCGTGTGGGGCCGGTCCCGTACATCCTGGCCACAACCTGACCGTGCGCATGGTTCGCGCCTCCGGGACCGTTGGCGGGTTGAGGCGGCGGGCTGGGCTTGTCCTCTGTCTGTACCGCGCGGGTAGCAAGAACTCCGATTGTGATGGCAATAACCAGAAAACTGGTCAATCTGAGGAAGGCTTTTCGTGCTGGACGGAATCTTTTCATTTGCGGCCTAAGCGATCAGATGAAGGGTGAGAATCATGCGAATACTCTGCATGTGACTGTTACCATTCTCTTTTAGACGCCCCGGCTTGAAGATTATCCTCCATCTTCCACCGGATTTATTCCACCATTATGGCCCATGGGACGCTGCCTTGACAGGGCTCTTCAGCCCTCCCTAGAATTAAACAGGGGCACTTTATCCATTTTCGGCATAAATGCTGGAGTAATAACCATTTAGCCGGGCTGGTAGAGGTATCTCGGCGGTGAAAATTCCTAATTTTCTCCGCTGTGGAGCAAGATAGAGAGCAGGAAAGATGCCTGATGCGCGCCTCAGTCCGCGAGAGCGGCTGGTGCTTATCGCCATCATCGAGCTGTATATTGCCACAGGCGAGCCCGTGGCCTCGCAGGCTCTTGCCCGCTTTTTTGCCAATCGCGAAGGCCTGAGTTCCGCCACCCTGCGCAACGTAATGGCAGCCCTGGATAGTGCGGGACTGCTTGACCAGCCGCACACCTCTGCGGGGCGCGTGCCCACGGCCGCTGCGTTCCGTTACTACGTCGAACAGATTACGCAACCTGGCCGCATGGCTGCTGGCCCGCAGAGCGCGAATGCCATGCCGCAGGGGCCTGCACCGCTCAGTGATGCCCGCCGCGATCAAATCGAGGAGAGCTTCTCCGGGGTGTCCAGCTCGCATGAATATCTGGAGCGCACCTCGCACGTCCTGGCGCTTTTATCGAGCGGGCTCGGCGTCGCGCTGGCCAGCACCACCGCCGGCCAGATTCTGGAACACATACACTTTTCCCGCCTCTCCACGGGCAGGGTTCTGGCGGTTCTGGTTACGCAGGCAGGCGCTGTGCAAGATCGGGTGCTTGCACTGGACCACGAACTGACGCATCTTGAACTCGAGACAGCTGCTCGCTACCTGAACGAGAACTTCCGCGGCTGGCCCATCGAACGCATTCGCGCGGAAGTGGCGCGCCGCGTCGAGTTGGAGCGAGAAGCATATCGCCAGATGCTGGCTTCGATAGACGAACTCTGCCGCAAGGGTGCGCTGGCGGGGGATGAAAACGGACCGGCCATTTACGTTGACGGAATAGCAAATCTCATCAGCTCTGAAGTGGACCGCGAACGCCTGCGCCAGATGCTGCTCGCCCTTGAGGCCAAACAGCGCTTGGTGGAGATCCTCAATGCCTATGTGGACGGACGTCAGCAGGAAGTGCGCGTCGTTGTAGGGCTCGACGAAGCATCCCCGGCCATGCAGGATTTGGTGCTGATTGGTGCGCAGGCACGTCTCGGCGGGTCCAATATGGGAACCGTCGCGGTGATCGCTCCCACCCGTATTCAGTATCAGGAGATGATCCAGGCAGTAAGCTACATCGCTAGGCTTTCCGAGCGCATTCTTGAACTTCCTGCAGACTAAGCAGCCCTCCGCTGGCGGTCCGCTAATTCAATTGCCACCTGGGAGAGAACGGTGGCGGCAAAAAGAAAATATCATGGAATCAGGCGCACTTGATCTTCAGGAGAATACGTAGAGTTATGTCAGAACCCAAAATAGAGTCAACGGTATTGGAACCCCTTGAGATTGCCTCCGGCGGGCCAGCGGACGAGTCCGTAACGCCAGCTGAGCAAACTGGCAATGTTGCAATTGACCCGGTGGTGCCCATTAGCACCGCGGAACCTGTTACTCGCGCGGAGTTTGACCAGTTGAAGGCCGAGCGCGACCAGTTGCTCGACCGCCTTGCCCGGCTTCAGGCTGAGTTTGACAACGCCCGCAAGCGCGCCGAGCGGGAGCGGGTAGAGTTTCGCGACTACGCCAATGGCGCAGTTGTCGAACAGTTTTTGCCGGTGCTGGATAACTTTGAACTGGCGCTTAAGTCCACCGGGACCACCCACCAGTTGCGCGCAGGTGTGGTGCTCATCGTCAAGCAGATGGAAGAGATCCTGGGCAAGTTGCAGGTCACACCCATTGCGACCGTTGGTGAGGCATTTGATCCCCGCGTTCATGAGGCGCTGGGCACCGTAGAGCGCGACGACCTGCCCGATCAGCATGTGGCCGAGGAGATTCGGCGCGGCTACAGGCTCCGCGAGCGCCTGCTCCGCCCCGCGATGGTTCGCGTGGCGCACAATCCCAAACAGACAAGCGAATGAGTTTGAATCGCAAACGGAAGAATGGTTTCTAATACTACAGTGAGCAAAGCAGATTTTTACGAAGTTCTCGGTGTATCGCGCGAGGTTAGCGACCAGGAATTGAAGAGTGCCTATCGCAAACAGGCGCTCAAGTATCATCCTGACCGCAACCCCGGCGATCACGCGGCCGAAGAGAAGTTCAAGCAGGCCAGTGAGGCCTACCAGGTGCTAAGCGACGCGGACAAGCGCGCCGCCTATGATCGCTATGGCCATGCGGGCCTCGGCGGTCAGAGCTCGGGTGCGGGTCCGTTTCAGGGCGGCGTCGACATTGGCGACATCTTCGGAGATCTTTTCGGTGAGATGTTCTCAATGGGCGGCAGCGGCCAGCGGAGCGGAGGTCAGCAGCGCGGCTCGAATCAGCAGCGCGGCGACGACCTGCGCTTTGACATGACAATCGAATTCGAAGATGCCATCTTCGGTACCGAAACTGAAGTGAAGATTCGCCGCCTCGAGGCCTGCCCCACCTGCAAAGGCCGCGGCAGCGCTTCAGGCCGTGGACCCAGCACCTGCAGCCAATGCCAGGGCCGGGGCCAACTCCGCTATCAGCAGGGATTCTTCTCAGTAGCCCGCACATGCGGCGCATGCGGAGGCACCGGTTCGGTGATCGGTGATCCATGCTCCACATGCCGTGGCGAGACTCGTACCTCTTCCGAGATCAAGCTCAATGTGAAGGTACCTCCGGGCGTGGAGGATGGAACCCGAATCCGCTACGCAGGCGAAGGCGATTCCGGCCGCTTTGGCGGTCCCAAGGGCGATCTCTATGTTGTGCTTTCAGTCAGGGCCCACGATCACTTTGAGCGCCACGGCTACGACCTGCACTGCGTCATCCCCATCAGCTTCCCGCAGGCAACTCTGGGAGCCGAGTTCGAGATGCCCGGAATCGACGGCCCGGTTAACATCAAGATTCCCGAGGGGACACAGAGTGGCCGCGAACTCCGCATTCGCGGGCGCGGGGTTCCTTATCTCAACGAAAAGGGGCACGGCGACATGATCGTAAAAGTCATCGTGCAGATTCCCCGCAAACTCAACCGTGCCCAGCGTGAACTGGTGGCTAAACTGTCAGAGTCGCTGGCAGTCGACAACCAGCCCGCTTCACCGGGATTGATTGAGAAGATGAAAGACCTCTTCAGCTAGGGCAAGCGTCTCGCAGCGCGGCGCAACATGCGCCGCCCGTTTGCGGTAAAGATATGTGCTGAGGGATCTGGGAAGGTTTGGTGGAGCTGAGCGGGATCGAACCGCTGGCCTCCTCGTTGCGAACGAGGCGCTCTCCCAGCTGAGCTACAGCCCCACGGGTGACTTAACTATCTTACCAGCGGTGCCGCCTCCGGGAAAGGGCCAGAGTGAAGGTTTCTGGGGTAAAGTGCGTCCTTGGCACATGGATGGGCCTCAATGGATCGTCTGCCATCCAACCCGTCACCCTGCGATAAAAGAGAGAGGCAGGCTTTTGGGAATGCTATTGAACCTCTTTATCGTGCGTAAGTAAATATGCCGCATTTATCCTGCGACTTCATTAGAGCATCAAAGGTGAACCTGGGCTCGTCCAACCCTGAGAAGAAGGCCACACTGATCGTTCTTCCGGTTATATAGGTTGCCACCCACAGCGTGTCTTCCGTGCCGCAGAGCGTGTTGTGGTGCCGAAAGCGCTCCCGGGCAGGAATGTTGGTGCGGTAAAGGCTCCCGTTCCGGCCCTCGTTCAAGTCAGCATCGAAAACCGCGGCCACTTCCGTCGGCGTCAGCTTGCGAATCTGGGTCATAGGGTAGCCGCTCATGTTGAGAGTGATGCTGTTATCCGCGAAGGCGATGTCGCCAGTGATGGCCGTGGCGTTTGTACTCGCGGCGCGCCAGAATCCCTTGTCTTGTGCCCCACAGCAGAGCGTAGCGGCTAGCATCAAACACGCAGCCGCCGGAATAAATTTGTTTGACTTCATCCATTGAGCATGACATTCAAGGCGGCGTGCGGGCAAACTGCACTTCGTGAGCGAAAGGTTTCTAAGCTCGCTTGAATCGAGCCAGGCGAGCTTCGAAAAAATGCCAAAACAAAAGGCCGGGGCAAAAGCCCCAGCCTCTCGATCCTGCAAACTTCTGTCTGCATTAAAACTGCTTACAACTGGTTCATGTTGGCCAGGAATTCGGCGTTGTTGCGCACCTTTTCCAAACGGCTGATCAACAGTTCCATGGCTTCCACAGGCGACAGCGGATTGAGCACCTTGCGTAAAATCCAGATTCGCTGCAAATCTTCCTTCGGAATCAGCAATTCTTCCTTACGCGTGCCAGAGCGCTGAATGTCGATGGCCGGGAACACGCGCTTGTCGACGAGCTTACGGTCCAGGATGATCTCCATATTGCCCGTGCCCTTGAACTCTTCAAAGATGACCTCGTCCATGCGCGAGCCGGTATCAACCAGCGCCGTGGAGATGATCGTCAGTGAGCCGCCTTCTTCAATGTTGCGGGCTGCGCCAAAGAAGCGCTTCGGCCTCTGCAGGGCGTTCGAGTCCACGCCGCCCGACAGCACCTTGCCCGACGGGGGCACGATGGTGTTGTAGGCGCGCGCCAGGCGGGTGATAGAGTCGAGCAGAATAACAACGTCGCGTTTGTGTTCCACCAGGCGCTTCGCCTTCTCGATGACCATCTCGGCAACCTGGACGTGACGTGCGGCGGGCTCATCAAATGTGGAACTGATGACCTCGCCCTTGACTGAGCGCTGCATGTCTGTAACTTCCTCAGGGCGCTCGTCGATGAGCAGCACGATGAGGACAACTTCAGGGTGATTCGTTGAAATCGAATTGGCCAGTGACTGCAACAGCATTGTCTTGCCGGTACGCGGCGGAGCCACGATCAGGCCGCGCTGTCCCTTGCCCACAGGCGTGAGCAGGTCCATCACTCGGCCGCTGATTGCTTCACGCACCGTCTCCATCTTCAGGCGTTCCTGCGGATAGAGCGGGGTCAGGTTATCGAAGAGGATCTTGTTGCGTGTCTCCTCGGGAGACTCGAAGTTGATTGCTTCAATCTTTACCAGCGCAAAATACTTCTCGCCTTCGTGGGGAGGGCGAACATTGCCGCTGATCGAGTCACCGGTCTTCAGATCAAACTTGCGAATCTGCGACGGTGACACATAAATATCGTCGGGGCCGGGCAGATAGTTGTAGTCCGGAGAGCGCAGAAAGCCGTAGCCGTCAGGGAGAATCTCCAGGACGCCTTCAGCGAAAATGTGCCCTTCCTTCTCGCTCTGTGCCTGAAGGATCTTGAAGATCAGATCCTGTTTGCGAAGACCGCTGGTACCTGGAATCTCCAGGGTCCGCGCGATGCGGCTCAGTTCGGTGATGTTCTTTTCTTTCAGTTCAGCGATGGTCATGTTCACCTGCAAGGCGGGATGTGTGTGAGGGAATGCGGGAGGGGGAAGTGCTCCAGGATAAAAGAATTACTCCAGAATAGAACCAAGCGGGATTTCCAAAATACATCCGGCGCAGATCAGCGTTGAAGCTTCATGCAAATTCAACCGCTGTACCAAATCACCGGGGAAGCGCAGCCCTCATCCACTGAAGGTTGCATTAGAACAGTTGCTTCACTCAAAACTCGCTCTTGGCCTGAGGCCGTCAAGCTGCTCTGCGCTGCTCCACCGGTTGGGCTGCGGGCGCCACTACTGACGCCAGGGAGCCAGGGTTAGTGGCGTGAAAGCGGCACAGAACTTCATTGGTGGTGTCCTGCAGCCGTGTGTTCGGCTTGTGAAGCTTACGTGTTGCCTTGCTTGCCAGTTGACAAAGCTGGTAGCGATTGGACACATGAGAAAGTGCCCCAAATACCAAATCGGAACGCATTGCAAATCTCTCCTTGTTGATGAACCTGCCCGGCTGGGACTGCCTTGCGCCGCCGGTGCAGCAGGGGAGCCGATTCAATCGAGGGCTTCCCCAAATTTTTACTTCCTTGTCTTAGACGCAGAACTTGTACGTCCAGTTCATGAATCTTGACGCACTTTCACAAGTTTTGAAACAGGCCTCATGCCGAATCACTGATACAGATTGCAACCTTGGGAGTCCATGTGACCTGCATTCCCATTTCCGGCGGAATTCCAAACGCACCGGTAACATCAAGGAGGAGCCTCAGCTCAAATATGATGCGGGAGATGACTCATGGGCACGCATGACCGCACAGCGCGATCTGCCCTATATGGATGGCTTTCCTGAATGTATACCCAGTTGTGCGTCAGGTCAACAGTTTTTTCGGGGTATTTACTACTCCTCGACACTCGTAAGCAAACCTTCCCGCCAATCACAGCAACATATTTAATATCAATCATTTGAATCGGAACATCGGCAATCGGGAGGCCTTTCGCCAAGAGGATCTGAATGTCGGGTCAACGACAGAACAAGTCCCTTTCGAATCAACCTGGTTACTCGCGAGCACGGCGTCAATCCAGCGACCTGCCGTCCGGTTCAGTCAGAAATGACTTTCCCTTGCCCTTGCGGTCATCCTCCGGGCTCACTTTTGCCGGAGTCTTCTTGGAGCGCATGAACAGCTCATCCAGACGAAATACACCAATAAACAGCAGAAGTACCAAGGGAACGGCAACCAGCAAAGTATTCCGGCCAGATTTTAGATTTCATCGTGCATTCGTTGCATTCGCACCAACTGGTTGCAAGGCTATATCCTGCGGTCCAGAGTGCCAGGCTTGCTATGCAATACAGACCAACTTCAACCCGAAGTACCCATACTATTGTCTAAGTAGTTACTGTAAGTCACGATCACCTGCCACCTCGTCGCTAAATGGAAAGGGAAGTCCGTTACTTTCGGCCGGGCGTCACGCGCCACGTCCGGCCATCCGGGTCGCTGAGGATAGGGTGCCCATCTTCATCCACGCCGGCCGCGGGGCGGCGCGCTTTTCCGTCTTGCCTGGGCGCGGCAAATATCGTATCCAGTCGAAAAAAGCCAATCATCAACATACCAAGAAACGGAACCGAAAAGAGAATCGTGTCCCAACCCGGCTTCAAATTTGCCTCCAACACTTGCTGCCTCCACTCAAACAAACAATGGAGTCATCGGCGGAAAATTAGATATCTCTAATATGCCAAAGTAACTATTCTGTTGCTGATTGAGTAAATACCTAACCCTTAAAGTCACTGAACCTGGCTGTCAGGCTTCCGCGTCTCTGCTGCTCATCTATGCCCAGTAGCTGCGGTCCAGCGTGCGGTATTGGATGGCCTCGGCAAGGTGCGCCACCGCCAGGTGCTCAGTGCCTTCAAGGTCGGCGATGGTACGCGCCACTTTGAGAATGCGATCGTGGGCGCGCGCGGTAAGCCCTTGTTGTTGCATGGCCCGCTCCAGCAGCCGCTCGGAGTCTGCGCCTAATTCGCAATGAACGCGCACCTGGCGGGTCGTCATCTGTGCGTTGGAATGCGTCTTCTCTCCGGCCTTTCTGAATCGATGACGTTGAAGAGTGCGGGCCGCTAACACGCGTGTGCGGATCTCCGCGGAGCCCTCGGCTGCCGCACCACCGCGAAGTTCCTTGTACTGCACCGCGGGAACCTCAATATGTATATCGATGCGGTCCAGCAGCGGACCGGAAATCTTTGAGACATAGCGCTGAATCATCGGCGGCGTGCACGTGCATTCTCGCGACTTGTCATTAAAATGGCCGCAGGGGCAGGGATTCATCGCGGCGGCCAGCATGAACCGCGCTGGAAAGCTCAGTGACATTGAGGCGCGCGCGATCGTCACTGTGTGGTCTTCAAGAGGCTGCCGCAGCACCTCAAGCACATTGCGCGGAAACTCCGGCAACTCGTCCAAAAACAGCAAGCCATTGTGCGCCAGCGATACCTCGCCGGGCCGCGGCATGATTCCACCGCCGATAAGACCGGCATCAGAGATCGTGTGGTGGGGTGAGCGAAACGGCCGATGCGTCACCAACCCCGCGGCGGCATCAAGCACTCCGGCCACGGAATGTATCTTCGTAGTCTCCAGCGCTTCCTCAAAGGTAAGCGGCGCCAGAATCGAGGGCAATCTCTTGGCCAGCATCGTCTTGCCAGAGCCCGGCGGCCCAATCATCAGAATGTTGTGGCTGCCCGCCGCGGCAACTTCAAGCGCGCGCTTGGCTGTCTGTTGGCCGCGCACATCCTTGAAGTCAAAAGGGAAATGCTGCAGTTCGCTAAGCAGTGAGTCGGTTGACACTCGAATAGGCTCGCGCTGCAGCACGCCTACTACAGCAGTATTCAGCAATTCCAGCACGTCTAGCAGCGATGAAGCAGGATAGACATTAACGCCTTCGACGACTGCCGCTTCGGCTGCGTTGGCCGCTGGCAAAATCAGATTAGGTATACCCTTGTCGCGTGCCAGGATGGCGATCGGCAACATGCCTGGAATAGGGCGCAAGCTGCCGTCGAGCCCCAGTTCACCTACAAGCAGGAACTGGCTCAGATCATCAACCCGCAGCGCCCCATAGGCGCCCAGAATACCCACTGCAATAGGAAGGTCAAAGCCCGACCCTTCCTTCTTAAGATCCGCTGGAGCCAGGTTGATGGTGATATGGGTCGGTGGTATTAGATAGCCCGAGTTCTTGATAGCAGCTCGCACACGGTCTCGGCTCTCGCGCACTGCCGCATCCGGCAGACCCACCGTGTGGAAAATATCCCGCTCCGCAACCACGCCGCTGTAGTCGACTTCGACGTCGATCAGGCTGGCGTCAATGCCATACACCGCAGCGCTTTGAGTTTTAAAAAGCATCAGGGAGAGTTGCATGCGAGTGTAGCAGCTTGTCTTCCAAGCCGCCACCTCAAAACCAGAATCCATGTTCCCTGAGCATGGACCATCTTCGAACACAGAACCCGTTTACGGATCTGGCTCCTGGCGCTCCATATAGGTATTAGCCAATTGGTCGCTCAATTCAAAGGCGCGTTGGGCGGCCGGTGCAATTCGAGCTATTCCCACACTACCTGGCGAATCCCCACATCCAGGGTCATCGTTACAGTCTTCTTCTCCTCATTCCACACAAAATCCAACGGCTCGCGCATGTAGTGTCCCTTATGTGGATCGTTCTCCCAGGCGACTGTCCTCTTGTCGAATGCGGGGTCGTCCAGCTTTGGCATCTGCGTTGAAGAGCGCAGCGCTACTATCCTTTTGGGCTTCTCGTTCACCTTGAAAGACACAGACACGCTGATGGGGAGGGCCTTCTCCTGCCCCTCATTCACCTTCGGACTGAACAGGACAACTCTCCGGTCCAGCGGACTGAACGGGAAGCTGAAGCTTGCCCGATGGTCGGCGATACTCACGGCAGCCGTCACTGCGCTGTCGAATAACGGCTCCCACGCCTTGCTCATCAACTCGACCCTGATCAGATCGTCGTTGCCAAGCCCTAGAACATGCCCATGATGCAGCGCATAGCTCGTCAGAGCGCCTTTATCCAGCCGTGCCACTCCAAAGCTGCCGTCGACCACAAGCGAGGAATCGTCATTCCCGCCGGACGCTACTAGCAAAGTGGAGTTCTGCCCCGTCAGCTTCACTCCCTTCGATCCCATCGGCGCAGACGTGAAAGGTGCGTCCTTTTCATAAGGCACCAGCACATTCAGAAAATCGGCAGACGTTGCATCCTTCTTCAGAACCAGCAGCGTTACATGCTCCCAACGGCTCTTTCTGGAGTCTTTCGTCTCCGCATCCGGGCGCAGTCCTACATAGTAGGGAGGCACCCTGGGGTCCCCTTTGTCGACAATCTGAACGGTCTCTCCTTGAGGCAGCACCGGCACCACATCGAGCTTTGATATTCCATCGCCAAAAGTGAGCGTATTGTTTTGTGAGAGCAGCTTGCCTATCGGATTCAGGTACCACTCGTACGGTTGCTCGCGGTCGCTCTCCATCTGGTCGTTCACCACGGCAACTCCGGTCTCTCGAAACCACACCACAGTGCGTTGTTGGGTCACCTGGTCGTAGGTCTTCAAGCAGGCTGAAAAAATGCCCATCTGTCCAACATCTCCAAACGCTCTCAGTTCCGTGGTTGAGCGGGAGATGTTGTTCTGCGAGGTCTCATAGAGAAACTCCTTGCCATGCTGCTTCACATGCTCTGCATAAAGCCCGTCAAGCCGGCTGTATCCCCATTGGTTGCCGAGGCCCACTGTGTTGTGAGCCACCGTAGCCTTGGTATAGCCGCCGTAGATATTCCAGTCAGAATAGTGCCCCCACGCTGTGTCCACCGTGATCGGCAGGCCCTTGAAGTACATATCAAATTCGAGAGCGTCGGCGTGTGCATGGCCAGAGATCACCAGGTTGGTCTCATTCTCGCGCCTGCCGATATACGTCGTGCCGTACTTCAATATGAGAGAGTTGTCTCGCGCCGTCCAGCCAGACCGGAATACACCATAACCTGAGAAGGGATGGTTGCTGAACAGAGCCTGCGGAGCGGAAGCCTGAGCACTCTGATCGTAGAAGAAAAGATCGTACGGCTCATCGGGAACCATCCCCGGCCGCGCCCGCTCAATAATGGAGCGGCCAGTCCAAACGAACTCCGGCTGGCCCAGTATCTTTCCAGCTTCAATTAGATACTCCGCGCCCACCGTATCGTGGCTGCTGTCGCCAACGGCAAAGCCGCGGCCATCGGGTTCGGTCAGGTTCATCCTCCACGTCAGCGTGCGCCGCATCGCATCCGTCATCGCTGGATCGCTGAAATAATCCCGCACTCCCAGGTTCCGGCTCGCGACCATGTATTGCAGCAGGGCGCGGAATGTTGGATGCCAGTAATGAAGTGAGCCCTCGCCATACCCTCCATCCAGCCCGAAGTCTGAGAAAAAGAGCTTGGGCAACTCGGATTGTGCCGTGCGCAGCCACTCCTCGGCCTCCGGCAGATCGGGATAGACCATCGCGATGGTCCCCACCATCGAGGTCGCGAACATATGAAAGTTCAGGCAGTAAACCGTCCGGTAATACTCCGTATAGCCTTGGGAAAACCCATTGTCCGGTAGCCAGCTGTCCAGGCCCCAACCCTGCAGAAAATGGCCGCAGCGCCTCATCTCCTCCTTGATCGCCCTCTCGTCCTCCGCGGTAAGCAGCCCGGCCGACGAGGCAATGTCATAGCCCTCCAGAAACTGCATTGCCGTCTCGCCCTCATGGATGCCGTCGTTCTGCCAGTAGTTGTGTATCTGGCGCACGCCGATTGCAGCCACCAGCTTCTCGCGCAACAGCCTTCCCAACTCGAAGGAAGGGTGAAGCGAGTAAGCCGTAGCAATGGTTTTAAAGTCAGACACAGGATGATCGCTCTTGCCAATTGCAATCAGTTCGGCGGTTGAGCGGGGCGCGGCGGTGGCAGGATACTTCTTCAGCCACGCATTCTGGCTCAGCTCTGTCCGGTTCTGCAAATCGCTGAAGGCCGTTGCCATCTCGGGCAGCTTGGCCTGTTGGCGCAGCCGGGTTACATCCGCAGTAGTCAGGTAAAGACGCGGCTTGGGATCACTCGGCGAAACCACCCCAGCGGACGCCATCGAACAATAGCTCATCGCAAGCACTGCAAAAACTATCAGTGCTTTGCTAAAAGAAAATCTGAACATGGAATTCTCCGTCAAAAATCTGACTCCAACTATGTCTATGCATGTTATGCAAGGCCCAAGTGGACTCTCTGGACCCAGGGATGCTATCGGGTGAGCCGCACCATCACAACCCCGTGGCGAGGGACTGTCGCGGTGTAGGAACCCTGCAGAACGCCAAGATCCTTGTGCGCCCACAAATCGTAGCCGTGTACTGGACCATCCATTCCGACATCCTTCAGTTGCACAGTAACGGGAGCGGCAAGCGGACCGCGATTGAAGAGCGCAACAGCCCGCGCGCCTCGGTCGAGCGGCTTCATCCAGACTTCGTACGGTCCCTCAGCGCTCACTCGGTCTCCCTGAATGCCTGCACGATCTTGGTCGACTGCGATTACATCTTTGTTGATCAGGATGCTCTTGGTCACATCGTCCATCTTGCTAAGATCGTTTCCGGCCAGCAATGGAGCCGCCAGAATGGCCCAAAGACTCATGTGAGTCTCGTATTCGTCCGGGGTCATTCCACCATTGCCGATCTCCAGCATGTCTGGATCGTTCCAGTGACCCGGCCCAGCAAACTTTGACAAGCCAGCCTGCGAAAAGCCAATCAGCGACATGTGCGCGTAGTCATCATTGATATCTCCAGTTGTCCGCCACAGGTTCCCGCCCACTTCCTGCCCCCACGTCCATGGGGAATCCCATCCATACTGGCAGAGGCTATAGACAATCGGCCGATGCGTCTTGAGCAGGGCCTTGTGCATCTTCTCGTAAGCCTGCTTCATCATGGTCGTGGCCACCTGCGCGTCTCCGTGCGACTGGTCCTTCATAATCGGCCTAAGTCCGCACAAATCGTATTTCAGATAGTCAACTCCCCACTTTGCGTACGTGTCAGCATCCTGCTGCTCATGGTTATAGCTTCCTTCAAACTTCGCGCAGGTCGTCGGCCCCGGCGAGGAGTAGATTCCGAGCTTCAACCCCTTGGAGTGGACATAGTCGGCGAGGGCTTTCATATCAGGAAACTTGCTGTTGCTCTGAATGTTTCCCTGGGCGTCGCGGTCGCCTTCCCACGAGTCGTCGATGTTGATATATGTGTAACCGGCCTCCCGCATCCCGCTCGATGCCATCGCATCGGCTGCCGCGCGAACGTCCGCGTCCGTTATTGTTCTCTTGAAGTGGTTCCATGCATTCCATCCCATCGGAGGTGTTTGAGCCAAAGATGAGGTTTGGGATACCAGCGGGCAGCAGGACAAGGCAACGACAGCCAGGCAAATAGTGCTCTTCAATAATTTCATCAACGAGATTCTCTCCAGGAGTGGTTTCACGCCAGCTTGCATCCTCGTGACTTGAAGCAGGGCTGGCAAGTGAATTTACAGTAAGCGGACCGTTAATGTCCCCCAGCCCAACTGAATCAGCCACTTGTTGCTTCGTAGACCGCCAGGGCGCACTGTCTTCCACGCTGAAACCTGCAATCGTGCAACCTCCGATCCGCGCTCCGGTTGCTCTTCCCTGTTCCCATGCCTTCCACCTACAATTTCATTCGTGACTACCAGTCTCTTTGACCTGTACAAAGTCGGCGTCGGCCCATCCAGCTCGCATACCATGGGGCCGATGCGCGCGGCTTGCCGCTTCGTGCGCGAACTTGAAGCTAGGGGAAACATCCTCCGTGTTGCCAGAGTTCAGGTCGATCTGTATGGTTCCCTGGCCCTCACCGGACTGGGGCACGCAACCGACCGCGCCGTGATGCTGGGCTTGGCAGGCAACGAGCCGGCCAGCATAGACCCCGCCGCCATCGAATCAACGGTCGCAGAGATTCACACCGCGCGGCGCATCCTGCTGGCCGGCGTTCATCTGATTCATTTCAACGAACCCGGCGACCTTCTCTTTCATCCCGACATTATGCTTCCTCCCGGCGCAAACATGCGGCATCCCAACGGCATTCGCTTCTGTGCCCTCGATGCGGATGGCGAAGTAGTCAATTGCCGCACTTTCTTTTCGGTCGGCGGCGGGTTTATTACGGAGGACATTCCGTCAGGCTCCAATCCACAACATTCGACCAAAGAGCAGCGTCAGGCCGCTGTCCCGTTTCCTTTTCATAGCGCGAGCGAGTTGCTCGCCATCGCGCGCGCCAACGAGCTTTCAATTGCCCAACTGATGCTTGAGAACGAGTGCGCGCTCTCCACCTGCGGCGCAGGACAAACGCCGATGGAACAGGTGCGCGAAGGTATCGATCGCATTTGGAAAACCATGCAGGATTGCGTTGGGCGCGGCATCGAGGCAGAGGGCATCCTGCCCGGCGGCTTGAATGTGCGCCGTCGTGCACGACGCCTTGCCGAGCGCCTTCGTGAAAAAGAAGCCACCGGCTTGCGTGGCGATCCTTTGGCCGCGCTTGACTGGGTTACGGTCTATGCGATGGCGGTAAATGAAGAAAATGCCGCGGGAGGTCGCGTGGTTACAGCTCCCACCAACGGAGCGGCAGGTGTGGTTCCCGCCGTGGCCCACTACTATCAGCGCTTCATTCCCGAATCGGACCACGAAGGGATCGTGAGCTTCTTTCTAACCTCGGCCGCCATCGGAATTCTGTATAAGGAGAACGCTTCCATCAGCGGCGCGGAAGTAGGCTGTCAGGGCGAAGTGGGAGTGGCCTGTTCCATGGCTGCCGCAGGACTCACCGCTGCGCTTGGCGGTAGTAACGAGCAGATTGAACACGCTGCTGAAATCGCCATGGAACATAACCTCGGCATGACCTGTGACCCCATCGCGGGCCTCGTACAGATACCCTGCATTGAACGCAATGCCATGGGCGCGGCCAAGGCGGTGCAAGCCTCGCGCCTCGCCCTCAACGAGTCTGGCGAACACAAGGTCTCACTCGATCAGGTGATCCGCACAATGTATCTCACCGGGCTCGATATGCAGTCCCGCTATAAGGAGACAAGCCTCGCGGGCCTTGCTTTAAACATGATCGAGTGCTGAGCAAAAAGATGCAGCGTGCAGCGGATTGCTGAATCTCTATGTGTGTTTTTATCTCCGTAAAGTGCAAAGCGTCCGTTTCGCAATCGCAAATTTTCAACTCCCCGCTGTGTTGAAAATTTCCGCCCTGAAAATTATTGACTATTTTTCCACTTCTCCTTCTTTTTTTTCTTGACACCGTCGAAACATGAATCTATACATTCTTCAACTGCAATAAAACGATTGCAGGGTCGTTGCAATTCATCGAAAGGGAGAATAGGCAAATGGCAACCAAGAAAGCAGCCAAAAAGGCACCCGCGAAGAAGGCGGCGAAGAAGGCCGTAAAGAAGGCCGCCAAGAAGAAGTAACGGGGCTCCAATGAAAAGGCAACACTTTGAGGGGGACGCTAAAGCGTCCCCCTCAGTGTTTGTGCAAAGGGTTAAACTTCAGACTGTGGGAACCATTCGGAGAGATCAATGACGCGTCGCCGCTGGATTGCCGAACACTGGGATGAGGCCACCGCCACCATTACGGGCGCGCAGGCCGAGCACATGGCGCGCGTGCTGCGTACGCAGCCGGGCATGGAGGCGGACGTTGTAGCCGGTGGTCATGTCTTTCACGCGGAGGTCGCTGCCGTCTCGCTGCATGAGGTTCGCTTTAACCTCGTTGCCGAGGTTCAGGCCGATCCCGCGCTGCCCGTGACACTTGTCATGGCCATCTATAAATTCGATCACATGGAGTGGGCCATCGAAAAGGCAACCGAACTCGGCGTTGCCGCGCTGGCGCCCGTAATTGCGCAGCGAACTGAAAAGCATCTTGCGCTGGCCGCTGAGAAGCGTGCCGAGCGTTGGCGGCGGATCGCACATGAGGCTGCCCAGCAATCGCGCCGCTCTGACGTGCCCCTCGTTCTTGCTCCCGCCCCGCTCGCATCTCGCGTCCGGGCTGCCTCTGACGCTACCCGCATTGTGCTTGCCGAGCAGGAGCGCACCACCACCCTGCGCTGCCTCATTCAGGAAGCGCAAGATGTCGCGAGGGATGAGATGCCCGCTCTGGAAATTGCCATCGGCCCTGAAGGTGGATGGGCGCCGGCGGAAGAAGCGCTGTTCGATGCCAACGGCTGGCGCGCTGCATCGCTCGGTCCGCGTATTCTCCGCGCGGAGACGGCGGCCATCTCCGCCCTTGCGGTTGTCGCTTCTTTTTTGGAATAGCGCGTCAGGGATTCCAGATCGCAAAATAACCTTCTGGAAATCCACTCCAGGAGGTTCAGTCTTGCTCTCTACAGAGAAACGCCGCGCTTCCAGGGAATAAAATCGCTCTGCCCGTTCAGTTCTGCCTTCGTAAGCCGTTCCCCGCTTGCAACCTCGAGTGAAAGCTCAAGCAAGTTCTCTGCGCACTCCTTGATGCTCAACTCGCCTCGCACAATGCCGCCTGCGTCAAAGTCGACGATGTCTTTCATGCGCTCCGCCATCACCGTGTTCGTGGCGATCTTTATAACCGGCGTAATCGGGTTGCCGGTAGGCGTGCCCAGGCCAGTGGTAAACAGCACCAGGTTTGCACCCGCGCCAACCTGCGCTGTCGCACTCTCCACATCGTTGCCCGGCGTGCATTGCAAATTGAATCCGGGCACGCTGAAGTACTCGGGATAGTCGAGCACCCCGCTCACCGGCGATACACCACCCTTGCGCGCTGCACCTGCGGATTTCATGGCGTCGGTGATGAGTCCGTCGCGAATGTTGCCCGGAGAAGGATTCATCTCGAACCCTGAGTTCACTGCCTTGGCCTGCGCCGAGTAAGTCTGCATCAGATCGCGGAATCGCGCCGCCAGCGCATCGGTAGCGCAGCGGTTGATCAGCTCCTGCTCCACGCCGTGCAACTCCGGAAACTCCGAGAGCATCGAGGTGCCGCCAACCCCAACCACCAGGTCCGACACGTATCCCACTGCAGGGTTCGCCGAGATGCCGCTGAATCCATCCGACCCCCCGCACTGCAGGCCAAGTGTCAGCGCAGACAGCGGCGCGGGCGCGCGCACGGCGGTGTTCGCGTGCGCCAGTGCTGCATAAGTCTCGCTCAGTGCCTGCTCCATCAGCGAGGCTTCACTGCCAGACTTTTGCTGATCAAAAATCAGCACCGGCTTGCGCAACTCCGGGTCTCGGGCGCGTAGCTCGTCCATCAGCAGGCTTGCCTGCGCGTGCTGGCAGCCGAGACTCAGTACCGTTGCGCCAGCCACGTTGGGATTGTGAATATACCCCGCCAGCAATCCGCACAGTGCCTGCGAGTCCTGCCGATTGCCGCCGCATCCACCCTGGTGAGTTAGAAAGCGAATGCCGTCGAGCCTTGGAAATATACGCTCGTTGCGAACCTGCGTAATCTCTTCGGCGCTGGTGCTTCCATGGATGAGCTTGCGTACATGCTGGCGATAATCGCTCTTGGCGCTCCCATAGCCCAGCTCTTCTTCTAGGGCTTCGCGCATCTGCTCAATATTGCGGTTTTCGCAGAAAACCAGCGGCAGCACGAGCCAGTAATTGCGCGTGCCCACCTGCCCATCCGGGCGGTGATAACCCATGAAGGTGCGTGCGGCCCACGCCGATGCATCCGGCACATGGGTCGGAGCGGGTTGCCGCTTCGCTGTGTAGTCGGCGGCGCGGTGCCGGATGTTTCTCGTTGTCAGCAGGCCGCCCCGCGCAATTGGCTGTACTACCTCGCCCACTACCATGCCGTACATCCGAATCAGGTCGCCAGGCTTCAGGTCATTCAGCGCCATCTTGTGCTTGGCGGGAATCGTCTGCGTGACCATGCAGATAACCGGAGAAGATGAAGAGCCGAGCCTGACTTGCGTACCCAGGTCGAGCGTGGCCAGCGCCACAAGAACGTTATCGCGTGGATCGAGTTGCAAAATGGTTTCCGGCATGGTCGCTCATTTCTGAGGCTGCGGGCAAGTGTGCAGTCAACAGAAGAATACAACTCTCCTGCAAACGCGGAACAGGGCAAGCCGGCATCCAGATCGCGAGCGCATTAGAAATGCGCGTAATGCAGCAGCAGCCCAGCCAGTGCGCCGCCCGTCAGATCGCCTACGATGGGAATCCACGCATAGCCCCAGTTCGAGCCGCCCTTGTCAGGAATCGGCAGCAGCGCATGAATAAGCCTCGGACCCAGATCGCGCGCTGGGTTGATGGCGTAGCCCGTAGTGCCACCCAGCGACAGCCCGATGCCCCACACAAGGCTGGCCACCAGCCACGGCCCGACGCCCCCAGCCGGCCCGCTGGCAGAGACGCCGTGGGAACCGATCGCCCCGGCCACTAAAACCAGCACCGCCGTTCCTACAACCTCGCTCAGGACGTTGGCCAGCGGACTGCGTACCGCAGCATTGGTGCAGAAGATGCCCAGCTTTGCTGCCGGTTCGGGTGTGAGCTTCCAATGCGGCGCGTAATGCAGCGCCATCAGCGTAGCGCCACACATCGCGCCAAGCAGTTGTGCTGACCAGTAGACCGGCACCTGCGAAAAATTCCCGGTGTTCACCGCGACGGCCAGCGTGATCGCCGGATTCAGATGCGCCCCAGGACTGCCGAAGGCTTGCGCCACCAGCACGCCGCAAAGCACGGCCAGCGCCCAGCCGGTGGTAATCACCATCCAGCCTGAGTCGGCCGCATAAGACTTGCGCAGCGTTACACCCGCGCCGACACCAGTTCCCATCAACACCAGCACCAGCGTGCCCATAAATTCGCCAAACCAGATAGAGTGCATCTCGCCATCCTTTGACCGCATGATCGCCGTCCAAATTGGACGCTTTGATTCGATCTCTGAATCCTGCTTATCTCAAAACCACGTCTTCAGTTTGTAGTCTTGGTAAGCAACGCCGAACTTCTCTGCCAGCACCTGCGCTTCTTTGCCGCTCCGATAAACCTGCAAGGGAACCAGAACAACAAAGCAAAGCAAAAACCAGGGCTTGCCAGCCCAGATAATGATGCCCGCTATCATCAAGCCGCCAAAAAAATAGATCGGATTGCGAATGCGGGAGTAGAGGCCCGTAGTAACCAGCGTTGTCGCCTTGGCCTGCACACTGAAGGCCCCGCCCAGTTGAATGCGGGCCAGGACGAGAAGCAAAAAACTCGGAATCGCAACGGCAAGTCCTGCAATTTGCGGAAGCGTCCAGGGAAGTCCCCATGCGTGCCCTGCAAGAACCAGGCCGGCCACAATGATCAATGCGAGCGTTCCGTAGTTGAGTTTCAAGTGAAGCCTCAGCGTGACATGGAGTCAGAAACAGACTACTTTGCTTCGCCCAGGTTGATTTGCATGACCCAAGCATTCTCCACCAACCACCATGCTTTCGCCAACATCTTCGGTCCTTCGCGGACGGCCAACGCCAAGATCCTCTCGGTCCCATCTGCCGTCATACTGCATCCCGCTATTGCTTGTCCGCTGTTGACTCCGGTCTTTCCGGAACCGATCCCTCATAGTGTGCCCAGTGGTTGAGCAGTTCGTTTACAACCCCATGCCCCACCCGGTATGCGCTCTCAATGGAGGGCAGATAGGCTGCGTATTTGCCGATTCTCTGCCGCGCCAGGCTCTCACTTGCGGTCAGCCCGCGAGGCTGGCGATCAAAGTTGCTTACCGTCCGCAGTACCAGGATGCGCTTCTCGTCCACGCGCCCCCCATGGGCCAGAAACTCAAGCGACTGCAGCGTCCCGCTATCTTCCATCGCCGTCGTCGCAAACTCGCCCTGCCCTCCGGTAAAGTAGCGCATCCAATCTGTCGCCCAGGCATCCATCAACTTCCCATGCCAATAAGTCGAAGAAGATACCTCATCGCCCATGGTCACAAACGGCGCCCGCTGGGCCGCGCTCCCTTCAAACTCGCTGCGAATTTCCTTCAAGTGCTCCGAGTCATCGAGCCGCGTACCTCGCGTCAGGTTGAACGCCCACTGGGCTAGTCCGGAATTCAGTGCATACACCTGTCCCGCCATTGGCTCGGCGGGTGTCTCGTAGGGCTGCTTCTTTCTCAGCGGCAGATAGCCTGTCGTCCAATCCTGCGGAATCTCTCGTGCGTCAATCTCGTATCCCAGGTCCCCATCCACCACCCAGCGCGCCCAGGCTGCCGAGCCAAGTGAGATGCGATCCGGGTTGCCTCCCGCGATCCCTGCAACAATCCAGTACGCATGGCTGAAGTCGAAGCGCGGGTCCAGGCCCACGGCCATAATCGTCGCTGCCGCATGCGCGGTCCCCTGGCCCGTCAACACCGCCATCTCGCCTTCGCTGTTCATGCGGACGGCGTGATAGCCGGTCGCCAGTGGATATATCTTGTCCAGGTGATCGCGCTCCACCCAGTACTGCAACTCGCCGGGCGCATCGCCCGTGTCCGCGCCCTGCTCGAACATGGCAATCACCACCACCTTCACGGGAATCGGGCGTGGTTGAGCGGCAGCGACACTGGCAAACGCCGCCAGCAGAAGTAGTGAAATCAGAGCTTGTTTACGAGTCTTCATTGATTGAGATGTTACCGGAGAGGGGCACGAAACAGGGAATTGAGAAGTGCGAAGGCGGAACTGGCGCTAACATGAAAAGGAAGAGCAAGGGTACTCGCATGAAGATATCAGTAACAATTCTCAGCCTGCTTTCAGGAGCAATCATGGTCTCCACCTTCGCCAACGCACAACAGCCTCAGCCGCACCGGTGGGCGATTGTCGTGCACGGTGGTGCCGGCGTTATTGAGCGCACTTCCATGAGCCCAAAGACCAATGCAGCCTATCGCGCCTCAATGGCCCAGGCTACGCAGGCTGGCGCGCAGGTGCTTGACAAGGGTGGCTCGTCGCTTGATGCCATTGAGGCAGCCGTCCACATCCTCGAAGATGATCCGCTCTTCAACGCTGGCCGTGGTGCCGTCTTTGCCGCGGATGGCAGAAACGAGTTGGACGCCGCCATCATGGACGGCTCCGGCCTGCGGGCAGGCGCGGTCGCGGGCGTCACCCGCACCCGTCACCCAATCTCGCTCGCCCGCGCTGTCATGGAAAAGTCACCGCATGTCTTTCTCGTAGGTGCGGGAGCCGATGAATTCTCGGTCAACGCTGGTCTTGAGCAGGTTGACCCCAGCTTCTTTTTTACCGAGCGCCGCTGGCAGTCGCTCGTGCAACAGTTGAAGAAAGAAGGCCTGCCCACTCCGCCGCGGCCGGAGGGCGCTCCGCCTCCACCTGCCGGGCACGTGGCTCAGATTGATGCCCCCGGCGCGCACCGGTTCGGCACCGTCGGCGTGGTTGCGCTTGACCGCCAAGGCAACGTCGCAGCGGGCACCTCGACCGGCGGCACCCAGGCAAAGCGATGGGGACGTGTAGGCGACTCGCCCATCATCGGCGCTGGCACCTATGCCTCCAACCAATCCTGCGCCGTCTCCGCCACCGGCGTCGGCGAGTACTTCATTCGCCTCACCGTGGCACGCGAGATCTGCGCCCTCGTCCAGTACAAGGGCATGAAGTTACAGCAAGCCGCTGACCAGGTTATCCAAACAGAACTTGCTGCAATTCACGGCGACGGCGGAGTAATCGCAATCGCGCCCGATGGCCAGATGGCTTGGAGTTTCAATACCTCTGGAATGTACCGCGCCAGGCTTGCTGAAGGCGGAAAAATGGAGGTTGGCATCTTTAACGATGAACCATAAGCAGACGACAGCATGCACTTTCGAAGAACCTCAATCAGTCTGTAGCTACGCTCGCATTTGGCATTCAATGGCCAATCAGTAACCATCTAATCGTACTAATGTGCTATATGTATTTGATAAATCATGCGTTAGCATATTTCTGTTGATTGCCCATAGGGGGAGCCAGGGAGGGCGTTGCAAATGGCCATCGTGTTTACGCGCAGGCGAATAGCATCGGCAGTGATTGCATCAGTGTTGGCAGTGGCCTGCCTCACGCTGTTAGTAACTCTATTCGTGAGCACATACGCCGACGCTGACACTGACATTCGCTCCCAGTTTCTCCGCAAGGTGGGCGATGCGCCTCCTCAAGTTCAAGAGGGCGTGCGCATGGCGCTCAGAGCCTTCGCGGATGGATATGTCCAGCGCGATCCCAAAAAGCTGGATTCGTTTATGAGCCACCTCTTTGAAAAGGATGGCGATATTTTAATCCTCGGCACTGACCATACTGAGTGGGCTCGCGGCTATGCCGCAGCAAGCGCGTTTATTCAAACAGACTGGGCCAACTGGGGCGATTTCCGCCTCAATGCCGACGATTCTGTTATCTGGTCTTTTGGAGATGTTGCCTGGGTGGCAGATCTTGCAACTGTCCGCATGGATGGTGCTGATCGCCAAGTGCGCTTTTCCGCGATTCTTACGCGCAAAGGCGATAAATGGCTATTCCGCCAGGTGCATTTCCAGTGGGAAGACGGTGGCGGCAGTCGCTGGCGAAAGCTGTGGAATAAATAGCAGACAGTCCTCGCACGCAATGCCGCCCAATCAATATAGTTCAGCCTCCCACTCCAGCAGCATTCACCTGCCGCGGGAGTGGGAAAACAGTAGGTCCAAACCAACCCTGCATTAAGTAGAAATTCTTACCGGATAATTTCAAACCGCTCCCAGGGGCAATTGCAAACCGGACAGCGCTCGTGCTCCTCTTCAGTCTCGGATGTGTATCCGCATACCGGGCATACATAAAACTCCCGCACCGCGCCAATCCATGAATCCATCTTGCCGGCCTGCAGCAGGGCAATCGCCTCGCCATAAAGCCGCGCGTGGGTCTTTTCCGCTTCCAGGGCGCCTGTAAATGTGCGAATGGCCGCCGTGTTGCCGCGCGCCGTCGCCTCTTCAAGAAAGCCTGGATACATCGTGTCGATCTCGTACTGCTCGCCGCCCAGCGCGGCCTTCAGGTTTTCAAGCGTGGTCTTTACATCCACCGCATGAATCTCGCACGTAGCCTCGCCGCCCAGCTGCTTGATAACCCGCGCATGATTGGCGGCGTGTATCTGCTCGGCGCGCGCGGCTGCCCTGAACAAGCTGGCGGCTCCGTGCAAACCGTCCGCGTCTGCCTTCACGGCAAAGGCGGTGTACTTGGCATGAGCGTTTGACTCGCCCTCAAAGGCTGCTAACAGGTTCTGAACTGTGACTGTATTTTCAGGGGCAATTGCTGGCATTTAGATCTCCTCCCATATACCGTTCAAGAGCTTAAGCGCACCGGTTGGGGGGCGCTGTGATGCCGACTACAAGTGGTGACCGCGCACCTGTGGCCTGGCGCACGGGTAATCCGTATTGTCCCGCTGGTAATATATTGCGCATGGAGACAATTCAATACACCCTGCCGCAGGATCGCATTCCACGTGTCTGGTACAACATCCTTCCGGATCTTCCAGAGCCCATGGCTCCCACCTTGCACCCCGGAACGCACAAGCCCATCGGACCGGATGACCTCGCCCCGCTGTTTCCCATTAGCCTGATTCTTCAGGAAGTCAGCACCGAGCGCGAGATCGAGATTCCCGAAGAGGTGCGGCAGATCTACGCGCAGTGGAGGCCCTCGCCGCTATTCCGCGCCCGTCGTCTTGAGAAAGCGCTCGATACCCCGGCGCATATCTACTACAAATATGAGGGCGTTAGCCCAGCCGGCTCCCACAAGCTCAATACCGCCGTTGCCCAGGCTTACTACAACAAGAAGGACGGCACCAAGCACCTGTCCACTGAGACCGGCGCCGGCCAGTGGGGCTCTTCGCTCGCCATGGCCTGCTCGTTCTTCGGTCTGGATTGCAAAGTCTACATGGTGCGTGTGAGCTATGACCAAAAGCCCTATCGTCGCGCACTGATGGAAGCATTCGGCGCCTCGGTCACAGCCAGCCCCAGCAATGAGACGGACTGTGGGCGCGCCATTCTGGCCGCGCATCCTGACTCCAACGGCTCGCTCGGCATCGCCATCTCCGAGGCCGTGGAAGTAGCCGCCAAGGACCCCAACACCAAGTACGCCCTGGGCAGCGTCCTGAATCATGTGCTCCTGCACCAGACCGTGATTGGTCTTGAAGCCATCGAACAAATGGCGCTGACGAACGACGCCCCCGACGTGATTATCGGCTGCACTGGCGGCGGTTCCAACTTTGCCGGACTGGTAATGCCATACATCGGCCGCAAGCTTAAAGGCCAATGCAATGCGCGTGTGCTCGCAGTGGAGCCCTCCGCCTGCCCCAGCCTTACCAAGGGCCGCTTTGCTTATGACTTTGGAGACACCGGCCACCTTACTCCGCTGGTCAAGATGCATACGCTCGGTAGCACCTTTATGCCGCCGGGGATACATGCGGGTGGTCTGCGCTACCACGGCATGGCTCCGCTCGTGTCCCATGTCCTGGATCTGGGATTGGCTGACGCCGTCACCGTGCAGCAGTTGGATGCCTTCTCCGCCGGCATTCAGTTTGCCCGCGCTGAGGGCATCGTCCCCGCTCCAGAAGCCAACCACGCCGTTGCCGAAGCCATCAATCAGGCTCTCGAAGCCAAGGCGGAAGGCAAGCCGCGCACTATTCTCTTCAACCTGAGCGGTCACGGCCACTTTGACATGCAGAGCTACATTGACTATCAAGCAGGCAAGTTGCAGAACTACGAGTACCCGGCTGAGGAGATAGCCATGGCGCTCGCGGGCCTGCCCTCTCTCAGTTAAACAAGAAAATGCCACATCAACAAATGGCCGCCCCCTCAGGGACGGCCATTTGTTCTGAACTCAGGAAAATCTACTGCGACCCGTTATTCCGGGCCATCGCCTTTTCCGTAAGTACCTTGTGGGCGTTGTCTTCCAGCGTCTGCGCTTCTGGCAGGAAGGTGAGCGCCTTCTGGATCATCGGATCCCACTCGGCCAGGGTCCGCAATCCCTGCAACTGGCCAAACTGAATGGTCACGATCTTGTCCTTGATGCGTGTCTTGATCCAGTCCTGCACTCCGTTCAGGTCGGCGTCCGTCCATTCCACATTCTGGCTGGTGAGGAACTTCTTGAACTCCGCCAGAACCGCGTCGTCTACCTTGAAGTTCTTGTCAACGGTGTGTGTCGACATGTATACCGGCGCAAAGTGGAAGAACACATCCTTGTAGAGCAACTGGTCCTGGAAGTGGTTCGCAAGCGGGCTTTCGATCTTCTTGTCCGGCGTAATACCGCCGCCACCGTACACCGTCCGGCCCGCATCCGTCAGCTTCACTTCGCGATTGGTTGAGTCCGTAGGCTGTGCGCCCGCATGGTTGTAGTAGTAGTCATAGAGTGAAACGCCTGTGTAGTTCCGCTGGATGAGACGTCCGGAAGGCGTGTAATAGTGGTACGTCGTAAGCGCCAGTCCTGAGGTCTCGCTCAGGTTGTAGACAGTCTGCACCAACCCTTTGCCAAAGGTTGTCTCGCCCACAATAAGGGCGCGGTCATGGTCCTGCAACGCGCCGCTCACAATCTCTGCCGCCGATGCCGTGCCGCGGTTCACCAGAACCACAATCGGGAATGTCTTGCCACCGTTGCCGTGCGTGGCTGTGTAGTTCTGGTCGGGGTATGCGCGCCCACGCTGTGAAACAATCGCCTGTCCCTTGGTCAGCAAGTGGTCGCAAACCTCAACTGCCTGGCTCAGCAGTCCCCCGGGGTTATTGCGAAGGTCCAGCACAAGTCCCTTCATATCGGGGAAGCCGTCAATCGCTGAAATCATCTCTTCGCCCGTCGTCTCCTGAAACTGGGTCAGATGGATGTAGCCGATGCCGGGGCGAATCTCGTACTTCAGGTCCACGGACGGGTGAGGAATCTCGTCGCGCACCAGGTCAAATACAAGCGGAGCCGCCTGACCTTCGCGGACCGTCGTCACCTGTACGTGCGTTCCCTTCGGCCCCTTCAGAGCCTTGGCCACCTGGTCGGATGTCCAGCCCTCCGTTGCCTTCCCATCTACTGCGGAGATGATGTCTCCAGGATGAATGCCGGCCCGGAAAGAAGGTGTGCCCTCGTACGGCGTAATCACGTAGACCTTGTTGGTCTGCTGCTGGATGACCATGCCAACACCGTAATAGTGTCCGCGCTGGTCTTCACGCAACTTGGCATAAGCCTTGGGATCGTAAAAATTCGAGTGCGGGTCCAGTCCACGCAGCATCCCGGGAATGGCGCCATCGTAGATAGCTGCGTCTGCCCGGTCACCGGTGAGTGGCTCGGCGTAGTTCTTCTCCACCAGCGCATACACATCGGTAAACGACTTGAGGCTGTCGCGGAGCTGGCTTTCGTCTGCCGACGACTGGGCTCCAACCTTGCGCTGAAGCACGCTGCCCGCTATGGCGCAGACAGTAAAAAACAAAACCACGGTGAAAAGTGCGCGGCGTGCGCGGGGAGTCATAAGCGGACGGAACCTCCGGACGGCAATTGCGGCAAGCTTCCTAGGGCGATCTCCCAATGCCACCAAACCCAACCCGCCCTGTCAAGGCAGCCTGAGTATCGATAGAATTTGGCTTTGCCCGGTGCGGCAAGGCAGAAAGATTGGGAAAACCGCTCAATTAAGCTCCGCGGAGCCGTCTTGGCCAAAGTATAGCACCGCCCAGTTTGACGCTGATTGATGCCATTCCGATAGCCGCAGGCCTTCCAGCAAGCCTCGGCCCGGGTTGCCAGCCTGCACCTCCTGCCGGGCTTTACAACTGGCCGGCAGGCGCTCAATCCATTCTTTCCACGCGCCCTCACCCCCTCAGCACCCAAATCCCATCCGATTTATGCTCGATTAGGCGAGGAATCGCCTCAGGAATCCGCCCAGGAATCGCGCTTCTGCTCCCCAGCCATTTACAATGACGTCTATGCTTCAGGTGCGTTTCTACCTGCCTGGCGTGTGCTGACCCTATGACCTTAAGACTCCTTCGCATTCCCGCGGCTTTCGTGTTCGGCACGGTGCTGCTCGCTGGTACCCCCTTGGCGCTTGCCCAGAACATCGCGCCGCAAAGCCCGTACGGAGGCGCCACGGTCGAGGACATCATCGCCCGTGTCAATGATCAGATCATTACCCGGTCCGACTACGACCGCGCCCTCGCTGAAGTGGACCAGGAGGCGCGGCAGCATGGCGCCACCACCCTGCAGGAAATTTCTGCCGGCCACAAAGACCTGCTCCGCAACCTTATTGATCAGCAACTCTGGATCTCCAAAGGCAAGGAACTGGGCGTCACCGGCGATACCGAACTGATCAAGCGCCTCGACGAAATCCGTAAGCAATATCACCTGGATACCATTGAAGACCTGGAAAAGGCCGCCAAGCAGCAAGGCGTCTCCTTTGAGGATTTCAAGGCCAACATCCGCAATGGCATCGTCACCCAGCAGGTGATGCGCCAGCAGGTGGGCGCCCGCATTCAGTTCACTCCCGGTGAAGCCGAGCGCTACTATGAGCAGCACAAACAGGACTACTCCAAGCCAGAAAGCGTGCACCTGAGTGAGATTCTCATCTCCACCGGAACGCCCGCTGCCGGTGTTCCTGAAGACGCCGCAAAGCTGGCCGCCGCCAAGACCAAGGCTGATGACATCGAGGCCCGGCTCCACGGAGGAGGCGACTTCTCCCAGTTGGCCCGCAGCTTCAGTGACGGTCCCACGGCTGCCCAGGGCGGCGAACTCGGCCAATTCCACCGTGGCGACTTGGCCAAGGTGCTTGAGGACAAGACCTTCGTGCTTAAGTCCGGCGAGTTCACTGAGCCCATTCGCACCCGTCAGGGCTACGTGATCCTCAAGGTTATCGAATACGTTCCCGGCGGCCCCGCTCCATACAAAGACGTAATGCAAGAGGTTGAAGAAGCCTTTTACATGAGCCGCATGGAGCCCGCTATTCGCGCCTATCTCACCAAGATGCGCGAAGATGCCTACATTGACATCAAGCCCGGCTACAATGACACCGGCGCCAGCGCCAAAGAGACCAAGCCGGTCTATAGCGCCTATACGCCTCCAGCGCCCAAGAAGAAGAAGAAGGTTGAGCGCACCCGCTTCCGCGAGACTACCCACACCTTCCGCCAGAAGTCGCCGCAGCAGGCAGCAGCTCCTGCTCCAGAGCAGCCCGCAGCGCCCGCTCTGGTCAAGGCGAAGGCTGTCAAAGCAAAGCACGGCAAAAATGCCGCGCCCGCCGTCGAGAAGCCAGGCAAAAAGGAAAAGATCCGCTTCGGTCAAAAGCCGCGCGAGACTTTGCCTGAAGCGCCAAACTCTACCATTGAAAATGCTGGTGCATTGCCCCCAGCGCAAACGGCCTCAACCACTCCTGAGCCTGTCAATCCGCTTGAGGCCACTGCGCCCGATAAAAAGTCCCGCTTCAGTGCGCGCGCCAAGCTCCCCCGGCAGCCAAAGGCAAAGGGCCTCCAGCCTGATGCACTTGCTCCGCAGGCGCCAGACGCTGCTGAGGTAGCTGACCGCGCCACTCAATCCGGTCCGCTGGGCCTGGCTGGCAACACGGCCAACAAAAAGAAGAAGAAGGACTCTACCACCACTGGCGAAAAGACCCGCCTGTCTCAAAAGAAGAAGAGTCCTGAGGATGAAGCCGCCAAGACTCCAGAGTTTACCCCGGCGCCTCCGGTTAAGGGAGCACCGGCTCCTCTGCCGCAAAAATAGCGCAGCGAGTCAAACAAACTCAAACGGGCCGGGATCAACATCCCCGGCCCATTTGGCTTTTTGGGCAACAGCAGCCCGGTGCGTTAAGCTTCTCGGCAGTATGAAAGACATTTATATTGCCGACTTGGCCACTTTCGAAGAAGGTAAGTCCTTCGACGGCTACTTCCTCGTCCTCATGAAGCAGCAGCGCTCCACCAAATCCAACAAGCCCTACCTCAACCTCATTCTTGGCGACAAGACCGGCCAGCTTGAGGCCCGCGTCTGGGAGCCCGGCGACCCCCGCATCGCAAAAGTTTTTGACCGCGGCGACATAGTCAAGGCTCGCGGTACGGCCTCGCGCTTTGACGACCGCCTGCAGATGAAGGTCGATCAGCTCCGCCTTGCCCAGCCCGGCGAAGTAGACAAGTCTGACCTGCTTCCCTCCACCATCTATGACGTGGCCGCCCTATGGAGCCAGCTCATGGCCACCGTCGAGAGCCTCACCAATCCCGACCTCAAGCTGCTGCTCTCCGCTATTCTTGGTGACCCGCTTGTCTCCGCCGCTTACCGTGAGGCCCCCGCCGCGCGCCAGCTCCATCACGCCTGGCTCGGCGGCTTGCTGGAGCACGTGGTCAGCCTCCTTACCCTCGCCGACCGCGTCGCCACCCACTACCCGATGCTCGACCGCGACCTGCTGCTCACCGGCGTCGTGCTCCACGACATAGGCAAAACCCGCGAACTCTCCTGGGAGGTTGGCTTCGACTACACCATCGAGGGCACCCTCCTCGGCCACATCCAGATGGGCGTGGATCTGGTTGAAAAGACCATCGCCAGCCTCCCCAACTTCCCTGACCGCCTCCGCACGCTGGTGCTCCATATGATTTTGTCGCACCACGGCAAGCTGGAGTTTGGTTCCCCCAAGCTCCCCATGATCCCCGAAGCCCTCGTCCTTAACTTCGTGGACGACCTCGACGCCAAGATGCAGGCTGTCTCCAGTGAATTCGACAAGTCCCTGCGCGAAGGCAAAGGCCCTGACGAACTCACAGGCAAAGTCTGGTCGCTCGATAACCGTCAGTTGCTGAATACAAAGCGCTGGCTTACGGAAGACGGGAAATAGGGAACGGGCAGGTGCGGCGGCAGGCTTCCAGGTCAATCCGGGGAGCTTGCAACCTTCATGCACTTTGCGGATTCACGGGCAAAGTTGTGTAATTCGCACGGAACCATCTACATGATAGAATGCGCTTCCATCAGCCGGAATGCTTCTCACCCCGTTCTGAAGCCTTCCGGCAATCCCCACCACGAACGCCTCCTCCCCCTTAGGAGATACGCATGACCGATACGCTCGTAATCGATAGGACCGGAAATCCCGCGCCACTTGGCCTCATGGGTTTCGGTATGACAACCGTCCTCCTCAATCTTCACAACGCAGGATTCTTTCCCCTCGACTCAATGATCCTCGCCATGGGCATCTTCTACGGCGGACTCGCGCAAGTAATCGCTGGAGTCATGGAATGGAAGAAGGGCAACACCTTCGCCGCCACCGCGTTTACCAGCTACGGCATGTTCTGGCTTTCGCTGGTTGCGCTTGTGGTGCTTCCCAAGGCGGGGCTCAGCATTGCCGGACCGGGAAAAGAATTTGCGATGCCGGCCTATCTCGTCATGTGGGGAGTTTTTACGGCAGTGCTCTTCATAGGCACGCTGCGGCTGAGCCGTGCGCTGCAGGTGGTCTTTGGCTCGCTCACCCTACTGTTTGCGCTGCTCGCGCTTGGAGATGCGTCTGGCAACGAGACAATAACCAGGATTGCCGGATGGGTGGGTCTGTTTTGCGGCGCATCTGCCATCTATACGGGCCTTGCACAGGTACTGAATGAGGTTTACTGCAAAACTCTGTGGCCGCTCGGGTCAATGGCAAAAAAATAAAGCCCGCTATTGAGTTTACGGCTGCAATCCTCTGGGCAGGGAAGGCCTGATTGCCTTCTCTGCCTCACGCCACAAACCAGTTCCACTGC
>Ga0364922_10158_pt1 | contig 40644 bp, 17 predicted proteins | sample ExccelJu500001D4_2_FD_206955 | JGI IMG/M metagenome (GOLD analysis project Ga0364922, IMG submission 206955) | Enriched cells from Trout Bog Lake Hypolimnion, Wisconsin, USA - BchlTB.June20.5000.01.D4 | ecosystem: Environmental > Aquatic > Freshwater > Lake > Hypolimnion/Profundal zone | place...
CTGCTTGACCGGCCGCCATGCGTTGCCGCCGCCGTCCATGATGCCCGCGCCGGTGATGGCCACATTTTCCAAATTAACGCCGGAGATTGGCGACGTGGAATCCACCTCCCGCTCGCCTTTCATCTCCACGATTGTGAGCGGATACAATTTGTAGTCACCGGAAAACTGGATGAGCGCCCCGCGTTCGAGATGGAGTTCCGTGCGGCTGCGCAATTTGATTGGCCCGGTCAGCCAGATCCCCGGAGGCACGACCAGTTTGCCGCCGCCTTTTTCCGCGAGGGCGGCAAAGGCCTTTTCAAACGCGGCGGTGTTCAGCGTCTGTCCGTCGCCAATGCCCCCGAAATCGGGCAGACTGACGGTGTTGGGGGGAATCACTGGCAGCGCAGCGAGGGGAATCACCGGCGGCGTTTCGGCGCCGGCAGCCGCGAGGTTTAGCGCCAAAACACAGAATGCGATTGCGGGTCGGATGTGATTGAGCAGATTCATGATTCAATAAAGCTACCACCATTCAGGGCGGATTTTTCTACGATTTTCGGCATAATTCTATTAAATACCTGCATACGGAGCGCCGGCTTCCGGTTCATGGTGAGTTAATCGTGACATGGGCGTTGGTGCAGGACAATTGGTTCACGCCCTCCGGCGTGGTGATTTTGCAATCCACCAAGCGGACTGCTTGCGCGTCGTAGATGCCGAAAGGTCGGTCGGCCGTAATGTTGACATTTTGCAGCCGCACATTGGTGACGGCCATTTCCGGCAGGCCCCAGATCAAGCCCGCCCGGCCGCCGGCCTCCACCGTGGCGGTCAGATTGCTGAAAACGAGGTTGCGGTAAATCGGGGTGAGGCTGGTGACCGGTGCGGCGGGGTATTGGGCGGCGATTTCGGCCGTGAGTTTGGTCAAATTGCGATATTCGCGCTCCTTGGCCTCATAGGAGGCGTAAATCAAAATCGGGCAGCCCACATTCGTCATGCGCAGATTTTGATACGACAAGTCATGCACGAAACCGCCGCGGTCGCGGTCGGTCTTTATGCGGATGCCGGTGTCGGTGTGGTTGAACGTGCAGTTGATGACGGTGAGGTTGGACACGCCACCGCGCGTGTAGCTGCCGATGGAAACGCCGTGGCCGTAACCATAGACGCAGTTGGTGATGAGCACGTCCGCGGTGTCGCCGCCGCAGGTGAAGTTGTCATCGCCCACGCTGACATCACAATTTTCAATCAGAATGTGTTGTCCTTTCACGTCGCAGGCATCGGTGTTGTGGCTGGGGCAATCCGGGTCGGTGGAAGCTGGGGCGCGGATGGTCACGCCGCGCACGGTGACCTGGGCGGACTTGCCGCTGATGGCGATGTGAAACATCGGCGAGTTTTTCAGCGTGATGCCTTCAATCAACAAGCGCTCGCACGAGGAAAGCGCGATCATGCGCGGACGGCTCGCGCCCTTGGTCTTGGCGTAAGGCCACCACGGAGCGCCTTGACCGTCAATCGTGCCCGGACCGCTGATGGCGAGGTCTTGCAGGCCGGCGCCGCTGATGAAATTCGCCGGGTCGGCCTTTCCACCCGGATATTTCTCCAGCGGCAGCATCTGCAAAGTTCCCTGCACGCGCAGATTGATCCGGCTGGCCATCTGGATGGGGCCGCTCAAAAAAGTCCCTGCTGGCACCTCGACGATGCCGCCGCCGGCCGCCGTGGCGGCGTTGATGGCCGCCTGAATGGCGGCCGTGTTCGTCGCCACGCCATCGCCCACTGCGCCGTACTTGGTGACGTCGAAAATTCCGGCCGGAATTTCCGGGAGTTTGGGGGTGACGAACGATTGCGCTTCTGCCCATGGACTGAGCAGCATCAAGCCGGCCAAAATCGCCGTGCCTTCGTTTCGCCGTCTGGCGGGCCGTTTTTGGTGCCAGCCGGTATGGGTGGTGTTCAGGTTCATAGTTCATTCATTGCACGGAAACCGCGCGATAAAAACGCGTCTGGGGATTCGGAAATCCCGGCGGCGCAAAATTTTGCGCCGCGGCCGCGGCCGTGGTGTTGGTCCAGGTATTCCAATTCACCAAATCGCTGGAATACTGCAGCAGAAAATAGAAGCCCGATTCGCCGCTGAAAGTCAGCTTTGGCGAATTATTCGTGACGGAAAAACCAAGCTGCGATTGTGCCAGCGCACGCACGTGGATGCCCACGCTGTTGGTGTAGGCAAACCCCGCCCGGTCGGTCACTTTGAATTGAAAGCTGCCCAGCCCGTAAAAATTGGCCGTGGGGGTGAAGCGGGCGATCCTGCCGCCCGAGAGCAGATAGACCGTGCCGTTCGTGGGGTTGAATACGGCGTAGGTCGGCGAGTTGTTGGTGAAACCGCGCGTGTATTGCGTCAAGTCCACGTCCGTATTGGTATTGCGCGCGCCGTCCACATGAGGCGCGGCCAACCAGTTCAAATAATCTTCGAGGTTCGAGTAGCCGTCGCCGTTGGGATCGGCATTGCTGTCGGAAAAATCGCCCGGCGCGGAATTGGGATTCGTGCCGATCAGCAGTTCCCACCAGTCCGGCAGTCCGTCGTGGTCGGAGTCAATCGGCACGTTGTACGTGGCATAAGCCGGCCAGGGATAATTAGGGGAATAATTGGCCGCGCCGGGCACCGGGGAGCAATCGTGAACGTCGGTCTGCGAATCAATGAAGCCGGGATTATCCGGGCCGCGGTCATCCTGCAAAACCCCGTTGAGGGTGTAAGTCGGACCGTTGGTGCCTTCATAATGAATGGTGCCATCGAGCACCTCGCCGATGACACGCCGGTCAATCACATCCGGTGCGGACAGATTGCACCCCACGTCGGACAGCACCACTTCGCAGGCGTTGCTGGCGGTCTGGGTGGTGACATAGGACGGAAAAACCTCGGCGTTAGTGGCGGTCATGCCGGTCATGGGCAGGCCGTTGTAGAATGAGCCGGCCATCCAGTTGTTCGTGTAATAGCTGGTGCCTTGCATGACATTGCCCGCCATGTAATACACTTCTGTCCCCCAATTGGTGTTGATGGTGTCCAATTTCAACAGCCAGGTCACGGGATTGTTCGCCGGATAGGGTTTGTAATAATTGCTCTCATAATTGCAGCGCTGCACGCCGCCGTCGGTGGTGCGGGCGAGCCAGTTATACACGACATTGTTACGGATATCGAGCGAGCCGGCGTAATGGCTGCTCTGGTCGAGGCCGCCGGCCAGCGACCAATTGCGGTCGGTGGAGTGGGCAATGAGATTGTGATGGTAACTGCCGATCTCACCGCTGATGGAGGCGGCGAAGGCATGCGGCTGGTAACAATTGGTGCAACCGGTCGCCGCGCGCTCGGTATCATTATAGTGGTACGAATAGCGCAGCGGCTCGGAAATGATGTTGTGCTGGTAGGTGGTCATGGCCGATTGGCTGCCGACACTGCCGCTTTGCAGCGAATTGCACGCCACGTCCAGCGACCAGCTTGACGAACAATGGTCCACGATGGTGTGCGTTGCGCTGCCCGGACTCATGGCGTCCATGGCCTGCTCGGCGGCGTCGCCGATCCGGAAACGCAGGAAGCGCATAATGACGTCATTGGGCCCCGTCATGCCGGCGCGCCAGTTGGCGAGGCAGATGCCGTCGCCCGGCGCGGTCTGGCCGGCGATGGTCAGATAACCGTTGCCAATGACACATTGCGATTGCAATTGAATCAAACCGGAAACCCGAAAGACCACGGTGCGCGGCCCGCTGGCCGCAATCGCCGCGCGGTAACTGCCCGGCCCGCTGTCGTTCAAGTTGGTGACTTCGATGACCACGCCGCCGCGGCCGCCCCGCGCCCAGCGTCCGTAGCCTTCCGCAGTGGGAAACGCCAGGTGCCGCGTACGGAATTCCCAGGCGTACCCCTTGGCCAGATTGGTCACGCCATTTTCAATGTCCAATTGATCCACGCGCCAGAAATAAGTGAGCGCGCTGTTGAGGTTCGTGACGCTGAAGGAGTTGGTGACAATGTAAACGGGGTTGGTGACCACGGCGAAGGCGCTTTGAAACTCAGGCGAAGCGGTCGTGGCAGTGGACACCGCGTTGCTGCTGGTGCCGAAATACACGTAATTGGAAATCGCAAAGCCGGAAGGCAGCCATTGCAGCGCCAGCCCGCCGGACGAGGCGGTTCCCGGATTCGGCACGTCGTTGTTGGCAAAGACGTGTTCGTCGCCGGGGGCGGGAGAATTGGGGATTGCCGTCGTGCCGGGCGCGCTGGGCCGGTCAATTTCAAAGCCGTTGAGGATGACAAAATCCTGGGGTGCGCTGTGGTCGGGCGCAAAGCTGATCAGGAGCGGCTTGCTGGCATCCGGATAACTCACCGTGAAAAACGCAAACCCGCATTTATAGTCATTGCTCACCAGCAGCGACGGCGTGTTGACGAATACCGGTCCGCTGTTGACGACGTTGCTGGCGCTGATGAGGCAGCGGCTCAGGTTCGGGGTTGCCATGCTGACCCACGTGAGGTTGGTGTTCCAGATGCTGTTGTGATACGTCGTGATGGTGTGCGTTCCAACCGTCAAACCGGTGATGGCCAGGGTGAAGGCGCCGCCATTGGTCGGATTGCCATTCGCGGCGCTTTTGATCCACACGCCGTCTTCCGACAGGCGGAAACCCGCGTTCGGATCGGAGCCGGTGGCATTTCCTTTTTTTCCTTCCCAATCAGCGTTGAAGGTTGAATCGCCGTTTCCCGGAACGGGAAAAGTCTGCGTCAGGGTGCAGCCGATGATGGCGGTAATGTTGGTGGCGAGCGGAAATCCGGTAGTGGGATCCAGCACGACGGAGTAATTAGTGAAGGTGTGCGAGGTGGTTTGTGCCGAGGTGTTCACGTCGTACCAGCCCACGAATCCCGGCGCGGTGTCGTCCGGGCGCGGCGCTTGGGATTTGTTGATGTCCACGCTCAACAATTGCGCCGAAACGTGGCTGGTGTTCAACCCGATCGCCAGAACCAGGCCGGCAAAGAGTCTTGGACATTTGCACTTCATGCTCAGCTCACTTGGCCGCAGGCTCCGCGTTGACCGGCTCGTCCCGCAGAACCGGCGCAAGTTCAGGCACGGCTTGGCGTAAGTCTTCAACCACGAGCTTCGCAAAAACCAGGCGCCCTTCCGCGTTCAAATGCGTCGTGTCCGGCCTGCCGTCCTTGCCGGCGGGATTCAGCTTCGCGGTTTCCGCCGGGCCGATCTTCTCGCAATACGCCACGCTGCGCGCATGCAAATCCACCAGCGGCACGTGTTTCTCCGCCGCCAGCTTCTTCATGGCCTCGACATAAGGCACCAGGCTGGGCGAGAGTTTGCCATTGCCGGACTTGTCGAAGTTCCGGCGCGTGAGCGGTGTGACCAGCACCGGCTTGGCTCCGATGGCGCGAGCCTCGTCCACATAACGCGCGAGATTTTGCGGGTAGGTCGTGGCGGGATCGGTCTCGCGATCCGGGCCTTTGCCCGGTTCGTCGTTGTGGCCGAATTGAATCAGATAATAATCGCCCTTCCAGGCCAGCGCCTTTTCCCACCGGCCTTCGGTGATAAAACTTTTGGAACTGCGCCCGTTCGCGGCGGTGTTGGTGCATTCGGCCCCGCCGGTCAGAAACCGCTTGAAGCCGTAGCCCCAGCCGCCGCCGTCGTTGACGGTCGAGTCGCCCACCAGCACGATGCGAATTTTTGGCTTGGCTGCGGGCGTGTCCGTTTGCGCTGTGGCGACGGACGCCGCTGCCAGCATGGCAGTTGCGGCGATGATCTTCGTCAGTTGCTTCTGCATTTTCATTGGTTCTTTCCATTGGCCAGCCAATTGGATTCCGGTTTCCAATGATCCGGCCCGCCCAGGATATTTTCAAGCGTGTAGGCTTTTGCCTCCTCATCGGTCAATTGCTTGGACCACTGGCACCGGGCCTCCGGTTGCGCGCCGGGACCGGTGCTGTGGTATTCGGCGAACCGCGCGGTCAGCTCATTGGTCGGGTTGCGCCAGTTGTTCCAGCCCGCGGGCCGGATGTGCCCGCCCATTTCACAATTGAGGTAGGCGACACTCGCATACGGCCGCCACGGACGGCCCAAGTCCGCATACACAGTGTTCGTCGCCGCTCCGGTGACGGGATTCGTTGGATTGATCCACGGCTGCGAATCGCCGGTGAGCTGGCAATGGAGAAAGACAAACCCAAACGGGTGCTCCGGCGGCGTGCTGGCCGCCGTGACGTGACCGCCGTTTCGGCTGTGAATTTCGCAGTGGTCAAACACCGCCGTGCCCGAGCCGTAGATAAAATCCACGCGCCCGGCAAGGTAACAATTCGTGAAATACTGCCGCCCATTGTTCACCAGCAGCGTATCCTGCCAGCCGAGGAGGCGGCAATGGTTGAAGACCGCGCGGTCCGCATCCACGCGCAAGGCGAGCGCCTGGCCGTGGTCGCCGGAGGTGTTTTCGATGGTCAGGTTTTCCGCGCAAAAATCGTTCGCCGCCACGACCATGCCCGGATCAAATTGATAGGTCGCGGCCGATTTCCGGTCGTTGACATTGTACGGCCACGTCAGCACGGTGTTCTCCAGTTCCTCGCCGACGATACGGACGAACCGTTTCGTCTTGGGCAGCATGAATTGTCCTTGGTAAACGCCTGGCTTGACCAGAATGGTGAACCAGTTCGTGCCGTTGTCCGGCGCGGCGGCAATCGCCGCCTGCACCGTTGTCGCCGTGCCGGAGCCGTCCGCGGAAACCACGGCGTCATACTGGGTTTCCTTCGCCACAGGATTTGCATTCACCGGCTCGGCGCGCAACACCGGTTTCAGTTCCGGGCAGGCCTGGCGCAATTCAGCCACGACCAGCCGCGCGAACAAGACGTGGCCTTGGTCGTTCAGATGCGTGCCGTCATAACCGATCTTGCCGTCCGCGTTAGTCTTGGTCGGACTGAATGCCAGGCACTTTTCCGGTCCCAGAGATTCACATAGTGCAATGCTGCGCGCCTGCAAATCCACCAGCGGAACCTGTTTTTCGGCGGCAATTTTGCGAACTTCCTCCGCATACGGCGCGAGGCTGGACTTGATCTTGCCCGGATGCTCCCGGTCCCACTGGCGGCGCGTGAGCGGTGTGACCAGCACCGGCTGCACGCCCGCGGCTCGCGCCTCCTCGACGTAACTGACCATGTTGCTCACGAACGTTGGCATGTCGGTCGAACGTCCCGGTTTGCCCGGCTCGTTATTGTGGCCGAATTGGATCAGATAATAATCCCCCTTCAACGCGAGCGCATTCGTCCAGCGTCCTTCCCGCCGGAAGCTTGCCGAACTGCGTCCGCCTTGCGAGGTGTTGATGCACTCGGCGCCCGCCGTGAGGAATTGTTTAAAACCGAGGCCCCAGCCCGCGTTGTCGGTCACGGTCGAGTCGCCGACGAGGATGATTTTGATTTTGGTTTCCGCTGCCGGGCTCCGGCTTGGGGTGGCCGCGAACAGGATTCCCGAAGCCAGAACCACGCCGAGGCGGAAGGTTGGGTTGATGATTCTCATGCGAAATTTTTATCTGGTTCGCCGCCGCAACCAAGTTGGCGCGCAAACCCGGTCAAACTCACGGATAAGGATAGGCCATCCGGAAGAAGACATTGTTGTTCGCGGGATTGACGGTGATGTTCACATTGGTCAAGTTGGCCGAATTGGGGTACGGGAACCATTGATTGGTGGCCGTCAAGCCCACGCTGTTGGTCAACAGTGTCCAACCCGCATTCGTCGGCCAGGCGAGGCTCAACGTGTTGCCGTTCACCGTTGCCTGAAGCTGCGGCGGATTGGTATTTACCCCTCCGCTCACCGCCAGAATGCCGGCGGTATTAAGCTGCGTCGTGACCCAGGAATTACCGCCGCCGGGAGTGCTTGGCAGCAGCGATCCAAATGTTCCGCTGTAGGAACTGGCGCCGAAGAGGGTGAAACTTGTGCCCCCCGCCAGCGTGGGCAGGCTGACCGAGTTGGTCAAATTAAGCGTGCCGCCGTTGACCAGGTTGCTCATTCCGGAAACCAGTTGATTGGTCCCGTCGCCATTGACGATTCCGCTGGAATTCAACGCCAGCGTCGTGCCGCCGCTGATCGTATTGGCACCGAAGGTCAGCGTGCCGTTGTTCGTGAAGTTGTTGAAAGCCTGGATACTGCTGGCCAAAACCACGGACGAGCCGGCTTCCACCTGCCAGTTCATGGCGGTTGGTGTAAGGAGAAAGGCGCTGGCCGGCAACGTCAACGACTGCGGCCCCGTGCCGTTGAAATCGAACGTGGTCAAGGCTGAACCAAATCCGTCCAGGTAGCCGGTGGCAGTGAAATTTCCCGCCACTTTGAAAAAGTTGGTCTCTCCCGACCCGTCGTTCAACAGAATCTTCGTGCCGGTGGAACTAAGGCCACCCGTAAGGGACACGTTCCCCCCCACGGTTAAAAGGCCATTGGGGGCAGCGTTGATGGTCACGCTCGCACCGGTGGTGTCGGGAATCGCGATGGTGAAGTTCCGCCGGATGACGGTGTTGGTGCCGGAGATATTCAACCGGCCACGACTTGCTTGACCTGCCAGCGTGGTATCCCAGATGAAGTCATAGAAGCTCTGGCCGCTGATGCCGGTGGCATAACCGGTGGCCATGGCGCTGATCCGGCAAGTTGAACCGTTTTGCCACGTTGCCGTCGGGATGGCCGGGGTGACCGCGTTGTTCCAAACATAAGCGCCCCCGTTGGTGAAAACCAACACCGCCGAAGCGGAATTGTTGATCAGGCCGCCGCCCGCCCCGATGTTCACCGTGCCGCCCACCAGAAAGTCAACGGCGGCTGTCGAGTTGGTAAGGTTGAGGTTGCCGGTGGTGAGCCAGACGGTGGCATTGGTTTGAACTGTCACATGGTCCACGGTCACCGCCACCAAGTTGGTGACGGTGGTGCCGGTCTGGATTAGAGTGTTGGAAGCGGTGTAATCGGGCGTTCCGACGGCCGCCACCCAGTTGACTCCGTTGGTGGATTGCTGCCAGGTGCCGGGATCGCTCCAATTGCCGTTGGTCACACTGCGGAATAAGAAGTTGGCCACCGCCGGACCCGCTGTGGCCACTTGGATGGAACCGTCCACGCCAATATTGTTGATCCAAGTGTATCCGTAGCCGTTGGCATCGGTTACCGGCAGATAGGTCGCCGAGAAGCCAGTGACCGGACCGGTGAACAAGTTAAATTTGTCTCCCGCATGCAACGCCGGACCAAGATTTTTCACCGTCAAGGTGCCGCCCGCCGTGAGCGTGCCGCTGACAATCAGCGAGTCATTCGTCGCCGGGGAGTTGGTGCGATTGAGTTCCATTACCAATCCGCCCGCCAGGGTGGCGTTGCCGGTAATGGTGAGCGCCCCGATGCCGTCACCGGGATTGATAATCGAACCGGCGCTGGCGCTGACACTGCCATTGACCGTGCCGCCGCCGGTCAGAGTCTGGCCGCTGTTCAAGATCAATGGGTTGCCGGTGGCAGCCACGTCGAAGCTGGCCCCGCTGGCAGCATCAATTTCCGTCGCCGCGCCAAAGGAACCGGCGCCGGACAACGCCAGCGTGCCGCCCGTGACGGTCACCGGGCCCGTGTTGCTGCTCACTCCGGTCAGGGTCAAAGTGCCCGTGCCCGCTTTCGTCAGGCCGAGCGAACCCGTGCCACCGTTGAGGAAATAGCCGTCGAACTCCGTGCTGGTATTGTCTGCTCCAACCGTGAGCGTGGCGTTCGTGCTGCCAATATTTTGAATCGTCGGCCCGGAATTCGTAAAATTCTGGTTGTTGACCGAAGACAGGTTGGACACCGTCAGGTTATGGCCGTTGAGCCGCAAATCACCCGCCAAATCCATGGCTAGCGGACCCGGGCTGAGGGCATTGGTGTTCAATGCGAGAATCGAGCCGGAAGTGATGAGCGTGGAACCGTAGTTATTGACGCCATTGGTCGGTCCGAGTTGCAATACATACGAGCCCGCAGTGCCCCAAACTTCAAGCTGGTAACTGCCTGAAATCGGGCAAAGAATTGTGCCCCCGCTAATGGTTCCACCAATGCGGGAATCCGCCTGCAGATAAATCCCCGGACCGTTGACAGTGCAGCCGAATACGCTGAGCGCTGAGGAACCTGCGGCTGCGGTTGTGCCGGGCCATCCGGTGCCCGCGATATAAAAGGCTTGATTATACGTGGCGGCCGTGCGGTCCAGCCATACCTGACCAAAACTATTGACGACCACCACCCCGCCGTTACCCAGCGGATGACCGAGGTTCCCGTCGGAGCAGTGCAGGCGCACGCCGGCATCAATGATGTTGGTGCCGAAGAAGTTTGAATTAATGGTGGTGGTCGGAATGGTGAAGGTATGGTTGCCCGTCGAGCTGTCATAAAGCGCGGTGCCATTGCCGCTAAGCGTGTTGGCAATCGTTGCGTCCGCATTATAATAATAATGCAGCGTCCCGTTCGCGTTGTTGGTGACCTGACTGGTGGTCGAACCGTGAATGCTGGTGCCGTCGCCCAATTGCAAGGTCCCGGCATTGACCAGCATGCCGCCGCCGTTGGCATTGTCCGCGGTCAGCACCAAAATGCCGTTCGTCCCGTTTTGCACCAAGGTGCCACTGCCGTTGAGCGCACTGGCCAGCGTGACGGTGTCCACCCGGTCAAATACCAGCGTGCCGTTGTTGACCAAGCTGCCCGTTCCCAAGGTCCCGGACGTGTCATTGTTGCCCACTTGCAAGGCGCCCGCATTGATGGTGGTCGCGCCGGAGTAATTGTTATTTTCGTCCAGAATGACCGTGCCCGGGCCGTTCTTGGTGAGGCCGGTCAAGCCGGAAATCTGGCCGCCGGAAGAAATCAGCGTGTAGTTCTTGTTCGTATTGTTGAAAACGACGGACGACGGATTCACGACTTCATCCAAGACGATCGCTGGATTGGTGGAGCCGGCATCGTTGAACGTCACATTGTCGAGTTCCGTGAACGTGCTGGGCGTGCTCCCATTGAGCCAGTTGTCAGACTCATGATCCCAGAAATTATTCACGCCGTCGCCCTTCCAGGTGAGATTGTTGACGCTGGCGCCCGACACCACCAGGGAGATCGTCTTGGCGGTGAGATTGGTGACCAATACCAAAGTGCCCGGCTGCGCCGAATACGTCAGGGTGAGATTGTTGGTGTCGCCGGTCAACGAGCCGCTCCATTTGAAAATGGGGTAGGTGCCGTTGGGAATCACCGAATTGCCATTCGCGGGCGTCACATTGACCACGGAGGTTCCGCTTAAAGCCAGATTCCCGGCCACGGAAATCTGATCATTCGTTCCGCTGCCCGCTTTGAATACGCTGGTGGGGCCGGTGTTCAAGCCCAGACCATTGGCAAACGTCAAGGTGCCGAAAGTGTTGTTTCCAGCGCCCGGACTGATAATCCCGGCGTTCAGATTCGTCACACTGCCTGCCACCGAGCCATAGCCAAGCAAAGACTGACTCCCGGTCAGCGTCCAAGCTCCGCTGAGGGCGGAGACATCGAACGTTGCGTTGCTGGCCAGGGTGATGATGGGAGTGTTGTTGAGCGAACCAGTCGTGGTGCCATTGGTGCCGAGCGCCAAGGCGCCGTTTTGAATCAGTGTGACGCCTGAATAACCATTCGCATTATCCAGCGTCAACGTGCCGCTGCCGCTCTTGGTGACGGCGGTGTACACGCCGCTGCCGTTGTTGATCTTGCCGTTGAAGGTCGTGCTCAAATTCGCGTCGCCGATTTGAAAGGTGTTGGTGGTTCCCGCCGTGCCGCTGGTGGACATGGCCGTATTGGTGCCGCCCAGCAATGCGCCCAGGTAAGTGGTATGCACAGCGATGCCCGTCGCGCCGCGTTCATTCAAAGTGTTATTGGTGGTGCCCAAATTAAAGGTGGCGAATTTGCTGCCGAAAGTGAAGGTCAAAGCGTTGTTTACATCAAAACGCAGGTTGCCACCCCCGTTCAGGATGACCGTGCCAGTGAAACCGGACCAGGTATTGGAGTTCGGAGTAAGCCCGCCGCCGGTGGTGATCTGAATGCCATTAAGGTTCATGAGGAGGGTGCCGCCACCAATGAACATGCCGTTCAAATTTCCGCCTGCGCCGCTGACGTTCTGGTAGGTGTTCGTTCCTTGCACATTCAAAGTTTGCAGCGGGGAGATATTTGCCGAGCGGGTCAGCGTTGCCCCATTGGTCAGGGTGACGACGTTGTTGCTCGCGTTGAGGCCCAGCGAAGTCGTGGCGGTCTCGTTCACGGTCGCGCCGTTGATCGTCAGGTTGGTAAAGGTGTTGGCCCCGGTCAAATTCAGCACGCTGTTGTCGTTGTTGCCCAGCACCGTCAATCCGTTTCTGCCCGCCAAAATGCAACCGATAGTGACGCTTTTTCCCGGGGCAATATTGGTAACGGTAATAGTGGGGGTCGAACTGCCCAGTGTCAATTGGCTGCCCGAGAGAATCCAGTTGGCTGGCGTGTTGGTGTTGACATCGGCAAACACCATGTTGGCGTTGGTGCGCGCGGTGTCCAGCGTGACCGTGACATCCGCCGTGAGATCCAGCGTATTGAAAAAAGCGGTGTCGGCCGAGCCGTCCGAGCCATTGGCGACTGTGCCGCCGGCCCAGTTGGCGGCGGCGCTCCAGTTGCCGCTGGCGGTGCTGGTCCACGTTCCGCTGGCGGCCTGGGAACTGGTTGCGGTGAAGATGGCCAGGAGGCTGGCACAGGCTAATGCCAAGCGACCATGTTTCGGTGTTTGGTTGTGTTGTTTAGTGTTCATGATTTTATTGGTTGCTTTTGCTGGCGATTTTGGGCGCTTGTTAGGCCCGCTACCGGTTGTTTTGTGAGTGGCTGGGGATGAAATTTATTGGGCATATTTGGAATTGCGTCAGGTTAGCAACAATCAGGGAACTGTCGCTACCGAATTTCGGCAAACAAGTGTGAAATTTCTGCGCAGTTCTGGATGGCCGTCGTGTTTGTGGCCACCCCGTCCCCGCCGGCGTTATACGGTGCCTTGGTGATGACCACGACGTTATTCGTGTTGATGGCGGGCAGGGTGGGTGTCGCGCACAGTGCCCCGGTCCAGGCGCAGCCGAGCACGGTCAACAGTTGGCGTTGTGGGATGGCAAAGCGCATGCGGCGACCAATGGAGGAATAGGCATCACGGCAGTTGCAGCCGATAGAACGCCGGCGCTAAATTCATGTTTAACCCATTGGTGAAACAGAAATTGCCGTTGCCATCAAACTCGTTGGTTGCCAAACGCGTCCAGTTGGTCAGCGGCAGCGTCAAATTGGTGGTCATCAGCACGTAATAATTTCCCAGCGGCACGCCGTTCCCGCCACTAAAAACAAGGTTTGTTCCGTTCAAGGTGGCGCTGCCGAAAGTTGGCGGCACCGTCGGCGCAACCACCAGCTTCACCACGCCTGGGGTGTTGGTGTTGAAACTGTAAAGGTAGCCGGCGGGTGCGGCCGCCAGCGTGAAATTGCCAAACGTCAGCGCGCCGCCGCAAGTGAACAGGGTATAGGCGGCCACCCCGAAGCCGCCGGCGTTGGTGACGCTCAATTGACCGGTCAAAATTAGGTCGCCGTTTACCGTCACGCTGTCGCTATTGGTGCCGAGGGCGAACGGCACAAAGGAATTGTCATTCAAGGTTAGATTGTTGGTAAAAGTCAGCCGGCCGAACGGGCTGCCGGGCGCGAGGGTTGCTCCATTGTCAATGGTGGTCGAGCTGCCGATGAAGCCGTTGCCGGCGAGCGTGGCGCCGGAGAACACTTCCATATCGCCGCTGCCGGTGCCGCTGCCGGCGCCGCTGTTCACGCACAGCGTGCCGGAATTCACGGTCGTGCCGCCGGTGAAGGTGCTGGCCCCCGTCAAAGTCAGGATGGCATTGCCGGATTTCAGCAACGCGGTCGGGGAGGCATTGTCGGACAGGATGCCGTTAAAGGTGCAGTTGGTGTTCAAATCACCGACCTGGTAAGTGGTGGTGCCGACGGACGCGGAACTCGCGCCGGACAAGGACGTGCCGCTGCCACCGAACAGCGCGCCGAGCAGAATCGTATAGCCCCCGGCCTGGTTGTAAATGCTGGCGGTGCCGCTGCCCAAATCCCATGCGGCGTTTGCGCTGCCGACGGTTTGCGAAAACGCGCGCAGGCTTTTGCTCCCGCTGAAATAAATGTAACCGCTGAAGCCCGACCAGTCCCCGCTGGGCGTGAAGACGCTGTTGCCATCCATCGTGAGGTTCAGGTGTCCACTGCCGGTCAGGTTGAACGGCAGATAGGAATTGGCGCCTTGCGAAGTGATTTCGAGCGTGTTCGTGCCGGTCACGGCGAGCGAGTTGCCGGCGCTGACGCTGTTGAAATGCAGCGTGCCGTTGTTCAAGGTCACCAGCCCGGTGCCGAGCGCGTAGGGATGGTTCACATTGACCACGCCGCCGCTGAGATTGACTCCGCCGGTGAAACTGTTGCTCGCGTTCAGCGACAAGCTTCCCGGGCCCGCCTTCGCCAGCGTGCAAAACCCGCTGATGACCCCATTGCTGAACGTGAAGCTGGTGGCGTTGTTGCTCACGAGCAGCGTCGCAGGCGAAACATTGCCGCTGACATTCACGCCGCCATTGGTCGAGGCGTCGTTGAAAACGACGGTATCCAGGTTGTAAAACAGGTCCGCGCTGCCGGCGTTCAGCCAGTTCGTGGTCGCCGCCAAATCCCAGACGTTGCCATTCGTGCCGCTCCAGACCAGCGCACCGGCCAGGTTGGAAACGACCAACTGGAGGTAAGACGGGTTGCTGCCCGCCGCCGGTCGCTGCAAGGAAAAAGTCTGCCGCGTCGTGCCCGGCAGGTTGTGCGCCAGCGTGACGCCCGAAGCGGTGGAATTCACCGCGCCGGAAATCAAATTGTAAGTGCCCGCACCGAGCGTGCCGTCCGTCAAATTGAAATTAAATTGCTGCGTGCCCGAAAGCGCCAGCGTGCCCGTCATGCTGATCAGATCGTTCGCGCCGGTTGGCGAACCCGATAAATCAAAATTAAAAACCGGCGAAGTATTGGTGAGATTGCCGTTGATGGTGAACACGCCCGCGCCGTTCACGCCGGGGGAAAGGATGCCGCCGCTGTTGACGCGCACGGAGCCATTGATGGTGCCGGTGCCGCCCAGGGTGGCATTGGCGAACACCGTCGTGAGCGAGGGGGTGTTGGTACCGTTGAGCAGCAGCGTGCCGGCCACCACCGCGTTGGTGCCGGTGAACGTGTTGTTGCCGTTGAGCGTTTGCCGGCCGGAACCAACTTTGACCAGGCAGACCAAGCTGCCGGCGTCCGCGGTGTTGCTGGAGATTACGCCGTTAAAAACGGCATCCTGATTTTTGCCGCCGATATTATAAACGATGGCGCCCGTGCCGGTGTTGCCGGATTGCGGGCCGGTCAGCAGGCCGGAACCGTTCAGCGCGCCCAGCAGGACGGTGTTCGTCGAATTGCGCGGCTGGAGCGTGCCGTTGATGATGAAGTTTGGATTGAGCGAGCCGAAGGTGTTCAGGCTGCTGCCCAGGGCAAAACGCAGCGTCGCGCCGGCGGGGATGTTGATCGTGCCGTAAAAGCCGCTGAACTGGCTGGACGAGGAGCCGTTGAAGCTCACGCCATTGCTCAGGGTCAAAACGGAATTAGTGTCGCCGGACATTATATTGCCGGAGTACTCGTTGCCCAATTGTCCGGCGCCGGATGCCAGCGTGGCCGAATCGCTCGCGGCGACGGTGATGGAACCCGGAATCGTGACCAATGCCCCGCCGTAAGAGGTTGTGAACGTGGCGCCGCCGCTCAAAGTAATGCTGCCACTGCCCACGCTGGCGCTGGGGCCGACGACTAACGTTCCGCCATTCACGCTGATGGCTCCACTGAAACCACTGTTGGTTGTATTTACGGTCAGCGTGCCGGCGCCGGTTTTGGAGAGCGCGGCGGAACCACTCCATGAGCCGGTGCCGCTGACCGTGTAATTTTGGCTGTCGTCAAAAAATATCGCGCCGGGCGAAAGCGTCCCGGCCACGGTGATGGCTGGCGTGTTCCAACCGGTGTCGTCAAAGGTGACCACGTCGCCGTTTCGGAACAAGGAGGTGATGGCCCCGTTGAGCCAGTTGGAAGTGGTGAAGTTCCACGCGTTTACCGAGCCGTCGCCGTGCCAGGTGAGGTTCGCGGGCGGGGCGACCGAGTAGGCGGCGGAGTTGGTCGCCACGACCACCATGGCGCCATTAAACATGGTGGCGCTCGCGGGCGGCGCGACGGGGGTGACGCAGACCGTGACGGCGGCGCTCAAGGCGTAGGCGCCTTCGGTGACAGTGAAGTTGAAAGTGCCCAGGCCGGCGAAATTCGCCGGGGGAACAAAATGCGCGTTGGTGCTGTTGAGCAGCGTCACCGTGCCGTTCGTTGCGTTGGTCAGGCTGAACGTCGCGCTGGCGGAAAAACCGGCGGTGAACTGGCTCAAGTTGATATCCACCGGAGCATTGGTTTCCGTGACGGCGTGCGGGGCGGCGAGAAAATTCAGATAATTTTCCAGCAGCGTGTAGCCGGTGATGGTGTTGGTCAGCGGATAGGCGGTGTTGGTGTTCAGGGCGTTGGCCAGTTTCCAATAGTCCGCGATGCCGTCGCCGCTGAAATTGGCCGGTGCGATGCCGCCGATGGTGGTGCCGTAGCCGTTGTTGCTCAAGCCGGTTTGCGCCTGGCTGGTGTAAAGTCCCCCGCCGGGGCCGGAAGTTCCAACGCCGGTTCCCGAAGTGCCGCTGCCCATGCTTTTGACCTGGCTGATGACGAGCGCGTCCACTTCGTCCCGCGGAAATGCGCCCGCAGCGCAAACGTCATAGCGCCACGCGAGGGCGGCACCCACTGTGGGAATGACCGTGGTCCAGGACGACCAGGGCGAACTCAGGACCGTGCCGGTGCCCTGATACCAATAGGGCGTCGTGACGCTGCCGTCCAGCGTGCTGTTCTCATTCGCGTCGAAATAATTGCCGGTGTAGTAAATACTCTGGTTCTTGTCCACCTGATACCACGGGAAATCGCCACTGGTGGAATAGGCCGGGCCGGCGACGAAATAATTGTTCACGAGGTCATGCTTGAACGGGGTGCCGGTATGCGTGGTGTAGCCGGCGGAGCAGTTGTAATCCACGTTGTTGATGAAGGTGTCGTTGATCTTCGCCAGCGGATTGCGATTGTGCGAATTGGCGAAAATATTGTAGGTCCACGAATAAAACGCCCCGACATTTTCCGTGTGCGCGCCGAACTGCTGGCCGGTTGGGTCGGCGTCAATGCAGTTTTGCACGGAAATGTTATTGGCCGTCACGGCGTCAATATTGTCGTACGGACCGAATTCGATCGAAACGTGATCAATGATGACATTGGTGGCTTCATAAAGCGCCAAGGCGTCGTCATTCGCGCTGGAGGTGTCACTGCCGGGCCGGATCCGGAGATAGCGGCAGATGATGTTCGCGCGCGCGGAGAACGAAACTTCCCCGCCTTGAATCGCAATGCCACCCGGAGCCGTCTGGCCCGCAATGGTGAGATTGCCCTTCGCGGAAACAGCCGACAACAGGTTGATGGCCCCGCCCACATCGAACACGATCGTCCGCCCGCTGGAACTCACGGCATCGCGGAACGATCCCGCTCCACTGTCATTGGTATTGGTGACGTGATAGACCGTCCCATTCCGGCCGCCAGTGGCATAGGCACCAAATCCCAGCGCGCCCGGGAAGGCGGGCACTTGGGAAAATCCGGTGATGACGGCGGCGAGCATCCCCACGCCAACGAAGGCCAGCTTGGTCAGATGCGACAGGGGGTTAAGCTCAACAGGGAAGACCTCTTTAGGGAGTGTTTTCAAATCAAAGGAGCGCGGCCGTCTCCGGCTGCGGCGATTTTCGTTCGATGGACGATTACCGGCAATTTTCAGCGGCTTGGCTATCTGGAAGTTGCTGCGCCCGGGACGGGCGCGCTCCGTTGCTAACTTGAAAACATGACCTGGGTCTGGAGCACGGTGATTTGCTAATCTCATAAATTGGTCAACGGGCAATTTTAGCCGGAGCGGGGGGATTTGTTACTACCGGGAGGCGGTGAAAAAGTGTGAATTTTCGGCGGATAGGCGGTTGGGGTGGCGATGCCCATCCCAAGGCATCGCCACCCGCCAACCAATGACGGCAACCCAAAGCCGTCACCAAAAAGAAATAAGCAGGGTTGGACGAATCATGGATTGACGAGTTCGTAGAAGACCGTCGGTTGGGTCGGATCTATCGTGATGGTGGCGCTGCCGTCACTCACACCAGGACCAGTCACCGTACTCCAGGCCGCGCTGTTGGGGTTGAGGCCATTGGACAAAGAATTGGTCTGGCTGACCAGCCGCCAGTTCTGGCCTGCCGGCCAGGTCAGGGTCAACGTGGAGCCGCTGAGGCTGTTCGTGAGGTAGCCGCCGCTGAGACCGCTGCCGACCACCAGGTTGATCTGGCCGCTGCCCGTATCCACAATGGACGCGGCGGCGGCCGGGGCCACATCAAACACCGGAGTCGCATTGAACGCGGTTGCGTTGCCGCTGCCATAGGTAAACAAGGTGTAGGTGCCCACCGCCAGCGCGGTGCCGGAGGTGATACTGATCACGCTGCCGTTGGGAGACAAGGTTCCCGACACGGCCGCGGAATTGCTGACGCCGCCAGTCGTGGTCACCGCGAAGCGGTTGGTCGAGGCCGCATTCAGCGTCAGGTTGCCGCTGAAAGTCAGGGTCCCGACACTGTTGCTGCCGGGCGCCAGAATCGCGCCGGCATTCAAAGTGGCCGCCCCGCCGATGGTGCCGCCGCCGGCCAAGGTGCCGCCATTGACGGTCACCGCACTGCTGGAGCCGAGCGAGCCGTCCACCTCCAGCGTGCCGCTGCTGACGGTGGTGGCGCCAGAGTGGGTGCTCGCCCCGGTTAGCGTCAGGATACCCAAGCCGAGCTTGTTGATGGAGGTGGGCGAGCTGGTGGAAGGGGTGGTACCACTGGCGCCATTGCCATCTTGAATAATGCCGCCAAACACCGTGCTTCGGCCATTGGCGCCAATGTAGTAGGTGGTGGCACCGCTGTTGCCCGATCCGCCGCGACCGGAAAGCGTGGTGCTGGAACCACCGGCCAAGGCGCCGATGTTATTCGAGGAGGAACTGGTGCGGACATTCAAATCCATGGCGCCCGTGCCCAAGTCAAAAGTGGCGAGCGGACTTCCGACTGACCCATTAAGTCGAACGGCTCCGCCACCGGCATTGGAGAAGGTGATGCCGCCGCTGTAAGCGGACATATCGCCGGTCAGGTCAAAGACCCCGCTCGTGGCAGTAACGACCAGGAGCAGGTTCGCAGTCCCGGTGACACTCTTGATGCCCGTAAGTCCGCCCGCATTGCCACCCGTGATGATGCTGTTTGCCCCAACATTGATCGTATTTGCGGGTTTGACCGCGCCAATCGCCAGGGTACCGCCATTCAAAGTGATGGCGCCTGACCCGGCCGCGGAAGCCGAGTTCAGGGTCAAAGTTCCCGCGTTCACGAAGGTGCCGCCGGCAAAGCTGTTGCCGCTGGGCAGAATCAGATTGCCCGGGCCGACGGTGGTTAAACCGCCCGCGCCGCCCAAGAGGCCGTTCAAGGTCAAACTGCCGTTCGCGCTGACATTGATGGCCGAGGCCGCGTTGCCCAGGGTTGCGCCACGGTTGATGCTGGCGTTCGGTCCGGAGTAGATGAACGTTCCGTTGTTGATCACCAGGGTGTCGCTCTCGCCCACCGGACTGGGTGAATTGATATTCGCCACCTGGGACACGGCCAGCGCGCCGCCGCCGTCAATGGTTGTGATTCCAGTATAAGTATTGGTGGTCAAAATGGTCAGCGTCCCGGTATTGGTCACCGTCAGGTTGGCCGGGATGGTCGAGTCGCCAATGCCGCCTCCGCTCGTGCTGGCAAACACATAGTTGGAATGGCTGTTCACCCAGACCGAGGTTGGCGTCACTATGCCCACAAGGTTGATCGGCGAGTTTCTGGCGCCGGTATCGGTGAATTGGACGCTGTCTTTCGGCACAAAATAGTCCAGCGCGCCGGCATTCAGCCAATTCGTGCTTACTTCGGTGTCCCAATTAGTGTTCGCTGAATTGCCGATCCAGACAATATTTGTCGGCCCCCGCAAGGTCACTTGTGGGATGAAGGAAATGACTTGGGCCGTGGGGTCATTGGTCAATATGCCGATGGCCGAGGTGATGATAAAGTTGGTGGGGCTGCCGTTGAAACTGCCGCCGTATTTGACCAGTGGGTAGAGGCTGCCAGCCTGCAAGGATACGCCACTGATATCCATGGTGTTCGTGCCGCTCACATTGAAATTGCCGGCAATGACCGCCAGATCGTTGTTGGGATTCGGCGCGCCGGCCAGATCAAAGTGGTTGACGGCTCCACCGGTTTCCGTGACGGAATTGGAGAAGCTCAAGGTGCCGGTCAATCCATTGCTGCCGGGGTCAATCGCATAGGTGGCGCTGGCGGCAATGGTGACCGCGCCCGTGATCACGCCCAAACCCGTAAGCGTTTGGTTGGCAAGGACAAAGCCGCCGGTGACCGCCGACACATCGAAGGTGGCGCCGCTGCCGACATAAAACTTGCCGCTGGTACTCAACGAACCACCCGCACCGACCACGAGATCGCCGGCGTTGATCAGCGTGTTGCCGGAATACGTGTTTGGCGCATTCAGCGTCAGCGTGCCGTTGCCGGTTTTGATCAAAGCTTCCCCACCCGTCAGGACCCCGGAACTATAAATGTTGTGGGGTGTGCCGCTGGCGTCCTGGCAGTTGAAACTACCGCCGTTCAGGGTGAGGGTGACCGCGTTGGTCCAGTCAGCGGAAGCGCCAAAGGCGCCACCTGGATTCAGCAGGGCGGTGATGCTCGACGAACTGCCGGAAATGCCCGCGCTGCCGATATACATGTTGTTGTTGTTCGTAAACAGGATGGTGGTGCCGCTCAAGACGAAACCAGCCACACTGTTCGTTCCTCCCATGGCGGCGTAAACCGTGTCGGCCGACCCGGACATGGTGACTGTATTGCTATTCACAAAAATACCGCCGGTTTGCACAAAGCGCGCCGGACGGGTGGCGGTGGTGTTTTGGATGGTGAACGTGCCTTTGTTGGTGACCAAGCCGCCGACCTGATAGAGGACGCCATGGGCGTTATTGCCGAGGGAAATCCCCGTCATGTTGACCACGCCGTTGCTGATCACCAGACCGTCGCTGCCCAAAGCCGGCGGAGCGCTATTGCCTCCGGGTGCGCGCTGGATGGTAACCGCACCCAAGTTGTTTGTGCCGCCCGCAATGACCAGCCGGCAACTGGTGGTGATACTATCGTTTCTGGGGTTGAGTGAGGTCGAGCCAGCCGACAGCGTGCCACCCAGATTAGTGAAACTGCCAACACAGCCAGCCGTGCCCGTGCCAGAGTTGCCGCCCGCAATGTCCGAGCCGATGTTCAGTCCGCCGCTGACCGTAACGGAACTGCCCGCCGCCATGCTGGCGATGCCGTTGGAACAAATGCCGAGATTTCCGGAGATGGTAACCGCGCCGCCGGGATTGACATTCATCTGGGCGCTGCCATCCGGGCGCAGCAATAAGATGGCTCCGCTGTTGAACCCGTTGGTGTTGATGGTCAAAATGCCGGCTTGGGTCACGCCTCCAATGCTAGCAGCCGCCATGGGGTTGGCGTAAACCGGCTGGTTCGCCGGACTGCTGGGGATGACGACGCTCGTTCCGACTCCGGGAACGAGCACCGCATCCCAGTTATTCGCGTTGTTCCAGTCGGTATCCGCCGTGCCCGTCCATGTGATGGTGCTGACTGGGGTGGCCACGGTGGTCAGGCTGCCCGTCGCCGGTGAAACCGTGAGATAATTCTCTGATCCGCCCGAACCGTTCAATTCATAGACCGCCACATAATAGGTGGTGCTGGCTGCAAGCCCCGTCAGCGTGACACTGGTGCCGGTGCCAAGGTAAACGACATAGTTGCCCGCGCCGATTTGGGTGCCGCTGCTAAAAGCGGCATTTGCGGTATAAGTGGTGCCATCCACCGGATTCGAACTCACGGGCGAACTGGCGCTCACCAGCACAATGCATTTGGCGCCATTCCCGCGGGTCCAGGAAAAGGTCAGGTTGCCGTTCTGCAAACTGGAACCGCCCGCCCCCGTGGCCTGGGCTGCCGGTTCATTGGCCAGTGTCAGGAACGTATCATTGGTGGAGTAACCTGTGCCGGAAGCCGACGTGGCATAGCCGCGATAGTAAATCGTGGTGGCCGCCGGCAATCCCGTCACGTTCGCGCTGAACGGGTTCCCCAGCGTGGGCGTGGTGGTTCCGACTTGAACTTTGTTATTATTCGTCGCCGGATTTAGCGAGGTGCCCCAGACGATGCCATAGTCCGTGATCGCCAGGCTGTAGTTGTTGTTCAAGGTGGCGCCGAGGGTGGCACTAATGTTGGTGATGGCGGTCTTGGTGTTTGCCCCCAGCAGCGGGATTGTGGTCTGAGCCTGGCCCGCCGCGAACTGGCCGAAATCGGTGGTGAAATTGGTCCCGGTGACGGTATAGCCCGACGAAACCGATGAGGCCGGCGAGGCCCAGCTTGTGCCATCGTATTTTTGGACGATCAGGTTGTTGGTGTTGGCCCCGTTTTGGATGTCGCCGGCCACATACGTGCCGGAAAAATTATACGTGGGCGAATTGAATCCACTGCCGGTAAGCGTCCAGTAACGGGCGATGTATAACTGGCTGTCAATGCCGGAAGAACCCTGGTTGGGGTCCTGGGCGGCGGTGGCGCTGGCCGTCAACGTGCCGGAGCCGGTGTCCGTGAAATTGGTCAAGCCGATCGGCGAATACGCGTTGGTGGTGCCAATGGGAAACAGAAAAGAAGCCGCATTGGGGGTGGCAAAGGACACCGTCAGTTGGCCGTTCAGATACGCGCTGCTGCTGCCGCCGGAAACGATGCCACTGCTGCCGAGCGTGACATTGCCGCTGACCCTGCCGGCGGTGAGTGACAGCGTGCCATTAACCGTGGTCGCTTGGCTCAGGGTGACGCCCACTGCGTTGCTGATGGTCAGGTTGTTCACGGTGGCTGGCATCGTGGCATTATTGGCCGTCGTGCCGGTGACTTGGGCGGCGGTGCCGTCAAAGACGTAGTTGGCCGTGGTGGGCAGGGTGATTTTGGTCGCGCTGAAGCCGGTGAAGATGCCTGGCAGCCCACTTGTGCTGGTGGTTGCCGTGACGAGCGTGCCGCTGGCACCCAAGGTAAAAATAGCGGTTGTATTGCCGTTGCCATTGATCGTGAGCGTGCCGAGGTTGAGCGTGCCATTAAGATTGACAAATCCCACCGTGTTGCTCGATTTCAACTTGAACCCAGAACTCATCCCCGAAGCATTCAAGGTCGCGCCCGAATCAATATAAATCTCAAGCTTGACGCCTGACACGTCTCCAGACCCGGTCCACGTCCAACTGCCGGAGGTAAAATCCAGCAGCCCCGTGGCGCTGGTTCCACTGCCCGCCAAGGTTCCGTTCTGCACCAGATTTCCGCCCAGATTCAGTCTGGAGGTGCTGGTTCCGAGATTCCAAGTGAGCGTGCCGCCGGAATTAATTTGAACCGTGGCACCTCCGGAAACGGTCCAGGTTTCACCTGCGCCTATGGTATAATTTTGGGCGTTTTGTATAATGAAAGTGTCCCCGCTGGCAAAATCGGTCGGATGCGATCCGGTGCCACCAGTGCCCGTCCACCAGGCGGTCAACGAGGTTGGATCACCGGTGGCGGCGCCGGAATAATACGTCGTGGCCATCAAGTCCAGGCTGGATAGCAAGGTGATGGCGGTCAGCAGAAGGCGGCCGAGGGCCGCGCGCAAGGGCAGAATATTCATGGGTTGTTTAACATTTTTTATTATATGGATTACACCAAAGCTTAACGTCTTGGATTTCACCCTTCAATTGTGCGGTTCTGCAAAAATGTGTGAAATTTCTGCGGAAGTCCAAGGGTAGTTGACGCCATAGCCGCCGAGGGGAGGAGCCTGAATCCCCCGCTGGGGACGGATACCGGACGAAACGCCGGCGGTGCCGAGCGCCAGCGGCGCATTTGACAATATCCCGCAGTTTCAACAGGTTTCTTTGAGGGGTAGTTTATTGGACAGGATTATTTGAAGCGGAAGTCGAGTTTGAAGTTGTACAGCCAAGGCACCTGTGGATTGACGCCTTCCTTTTCGAGTTGGCGTGGCAGGTTTTCAAAATGCTGTTTCCACTGGTTGGCGTTGGGGGCGTTGTAGTAGGTGACGACGATGGTATCGCGCTCGACCCGCAGATCGCCTTCCAAGCCACTGAAGAGTTCCTTGGCCAGATGCTGCGATTCCCACTGGTCAAACGGTGCCCCCAAGCGCTTGCGCAGTTGATGGATGAGCGCCTGGGTGACCAAGGCCAGGCTCATTTGCCCGGCGCGCACATGCAGATTGAGGGTGCCCGCCCGTTTCCAACCCAAGTCCTGCTCGAAGCGGTAGAACTCCTCAATGTGCCAGCGACCGGGAAAATCCCGGGTCAGGGTGGGCACCTCCGCCCGCGCACGGGTGCAAGCGAAGCCTTTGAAATGGTAGTCTTGGGACCGCTCGCCGGTGCGCTGGATGTAGCGATAGCAAGGCTCCGCCGCGGCCGAGCGGCGGGGTTGGAAGGTTTCGGTGGCAATGGCGAAGCCGGCCCAGTGCGGGGTGAAGCGCTCCGCTGGGAGCGCGCGATAAGCGGCTTGGTTGGCGGCGGTTTGGTGCAGGGGCGCCAGCAAATCAAACGGCGTGTGCGCGCGGACGTGATCGAAGAGTTCGGCCGTAAAGTGCTCGCTGTCCGCGACGATCAGGGGGCGCTCGCCCTGCGGGCGAGGCAGGATCTGCTGGGCCAGGGCGAGCAGTTCCGCGGTGGCGGCGCTCAGGTTCCGACTACTGCTGGCGTTGACCAGACACAGAGGCTGGCCGGTGTCAGCGTCCAAAAGGAAGAAGGTTTGCGCCTGTTTGACGGCGGTTTGGCCGGCCGCCGGGCGGCGCTGGAGCAGGTCGCGTTTGGAGTAGCTGAGCAAGCGGTGCGGATCCAGCGCCCAAAGCCGGCTCTGAAAGTGGCCGCTGGCCCGGCGCAACTGGCCCAGGCCGACCTGGAGTTGTTGCGCTTGCGCGATGGTGTGGGCGGCCAGCAAGTCATGCAGGGCCCCGTCGGTCGGCAGCCACGGCAAGCCGTTGGCCAGTTCAAAACCTTTGTGGCGCAGGGAACGGTCCTGGCGCAGGCTGGTCCGGCACAGCGCGGCTTCATGCACCAGATGCAAGGCCAACCGCGCGGCCAAATCACTCCCAGCGCTGGCTCCCGACCAAGTGCGCAATAAATCCCAACTGCCCAGGCGCAAGTGTTCGGGGGCCAGCAGCCAGAGGCCCAGCAGATTGCCCGAAACCTTGTCGGCCAAGGCTTGGCGCACCTGCCCTTCGAGGCTGGCCGGATCAGTTTTGGCCAGCCGCTGACGTTTGGCGGCGCGCTGCACGGGCAGCGGCGGCGGCGGGTTTTTGGGGTTGAGGGCGTAGAGTTTTTTTTTGCAGACCGTAATCGGCGATGACCCGTTCGACGCTGCGCAGACTCAGGGGCCAACCCGTTTGGCGAAGTTTTTGGACGATGACGGCGGGGGAAACGTCGGGATTCAGAAAGCGGTAGCGCAAGATTTGGCGGACGCGCTGGTCGGTCCGGCGATAATTGGATTTGGGGCCGGTCTGCTTGGGCCGCAGGGCGGCGAGGCCGCCCTGCTGGTAATCGGCGCGGATTTGATAATAGCGCTGGCGGCAAAAGCCGTATTTTTTAGCCGTGGCGCCGACCTGCCCTTGGAGGCACTCCCCTTCGACGAGCATGAGGAAGCGGCGGGCTTGTTCGTCGCTGACCGGAACAGACAGGGAGCCGGCCGGGCCGGTGAGTTGCTGGGTTTTGGGATCGAACTGGAGCTTGGTATTCATGGCGCAAAGCTTAACCCCGGAGGAGGCTTGTGTCTAATAATATATGGCGGCCTGATGGCACTATAAAACGACTGAAAAGATCGAGGATGAAATACTGCGCCACATTCGTTTAGACACAATGCCGACTGATACCTTCAACTATCCCTGCTGGTCTGCAATCCTGTCCAATAAATTACCCCTCAAAGAAACCTGTTTCAACTGCGGGTTTGGGGCTCGCCATCGCAACCCGTCCCAACGGGGCGGCTGAGGTTCGTGCCGGGCGAAGCAATCGGTGGTCTGGCTTCGGGTCGGTTCAGCCGGTCAGGGGGCGGTTGCTCAAATTTTCGCGGGGAGCACAGGCGCCCCGCATGTGTCGTTTGGCGCCCCGCCAGACGAAGGCCAAGGCGCCATCGCTTGTGGCGTCCACGCGCGATGGCGCGCGGGGGCGCGGCTGACGAGGCGTCAACCGCAGCACGCGAGGCGCGTGCGGTCCCCCGTCCCTGCGGGACGGATGGCGTTGGCCGCACGCCACCCGCAGTTGAAACTGCGGGCTATTGTCAATGCGTCCCTGCGGGACCGAACAACAACCAGCCACGGGATGAGGTGTTTCGGAAGAGCTTCCCGCTGACCGTGGCGGAAAGCCTGGGAACAGCCCTGAAATGCCCCTGAAATGGCTTGCCAAGCGCCAGGCCAATCCACAAATTCAAGCCATGCGACCCAAATCCCCGCGCGTCTTGCTGGCGCTGGGCTGGTATGATTACCGGCTGCATGGCGGCATTGAAAAATACGCGCAGGAACACGGCTGGCATCTCAGCTCGGATGTCACCCGCGAAAAGGTCATCCCGTGGGGCTGGGAGGGCGATGGCATTTTGGCCTGGCTGGGCGCGGGCGACGATCTGGCGGACTTCGTGGTTCAAGCCAGAAAACCGACGGTGGATTTCAGCTTCCGCCGGCCGCAACTCAAGTTCCCGCGGGTTTTGGTGGACCATGCCGTCTGCGCGCGGCTGGTGGCGGAGCATTTTCTCACCCGGGGATTGAAGAACTTCGTTTTTTACAGCGACCGGGACAACTGGGCCTTCGAGGAGAACGGCTCCGCCTTCGTGCGCGCCTTGAGTGAGGCCGGCCAGGCCTGCAACTGGCTGCGCTGGCATCGTTCTCCCGCCCACGATACCGGCCGGTTTCAGTGGAAGCAAAAGCGCGATTGGCTGGCGTCCGAACTCAAGCGCGCGCCCAAACCGCTCGGAGTTTTTGCCACCACCGATGACCACGCCCTCGAAGTGCTGGAGTCGTGCGAGCGCGTCGGCATTTCCGTGCCGGATCAAGTCAGCCTCATCGGCATGAACAACTCCTTGCTCGCGGTGGAGGCGATGCATACCCCGATTTCCAGCGTGAATCCCAATCTCGAGCTCGTCGGCTATCGCGGAGCGGAAATACTCGACCAACTGATGCACGGAAAGAAAGTGTCCGCCGAGCCGGTCCGCATCCCGCCGCTGGGATTGATCACGCGCAAGAGCAGCGATTTGATCGCCATCAACCATCCCGGGGTGGCCCGCAGTCTGCGCTTCATGTGGGAGCACTGCCACGAGCCGATTGGCGTGGAGGCGCTGGCCCGGGCGGCGGGCATGTCCGTGCGCGGCTTTCATCAGGCATTTGTGGACCAGGTCGGGCGTCCGCCGGGACATGAGTTGCACCGCATTCGCATCGAGCGCGCCAAAAAACTGCTCTTGGATTCCGGCGAGAAGCTGGACGCCATTGCCCGGCGGTGCGGCTATCAAAGCGGCAACAGCTTTTGGGTGGCGTTCAAACAGGCGACCGGCATGTCGCCCAAAAAATTCCAAAAGCAAGCCACCTCCGTCGCGGCAGCCAAATCGTCCTCCTCCTCGTCCTCGTAATCGAAAGCTGGAAGCATCGAGGACGAGGACGAAATCACCGCGAATGAAATCGCTTGTCTGCTCGAGTGTGGGCGAACAATGGACCGCTACTTGGCGGAGATGTAGGCGTTGACGCCCACGGTGACGAATTTCCCGTCAATCTCAACGTTGGTTCTCTGGTTGCCGTGCGTGCTGGCCACGACGAGGGTTTTGCCGGACGCGCTTGGGGTGGGCTTTTCCAGAGGCAAGGTCAGCACGAGATTGCCGTCAATGATTTCAGCTTTCATAGTCGTTTTTTGCCCCGCACAGTGCGCCAATGTCAAATCCGTGTAAAGTGCGAAATTTTCAATTTTACGAAACAAAAGCCTGAATCAGGCACGACCCGCCAACCAATCCAGACCCAAAGGCCGCCGGTGGCATCACCGAAAAAGGGGTCACCCATAGCATGGGTTGACCTCTTTGCTTAAAGCCATGGCGCGCTGCCAGCGGCAGTATCACAGGCGCGCGCCGGAATTGACGCCAGCCGTTTTCCCGCGCACAATCCCCGCCATGCCGACGCTGGAACTCAAGCCTACACACAAAGCCGTGGTCACCTACTACGAATCCTTGGCCGATTTCGCCCGGCTCGGCGTCCAGCATGAATCCGCCGTTCGCTCCGCCTTCCACGAGCTGCTGGATCATTGCGCCCGCCAGTTCAATTGGAAACTGGTCCCGGAATTCGCCATCCATCGTAAAGGCCAGGCCGACGCCAAGGCCGACGGCGCGCTGCTGGACTATTACAACCTGAACCACGGTATTTGGGAGGCCAAGGATTCCGCCGACGACTTGGAAAAGGAGATCAAGCATAAATTCCAGGCGGGGTATCCCAAACGGAACATCCTTTTCTGGCAGCCCGACCGGGCGGTGCTGTTCCAGAATGGCGAGCGCTTCAACGAGGCCGACCTGAGCAAGCCAGCCGAACTCGTCCATATCCTGAAATTATTTATGGAGTTTGCCCTGCCCGCCATCGCGGAATGGGGAAAGGCAGCCGAGGAATTCAAGGATCGGGTGCCGCAAATCGGCGCCAGCCTCAAAAAGCTCATCGAAACCGAGCGCCAGACCAACAAAAAATTCATCGGCGCGTTCGATGATTTCTGCGCCCTCTGCCGTGGCTCGCTCAATCCCAACATTTCCCTGGAAGCGATCGAGGAAATGCTTATCCAGCACATCCTCACCGAGCGCATTTTTCGCAAAATCTTCACCAACGTGGATTTCATGCAGCGCAACGTCATCGCCCAGGAAATCGAAAAAGTCGTCGCCGCCCTCAATTCCCGCGTGTTCAATCGCGACGATTTCGCCAAAAGTCTGGAGCATTTTTACGGCGCGATTGAAAACGCCGCCGCCACCATCACCGATTTCCACGACAAACAGACCTTTCTCAACACGGTGTACGAGCGGTTCTTTCAGGGCTTTTGCGTGAAGGTGGCCGACACGCACGGCATCGTCTATACTCCCCAGCCGCTCGTCAATTTCATGGTTGCCAGCGTCGAATATATCCTGAAATCGGTGTTCGGCAAGACCCTCGGCGACCGCGACGTGCATGTTCTCGACCCCTTCACCGGCACCGGCAACTTCGTCGTCAATCTCATGCGGCGCATCCCCAAGTCCGCGCTGCCGTACAAGTACGCGAACGAACTGCACTGCAATGAAATAATGCTGCTGCCGTACTACGTCGCCTCGATGAACATTGAGCATGCGTACTACGCTGCCACTGGCAAATACGAAGCCTTTGAAGGTGTCTGTTTGGTTGATACTTTCCAAACCATCAACGGCAAGATGGCCTATTACGGTGGCAACGAAAAACATGAGCAACAGGACATGGAGATTGGCTTCAATCCGGAAAATACGAAACGAATCAACCGTCAGAAGGCCGCGCCCATTCGGGTCGTGATTGCCAACCCGCCTTACAACGCCGGCCAGGTGGACGAAAACGACAATAACAAGAATCGCAAATATCCGGAACTGGACCGGCGCGTGAGCGCCACGTACGGAGAGGCCTCGGATGCAACATTGCTCCGCAAACTCGCTGATCCGTACGTGAAAGCCATCCGCTTTGCCACCGACCGCATTGGCGAAACCGGCCTCGTGTGTTTCGTCAACAACAACAGTTTCGTGACGGAAAAAACTTTTGACGGGATGCGCAAGGAGCTGGTCAAGGATTTTGACGAAATCTACATTCTCGACCTCGGCGGCAACGTGCGGAAGAACCCAAAACTCTCTGGCACCACACACAACGTCTTTGGCATTCAAGTTGGTGTGAGCATCAATCTTTTTGTCCGTTTGCCAAAAGCAAAGAGCCGCAGGGCAAGGCATAAGACAAGGATTTATTATCATGCCGTTGGCCGCGACTGGCGGAAGGAGGAAAAATATCAATTCCTCGAAACCAAAGCCGACCTTAGTGGCGTGGAGTGGCAGAAGCTTGCCCCCGATGACCGGGGCAATTGGATTACCAACGACACCGACGAGGAATTTGAAGGCTTTCTGCCCATCGGCAGCAAGGACGCCAAAGCAGGCATGAGTGTGCCGACCCTCTTCCGTACTTACTCGCTCGGCGTTTCGACCAACCGCGACAACGTGGTTTATGACTTTGATGCGAAACGCCTCGCGAAACGAATCGAGAGATTTGTTGACGACTACAATGCCGAACTGCTGCGCTGGCAGAAGAAGGGACGGCCAGCAAATATTGATGAATTTCTCCAGACTGACCGCGTAAAGTGGAGTGAGACTTTGAAACGACATTTATCAGATGAACGAGAAGCTTATTTTTCAGACAAGCATATTCGGAGGTCTGTTTATCGGCCATTTTGTTTAATGTGGCTTTACTACGATACAATGCTTAACGACCGGCCTGGTGCGTTTGTTGAATATTTCCCCGCTAAAGTTAAGGAAAATGTTAATCGGCTGATTGCGGTCAACTTATCGCCTGAAAGGACATTTTGTTGCCATTGCTCCGACACAATCCCGTCAAAGGACGTGGCTGGAGGTTTTGGCTCTCCTTCTTACTGTTTCCCCTTTTTAACATATTCAGAAGCAGGCAAGCATAAGCAGGACAATATCACGCTCAAAGCCAGGACATTGTTCCAGATTTTCTACGATGACGACAGCATCACGGCGGCGGATATTTTCCATTACGTCTATGCGGTGTTGCATTATCCCGCCTACCGCACGCGGTTCGCCGAGAATTTGAAACGGGACCTCCCGCGCATCCCGTTCGTTGGCTGTAGCGGCGGTCTGGCGGCCGCCGCCATCTCAAATTCAACCAAAAAAACAGTCGGCGGCGGTAGCCAGAGCGCCGGCACAGGGCAATTTTTCCCGCTCTCCGCCGTCCAGACGATGCAGGGCGATAAACAGCCCGCCCATAATCCCAAGGCCAGCGCGAAATTGTTCCATGCGTTCGCCGATGCGGGCAAACAACTCGCCGATTTGCACGTCAATTATGAATCGGCCAAGGAGTTCAAATTGCAGCGCATTGAAAACAAGCAGGTCAAACTGGACTGGCGCGTTGAGGCGATGAAATTGAGCAAAGACAAGGCGTCGCTGTTCTACAATGATTTCCTGACCTTGAGTGGCATCCCGCCGGAAGTGTTCGACTACAAGCTCGGCAACCGCAGCGCGCTGGAATGGGTGATTGACCAGTATCGCGTCACCCGCGACGAACAGGGCAACATCGCCAGCGACCCGAACCGCATGGACGACGAGGAATATATTGTCCGCCTCATCGGCCAAGTCATCACGGTCAGCCTCGAAACCCTGCGCCTGGTGCGGGAATTGCCGGAAATAACCTTTGCATGAACCCTCGCCCCACCTTTGAAATGCTGCGCGAACAAGGCGAGTTGCGCGTGGTGAATCCGGCCACGCGCTGTCGCTTCACCATTTCCTTGCGCGGCTGGCAGGGCGTGTTGTGGGCGGTGAAAGTGATCCCCGATGTGCCCCGGGTGGCGGATGCCTATAATCCCTTTGTCCAAAAGCACCGGATGCTTCCCCGGTCTTGCATCGAGGATTGGCTGACCCGGCTCCGGTTGCCCCGGAAACCCGGCAAGGTGGCCAACCGGTGAGGGGCAGGTTCCTTTGTTTTGAGGTGCTATCGTGTTGGAGTTCATGCTTGAGCGTGTCACCGGCAAGGAACAGCCTAAAGGTAATGCCTTTCGGAAATTCCGGGCTTGAATCCCAACGGGATTCGATCATTCAGCCCAGGGTTGCGACGAAGGAGCTACCCTGGGTAAATGCCGCAACCATGATCTACCCCAACGGGGTTGCATCTTCCTCACGATTTGCTGCCAATTTGAATTTCCGAACGGCATTAGGCCTAAAGGCTGAAATTCAACACTTTGGAATCCCAAAACACAAGACCCTGCGGCAAGGGGGCAAACAACAAATTTTTGCTGGCAAATTTCTCGTTCGGGCGGCATGTTGGTTTTGGGCGAAGTCGGTTCGGCCGTAGAGAGTGGGGCGCAAGCATCACTCGTCGCCCACTTTGTTTTGATTTTTGACCTCCCTCATCCCGGCCTTCTCCCCAGGGAGAAGGAGAAACACACTTCCGCGTCTTTGGCAAGACGAGCGGCGGGATCGGCGCGATAATTTGCCGTAAAAGCGAAAGCGTCCAAAACCAGTTTCTTCTCCTGGGTGGAGAAGGCTAGGATGCCCCCGGAAGAACGCCAGCGCCGGATGCGCGCCATTTTCGGCCTTGAGCCTGAACCGCCAAAAACGCCGGAGGAAAACGACGAGGAAAAAGCCGCTAAAATTCGCGATATTTACGGCTTGCCTCCAAAACCGACGGAACCGCCGGCAGAACCCGAAACCGATGGCCATGACCCAGACCGGTAAAACCAGGTAAAGCCAGGTAAAACCAAAACGCGATGAACAAGGCGCTTCCAAAGCAGCGGCCCCTCGGATTTCAACTTTCTGTTTTCCAAACTTCAACTTTCCCAGCAAATCCGGCCATATCCGGGTACATCCTGCGATAGAAATGCCGCATCACACACCTGCCCTCCGTAGCCTCAGCGAAGGAGGTCACGCCCGACGCTCCGCGTTCCGCCGCCAGTGCATTTTTTTCAATATAATTTGCACAACCTGAAGATTGCCGGTTTATGGTGAGTTAATTAAAGTAGGCATAGTAAATCAACCAAAATCCACGCGATGAAAACATTTCGCGCCTCATCTTGTGCCACTTGCCGGCAGCGGGCCGGCGTTTATCCCGGATGGCTCAGGCCGACGTCCCTTTTTCCAGACTAAAAATCACACTATAATAGCAGCATCAACCAAAACCGAAACTTCAACCATAAATCAACCAAGACCATGAAACTCCTCCCCTCGCTCGCTGTCATTTCCCTGCTCGCCGCCCCGCTGGCGGCCTTCGGTCAGACGACCATATTCAGTGATGGCTTTGTCAATGGCAGCAGCTTGAATCCGACCGCTGCCAGTCCGGGCACGGTCGCCACCAACCAGACGGCCTACGAGATTGTCTCCGCCAAAACTGCCACCGCCACGACCATCGGTTCCGGTTACCTGACGCTTTCTACGGGCTCAACGAGTTCCGGCCAGACCGAAGCCCAGGCGCTATTCACCACCAATAATCCAGTAACGCTGACGGCGGCGGGGCAATACATCGAAGTCTTCTATACGTTTAAGGACACGAACAACATTCTGAATGGAACGGCGGGAAACGGCACGGGTCCGTTTATCGGGCTGTTTAATTCCGGTGGCAGCGCTCCGACGAATGCGGCGTTCAATGGCAACCTGCTTTGGGCTGGCGGCCTTGGCAATGCAACGAATGCCTGGGCCGCCAACGGCGCCGTGAAGGGCTGGGTTGGATATGCGGCTCAGTTTCCATTCACTTCCAACACGCTGGCATCGGCTTCAATTTACACCCGCCCGGCGCAGGTCGGGACCAACAATAGCAATCAGGAATTGCTCTTTAATTCCGTGTTTGCCGGCAGGGCCAGCATCGCGACGATGAGTGGGATCATTGGCGAACCGACTCTCACCAGCGGGAGTATTTATACGATGGCTTTGCAAGTCACCTATGTCAACGCCTCCACGATTGCGCTTACCAACACACTTTACAATGGCGCGGGCATTGGCGGCTCGGTTGTGAACGTCGGCGGGTACGTTGCCCAACTCGGTGGAACCACGTCTGTTGGCACCAATATTTTCACCACCTTCGACTCCTTGGCTGTGGGTTATCGTGCCGGGGCCATTGGCGCCACGCTTTTTCCCATTACCAACATCACCGTCATAGACTACATTCCCACGCTCCCAACCATCACTGGCCTGACGAATGAGACCGTTGTTGCCGGCACCAGTCCCACTTTAAGCCCGACGATTACTGGCACGCCAGCACCGGCGTATCAGTGGCAGTTGACCAACGGCGTGAGCGGCTTTACGAACATCCCTTGGGCGACCGGCCCAACCCTTACCTTGACCAATGTTCAATATGTTCAAAATGGCTCCGTCTATGCGTTGATTGCCAGCAATTTGGTCGGTGCAGTGACCAATAGCATGACGCTCTCCGTCATTGTTGCCCCAAGCATCACCGGCTTGAACCCCCAGTCCGCCAACGTGGGCGACACCGTCACCATCAGCCCCACGGTGTCGGGCGTGCCTGCGCCCACGTTGCAATGGCAGACTAATGGCGTGAACACGGCCGACGGCCCGGACGCGAACGGTTCGACGATCTCCGGCAGCCAGACCAGTACCTTGATCATTACCAGCGCGCAAACCGGCGACAGCGGAACGTATTCGCTCGTTGCCAGCAACAGCGCCGGGATTGTGACCAACAGCATGTATCTGACGGTGGCGGCGGGCAACATCTTGCCGACCATCGTTGGGCTGACCAATATCACAGTCGTCCAAGGCAACAATGGCACCTTCAGCGCTTCGGTTTCCGGCCTGCCTGTGCCGACACTGCAATGGCTGGATCAAACGGGCACGCCCATTCCCAACGCGACCAATTCGTCTTTGACGTTGACTGGCGTCCAGTATTCCCAAAACGGATATACTTATTCCCTGGTGGCCAGCAACGTCGTGGGCAGCGTCACGAACAGCGCAACCCTGACGGTGACGGTTCCGCCGGTCATCACCAGCCAGCCGGCCAGTCTGGTCGTGACGAATACGCAGTCGGCCTCCTTCACTGTGGCGGCAACGGGTGAGCCGGCCCCGACGTATCAATGGTACATGAATGGCAGCCCGGTCTCCAGTTTGCTCAACAGCACCGCGACCAACGCCACGTTCACCCTCGCCAGCACGGTGGCCACCAACAACGGCAGTTCTTTCTACGTCCAAATTTCCAACAGCGCCGGCAGTACCAACAGCGCGACGGTCACGTTCACGGTAAATTCGGCGATGGCGGTGGTGGCGCTTTCGCCGGCCAATGGCGCGACCAATGTTTGCTATGATACGCCGCTCTACCTCACGTTCGGCCAGCCCCCGACGCTGCACCCGTCCGGTACCATCAAGATCTTCAATGTGACCAACAGCGCCACGCCGGTGGACACGGTTAATTTGGGTCTTTGTGTCACCGTCAACGCCAAAGCTCCGAACATCCAGCCCCGCACGATCGCCGGCGAAACCTTCAGCAATTATCCGGTCATCATCACCGGCAATCAGGCCGCGATTTATCCGCACTTGGATTTGTTGACCAGCAACCAGACCTATTATGTGACGGTTGACAACGGCACGTTCACGGACGCGGCGGGGGCGAATTTTACCGGCATCACGGCGACGAATGTGTGGCAGTTCACCACCAAGGCCGGCGGCCCGGCCAATCCAACCAACCTCGTGGTGGCGGCGGACGGCAGCGGGGATTTTGTCACGGTGCAAGGGGCGGTGGATGCGGTGCCCGCCGGGAATACCACGCCCACGGTGATCAACATCCAAAATGGCATTTACACGGAAATTGTGGACATTCACGCGAAGCACAACCTGCTGCTCCGCGGACAGAGCCGCTCCGGGACGCTGGTCGGTTATCCCAACAATGCCAATGTGCAAGGGAGCACCCATTACCGCATGGCCTGCAAGGTCAACGGCAATGACATTGCGTTCGATAACCTGACGGTGACCAACATGACGCCGGTGGGCGGTTCGCAGGCTGAGGCGCTGATGCTGGAATCGAATGTCAAACGCTTCATTTTCAACAACTGCAATTTGGGCAGCTACCAGGACACCTTGCTGGCCAATGGCAGCGTGGGTGCCCAGGCCTATTTCAACAACGACTTGATCGAAGGACAGTTCGATTACATCTGGGGCGGCGGTGATTTATTCTTCACCAATTGTGAAATCCGGACACTGCTGGGGAATAATGGCAGCACCACGGGTGGCAACGTGACGGCAGCACGAACGGACAACGGCGCCACCGGCTACTGGGCGGGCTATAATGGACTGCTCGCCAGCAACGGCATTTCTTTCGTGGGCTGCAATTTTACCCGGGTCACCAACACCATTGGCAGCACCACGATTGCGGATTCCAACGGCACCACCAACGGCAACGTGGCGTGGATCAATTGCAGTTTTGACACCAATTATATCACCCCCTCGGCCGGCGTGCTGAATAGCCAGCTTTTGTGGGAATATGGCAACAGCAATCTGACGGGCACCGCCGCCGTCACCTTCAATCTGGGGGTCGGCGACAGCGCCCCGGAGTTGACCAGCACCGACGCGCGTTTGCTGGCGGCGCAAAGCGCCAACAACTGGCTCCTGGGGTGGGTGCCACAATTGTCGCCGAACATTCTCACGAATCCCATGGGCCAGACGGTCAATTACGGCTCCAACGTGACGTTCACGGTGGCGGTCACCGGCATTCCGGCGCCCACCTATCAGTGGCTTTCGAACGGCATCCCGATGATCGGCCTGACTGGTCCGTCTTACACCATTGCCAGCGCCAACGCGAGTGACGCCGGGGCGTATTCCGTGATCGTGTCGAACAGCGCGGGGGCCGTGACGAGCAGCGCAGCGACGCTGGTGGTAAATCCGCCGCCGAACACCGCGCCCGTATTCACCGCGCCGCCCGCCAACACGAACATCACCATCAACGTCGGCGTGAATCTCGCCGTCGCCTGCACCGCCACGGATGCCACCCCGCAAACGCTAACCTATGCACTGCTCGCCGCACCTTCGGGGGCAACCCTCGATACTAACGCTGGCGTGCTGGCGTGGCGGCCTACCGTGGCGCAGGCCGCTTCCACGAACAACGTCAGCGTGGTGGCCACCACCAGCATTATGCCCGGTTTGAGCGCCACAAACACTTTCGCCATCACGGTCAACCCGCTTACCGCGCCGGTGGCCAGTGCGCCAGCCTTTGCGGGCGGAGTATTTAGCATCACCGTCACTGGCCAAGCCGGACCAGACTACGAACTGCAAGCCACCACCAATCTTGCGGGCGGAACCTGGGTGGACGTGGCGGTGACGAATTCACCCGCGTCGCCCTTCCTCCTGACCGACCCGAATGCCGGCGCGCAGCCCGTGCAATTTTACCGCATCGTCACCGGCCCGCCGCTGCCGTGAGTTCCGGCGGACCTGACCGGATTAATCAAGACGGTAGCGCAGCCGTCTCGGCTGCGGGTTCTGGCGGCGTCTCGCCGCCAGTTCGGGGAACGGGCACCGGGACGGTGCCCGAACCCGCAGGCGGGACGCCTGCGCTACGCGGTTCATTGAAAGTCATGACGCCCAAATTTTCTTATGCCGATTTTTCAAACTCTTTTGCAGAAAGTGATTGGTGACAATTTTATGGCCTGTGGTAAAACAATAATACACCAATGAATTACATCAACCGTACCAGCCAACCGGGCGGTTTCGCCGGCGCCAGCCGGAAACGTGCCGGGTTTACCCTCATCGAACTCTTGGTGGTCATTGCGATCATCGCCATCCTGGCCGCCATGTTGCTGCCGGCCCTGGCCGCCGCCAAGCGCAAGGCGCAGCAAGTGAACTGCACTTCCAATCTAAAGCAATGTGGCACTTCCTTGCAGATGTATTTTGGCGATTTTAACGAATGGCTCCCGCCCGGGGGCGGATCCAGAAATCCGCCGGGTCCAGGTCCTGATTATGGTCTGACCGAAGGTCAGCTTCCACTCTACAGCGCCAATAGCAATACCCGGAAATGGTTGCCGTTCTATCTGGCGCCTTATCTGTCGTTGCCGGATGCCTCCAAGATTCCCACCACGTCCAATTTGGTGGTCAATGTCTTTGTTTGCGCCGGGTATGCCAGCGCGGTGGGGCACCTCTCGGATGGCGCGGGCGGGGTCAGCTCGGACAATCCGGAGGCGAATAATTATTCGGTGGATGAAGCCAATGGCAACGGTGTGGGTTCTTACACGGTCACCCAGCCCTCGAGTTCCACGCCTTACATGGCCATGCTTAAAGCCGCCAATCCCGGCGCTCCAGGCTGGCTGCCCTTTGGCAAGGAGCATAGTTATGAACCCATGAAATTGGCCAAGATTTCCAGCGCGGGTGTCCCGTTGTCGGAATTCTGGGAAATTGGCGACTGTGATTGCCTGGCGATCGCCGGGACCAAATTTGACCTCGCTCTCCAGCCCGTTCACAAATCCATTCGGAACTTCGCCTATTTTGACGGCCACGCGGGCGACCGGAAAGTGACAATCACTGCCACCGGCGGCTTGGCGGCGGGACAATATGACCAGTAAGCCTGAGTACAAGGACCGGAACAAAAACAAATACAGAAATTCCAAATTAACCAACCACACTATTGTACTTATGAAAAAAATCGGATTACTTCTCTTATCGTTGGCCGCGCCGCTGGCGGTCATGGGTCAGACTCCTGTATTCACTGATACCTTTGGGAGCAGCACTTTGAACGGAACGAGCTCTCCTGGCGGAACGCCTTCAGCTTCTTCCACCAGTTACGATATTGCCGCAACCAAGGCCGCCATGACGGGACCTGCCATTGCCGCCAATAAATTGCATCTTGCTTTGAATGGGACCACGACCGGGGGATTTCTGGAGGCCCAGGCGGTGTTTGCCGCGACTCCGGTTTCGCTGGCCACCGTGGGGGATTTCATCACCTTGACCTATACGTTTACGAACACCGGCGGGACACTGCTCGCGGGTGGGTCCGCTTCCTACATTTTCAATGGCTTATATTTTTCCGGCGGCTCGACTCCCGTAAGTGGAGGAGCGTTGAATAACAGCGGGTTGACCAGCACTCCGGGGTCTCCGTATGGTTCGGGGAATTGCGCGAATTGGCAGGGTTATGTTTCGCGAATTGCCGCCAATGGCGCTTCCGAAGCCTACACTCGGCCGGCGCAAACCAATTTTGTGGTTGGACCTTCCGCCGACCAGGATTTGATTGGCAATGGCATAGGCGGCGGAGCCTACACGAATCTGCCAGGTGTGATATTTGACTCCATCGAGACCAGTGCCACTTTGGCGCTGGTTTCCGGTGCAAACTATACGGTGGCATATAGCATCGCCTTGACGGCGGCGGGAACCCTTACCGTTACGAACAATCTTTACAACGGTACCGGCACCGGTGGAACGCTGCTTTTTAGCCAGACCAACACAGCTTCAGGAACCACCAATATTGTTCAGTCCTTTGACGGTCTGTGCATTGGAGTCCGCAACAGCGGCACCTCTTACAATCCCACCATGGATATCTCCAAGATCAGCATCAACAAGAGCATTTTTGGCTCGCCGGGACCCAGTTTCAATGTGACAGGCGGTGGTGCGGGCTGCCCAGGCAGCCAGTATCAGGTTGGCTTGAGCGGCTCGGTTGCCACTAACGTGTATTACCTTTACACCAACGGTGTGCCGGATGGAGCCGTTGCGCCGGTGACCGGCACGGGATCAGCCTTCAATTTTGCGTCAACCATATCTGTCCTGGGCACCAATACCGTGCTGGCGAGCAATACTGTCAGCAGTTTCACTGGCTTAATGAACGGGAGCGCGGTTATTTCGCTCCTGCCGGCGCCGCTCATTACCACGCAGCCAACCGCCTTGGTGGTGGCCACCAACAGTATCGGCATCTTCAGCGTGGTGGCGTCCGGCAGTGGACTGAATTATCGTTGGTATCGGAATGGAAGTGCGCTGACCGACGCCGGCCATGTCACGGGTTCGGCCACCTCCACGCTGGTGATTTCGCCGGCCACCACCGCCGATGCCGCCGCTCCCGCGCAAGGCTACTATTGTGTCATTACCAATGCCTGCGGTTCCGCAGCCATCTCCACCACGAACGGCCTGACTTTGGACGTGCCGGCCAACCTGGTGTGGCAGGGTGGCAATCCCAACACCAACTGGGATCTGGCCACGCCAAATTTCACCAACAGCACCGGCACCGCAGTGGTGTTCCATGACGGCGACAATGTGACCTTGGATGACAGTTCCACCAATCCGGTCGTGACCATTGCCGGCAACTACATTGCCCCAACTTTGCTGACGGAAAATGCCAGCCAGAACTACGCCATTGGCGGCAGCGGGACCATTTCCGGAGCGGGAGCGTTGCTCATGAGTGGCTCCGGTGTGCTGACCGTCAGCAATGTCAATTCCTTTGCCGGTGGCTCGACCATTGGCAGTGGTACGGTGAAAGCCCAAAACTATGGCGGGTTGGGCATCGGCGCCATCACCCTGTCGGGCGGAACCTTGGAGCTTCCAGTCAGCGGCAGCGCCACGCTCGGATTGACCAACAATCTCGATGTCATCGGCAGCGGCACGTTGCAATACGACTTGACAGGAACTTATGCCGCCGTGATTTATGGCGCGTTGATGGGCAACGCAGGAGCCACTTTGACCCTGCGCGATTCCAATGCCACCACCGGTACGAGCCGCCTGCGGTTGTATGGCGGCTTCACCAACAACGCCGACATCGTCCTTTCTTCCGCCGGGGCGACGATTGA
>Ga0364922_10159_pt1 | contig 40434 bp, 27 predicted proteins | sample ExccelJu500001D4_2_FD_206955 | JGI IMG/M metagenome (GOLD analysis project Ga0364922, IMG submission 206955) | Enriched cells from Trout Bog Lake Hypolimnion, Wisconsin, USA - BchlTB.June20.5000.01.D4 | ecosystem: Environmental > Aquatic > Freshwater > Lake > Hypolimnion/Profundal zone | place...
AAAGCAGAAATGGATCGGCTGCTGGCCCAGTGGCGGGCGGATTGCATCAAAGCCGGAACAACCAATCCGCCGTGGCAGCCGCAAAACTATCTAACCGGTAATCTTCGTCCAGGGAACATTTTTGCCGGTGTTCTCCATCCCATCATTGGCTTCGGCATCAAAGGTGTCATTTGGTATCAGGGGGAAGCCAATTCTGGACGCGGATATGAATACGCCAGTCTGTTTCCGTTACTGATCGAACAGTGGCGCAAGGAATGGAATCAGGGAGATTTTCCCTTTTATTGGGTGCAACTGGCCAATTTCGGCAAGCAGGCCACGAACCCCTGGGACAGTCCGTGGGCGGAACTCCGCGAGGCGCAGAGCAAGGCGTTGCAACTGACCAACACCGGCCAGGCCGTCATCATTGATCTCGGCGAGGGAAAGGACATTCACCCGCGCGACAAACATGATGTTGCCGCGCGCCTGGTGCGCTGGGCGCTGGTCAAGGATTACGGAATGAAACTGCCGTTCCGCAGTCCGGAGTTTCAGGGCCTGACAATCAACAGCAATAAGGCGACAGTGACCATTGATTGTTTTGGCAGCAAACTGCGGCCGTTTGGAGTCGAAGAAGCGAAGGGCTTTGCGGTTTGCGGCACAGACAAAGTCTGGCACTGGGCCACGGGAAAAATTATTGGCGGGAACAAGGTTGAAGTGTGGAGTGACGCAGTTGCGTCACCGGTGGCGGTGCGTTATGCTTGGAGTGATAATCCGGTGTGCAATCTCTATTCCGACGATGGTTTGCCGGTCACGCCTTTCCGCACGGATGACTTTGAGATGATTACCAAGCCAAAACCGGCGATACAGGCCACGGAAAACCAGAAATGAATAAAACACTCGCCACATTTGCGCTGGCGATGAGTTTGTGTGGTGTGACTAATGCCATCGCTCAGGTAGCAGCAGCGGCGGATTCTTTGGCCGGATTGACCAACTCGGGAAACCTGGCATTGCCCACGTTGACCACGGTGCGGCAGGTGAACGAATTAAGCCCGGAGGAGGCGGCGCGCGGCTATCCGGTGCGCCTTCAGGGGGTGCTCACTTTCCATGACTGGGATCTTAGTTTCTTTCAAGACGACACCGGGGCGATTTACCTAAACAATCTAGACCGCAGTCTGCATGCGGGCGCAGAAGTTGTGGTGGAAGGATTCACTTCGACAGGCCAAAGCGGTGCGATGGTGATCGGACGTGACGGAGCGAAATCGGTGATTCGCGCGGTTGGCCCAATTCAATGGCCGCAACCCAAAAAAGTGTCCGCAGCCTCGCTAGACGAGGATCGGTATGGTGGCCAGTGGGTCAGCGTGAGCGGGAAGGTGACGAAGGTGGCGAGCGCGCATGACGGCATCATACTCGACTTGCTATCGGATGGGGTGCTGGTGCAGGCGGCCATTCCGCGCTGGCCGCAAAACTGGGTTTTGCCCGGATACCTGCGCGATTTGCCGGTGACGGTGCGCGGTGCGGTATCGCGCAGGCAGTCACAGATGGATGGTATGGTCCAAAATGTCGGAACGGTTCTTTGCACGCCTTCCTTGGAAATGGTCGAGGTGTCACCGGAGGCATTGGACGATCTGTTCAAGCTGCCGCGCGAGAATTATCTCAAGCTTTTCCGATTCACGACATGGGAGAATCCGGCGGTGCGAATTTACGGCCAGGTGCTGTTCGTCCGGCCGGGGCTGGGTTTCTTTGTGCTCATGGAGGATAAAGCCATTATCTGGGTGCAAACGAGCCTCCCCGGAAAGCTGACGCCGGGCGGTTTTGTTGACGTGGTTGGCCGGCTCGATACTTTTGATGGGCGGGCTTTGCTCACGGATGCTTATTTCCGCGCGGGAAAACCGGGAACGCTTCCGCCACCGTGGAAGCAAACCGCCCGCGAAGTGAATGAATTTTCCCACGGAGGAACGATACGGGTCGAAGGTCGGCTGGTGGGTCAGCAAGCCAGCGTTTCCGAAGACTCGCTGGTTTTGGAAAATCAGGGGGTGACTTTCCTCGCGCGACTGTTCCATATCGGAAATGTGCAATTGCCCAAGTTGCAACCCGGCACGCTGCTCCAACTGAGCGGCCTCTGCGTGATCAAACGCATGCCGCTGGCGGAAAACCTGCCACAGACCTTCGCCTTTCAACTCTGGCTGCCTTCGCCCGCCGATGTGCAAATCCTTCAACGTCCGCCGTGGTGGACGGTGCAACGCGTCTTTATTTTGTGTGGCGTCATCCTGCTTTTGGGTTTGCTGGCGGTCGGTTGGGCGGCGTTGCTGCGGCGTCAAGTGGCGCGTCAATCCACTTTGATTGCCAGTCAACGGGAGCAGCACGCCGTGGCTGAGGAACGTTCCCGCATCGCGCGGGAATTTCATGACACCGTCCAGCAGCAGCTCGCAGGCATCAATCTCGAACTCGAAACCACCGAGTTAAATCTGGAACAGTCCCCGGCAGAGGCGCGCAAATCCGTCGGGCTTACCCGCCAGATGATCCGCCATAGCCTGGCCGAAACACGCCAGACGATTTGGGATTTGCGTTCCCCCGCGCTAGAGCGTGGTGGGCTTGTGGTGGCGCTCCAAAACCTTGTGTCCTCGTTGCAGCAATCCAGTTCGATGCAGCTCGGGCTGCAAGTGGCTGGCGCGCCGCGGCGTCTGTCCGGGACTTTGGAACATGGTTTGTTTCGCATTGCCCAAGAAGCCATGACGAATGCCATCAAACATAGCAAAGCTCGGCATTGCAATTTAACAATTGATTTTGCGGCGCGCAGCGTGCGCCTGCGAGTGCAGGATGACGGCTGCGGGTTCCAAGGAGGTTCTTTTTCGGGCGATGGAGAAATGCATTTTGGCCTGCTGGGAATGCGGGAGCGGGCAAATAAATTGGAGGGCGCATTTGACCTCCACAGCCAGCCTGGGCAGGGCACCAAGATCGAAGTCACCGTTGAAATTGCATGAAATCATCTTCCAAAATCCGCGTCTTGCTCGTGGACGACCACTTCTTCGTCCGGCTCGGATTGGCCCGCGCGCTGAACCGCGAGCCGGATTTCAAAGTGGTGGGCGAGGCGGGCAACGGCACCGAGGCGATTGAGGTGTTCCGGCGGGTGAAGCCTGACCTCGTGCTCATGGATTATCACATGCCCGGTCGCAACGGGGTGGCTGTGACCCGGGCGCTGCTCAGGGAATTTTCGGCGGCCCGCGTGCTGATGCTGTCCATTGATGAGAAGGAAGAGGATGTTCACCGCGCCCTCGCGGCGGGGGCTGCCGGCTACCTGCCCAAGGCGACGCAACGCGAGGAGTTGTTGCGCGCCATGCGCACGGTGCATGCCGGCGAGCGTTTCCTGCCGCCAACGTTGGCGGCGCTCCTGACGGCGCGCGTGCCCGCCAACGAGTTGACGCCGCGCGAACTGGAGGTGCTGGAGTTGGTGAGCAAAGGGTTGAGCACCCATGAGATTGCTCATGTCCTCGGGTGCGCGAAAACCACGGTGAAATGGCATTTTAAAAACATCATGCAAAAGCTCGAAGTGAGCGGTCGCACCGAAGCCACGCGCGCGGCGTTGGAGCGTGGTATCTTACATGTCGAATAGGGGCGAAGAGCTTTACCCCTCCTTTGGTAGGGGTGTGCTTCGGGCGGGGTGGGTTTAGAGTTTCTCGAAATCACATGAGCAGCACGAAGTTTATGAGCCGGCACAAAGTTGAAAATCGAAAAGCTTTTACCCTGATCGAGTTGTTGGTCGTCATCGCCATCATCGCCATTCTCGCCGCCATGCTGTTGCCGGCTCTGGCCTCCGCCAAGCGAAAAGCAACCATGGTTGGGTGTCAGTCCAATTTTCGTCAGACCCATCTAGCCCTGACGATGTATCTCAACGACAACGCCGACATGCTGCCGCCTGGAAAGAATTTGCAAGGTTTATGGAATATCCAGCAATGGAGTTACCATGCGTGGTGGTGGAACGAACTGGTCAATTTCATGACCCCCTATCTGGGCTATCCCGCTCCCGACCTCACCTGGCGCCCGGCCAAAGTGATGTTGTGCCCGGGTTTTGAGCGGAACGTTTCCAGTGGAAATCTGACCAATTGCTATACTTATTTGATTTACGGGAATTACAATGATCACACAAACGTCATCAACTTTTTGCCTTTTGGTGACCCCAATGCCACGACCGGCTCTCACAAGATAACCGAGGTGCAGGCGCAGGCATCTGCCTCGGAGGTTTGGTATATCACGGATTCTGATGCTTTGGCTTGGCCGGCTGCCTGGCAGAACGGGATGCCAACGCCAGCCCAGCCGGTTCACGGTAGCGTGCGCAACGCGGCTTATTTTGACGGCCATGTGTCAACTATCAAAGTGAACCCAAAAGGCGGCTTTTTAGCTCCGTAAACGCAAATTGATTACACACACCAGATACATATTTCACAATTTCCAATTCCACGCAACATACAACAATATAGCAAAAACTCATTAAAAACATAACTATGAAAATGAATACATATAAAAAAAGTCCTAATGGCTGGCTCTCTTTAGCCCTGATGGGATTGACAGCCTTCGTAGTCAACAACGGCCAAGCCGCTGGTCTTGACTTAGGAACGTTTGACACAACTGCCGAGGTTAATGCTGTAGGCGGTGGTTACCAGCCACATATAAGCTGGGGCATGATGAATCCCACTGTCAGTGGGACACTATATTCAATAAACACGCTTGCTTGGGATTCAACCCAAGATAATACGGGCAACGGCGGTGGCTCCTGCTATGTCGCCGTAAACTTTGCGAATGGTGACCCTTACGGTGACGCCGTAAAGTTCTATGGGGTTGTTCAAGGAACTCCGTATTACGATAGCACTCCGTGCGCGGTCACGAATTTCATCGCGACCAACTATGTCAGCCTGGATTTCGACGTTAAGTGGGATACTGTGAATTCCACCCTGTCAATCCACGACTTCGATTATCCGCCAAACGGTGGTAGTTCCGGTCTGCAAATCAACCTGATAACGACCAACTACCGTAATAATTACACTTGGTATCAACTGGGACCAATGGTTGCTCTTCCCTACGGGGCCTCAAACGGTTGGGTGCATGTCAGCATGCCTATCACAAACAACGCTGCGGTCATTTCCACCCCGGCACAAGGCATTGGTTTCTACAAGTATAATACAGCCGCAACCATTGCTGCTGGCGGCACCGGGGATTTCTGGATTGACAACGTTACCCTCAAGACCGCTGCACCACCTCCTCCTACGCTCGGAATCACAACTTATAGCAATCAACCGGTAGTCATTTATCCCACGGTAACCGGATATAGTTATGTGCTGCAAACGACGACAAATCTGAACTCAACAAATTGGACAACGGTAAGTAATGGCATTCCATTCACTGGAATAGCCGATACCAACCGTTATGGCGGAAATGCATTTTACCGCTTAAGTAGCCAATAAAGCCCTGTTCAATAATTGGACTCGTATTCATGCGGCTTGGGCCGGGGCGGGGTTGCGTATTGCCACCCCGCCTTCTGTTTGCAGGGGGCGCCTATCCTACCGTCTCTCTAATTGTCACAAGAAATATAAATTGACTCCCCCTCCATTCAGAGGGTTGTCAGTCCGTCAAAATGGAGGCAAATTGTAAATATTTGAATACCTTGATCGCAAGAATCAGGCGAAGGGCGGAGGACTTGACGGCGCTTTTCTCGCCCGTCAGGTTGGCTTTCGCATGCATGGCGCTGGTCGTTCCAATTTGGTCGCAGGCGGCGGCGGTTTATTATGTTTCACCCAGCGGCAGCGACGCCAACGCGGGAACAAATCCGTCTGCTCCGTGGAAAACCGTCGGCAAGGCCGTCACCAATCTCGTCGCTGGCCAGACGGCATATCTGCGCGCAGGGACCTACAGTGAAAAAAAACTGTTGTTTCAGCATTCCGGCTCTGCTGGCAACTTTGTAACACTTGCCGCCTATCCGGGTGAGCAGCCAATTATGGATGCCGGTGGAGCCACTTCTGGCGGGATCATTGATTTGAACGCGCAAAGTTATGTTCAAATCACTGGCATTCAATTTCAAAACGGGTTTCAAGGTATCATTAATGGTGTTAACAGCAGCAATCCGTCTATGTTGAGCAGCCATGTGCTGGTCCAAAGCAACCAGTTTTACAATTTGGCGAGCGTCGCGATTCTTCTGGATTACATCTCCTCTTCGGCGGTCCTTGGAAACCTCGCCAGTAATACCGTCAGCAGCAGCTATGGGGAATGTATTTCCATAGCCTTCAGCGAATATGTGGACATCGCTTACAACGTCGTGGAGAACAGCACGACCAGCACTGCGGGCGGTGAGGGTTTGGGCATCCGGGGCAAGCACCTGCGAATCTATGGCAATGTCATCCACGACCTGAATCCAACCCAGCGCCCCGGCATCTACATGGATGCCTACGGAAGCATTAACAATGATATTCAGGCCTTCAACAACATTGTTTACAACTGCCATGAGGGCGTCATTGTGTCGTCCGAACTGGGCAATCGCGCGGATAATATGTGGGTCTATAACAACCTGGTTTATAACTGCTACGGTTACAACATGGGAGTCATGAACTGGGATTCCGGAACCTATCTGTTATACAATGCCACGTTCGAAAACAACACGGTGGCTCAAACCGTGATGACCAACAATTCGTCATTCTATCCGCAAGGCCTGGATCTTTATGCGCCGCAGGGGACGAACATCATCATTCGGAACAACATATTTTACAACTATCCCAGTGGCAATCTTATCACGCTTGGCGGCGGCACGCCTGCCAGTCAAGTTTTCAAGTATAACAACCTTTCCAGCAACGGCACCGCATCCACGCTCGGTAATAATTCCGTGTTTGCCGATCCGAAATTTGCCAACGCCTCATCAAACAACTACCAGCTTCAAAGCTCTTCGGCGGCGATTAATGCTGGCGCTTCCAACAGTCTTGTTTTCGATTTGAATTTCTTAAACCGGCCCGTGGGCAATAAACCTGATATTGGCGCTTACGAATATGGAGCTTCGAATGCTGTCGCTGTTCCGGCCTTGACTAAGCCTTTCTTTATCTCGTTCACCAACACAGTCAGCCAGTCTAGCAATGACGGTTATGAGTCGAACGGCGTGGTGAACTTGACCAGCACCGGCGGCATAATCAGCTATACCAATAGCACCTCTTACACAAATCAGACCATTGCCGCCGTTCGCTTTACCGGAGTCAGTATTCCCCAGGGCGCACAAATTATCAATGCGTGGATTACTTTTAAACTAAACCAATTCAGAGCTGAACCCAGTATTGGTCTGTCAAGCCCAATTACTATTCAGGTTAATGCCGAGAACAGCGGTAATTCGCAACCGCTGGCCACGAGCGCCTATAATATATCCTCAAGAAACACAACATTTAACACGGCTTATTGGTTGCCTAATTGGGGCAATGCCGGCGACTTAAAGGTGACACCGTCTCTGGATAATCTCATCACCGAAGTCATCGCCCGCCCAGATTGGACGAACGGCAACCCGATGACATTCCTATTCAAGTATAATAATACCAACTCTTTTGCTTTTGATTCTTATGACAGTGGCGCAGGCAATGCGCCGCAGCTTTACGTTGAGCTGATCAAGCCCAATTCGACGATTACTCTGGCCAGCGGCACAAACTTCATTTACGACGGAACCGCAAAAACACCGAACTTTAGCTTCACTGGTTCATCTGGGGCGCAAACTTACAGTTACAGCGGCAGCGGCTATGGCCCGAGCGCCAATGCGCCAACCAACTCTGGAAACTACATTGTTGCGGCCATGTTGGCTGCCGATGCTAACTTCAACGGCGCGACCAACAGCCAATCATTCACAATCAATCCCGCCACGGCGACGGTGACTTTGGGGAATCTGAATCAAACTTACGACGGCACCGCCAAGAGCGTGACCAACACGACTTCACCGCCTGGTCTGCCGGTGAACTTGAGCTATGCCGGTTCGCAGAATCCACCAACCAATGCGGGCAGTTATCAAGTTATTGGCACTGTGGCTAATAATAATTATGTCGGCAGCGTGACCAACAGTCTGGTGATCAGCCCGGCAGTGCTGACGATTATTGCCAACAATGACACCAAGGTCTATGGCCAGACGAAAACATATGGCGCTGGTTCAACCAATTTCAACAGCACCGGTCTTGCGCCGAGCCAGACAATCGGCAGCGTGACCATCACAGCGAGCGGCGGCACGACGGCCAATTCATCCGTCGGCAGCTACAACTTGGCACCCAGCGCAGCGACCGGCGGCACTTTCAATCCGACAAACTACAACCAATTTTACAGCAACGGAACATTGACGGTTACCGCAGCAACCAAGCCGCTCGCACAAAACATCAGTTTTAGCAATGGCGCCGTATCCGTCACCTTCTCCGGTATTTTCGGGGTGACATATGTCAGTCAATTCACCACAAACTTGACGGGTTCGTGGACGCCTTTCAGCACCAACACCGCTCCGGTTGGCGGTGTATGGCTGATTGCCGACCCGACAATCAACAGTGGTCAGAAGTTCTATCGCACCACGATTCCTTGAGTCGCCAAAAGCTTTTTCCCTCACCGGATTTAAACACTGCAAAGCGACAACGTAAAATGCCCATCAAATATCTATTTGAGCTTGCAAGCAGAAATATTATTCCACGCAAAACCAGTCTGTTACTTGCCCTACTTAGCCTATTTGGCTTGATTAATTCTTGCTTTTCCACTCCCTCGGTTCAACCCGTGGTAGTCATGGTGGCAGACAAAAGTCAGGACGCAGATCTCTCGCCTTATTTTTTGGGTTTGAGCTACGAATCATCTATGCTTCTCCCCAAGGATGGTCGCTACTATTTCGATGCTCACGACACCGCGCTGGTGAACACTTTCAAAACGCTCGGCATTAAGCATCTTCGAGTTGGCGCGAATGCGGTGGACGACCCGCGCATCCCGGTTCCGCAGGAAGGAGACATTGATATGCTCTTTACCTTTGCCCGGGCTGCAGGCTTGAAGGTTATTTATTCATTCCGTTTGAAAAATGGCGATCCTGCTAATTCGGCAAGACTCGCCCGTTACATCACAGATCATTATGCCGATGGGCTGGATTGTTTCGCCATAGGCAATGAGCCGCAATTCTACTTCAAATCCTACGACGAATATTTTGCCCAATGGAAACCTCACTATGACGCCATCCTGAAGGCTGTGCCTGATGCGAAGTTCGATGGTCCCAGCGCCAATGGCTATTACGCCCGTAATCTGGCCAGGGACTTGTTTGCTGCTGGCCATCTGGCGATGGCCAGCGATCACAATTACTTTCTCGGTTCAGGCCGGGCAGGAGAAAAGAATCCGCCGGCGACCCGCGCGCGCTTTCTCTTAAATGACATTCATGGCTATTACCAGACTGTCTATCGGCAACTTGGCGCGGTGCTGGCGAGCAATGGCATTCCCTATCGAATGGATGAATTGAACAGTTGCTACTGGGGCGGAGCCAAAGATGCAAGCGACACTTACGCTGCGACCTTGTGGGCGCTGGATTGCACGCATTGGTGGGCAGCACACCATCTGTTAGGCATGAACTATCATACAGGCGAATCGGTTGGTCGTGATGAAACCTTTGGAGCCGCGAACTACGCGGCTTTTGTTCATAAAGCTGATGGCCGTGGTTTTGATCTGCGTCCTCAAAGCTATGCCTTTCTGGCATTCACCCAAGGCGCGCACGGACGTCCGCTCGAAGCAAAAATGGAATCCGCGCCTTCGTTTAATTTCAACGCCTACTGTTATCGGGATCGCGACGGATCCATTTATCTGACCCTGATCAACAAAAGCTATGGCGACAAAGCCCAAACGGCTTTGGTTTCTCTCCAATTGCCGCAAGGCACAATTTCAGGAGGCTGGCAGCGGTTGGATCTGGTGCAGGAAAATCAGGATGTTGCCGCCAAAACAGGTGTGACGTTGGGAGGAGCTTCCATCAGCCTGCAGGGAAGCTGGACTGGCAAATGGAAAAAGGTCAAATCCGATGAATCCATCACCCCGACGTTTCGAGTGGAATCGGCCTCGGCAACAATTCTTCATTTCGTTGCGAATTGATCCGCTGAAGATTAGCTTTCGAAACTTGCCACAAATCGTCCCCATTTCTCCACATCGTGCGTGAAGAAAGAAAAACCCCACAGCTCCGTTGAAAGCTGTGGGGTTAGGGGATTTTTTATACTTCTAGCTATCACTGGTAGTAAGCGCCCCCGCTCGTTGGCGCCAAGACTTTGCGGGAGCCCGTGTGCCCGTCCAGATACAGATAATTGCGCACGCTGCCGTGCAGTGGGGTTGGTGGAAGTTGGTTATACCAGCCTGGGAGATAGGCTGGATTGCATTGTTTTTGATCCGCATCAACTAATGCCCACACATCCGTAAGGGGTTTTGCTGCGGAAATTTCGGTAATCTTATGGGATGGCCATTCTCTAGTGGAATCACCGTAACCAAAAATGGGAGTGTTGGGAGACAGGACCAATGGCGAAACGCCTGGCCCTAAATTTAGCGAGCCACCAAGTCCGTCTGAAGCATCCGTAAACGGCACCGAATATAAGATGTTCGAAGACCAAGTGCTGGCTGCGTTTGGATCGGCTTTTACGAAGCTTGAAAAGGCGGGGCAAACAAAGGCCTTGCAATATCGCAGCGTGGTGTCCGGAGCCGGCAAGCCCATGTAGTTGGCCAAGTAATAAATCAAGTGTGAATTATAACTGCCGGGAGCCGTGCCGGCGGGCACAGATTGGTATGCCGCGTTTTGACCGCTGAGGAGGCCGAATTCATTACCGAACACGTCCTTGGTATCACAGAACTTGTCGTTGTTGTCGCCTAAATACATATTCAGTGCGAGGCCCGTCTGATGGAAATTGGAATTGCAGCCAATCATAAGCGCCTTCTTCTTGGCGCTGGCCAGCGCCGGTAACAGCATCGCGGCCAAAATGGCGATGATGGCGATGACGACCAGCAATTCAATCAGCGTAAATGCATTCCGTTCGATAAAATGTTTGCGGCACAGGTTCGTTTTCATTTTCATAGTCATTTATTTTTGCGCGTTCGCGGTGAATGATTTGAAATATACGCTGCCGCCTTATCTTTTGTAACTACCCGAACGGAGGGGGTGTTCGCTGGATTCATGAAAGCAGATGAAAGTGCTTTATCCATGTAAACGCGGAATGTAAAACCGATATTTCACGAATGTCTGACTCTTTCATTCAGCGTTCGCCCGGGCTGGGTGCTGCACCCGGCTCACACATTTACACTGCTCCTGACCACCAAATCGAGGCACGGTCACCCGTTTTTTCTGACCCCGCCATCCCCCCTCCGTTCGGGTAGTTACCACAGAGACAGAGTTGATGTAAAGTTTTAGCATTCGTTGACCCAAAAATTGTAAAACAACCAATAAAATCAACCGCAAATCCATGAAGACAAATTCAAATCAAAGTTTGATGCCCTTCGCATCAAAGTCTACCAAAGCCCCTCGCACCGCTACTTTGCCGTGCGCCGTGCTGACCGTTCTGTGCTTCGCGTTGGCCGTCGTGCCGACGGCGTTCGGTCAGGCAAATCTTCAATGGACCAAGGCCAATGGCAGCATCACCGATGGCCCTGGCACATGGAACCAAGGGGCAGCCTCGCTGCCTTCGGGAGCACCGTGGTATAATGGCAGCACCTATGGCAATCAAATGAACAGTGGGGACATCGTCACCTTTGGCGGCGGAACAGCGGGATCCACATCTGGAAATGTAACCATTACGAACGGAACGACGCTTTCGCCAAGTATAATCATTTCCCTCACGCCCAACGGAACGGGCACCTACTATATTGGGACGAATGGTTTCAACTCCGGTGGCACGGGCAGCAGTGCCGGGAATCCAGTCAACATGCCAACCGGTGGCACAATTACCAACTGGAGTTCGACCGGCATCGCATTTGGCTGTCCAGTGAACGGATCCTTTAACGTCGGCGCGGGTGCCAACGGCTTCAACAGTAAAGTCATTTTCAACGGCGATGGTAACCAGACTGGCACAAACATCATCAACGTCCAGGCGGGCACTATGCAGTGTGGTTATAATTCCGGCCAAAGGGGCAGCGTGGGTGCGGCGCAGATTATTCTCAACAACAACGCGGGATTAATCTGGCGGCGCAGCACTCTTGCGGGTGGATTTATTGTCTCCAACGCGGTTTCCGGTTCCGGCAGCGTCCAATACCAACTGAACGGCGGACTGTTCATCGTCCAGTCCAATCAAACTTACAGTGGCGCGACATGGGTGCTGCCGACCGCCACGAGTTCCACTTACGCCACCTTGCGGTTGGGTGCCGCCAATGTTTTTCCCACCAACACCGACTTGCAGTTGAACCAGGTTTGGAATGCTGCGTTTAACGGCCCCACCAATGTCGTCACTTTTGACATGAACGGATTCAATCAGACAGTCGGTTCCATTGCGACCGACACGAATAGCACCACTACCCCCAGCTCTGCCATCATCACGGGAGGTTCGACCTGCACGCTGACGCTGGCGGGAACCGGTCGGACAAAATTCTTCAACGGACAAATTACGGGCGGTTTGAACCTCACGCTGAATGGCAGCGGCAGCAAATTAACTTTGACCAACGCCAATACCTACACCGGCAACACGACCATCAACGCCGGAACACTCGCCTTGGGGCCAAACGCCTCAATCAATAATTCCGCGCAAATTACCATCGGGGCCGGAGCAATGTTTGATGTCTCGCTGATTCCCTCCTTCACTTTGAGCAGCAGCACCACGTTCAGCGCCGGTGGCACGACCAACGCGGCCATGCTAAAAGGAGCTTCTGGCGGCACCGTCAGCTTAGGCTCACAGCCCATTATTCTCAACTACGATGGGACGGGGACGAATGCGGCTTTGACCGTTTCGCAAGGGCAGTTGGTTTTGAACGGCAATCTGTTCACCGTCAATGGGCCGGCTTTGGCTCCTAATGGCTACCTCATCATCACCAATATCGGCAACTCAATCTCCAGTTCCGGCTCCTACTCTGTCAATGGCAGTGCCCTGTTTGGCACGCTGGGAACCATCAACGTGACAGGCGGCGCGGTATATCTTCATGTCGTGACGGCAAACGTGAGTCTGGCCAACTCTTCGGTCACGGCGTCACCCAACAATTTGCCAGCCGACAACTCTTCTAGTTCAACCGTCACCGTCATAATCAAAGACCCGAGCAATGTTCCGATTGTTGGTCTGGGCGTAAATTGGTCCGTGAGTGGTTCGGATAACACGGTCTCTCCCGCTGCATCCGGCGTCACTGACGGCAGCGGCCAGGTGACCTTCACTGTCAAATCCGCCAAGGCTGAAACCAAACTGGTAACGGTCACAGTGGGCGCCAACACCATCACCAACTCACTGGCCATCACCTTTACGGCTCCGGGTTCGGGCAATTCATTTACTTGGGATCCGGCTCACACGCCAGGCACCGGTTCCAACGGCAGCGGCACTTGGGACACCAACTCGGCGAACTGGGCCAATGGCGGCGGGGATTTTGCCTGGCCCAACAATGGCAATGACACCGCGAACTTTGGCCTCAGCGCGGCCTTACCCTCGTCTTACATCGTCACTTTGGGTTCGCCTGTCACCGTGGGCAACATCAATTTCCTATACAACAATTCTCAGGAATACGACTTTGAAGGCACCAACACCCTCACTTTTGCCGGGACACCCACCATCACCACCTACGGTGGATTCACCCGGTTCAATTGTCCTTTGGCCGGCACTGGATTTAACGCCAATCTGCAGCTGGCCAACAGCACGTTGCGGATTCAGAATGACAACACCAATTACACCGGCAATGTGACGCTCAACGGTCAGGGCACGTTGCAGTTTGGCTATAATGGCACATCCGGCAATTTGGGCTCCGGAACGATTACGCTGAACGACTCTGTGTCTGTGGTTGTTCGTCGTGGTGGCGGGAGCATGGTGTGGAGCAATCTGGTCACCGGCAGCACGTCTGGTGGCAAGGTGGGCTTCCAATTGAACGGCGGTGTCGTGGTCACATTGGCCCAAGCCAACACCTATACAGCCCCGACTTATCAGCAGCCCACCGGCACGGGTAACAACAGCGGAACCCTTCAATTAGGAATCAATAACGCGCTTCCCACCAGCACGGACTTCACCATGGATAACAGTGATCCCCTTGCTACCAGTGGCAGCCCCGGTTCCGTCCAGACTTTTGACTTGGCCGGTTTCAACCAGACGCTGAATTCTTTGGCGACGGATGCGTATGCCGCGCCCACAAACACCATCATCACCAACTCCACTTCCACAGTGAGCACGCTAACTTTGAATGGCTCTGGAGTTTCGACCACCTTTGGAGGCAAGATGGTGGGCAAGGTCAACCTCACATTGGCAGGCAGCAGCAGCACGCTGACCATCCAGCAGACCAACAGCCTTTCGGCTCTGTCCATCGTCACCATCACCAACGGTGCCGTCTTGGATCTGGCCTTTACCGGAACGAACCAGATTGCTGGTTTGGTTATCAATGGCGTGAGCAAGACTCCCGGCGTTTACAGTGCCGCCACGGATTCTCCCTCGCTCGTTGACACGGGCTACTTGCTGGTGGTGCCGGTGGCAACCATCAATCCCAATCCGCCGGTGCTGCAAGTTTCCTTTGGCAGTGGAAATATGAGTCTGGGTTGGCCGACTAACCTAGGTTGGATTCTCCAATCTAACAGCGTAAGTCTGACTACCACCAGCGCGTGGCACAATTACCCGGCGGACGGCTCGGTTACAGTCACCAATGTGAGCATCACTGTTGATCCCACCAAGACCAACGTGTTCTACCGCATGTTGAAGCCGTAAAACCTGTTTGGTGCTTATTGCTCACCCGCACCTTTCCCCTCCGTTGGGAGGGGTGCGGGTCGAGAGGGCATGGTGCAATCTGTTGGTGCATCCCATAAACATGATTGAAAAACCAGTGATTATCAACATCGCGTTTCCGCACCAACCGATTCTATGAAAAAGCCGACAACAAAATCCTCCAACCTTTACACCACCACTGTCGTTTCGAGAATTACTTTGAGCTTGCTATGCTTGGTCGCCTCCATGTCTTACTCGGGGGCAGCCAACCTTGATTTGGGCACGTTTGACACAACTACCGAGGTTAATGGCGCCGGCGGAGGATTTCAGAACCACATAAGCTGGGGTAAAATGACTCAGTCCGATGCGTTTGACACCAATGTCTGGGATTCGGCCCAGGATAACACGGGGAACGGGGGTGGCTCCTGCAAAATCACTGTGAACTTTGCGAATGGTAATGGTTATGGAGACGCCTTGAGGCTTTACGGGGTTGTTCAAGGAACTCCGTATTACGATAGTTTGCCGAGTGCCTTGACAAATTTTATCGCGACCAACTATGTCAGCGTGGATTTTGACGTTAAATGGGATACCAATAACTCAACGACGTCGCTCCAAAACTTCAACTCTCCTTCCGGCGGCGGGAGTTCCGGCATCCAAATCAATCTCATAACGACCAACTACCGTAATAGTTATACCTGGTATCAGCTTGGCCCATACGTGGTGTTACCCAATGCGGCTTCAAACGGTTGGGCGCATGTCAGCATGCCCATCACGAATACGGCGGCGGTCATTTCGACGCCGGCCCAAGGGATTAGTTTTTACAAGTATATTTCGCCCACAACCATCGCTGCAGGCGGCATCGCAAACTTCTGGATTGACAATGTCACTTTCAAAGCCACAGCGGCGGGGGCGTCCACCGGCTTCAATCAAGTAAATGCGGGGCCATGGGACTACAACACCACAGCAAACTGGGCTGGTGGCACCATCAATGGCATTTGGGACACTTCATTGACTCTGGCGACGGCACAAACGGTCACGTTTGCTGCGGACACCACCTTGTCCACGGGATTGAGTTTTAATTACGCCGGCAATTTTGGGCTCACGGTGGATTCGTCCTCGACAACAACTCGAACCCTCACGCTCGGTGGCGACCTCACCTTGAACACGGGTGGCGGCACTTCGGCGAATGTGATCATCGGTGATGCAGTCAATCACCTTAACGTCAGTTTGGGCAACTCTAACCGCAATTTAAATGTGGCGACTAACCGCACGCTGACGTTTCTCGATGTGATTTCCAGCAGCGGCACCAGTGGCGGTATAACGTTGACCAACACAACCAGTGCGGGCACGGTCATCCTCTCCGGGGCGAACACCTATACCGGGCCAACCGTGATCAGGGCCGGCAATACTTTGACCGTGAACGGAACGGGAACCCTCGGCGGAGCGGGCGGGTTAACAGTGGGTGGTAATGGCAACGGGAGCGTCCAAGCCACCTTCAATTATTACAGCAGTGGTGCCAGCACCGTTGGACAGTTACTGGTTGGAGCCGGTGGCGGTTCTGGTCCGCCGGGAGTTATGAACATGACCAATGGCACGATTACAGCCAATCCATTCCTCATGAGCAATTCCAAGGATTCCGTGAGTTTTCTGAATTTGAGTGGCGGAACGCTCAATGTGTCGGGATCCGGTGCCTACGCTTCAATCGGGTCGCGTGGCACCACCGTTAACGGAAGTCTGGCAACGATAAATGTGACTGGCGGCTTCTTAAATGTGGCGGGGCCGCTTTTGATTGGTGCCTATAGCTCCGGCGCAGCAAGTCAGGGAATCGTTAACCAGTCAGGCGGCACAGTGACAGCCAATAGCGTTCAGTTGGCGGCTGCTTCCGCCGATGCGAACAACCATGTTGGAACTTACAATCTGAATGGCGGCACTTTGAGCACCGCTTACATCAATGGCTATGTCAACTCAAGCACTGGCACGAATTTCAGCACGAACAACTTTGCTGGCGGCACTCTAAAGCCTACCGGTTCAACCACCACGTTCGTGCAAGGGCTCACCGCCTGCAATGTGCAAAACGGCGGTGCCATCATTGACACCGCTGGTTACAACGTTACCATATCCAATGCTCTGTTGCATTATGCCGGCGCGACCACCGACACCCTGACCAAGCTCGGATCTGGCACGTTGACGCTCGCTGGCACCAACACCTATGCCAGCGGCACCACTATCAGCAATGGCACGCTGGCGTTGAGCGGCAATGGTTCCATTAGCAATTCGCCAATTATCGGCATTGCCAACGGAGCCATATTCAATATCTCCGGCCTGACCACAACCTTCTCATTGGCTGGGGGCCAGACTTTAACCAACCTCGGGGTGGGAGCCATCATTAACGGCACCAATAGCACTGGTTTCGGGACGGTTTCGCTGCTCTACGATGGAGTAAATCCCTCTTTCATCGTCACCAACGGCGGGATGACGCTGTCGTCCTCGACCACATTCAAAATCAACAACACCGGATCAAAACTAACGCCCGGCGGTTACTTGATTATTTCCAACATCACGGCGGGCACCACGGGACTGGTGGCGGGCACGATGCCGTCGGTAACTTTGGGTGGCAATGGCGGCCCAAGTGCCGGGACGCCTGCGCTTTCACCGACGAGCGCAGGACTTTGGTTGACTGTGGGTGGAAACTCCAGCGTCACCTATGGCGGCCAAACGACATTCACTTACAACGGAACGGCGCAGACGCCCGGCATCACCAGCATTACGGGTTCCACTGGCGCGCGGACGACAAACTATGTGGGCATCGGCTCAACCGTTTATTCCAGTGTGAATCCACCGACCAATGCGGGCACCTACTATGTCTCGAACACGGTTGCGTCTGATTCAAACTATTTTGGCACCACCAACAGTCAGGCCTTCACCATCGGCCAATCTGGCTCTACCATCAGTTATGGGGGGGGCACGTCCTTCATCTACAACGGAACCGCACAGACGCCGACCATCACGAGTTTTAGCGGTTCCACCGGTGCGCGGTCAACAAACTATGTGGGCATCGGTTCAACCAGCTATTCGAGTGCAGCCGCACCGATGAACGCCGGCACCTATGCGTTGACGAACACGTTGCTGTCGGATCTAAATTTTGCTGGCGCGACCAATGGCGTGACCTTCACGATTGCGCAAACCAACATGACGATTGCAGCGCGCTCGAACACTAAGACTTACGATGGCAGCGCCAGCGCGACCAACTCGCCGACCATATCAGCGGGCAGCCTGCAAGGCAGTGACACAGCAACCTTGACGGAAGCCTATGCGGACGCCAGTGTCGGCATGGGCAAAACCCTCATACCGTCAATTGCCATCACCAATGCCGGGGTGGACGTGGTCGCGAATTATAATGTGACCCCGCTGGATGACACCACGGGCGTGATCAATCCCTCCCAAGCAACGACGACCTTGCTGCTGACCAACAGCGTTGGCGTGACGAACTATTACGGGCAAATGCTGGTGTTTAGTGCCGTGGTGCAGACCAACGGCGTGACGCCGGCAAATGCGAGCAGCAACGTGGTGTTTTCGCTGGGGAGCACGCCAGTGTGGACGAATGTAGTGGTTGGCGGGTTGGCCTACTACACCAACGACGACCTCACAGTCGGGACAACCAACTTCACGGCGCAATATCTGGGCGACAACAATTACCTGGGCAGCAGCGTCACCGCAACGCAAACGGTGCTTCAAGCCACACCGACGCTGACGTTGACGGCCAGTGGAATCAGCTATGGCCAGACGCTGGGCAGTTCAAGTTTGAGCGGCAGCGTGGCGACGAACGGCTATGATGTGGATGCGGACGGCGATGAAGCCGTCGCAGGGAGCTTTGCTTTTGCAAACAGCAGCATTGCCCCGAACGCGGGCGTGACAAACGTATGGGTCATCTTCACGCCGACGGACACAACGAATTACACCACCGCTTCCAATACCGTGGTCGTGACGGTAAACAAAGCCAATTCCACGGTGACGGTGACGGGCACGTCTAGCTTCACCTACGATGGCGCAGGTCAGGGGCCGGCCAGTGCGAGCGTCACCGGATCCGGTGGTGCCGTGAGCTACAGTTACAGCGGCACGGGTTATGGACCGAGCGCGAACACGCCGACCAACGCCGGCAGCTACATGGTGACGGCAACGGTGGTGGCGGATGACAATTACAACAGCGCCACTTCCAGCCCGACTGCCTTCAGCATCAGTCCGGCACCGGCTTCGGTGACGGCGGATGCGAAGACCAAGACCTATGGGACGGTTAATCCGACATTGACAGCGACAGTTGTAGGTCAGGTCATCGGTGGTGACACGATCAATTACAGCTTGAGCGTTGATGCGGGCCAGTATTCGCATGTTGGCGTGTCTAACATATTAGTGACATTGGGCAGCAATCCGAATTACAACTTGAGCGCGACCAACGGCACGTTGACCATTTATAAGGCGAACACTTTCGTTGGGGCGTCCTCCACCGAGAATCCGTCCGGCTACAAGGATGCCGTTGCCTACATCGCCACGTTGCCCGCCGACGCCACGGGTAGCGTGGTTTTCTCTTCCACCAACGGGCCGATCAGCACGAATAGCGTGAGCAGTGGCAGTGCCACGAGCTTGTTCATCACGAACCTGCCGCGCGGGACAAACGTCATCACCGTGGCCTATTTGGGTAATGGTAATTACTTGGGCAGCACCACCAACCTTGCTCAAATCGTGACCAACCATCCGCCAGTGGCCAATGTGATGACAGTGACGCGGACGGCAGGTTTAGCGTTGATTATCAAACTATCAGACATCGCGACAAACTGGATCGATGTGGATGGTGATACTGTTGAGTTGACCAGCGTCAATATGCAGAGCACCAACGGGGTCAATCTATTCCCGTTGAACTGGAGCACAAATCTGGATGGCAGCATCGTGACTGCAAACGCCTATGCCTACATCGGCTACACCAACAGCCCGAATGTGAACGACCAGATTAACTACGGCATCAGTGATGGCCAAGGCGGGACGAACATTGGCTATCTGAATATTGTTATTCAAGGCAGCGTGACGGGGACGAATTCCATTACGACCTACAATTTCACCAACCCCACTTCCAACACTGTCACGGCCTACGGCATACCTTACTTCTACTACATTCTGGAACGGTCAACGAACCTGTCCTCGCCAGTGTGGGTGGACGTGCAGACCAACCAGGCCGCGCCCAACGGGTTAATCAACATGACCGACCAGTTTATAGATTTGGGCGGAGTCAAGCCCAGTCCGGCGTTCTACCAGTTGAAATGGCAGCCGTGAGCAAATAAACCCGCAACCATTAAAATAAGGATGGACATGAAAACCAAAATGTTGATCAACCTGCTGGTGGCGATGATGGGCGCAGGTCTTGTCCGTGGATCGCTTTACACGGAAACTTTCAGTGGCGTGAACACGGCAATTCCCGATGGCAACCCGGTGGGCGTTTCCTTCAGTGAAACAGTCAGCGACGTTCCAGGCGGCAGCACCGTGGGCGGCTTGACGGTGGATTTGTCCGTGAGCGGGGGTTACAACGGGAATCTCTACGCATATCTGGTGGCCCCGAACGGGACGCTGGTGATGCTCTTGAATCAACCCGGCGCGACGATCAGCAATCCCTTCGGCTATGCCGGCTCGGGTTTGAACGTCACACTGTCGGACTCGGCGGCGGGGAGCATCCAGACTACGCCGGAAACACCGGGGTCGGTATTTTCAGGAACCTTTCAGGCAGCTGGGACTCTGGGAGCGGTCAACGGTTCGGCGGCCGACGGGACCTGGACGCTTTTTTTTGCGGATGAAGTTGCGGGGGGAAGCCCAGCGACTTTGAATGGTTGGAGTCTGGGCATTACCGCCGTGCCGGAGCCGGTCAATCTGACGATGATAATTTTTGGCGCGGGCTTGGTTGGATTCGGAATCATTCGCTACTTTCGTAATTTGCGGAAATCGACCCTGCGTTCGGCTCAATTAATCGCGTGAAGTGGCGACAGAACTTCGTGACGGGTTTGGGTTACCGTCACGGAGACCGGTTCTTGGGGTTCCGGTTTGGGGTTGGGTGGCGGCGCTATTGGGTTGGCACCGCCACCCGCAACCATCAACAACGGCAGCACCAAAAATTACCAAGACGATACCGCCCACTTCGCGATAAAAATGAAACAGCCGAGACGGAACCAAAATATGAAGACCACCTTCAAAATACAATTGACGCGGATTGCGCCCGGCCGAATGGTGTTGCATTTCGGTTGTCTGTTGCGCGGCGGGCGGTGGGAATTTCACTGGGCTGTCATGCGGCGCGAATTGAAAGCCATCGTCAAACCCATAGTTCGTTTTACCGCAATCGGTGGCAGGAGTCGGCAGATTTTAGAAAGCCGGTGATGCTGCGCTTGATGGCACATCCAAGACTAACTATTAGAAGCGAATGATGGCTTGCAGTTAGATTTATTCCAGCCAATGCGAAACCAATAACTACTTTATCATGACAATTTAGTCAGACGAAACAATATGAAACACACACTTCACAAGACTGTAAAAAACTTAATTGCTACCGCGTGTTTTGCCGGTCTAGCCAATGCTTCATTTGCCGGAGAACCGCTCGCCACCACCAATCTGAACTCGCGTGTGGACGCTTTGCTGGCGCGGATGACGCTGGAGGAAAAAGTGGGCCAGATGTGCCAATACGTTGGCATTGAGCGTTTGAAAGAGGATTGGAAGGAAGCAAAGCCGCCGACCAGGAATGACCGTATCCCGATGTATCCGGATCTGACGTTTGGCACTTTGGAAGATATGGTGCGGCAGGGCAAAATCGGCTCCTTTCTTCACGTTACCACGGTAGAGGAAGCCAACCGTTTACAAGCGCTCGCGGCGCAAAGCCGGCTGAAGATTCCGCTGATCATCGGCATTGATGCGATTCACGGCGACGGACTGGTAAGCGGTGCGACTATTTATCCCGCGTCGCTAGGCTTGGCAAGTTGCTTCGACGAATCATTGGAGGAGCAAGTTGCCTCTGAGACCGCGCAGGAAACGCGAGCCAACGGATCGCAATGGACGTTTGCGCCAAACGTGGATGTCGCGCGTGATGCGCGCTGGGGGCGAACCGGGGAGACTTTTGGAGAAGATCCGTTTCTCGTCAGCCGGTTGGGTGTGGCGGCGGTGCGTGGGCTACAAGGACACGATGGTCCGGACGCCAATCATATTCTCGCTTGCGTGAAGCACGCCATCGCCGGTAGCCAGCCCGTCAATGGACTTAATTTTGCGCCGACGGATGTTTCCGAACACACGCTGCGCGGCGTTTTTTTGCCGCCCTATCTCGCGGCCTTTAAGGCAGGGGTTGGTTCTCTGATGACGGCGCACCATGAATTAAACGGTGTGCCGTGTCACGCCAACCGTTGGCTGGTCGAAGACGTATTGCGGCGCGAATGCGGCTTCAACGGCTTTGCCGTCAGCGACTGGATGGATATCGAAGGCTTAGTGACTATTCATCATGTGGCCGCCAATCAGAAGGAAGCGGTTTATCAGGCAGTCATGGCGGGCCTGGATATGCACATGCATGGGCCGGGATTCTTTGAGCCGTTGGTTGAGTTGGTGAAAGAAGGACGCATTCCTGAATCGCGTATTGACGAATCCGTGCGCCGGATTCTACGCGTAAAATTCAAGCTGGGTTTGTTTGAGCAAGCGCAAACGCCACTTAATTCGGCGGCGGAAGTTACCTACTGCGCTGCACACCAACAAACCGCGCTGGACGCTGCGCGCAAAGGCATCGTGCTGCTGAAGAATGAACAGTCTTTGCTGCCGCTGGATGCGAAGCGATTCAAACACATCCTCGTGACCGGCCCGCTGGCTGGCACTCAGGCCACACTCGGCGACTGGGTCACACCGCAGCCGAACAAGAACATCATCACCGTGCAGGAAGGCTTGAAACAGATTGCCCCGGCAGGTTGCGAAGTCAGCTACTACGATTGCGGTTCGAAGGCGCGGGCGACAAAACCCGAGGCAATTCAAGAGGCGGCCAAGCAGGCTGCCGCTGCCGATTTAACCGTGCTGGTGGTCGGTGAGAACACCATGCGCTTTGACTACGCCGACAAGACCAGCGGCGAGGAAGTGGATCGCAGCGACATCGAACTTCCGGGGAATCAACTGGCATTGGTGCAGGCGGTGGTGGCAAGCGGCAACCCAGTGGTCGTGGTGCTGGTCAACAGTCGACCCATCGGATCGGAATGGACCATGGACCATGTTCCGGCCGTGGTCGAGGCCTGGGAACCAGGCTGCAAAGGCGGTCAAGCCGTCGCAGAAATTCTATTTGGCTTGGTCAATCCCAGCGGCAAATTGCCCATCACCATTCCGCGCAGCGCGGGTCATATTCAGACGATTTACAATCACATGCCGTCGCAGAATTATCGCAAATATGTTTTGGGCCAAACCGAGCCGCTGTTCTGGTTCGGCCACGGCTTGAGTTACACGACTTTCAAATATGATGACTTGCGGCTCCCTGACAAAATCAAGGCGGGCGAGAATGTCGCTGTGACGGTGGATGTGACGAATACAGGCAAGCGCGCCGGTGATGAAGTGGTGATGGCATTTGTGCATCAAGAGGTCAGTAGCACCACGACGCCGGTGAAATCGTTGCAGGCCTTCAAGCGTATCTCGCTCGCGCCTGGAGAGAAAAAAACGGTGGAACTCACCATCGCCTACGATCAATTGGCCTTGTTCAATGCGGAGATGAAACGCGTTGTTGAACCGGGCGAATTTGAAATTATTGTCGGCGATTTGGTTGGAAAATTCACCGTTTTATGAGGCAGGTTGGAAAAATGTGGCAGCAAACAAGGCAGCCCGGCATCGCAGGTTTGATCTTGGCCCTGTTGTCGGTTGCATACGCCGCTGATCTCGCTTCTCCGGCCGCAATCGACTCGCCAAAGATGCGCGATCCGTTCACGTATGACACAGCTATGACTGCGCGTGATCCGTTGCTTTGGCCGTTTTCCAAAAAGTCCATCTGGAATATGCCTATCGGCAGCAAAGCCAAATATGTTCCGGCGGAATTGGAAACGCCTATCGAAGGCACACTGACCGTTGATGAAGATCTTATCATCCTGACGCCTACAGAACCGTTGATGGATGTTTACTATAATGACGTTGGTTGGAAAAGAAACCGGGACCGCTTGGAAATCACCGGCGGGCTGATTGGCCGTTATCCGGTTCCCCGTAGCTTTGAAGTTTCGCCGGACAATTGGGATGGCCTTACGCCGAACTTGGGTGCAGCCATCCTGATGCCTGACCGGAGGACGATTGTTCAAACGCAACCCTTTGCCCACCGAAAAAATTCGCCGTATGCAACTTCCAGGGACTTGTTTCCTGAAACGGATATTTATGGGGATGGCTACTATGGGGCACATGGTGGTTCGGGACTTTCAGCCATCGGCGGAACTTTAAGACTGGACGAGCTATCCCCCACTTCAGGTCCTATCCGTCACGCCTTGAAAATCAATTTGGCGGGCCGCAGAAATTGCTATTACGATGATGAGGTCAAAGGTTTTCGCTGGCCGGCCATTACTGAAGATAAAGATGGCCCCAGCCGTTACGGTAGGGAGAGGACAAAATCGGTTCCAATTCCAAAGGGGTGCCGGGTCGGGGCATTGTTTGCCATTCCGGCAACCACGAACCTTGATGATTTTAAGTTTGAGACCGTCCCCGGAAAAATGCTGGCCAAGGCGTTTCAAGACTATGGCGCTTATTATGTGGATGGCACCGGTTGGAACGTCTTCGCCATCGAAACCGAATGGTCTCCCGCCGGAAGATTCACGACCAACTTCAAAAAGAACTGGAGTTTTGAATTCATCAGCATGAAGACGGACAATCCTTGGGCGCGGGACATCGCCAAGATATACGCCGCCCTTTGCATTGTGGATAATAATTCACCGTCGTCCGTTGGCGGCGGCGGGACGCCGAGAGCCCCATTGGCTCCACCTTTTTTGAAATAAGTATGAATGCGAACAAACCAATGATTTGCGCTGGCGTCCTCTTGCTGCTGCTTCACTATCTCCCAATCAAAGCTCAGGCGCTTCCCGATAATTCACTGGCCGTGAATTCTTTGTCAGGCGATTTGACAATCCCCCTGCAACCCGGCGAAAAAATCTGGTCTGGTGTCATCAAGGATGGTGAAAACCTGCCTTATGCCGTCGGCAGCCATTTTGATTTTTACGCCAACAATCGTGACAACCAGATTCAACCGCTACTGCTGGGCAGCGATGGACTGTGGGTTTGGAGTGAAGAACCCTACGCGTTTGAAGTGGCGGCAGATAAAATTATTATCACCAACGCCAAGGGCGAGGTGAAGCACGGGCGAGCCGGCACTGCACTGGCGGATGCGCGCCAGTTTGTCTCGGCTAAATATTTTCCGCCGGCGGGTCGGACGCCAGATGAACTATTGCTGGCAAAGCCCCAATACAACACTTGGATTGAACTTACCTACAACCAAAACCAAAACGACGTTCTGAAATATGCTCACGCGATTCTTGACCACGGATTTCCACCGGGCGTTCTGATGATTGACGATACATGGCAGGAAGATTATGGCGTCTGGAATTTTCATCCCGGTCGATTTTCCAACCCCAAGCAGATGATGGACGAATTGCATCGCATGGGGTTCAAAGTAATGCTTTGGATATGCCCCTTCGTAAGCGCTGATCAGGCTCAATTGGTGCGCCAACTGTTGCAGGACAAATGTTTTTTGATGAGAAAAGCAGGCGCACAAACCACTTGGGAAACCGCGACTGATCCCGCCATCATCCACTGGTGGAACGGCTATTCCGCGCTGCTGGACTTCAGCAATCCGGCAGCGAACCGCTGGTTCAATGCACAATTGGATCGGTTGGTAAATAATTATGGCGTGGACGGCTTCAAATTCGACGCCGGAGACATGCAATTCTATCCTTCCGATGCGTTGAGCATGCAACCAGTGTCGCCCAACCGCCAATGTGAATTGTATGCGCAGTTCGGTCTCCGCTTTCCGCTCAACGAATATCGCGCTTGCTGGAAAATGGCCGGACAACCGCTGGCGCAACGACTGCACGACAAAAGTCATAGTTGGGACGATGTGCAGAAGCTTATCCCGCAGATGCTCACTGAAGGCTTGGCTGGTTATACCTATTCATGCCCAGACCTGATTGGCGGTGGTAATTATGTGAGCTTCCTGAACTTGAAGTCGGTGGATCAGGATTTGGTCGTCCGCTCCGCACAAATCCACGCGCTGATGCCAATGATGCAATTCTCTGTGGCACCGTGGCGGGTTTTAGATGCGGAACACTTGAACGCAGTGAAATGCGCCGTGAAAATCCGCGAGCACATTACGCCGACCATTCTCGAACTTGCGCGGCAATCCGCCAAGACCGGCGAACCGATTGTGCGTTCCTTGGAATATGTTTTCCCACATCAAGGCTTCGAGGAAATGAAAGATGAGTTTATGCTCGGCGATTCAATTTTAGTCGCCCCGCTCGACCGGAAAGGCATCACTCGGCACGTGGTGCTGCCAAAAGGAAAATGGATCAGCGACGACGGGAAGAATTATGAAGGCGGCGCAATATATGACTTGAATGTGCCGCTCCACCGGATTCCTTATTTCCGGCGAGTTGAATGAGTGATGAAATTGCGGCACTCCAAAGAAATAAAATAAATCCGATTCAAGTCTAAACGATTGGCCAAAGCGAGTGAACTCCAAGAAAACTGATTCCAACCTGCGCAATTTTCTTAAAAGAGGTGCGTTGCTTCTGGTGACCGCCGCGTGTGCTGTTTGTCATTCTTCCCTCGCGGATACCGTTCAGTTCAAGACCTGCTACGCGCACTGGAGTAATGATGAGTTAGTTTTGGGCAATTCTCATTTTGAACGCAAATGGCGCATTCAGGATGGACGGCTCACGGCCACGTCCTTTCGCAATCTGCAAACCGGCACGGAATGGATTCGCCAGCCGTCCACCAATCCCGCACCGACGACACCAGCGTGGAAAGAAGCGGCACGCGGCGTCACCATCGCCGCGAGCAGCGGTCGTTTGTGCATCACGGAAGAAGAGTCGTTACAGATTCTGGTGACGGCCAAAGCCAACACCAATCTCGTCTGCCGCTTTCGCGTTTTTCCAGAAGCAAGCGGGGTGGAAACCTTTTTTGATGTCAACGGAAACATGGTTTTACCCGATTTGTCAACCACAAGCCAATCGGCTGATTCTGCGGCAGCGGGAATTGAAATGGAGGCCGGCAAGGTTGGCCGTTCAGCGGACGACTCGCTGGAAAATCTTTTGCTGTCGCCCCGGCATTTGCGCCTGACGCAGGTGAACCTGATGGACCAGACCGACCTCCACAACGAACTGGTTCAGGAAAACGAATGGATGCTGCTCAACGAAAGCAATCTGGAACTGCCGGGAAACCTGTTTGTGCTGGAGAATCCGACCAGTGGCGAAGGCTTGGTGTTTGTGAAGTTCGCGCCGTTGCCCCATTCGCGTCCGGTCAAATCCGCCTTCGATTGTCAGGTCAACGCGCGCGAACGGCAGGTTCGTTTCACCGGCCAGGGCTATCCCTATACGCTGCTCGCCTATTCCGGCGGAAGCGCCGGTTGCACCGCCGTCTTGCAAGATTTTCAACGACAGTTGCGGCGGTATCAGCCGGATCGCGATGGCCTATTCTTGAGCAACACTTGGGGCGACCGCTCGCGCGATGCGCGTGTGACCGAGCAATTCCTGCTGAAAGAAATCGAGGCCGGCGCTCGCCTCGGTGTGGATGTAATCCAAATTGACGACGGGTGGCAGAATGGACGGACGGCCAATTCTGCCAACCCTACGAACGGCGCGTGGGAATCGTTCTGGTCCGACAATGCTGATTTCTGGCAACCGAATGCCCAGCGCTTTCCGCATGGTTTGATACCTGTGGCCGAGGCGGTTCGCGCTCACGGTATGAAATTCGGATTGTGGTTCGGCCCGGACTCAACTGGTGGTTGCACCAATTGGAATCGTGATGCAGATCGTCTGCTGGAATTGCACCGCAATGAAGGCGTGAACTATTTCAAGCTGGACTCGGTCAAGTTAACCAGCACGACGGCGTTGAAAAACTTTCGGAGTATGGTTGATCGATTGCTGACTGAATCCGGTGGCGACATCACCTTAGATTTGGACGTAACGGCTGGCACTCGTGCCGGATATTTTGGTGTGCCCGAATGCGGCCCGATTTTCGTCGAAAACCGCTACACCGATTGGCAGAACTACTGGCCGCACCTGACCTTGCGAAATCTCTGGAAGTTGTCGCACTACATTGATCCAGTGCGCCTGCGGATGGAATTTCTGAACAACACCCGCAACACCCAGTTGTATGGTGATGACCCGCTTGCGCCCGCTCATTATGCGCCCGATGCACTCTTTGCAACGGTCATGTTTTCCAGTCCGCTCGGCTGGTTCGAGGTTTCAAATTTGCCGGTAGATTACCAAAAGACGGTGACGCAATTGGTGTCGGTTTGGAAACGGGAACGTGAGCGTCTTTTCGCCGGCCACATCCTGCCAATCGGCGAAGTGCCTGACGGCCAAAACTGGACCGGTTTCGCTTCCGTTTCCAAAGATGCAAAGACGGGCAATGTGCTGATTTTTCGTGAGCAGAATCCTAGCACCGAGTGGTCGCTGGACTTGAAAATGTTTTCAGGTGGCAGCAAGCATATCACCAAACTAGCGGGCCAGGGAGAGGCATTAGTTTCTGGCGGGCGGTTGCACGCCCGCATTTCTGAGCCACTTCAATATCTCTGGCTACATGTGGAATAAATGACATTTTGAAAGATTCGCCGGCTATCTGGCAACTGCACGCAGCGGTAATTGATTTTCCGCTCTGGCAAACGACCGCCCGGAAAGTTTCCTTCATCTGCCAAAGTTGCCACGAATAAAAGGCGCTGGCGCGAATTGCCGTTCGAGGTTATGGCGCAACTGCGCTTGTCAACGATGCTACGGGTCGGCTCGAACACCATCGCTCGCCGCTTCCGTTCCTGCGTTGACAATGCTCGTTGCGCCCGGCAAGAACGGCTGGTTAGGAATTCGCGCCGGGGTTTCTGACCAGTGGGAGAAATGGGTTATTTAATTTTGAAACAGTCATTGGGTTTTCAGCCATGATTCGTCTTTCCGCGCTCCCTTTTTTCAGTGGCGCCCGCCGTCTTTCTTCCTGCGTTTTTTCATACCGCGCCGACCAAGGTATTAACCGGATTTGTCAGCTTTGGGCTTTAACTTTTTGCCGCGATACCGCTTGAGCAATTCTTCCGGGTAAAGTGTCTCCAGCGTGACGCCCAGCAGCGCCGCGACGACCATCAATTCTTCATCCGTCACATACCGCAGCCGGGCTTCAATCTGCCCCAGCGTGGAACGGCTTATGTCCAAACCGGCCAACTGGCAGTTGGCGGCCAGTCGTTCCTGCGTCAAGTCCAGCTTCCCGCGCAACTTGCGGATCTGGGGGCCGACAACATTCGCTGGATATTGTTTGCGGGGCATGCTCGAAAACCGGACTTGACGCTACCGGCAAAGCCGGTCTTTATTGTTATGCCAGCGTAACAATACAAATTAAGTTTGGCGGAGGGCGATTAGGGGCTGAACCCTGGCGGCCAGAATTGGAACGGCATTGATTGCGATGCGGGTTATTCCAGCGCCACGGGCGGGCTTTTGGCTGCCGGATTCAGGTTTCAACGGGGCGCAGTCAGCCCGTTTTCATCGCATAGATATGCGGCTGTTCGGCTCCAAATGCCATGCGTCAGGATGATCGCCGTGCAATCGGGGCAACCGCTGGGCCGGAATTTTTCCGGTGCTAAACGCTTGCGGGAAGCAGCTTTTAGGGTAATAGAGTAGCCAGAATCCAAAAATCTGATGAGTTCCAAACTGAAATCCGAGGTGCAGCGGACGTATTACCGTCCGGGAATCCTGATGTTGGAAGAACACTTTGCCGGCGGCCAGCCGCATGGTTTCTGGCGCCGGTGGCATCGCAATGGCCAAATCGCCGAAGAACGCATTTACCGGCACGGACTGGTTCACGGCCTCTGCCGGCAGTGGAACGAAACCGGCAAACTGCTCGGTTCATTCCGAATGGCCAACGGGACGGGCGTGCAAAAAAGCTGGCATGACAACGGGCGGTTGCACATGGAATTTTCCACCGTCGAGGGCCAATTTTGCGGGCGCGGCCGGACGTGGCTGCGGGACGGAACCCTGGTGACCGAGGACTTCACCATATTCAACCGGAAGGTCACGCCCGAGCAGTATCGCCGGGCGGCGGCCACCGATGCGCGCCTGCCGAAGGTGCGCGGTCGGATTGGAAAACCGCCGGTGGATGGTCCAGCACTGGAACAGCACAGCTATCGCGTCTTCGTTGGCTGGATGTTGAAGAAACGCAATCGCGTGGAGGCGCGAACTTGGTTGAAAGCGGCCAAAAAGCGCACACTCGGCCGTTTCAAACGTGCCAGTGCAGCCGCAAAATTTGTGGAGAAACTCTATCAGGCCGGAGCTGTCCAAGTCATCGCACCGGAAATTTATCACAACAAACGCGGTGATGAGTTTGCCGACTGCCTGCTCGTGGAGCTCCCCAAAAAATCCGTGCAGCGCCAAGCCATTCGCGCGGTCTGTGACCGCTTCCTGAAAGGCGGGTTGGGGGCAGTCCAGCCGGATTCAGATTGGGGCGAAACCCACCTTTACGTTTCACTGGCGTGAGCTATCGGACGGCCAAACAATCGCGCGTTGCATCTACCGTCAGTGTGCCTCCACTCGACTGGCCGGCGAGCAACCGTTCCGTGACCGCATCGCCCGCCAATTTTTCCACCGCATCCCGCATCGGCCGCGCGCCGAGTTTTGGATGAAAACCTTTTCGCACGAGGAACGGCAACACGGATTTGTCCAGTTCGAGCCGGTGGCCGCGTGACGCGAGAAATTCCATCTCACGGGACAAAAACTTTTCGGCGATCTCCAACTGGTGCTCGTAGCTCAAACGGTTGAACACAAGCTTCTCGTTGATGCGCGCGAAAATTTCCGGGCGCAAGGCCTGTTGGGCGCGCGAGAGGACATGGCGTTCCAGCGTCGCATCATTGGAATGTTGCAGGCCCATCAACTCCGCCGAGCCGATGTTCGATGTCATCCAGACATAGAAGCCGCTGAAGTCCAAAGTTTGACCGGTCGCCACGGTGATGCGCGCGGCGTCCAACAATTGCAATAAAATGTCCAGCACGCGCGGGTGCGCCTTTTCCGCCTCGTCGAACAACAGCGAGCCTTCTGCCGCGCGTTCGCGCATCGCCCCCAGATAACCCGTCTCGCCGAGCTTCGCGCCCAGCAGCAGGCCGAGCGATTCCTGTGTTTGAAATTCTGACATGTCGAAGCGGAACAGTTTTTTTGCGCCGAAAATCTGGTTCGTCAACACGACCACGGTTTCCGTTTTGCCCACGCCCGTCGGGCCGAGCAGCAGAAAACTGCCGCGCGGCCGGCCGGGCTTGGTGAGGTTCAATTCGCCGCGTTTCACCGTGGCGATGATGCGGGGCAAAACTTGCGGCTGGCCGCGGATTTCGCGTGGCAGCAGCGCGTCCAGTTCGTTCAGTTGCGTGAGCTTGTTTTCATTTAATGCTGTATTCATGGGCCTTTTATCTACCAGAAAGCCGGTTTCATTTTGTGTATCACATACACCTTCGCCTCGGGGGTTGCTGCTAGATTTGTCCGCATGATTCAACGGATGAGCCGTTGGACCAGAAAACAAAACGACAAATTAACAACATGAAAAAAATCATCCGCACCCTGAACCGTTACCGTCCGCTGCTCGCCGTCGCGGCCGTGTTCGCCCTCAACTCGATGTCCGCTTTTGCCCAAAGCACGACGTTCAGTTCCACCGACCTCAAGACCGGCATCAGCAACAGCCTGGCCGTGATCATGATGTTCGGCTTTGTCCTCGGCATCTCGTCCGTCATCTACGGCGGCTTCGCCATCCGGCGCGGCGACGTGGACCAGGGCAAGATGTCCATCATCGGCGGTGCCATCATCGCGGCGGCCCCGGCGGTGGTCTATGCCTTCTACAAAATCTTCGGCCTCGATTCCAACAGCGCCGTCGGCGTCGGCAACTTCTAGCAGGCGGAGCCTGCACCCTAATGGCCTTCGGCCAAGACCAAATAAAACCAACCAAAAATTGCCGCTGATGAGCACCACCAAACACGAACTCCGTCTCACTGACACCAACGCTGCGTCCGATTCCAAAGGGCGGACGTGGGGGCTGGAAGGCGGTCTCTTTTGGTGGCTCATCGGCGGCATCGGCGCGGGCATCATCGTGTTTTTTGTCCTGCTTGTCGTCCTCGACGTGTCGCTCGCCATGTCCTTTGTCGTCGCACTCGTGCCGGTGTTGATCTGCCTCGCCTACATCTTCGCGCTCCGGCAGGGCAAACCGCCCGGTTACGACCGCGACTGTTTTGAATACCTCACCACCGGGCGCGGCTTTGGTCCGCAGACCGGTTCCTCCGGCCGCCATCCACTATTATGAGTCACAAGAAAAAATTGCATCCGTTGGCACACAAGCCGTTCGCCGGGTCGGTTGAATTGATCCCGCTGCCACCACAGTTCACCGAGTTCATTGACGCCGAACGGCTCTGGGGGTTTCCCAGCCGGCAGCTTGAATCGTTCGTGCTGGAGGAAAATCCGCAGCACGAAAACAAACGCACCTCGCCGCCGCATCAACTGCTGCTTGTGTATCCCGACGCGCTGGTGTTTCTGCGGGGCTGGCGGCTGGAACAGATGGTCGGCCCGCTCGTCACCGGGCGCATCGCCCGTGTCCACGCCGAAAAACATCTGGGCACGCTCATCCTTGATGAAGCGTGGGTCTCGGAAATCCACGTCGTCCCGCTGGATTCGTCGCGCCTGTCCGTCAGTCCGCAAATGACTGCAACCAAACCCGCATGAATACAATGGAAATTCAGGCCATCGAGGCCCGGCGGCAGGCGTTGCTCGGCCAGTTGCGCACCGCCGAGGCCGCCGTGCGCGCCGGCCTGCACGCGCACGGTTTCGGTGAGACGGCCCGCGCCCACCTGGAACGGGCGATGGCGCACATCAACGAAGCCTACATCGCCATCAACGAAACCAAGCCGGTCCGCACCGTGCCGCAGCTCGTCGCAGACCTGAACCGCATCCAGCAGGTGATGGAGGAGGTGCGGCAGCGAAAATCAAAACCAATTTCCCAAGGCATCTGATTTATGTTTGAACGTCCTCCCAACGGTTTCTTTGTCCGCGATTTGATCCTGTTCAATCATCTGCGGCGCGGCGGTTACGTCGCCAAGGGCTTTGTTTTTGAAGCGCCGGATTTGACCAACAGCCCCATCGCCGACCTGAACGAATTTCAGGAACAGCTTTGTTTGCTGCTGGCTTCGCTCCACGAAAACCAGCGGTTGCAGGTTCAGTATTTTTCGGATTCCGACTACAAAACCGAGCTGCTGCGGTTTCAGGCGGAGACCGAACGGTTTGAAAACACCTGGACGAAACGGTCGCGCAACGAACGGTTCGCGCGCTACTGGCAGGCGATGGTGGAACGCAAACTCCGGCGGCAGCGCGTGGTGTTCTATGTGTCGCGTTCGCTGGAAAATGTTCCCAAGACGCTCACCAGCAATACCGCCTTGCGTGAGTATTACCTGACACTGCTCGATCAGTTGGAAACCGAGTTTGCCCACGTCCGGCATTTGCTCGTCGAAATTTTCGCCAGCGCCGGCACGCGCGTGCTGCCGATGACCGACCTCGACCATTTCAAGCACTACAAACAATTTCTGAATCCGTCGCTTGCCGACCGGTTTGGTTTTGATGCCGCCCAGGATTTTCAGCCCGAACTTTCCATCCAGGAAAATTGCTGGCACAGCGAAGGCAACGGCCAGAGTGATTTCGGCTTTTATCTCGACGGTCATTATCATTCCGTCATCGCGCTCACGCGCTGGCCTCGCACGACTTATCCCGGCATCATCCAACGCCTCACCAATCTTCGGCTCCTCGACTACGCCATCACGGTGAATGTTGATCCGCTGCCCATCACCCAGGAAATCAACAAGGAGGAAAAGGAGCACGACCGCGTGGCCGGCGATTACGCCAGCGAAAAGAAAATCTCGCTGCTGACGGTGATGGAAAAGAAGCAGAAGAAAATCCATGCGCTTATGCAGGGGCAGACCATTCCGTTCAAGGCGCTCTTCGTCATCCGGGTCTGGGACAAATCCAAAGACGGTCTGAATGCGAAATGCAGCGCCATCAAGAACGCCATCAACTCGATGAACTCGGCGCAGTATTTTGAAAGCAACCTGCCCAGCACCTCGAAAAATCTGTTTTTTCAGACGTGGCCCGGGTGGACGTGGGGACGTTACGAACATCGCAAACTCTACGCCGAACATCGTTATCTCGCCGACATGCTGCCGGTCACCAGCACGTTCACCGGCCATCTGAAAACCGCCGAGGCCATTTACGACGGGCCAAACAATAATCTTATCGGCATCGAAACTTTTTCCGGCTCGAAAGATAATCAGTCGCCGCAACACGCGGTGTTGCTCGGCATGAGCGGTGCCGGCAAATCTGTCACGGTTTGTGATTTGCTGTCCCAGACCGAGGGTTATTTCGCCTACACCGTCATCATCGAGGAGGGTTTGTCCTACGGCATCTATACGCAGACGGTCGAACCCGGTGCGCGGCCTATCATCATCCATCCCGATGGCGACCTGACCATCAATTATCTCGACACGAAAGGTCTGCCGCTGACGCCGGACCATCTTTCCGCCGCGACCGCGCTGGTCGCGCGCATGATCGGCACTTCGTCACAGGAAGATAAGCAGATGCTGCGGCAGGCGCAGATTGCCAAGTATCTGAACCTGCTTTACGAGGATTCGTTTCAAGACTGGCAGAAGAAACGGCCGGACCAGTTGCTCGCCATCGCGCGGCACGCGCTGGCGTTGCAGAAATTTCGCGCCGAAAAAATGCCGCCCGGCGCGACGACCCTCGAAGCTTTTGCGGACTTCCGCGATGAGGCGAAGCCTCAACCCAATGGGGGAAATTCAGGACAGGCATCGTCCAATACAGCGATCGACTTCAATGAATGGGGCCGTGATTACCTGGCCCAGTTCAGCGAGGCCACCGCCCTGAAATTCCTGAAAGACCCCAAGACCTCGCGCGAAGTCCGCAATCTCGCCTTCGCCTACTTCACGCCGGAGGAATTTCCGACGCACCGGATGTTGCAGGAATTGATGATGCTCGACCCGGTCGGTTCCGAGCGCGACCAAATCATCGAAATCGCCACGCTCATCCTGCCGTGGTGTCGCGACGGCAACTATGGCTGCCTGTTCGACGGCACCAGCAATTTGTCGCTCACCGGCAAGATTGCCCATTTTGAACTCGGCTACATTCCCGAATCGGCGAAGGAGTTGAAGGCCGCCGCCGGCTTCCTCATCACGAATCACGCGCGCAAACACATCATCACGCTGCCGCGCGCGTTGCGGAAACGCAATGTGTATGAAGAAGTCGCCCGCTTCCTCGACATTCCCGGCGGCCAGGAAATCGTCCAGGAATCCTACGCGCAGCTGCGCAAGTTCAATTGCTGGAACATTTCCATCGTCCAGCAATATGCGCGGTTCAAGCAGTCGCGCATCCGTTCCGCCGTGTTCGGCAACTCGCGCCAGTTTTTCATCATGCGCCAGAACGACCGCGCCGATCTGGAGGACATGGCGCAGGACATCGCGCTGCCGGAAGTCACCAAGCACGCGATCATGAATTATCCGCTGCCCGACCATCAATCCGGCCAGAAGTATTCGCCGTTCACTTATTTTCACACCGACTCCGGCCGGAATCTCTGCGGCACGGTCCACAACATCTCGTCGCGCGAGATGCTCTATTGCAGCTCGTCCAGCGGCGAACATTTTGACAAACGCGCCCGTGAATTGCGCCAGAGTCCCAACATCGTCGAGGGCATCATCGCCCACGCCAGCCAGCCTGATTAAACCGCCACCCAAAACGCCTATGAAAAAATCTTTGCTCCTTCAATTCACTTTGCTCGCCGCCGTGCTCGGCCTGCTCACGGGCTGCGCCGCCGTCACCCGGACCGCCACAGATGTGGGGCTGGGGGCGGGCGGCGCGGCCCTTGGTGCCGAACTTTCCCACAACAATCCCTACGCCATCGTCGGCGGTGCGGCGGGCGGTGCCTTGCTCGGCGAGGGATTGCATTACGCCAACGGCAAACTGAACGACCAGTCCTATCAGACCGGCTACGACAAGGGCCGCAGCGATGCGGTGAAGCAACAATACTGGCTTTACGTTTCCATGCAGCAAACGAAGCAAGGCAATGATGGCCGCGTCCGGCTTTATCCGGTGCATCTGCCGGAGCAAATCATTGATGGCGTCATTTTCCAACCCACCACCCAATTCTTACGCATCGAGGAATAAATAATTGGGTGAAGGCTTCGCCTTCATTTCCGTTCCCAAACAAACAACCAAAAAGAAAGGACAGTTATGAAAAAATTGATCGCGCTCACCCTTGTCACTGTGTCGCTGGCGTTCTCCGCCCGCGCACAGTTTATTGTCGAAGATCCCATGAATCTGGCGGAACAGATCGCGAACGAGGCCGAGAATATCGCCGAGTATGTGGACATGGTGGACAATCAGGTCCAGCAGATTCAGCAGCTCACCGACCAGTTGAACGAATTCAAGAACTACGAAAACCTGTTCGGCAATCCCGCCTCGGTGGCGTTGTCCATGGTCTCATCCCTCAACTCGGACTTGCAAACTGTCGAGCCGGGAAAGAATCTGGAAAACCTCGTGTCCAGCGCCGATGGCAACTACGCGCTGACCTACAATGACAATGGTCTTTACGCCACGGTCGGCACCAGCTTCCAGACGCCGGGCGGCCAGAATGTTCAGCGGCCGGCCGACCAATATAAAAAATACGCGGCCATCAACGACACGGCCAACAACTATGTCACCGTGGCCGACAATGCGGCGCAACGGCGCGCGACCATCAAGGGCCAGATTGCCCAGACCACCCAGCAACTCCAGAACGCAACCACCGATGCCGAGGTGCAGAAGTTGCAGGGTGTGCTCACCAGCCTGAATGGTGACCTCGCCAGCACGGACGACGAGGTGAATCAGGCGGCGGCGTCCGCCATGGTGCAGGACATCCAGAACCGGAACGACCAGCAGAAGCAGGTTCAGGCATTGACCGAGCAGCAGAATGCCGATTTTGCGGAGTCGATCAGCAATTACGCGGCGAAATTCCAGTTACTGAACGCACCGACCACCTTCCCGTCGCCGTAATCCCAACCGCAATCTTCAGCCAGCCTTCATCATGGCCACGTTCGACAGCATTTTCCCGACGTTCCTTGCCAAGTGCTCTGACTTGCACACCTTGCTGTTGAGCGTGGCCTTCGCGCTGTTCATCGTCGGCGTCATCGTCACGGTGAAACACCATGCCTCGCACAAGGCCATCCTGAATCTGCTCCTCCGGCTGCTGCTGCTCACGTCCCTGCTTGTGTTCCTGCCGGCTTGGGGCAACACCCTCCAAAATCTGCTGCAAACTTCCATCCTCTCCGGGCTGGGCGTGGATCCGGCCAACGTCTATCAGCAGTTCAATCAACTGCTCGTCATCAAGCGTGACCCGTCCACGTCGTCGTCGTGGTGGAACATCATGTCGGAGCTGCACAATTTCACCACCGACATCATCATCACCGCCGTCCTCTGGCTCGTCGGCCAGTTCGCTTCGCTGATGATGTTCTGGGCCTACATCTTCCAGACCATCATTCTCAATCTCGGCTACGCACTGTCGCCGTTGCTCATCGGTTTCATGGCGATTCCCGCGTTGAAACACACCGGCAACCGCTACCTTTTGAATCTGGTCGGCGTGCTGCTCTGGCCGCTGGGCTGGGCGCTCGCCGCGCTCGTCACGCAGGGGATTCTCGATTTCATGACCGACCCCAGCTTTGAATACCTTGATCCCACCTCCACGCTGCCCGATTTGCAAAAAACCATCGGCGTCGCCGCCGTCGGCTTCTGGATCATTTTCAGCACGGTCGCCGCTCCCGTCATCATCCAGAATGTCATCGCCCACGGCATCCAGGCCGGTGGTGCCTTGCTGTCGGGCGGTGCCAGCAGTGCGCTGCAAACGGCCGCCACCACGGCGGGCGCGGCGGCGACCGCCTCGACCACCGGCCTGCCGGTGGTCACCGCCGGGGCGTCCGGCATGGCCGCACTGATGAGCACCATGTCGAGTGCCGCCAACATGGGCAGTGCGGGGGCCATCATCATCGCCGGGTCCGGCCTGCCGCCGCGTTCCGCGCGCGGCCGGCCCGGTGACGACATCACCGGCAACCGGGCCGTCCGTGAACTCATCGCCAAATCCAAACCCAATTACTACTGACCTATGGAAAATCCCGAATTGAAAACTACGCCCACACATCCCGGCGCGATTCCGCCGACATCGCGCAAGCATTTTGATCTAGGCCGGCTCTTGGTCCTGCGCGACCGGCTGCCGTGGTTCTGGTTTGCGTTCACGGTCGCCGTGCTGCTGTTGTCAGCGATTGACCGGTATCACCTGGTCTCGCAGTTCAAGCAGCGCGAGCGCGTCGTCATCCTTGATCCCGCCGGAACCTATTACTTGAGTCCGTTGCTCCAGTTTTCCGAGGCCAAAGAGTTGCACGTCCAGCAGGCCGAACTGGCGACGCTCGTATTTCTGGAACGCAATCCCAAGGATTTTGACAATCCCGACCTGCTCAAACTGGTGTTTCTTAAATCGGCGTTCAACAAGGCGCAGGACGAACGCATCGGCGAAGCCGTCGAATTTCGCGCCAAGCAGTTGCACCAAAAAGCTGAAATCGGACGCATCGACATTCTGGCGACCCGCGACAACGAGGTGCTCGCCGCCGTCACCGGCCAGATCATCCGCAGCGGCATTTTTCAGGACAAGGCGTTCACCGAGGCGTTTTCGTTCACGCTCCGGCTGCGCCTGGTTCGCAACCCCAACATGGCCTTGAACGGACGCTTCCCCACCGCCGTGGGCGACTTCAAATATGAAATCAATCGTTAGCCTGTTACTGCTGACCACCGCCGTTGCGTGGGCAGATTCATCAGCCATCCAGCGCGTGTTGCTTGATGACCACGCCGTGGTCGCCGTGCCGGTCGCCGTCAACCGCGTCACCACCCTGAATTTTCCCGGCCCCATTGAGGCGATGGACGGCGCCGGCTTCACGGTGGACGGGAAAACACCCAGCCAGTTTCAACTGGCGCACACTCGCGGCTCCGCCTTTGTCTCAGTCCGCGCCCTCTCGCCGCGGGCCGCCGGCAACCTGAACATTCGCTGGAACGGCCACACCTATGTCTTTGAATTTTCCGCCAGTGAAAATCCCGTGCTTTCGCTCATGCTGGAATCACCGCCCGCGCCGGAGGAGTTGGGGGCCGGCCGGGCACCCGAAACCAGCCCGTTGAAATTGCTCGCGTTGCTCGACAAGGCGAAGGCGTTCCCGCTGCTGAAATCCCAGCAGCCGGAGGCCGTAGCCGATGTCGGCTTCACCACCTACGACGGCCATCCGCTCGTGAGTGATTTCAACGGCTACGCCATCCAGATCGAGCAGGCGTTCCGGTTCAACGCCGAGGACACGCTCGTGTTTCGGGTCGCCATCACCAACCGAAGCGACACCCCATTGCTGTATCAGCCGGACAGTTTCGCGCTGCGCGCGGGCAACCGGCTTTATCCGCAGTCCATCAGCGATGCCGACGGCGCGGTGCCGCCGCATGGCCGGACCGTGGCCTGCTTCGCCGTCACGGGCACGCCGGACGGCGGGCGCAATGAGTTGTCGTTGAAAAATAATTTCACCGTGCTGGTGCAGCGGCTCTCACCGCCGCCGGCAATCACCATTACCAATGCTCCCATCGTGCATCCCGTCCATTCACCAAGAAGCAAGCCATGAAACCGCGCGACTTTCTCAATTTCTTCAAGACCAAGACCGGCAAGATTGTCGCCTTTGGCGCATTGTTCGCGGCGGGCATGGTGGTGTTTGGCGTTCTCCGCAAACATCATGCGCCCACCGGTGATGATGTTCCGACGGCTCCCACGGGCAGCAACGCAGTTGCCAAACCGCAGGTGGTGCAGTCCGTCACGCGGCCCATGCAGGTGTTTCATCCGCCGGCAGCCAGCCCAGGGTCGCCAACGCCGTCGCCCGCCGTTCCCTTTAACCAAGCCACGCCGGTGCCGTTACCGGTGATGCCGGCCAATCAAACACCGACGCTAACACCCATCAGCCTGTTTGCCGACAGCACGGCAGGGATTCCCCCGGTGAAAAAACTGGGGCCAGTGTTCGCGCCATTCGGGCGGCTGATTCCGTGCGAGACGGTGGTCACGGTGGATTCATCCTCCATCCAAACGCCCATCATCGGCCTTGTCACCGAGAATGTTTATTTCGGCGGCAAACTGGTGATCCCGGCGGGCACCGAGATTCACGGCACGGCGCAGACCGACCATCAGCGCGAACGCATCGCCAGCGGCAACAACTGGACGTTCGTCTGGCAGAACGGATTGGAAATGCCGGTCAAGGCCATCGCCCTGGACC
>Ga0364922_10164_pt1 | contig 39592 bp, 39 predicted proteins | sample ExccelJu500001D4_2_FD_206955 | JGI IMG/M metagenome (GOLD analysis project Ga0364922, IMG submission 206955) | Enriched cells from Trout Bog Lake Hypolimnion, Wisconsin, USA - BchlTB.June20.5000.01.D4 | ecosystem: Environmental > Aquatic > Freshwater > Lake > Hypolimnion/Profundal zone | place...
AATTACCCAGAGACCAATTCCCGTGCCTTTCTCACCCTTAGTCGTAAAGAACGGCTCAAAGATCGCATTGAGATTTTCCCGCGGGATTCCGCAGCCGTTGTCGCAAATTCGAACCGCGACTATCGCACCTGGCAATTGCTCAGTCGAGAGGCGCAGTTCTCCGTCGCTCCCCATTGCGTCTATGGCATTCGTGATCAGATTTGTGAACACCTGCCGGAACTGGTTTGGATAAATCGAGACTTCCGCATCTGTCTGATACTCTCGACAAACCTTGATACGCGCAGATTCCATCCGGTGTCGGAAGACCGCTAGAACATCATCAAGCAATTCAGAAAGATTAGTGCTGACGGGAAGCTGAACATCGCGATGCGGAGCCAGCGTCTGCTGGGCTATGGCGGTTAGTCGTGCGACTTCTCTTTCAGCCGACTCTACCAATTCTCTGGCACCCTGCCCTAGCTCCGGTTCCAAACGCATCAGGTAGAGCAGGTTGCTGAGGGACTCCAACGGATTATTGATTTCGTGAGCCATGGTCGCAAGAAGCGTGCCGGCCGCTGCGAGTTTTTCAGAACGGCGAAGCGCCTGCTCAAGCTCATCATTGACCGTGATGTCTTCGATAATCAAAAGCGCCAATCCGTCGCTCTGCGGAATCGGACTCGCCGTGACTAGCAACTCTCTCGCCTTTCTGCCAGATTCAGGAAGAAAATTCATACTCATCCGGGCCCGGTTGATGGCTTGCCCGTTTAAACAGCTCATGACCGATCTTCGGATAACGCATTGCTTACAGAGAGGGGCTCTCCCACATCCGTCCGGGACTTCGGTTGAATGGATGCAATGAAGGGCTTCACCTCCCTGGCATCTGTAAACAACCCCTGGGTCTTGGGAGCACAACTGGGCAGCAGCACTATTCATGTCGATGATCTGGACGTCGTCATCGACTACGAATGCCGGTAATGGAATTGCACTTAAAATTGTACGGTCAAATGTGTAAACTGACTTCAGCTCCAAACGATTTCCACCGAACACGTGAACGCCTCTTCTAGGAGAGATGTATCGTAGCGACTTTATGGATGCCACGATGGTCGGATGTCATGTATGCGTGTGACGGCTGTCACATTATGCGCGCGGTGAGAGCGAAGTGGGCGCTGAACTGCAGGTGGTATGTGATGAGGGCGATGTTCACAAAACACCAGTCTCCGCCAGTGGGAATACAACTTGCGCCTTGTGAAACGAGATTAGATTCATGACCTCCAAGCAAACCGGACCCGCTCCGATCGCAGCCGATAATCTGGCGGCAAAGCTGACTCAAGAGCTTTCTCGCCTGGAGAAGCGCGATTGGGAACTTTGGTTAATTGTTGCCATTAGCGGCATCGTCGGCGGTTGTACACTGCTGTGCATCCTGTTTCCTTCAACATTTCTTCAGTCAGGCACGGTCCACTTGGAGCTGACCCTCTCCAGGCGGCTTTTCTTCGTAGTGCTTACGCTCATGATGCTTCTGAACACATACGTCGCAACGCGGCGTTCAGAATTGCGCAGGGTGCAGAGCAAGTTGGTTGCCACCACAATCCAGAGCGAGCTCGTGCGCCTGCAGTCGTTCACCGACCCGTTGACGGAGGTCTATAACCGTCGCTCACTGGAAGAAATGGCGGCGAGATTTATCAGCCGTGCGAAACGATTGAAAGAGCCGCTCACATTTCTGCTTGTGGATGTAGACCATTTCAAAAAAGTAAACACGCGATTTGGACACATTACAGGCGATTTTGTTCTCTCTGAAATCGCGGGGCTGCTGAGGAGTTCGACCCGCGGTTCTGATGCCGTTGTCCGGTACGGTGGTGATGAATTCCTAATCATCCTCGCCAACACATCGAAGCAAAATGCCGAAGTCGTCGTTAAGAGGATCTCAACTTATCTGGGCCACTGGAACGAAGGCAAGCATCTGGAAGATTTTCAGCTAACCGCCAGTATTGGGGTCGCAGGTTGGTCGGACGGAGAATCCTTGGACGAAGTTCTCGATGCTGCTGACCAGCACATGTATATCTGCAAGGACGCGAAGAATCGCGACTGACCTGGCGCGCTGGATACGAGTAAGCCGCTGATTGTGGACTCAGACGTGGCACTTGCGCTCAAGCTTCTCATAAAGCGGCCTCGGAAGTGTGCTAAATCCTAGCCGTCCGGCCGGTCGGCAAGGGAGCAGGTTTCGTAGAACGTGTAAGTGCTCTTCTTTTTCTGTACCTCTACAAAGCACAACATCTGCTTGCTGAAATCGCGGAGTGTCGGAATTTTTGGCGCTTGCTTCCACAGCCCTGTGCCTGGACCAGTTCGCAACGGCAGAGGTCAAGATGGGGCGGACAGTTCTACATGCCGTGGTTCGTGGTGCGGGTGCTGGCGGTGTTCTCACTGCACTAGATTTCAAGGCCCAAAGAATTGCCGATCACCAATTTGCTTCGTCCCGATATTCATGTTTCACAAAATTAGCGAAGAAGCCTCACGTTTTCGCCTACTACGGGGTCTGGCCCATAGCATGAGTGATCTCATCGTGGGCCTGCGTGTAATCCAGTTGCGACTGAAGCAGTACAGCTTTTGCGTCGAACTCCTGGGCGAGGGCTAGGTCCGCTTGGGAGCTGAGCGCGGCACCGTGGCTGAGCTCCTGCTGTAGCACGCGCCTAAATTCGGTTCGCGTAGCCAACAGCTCCTGCGATACGCTCAGCATTCGCTGCGTCCGTTCCAGTTTGTTGTACGCCGTCTGCAAGGCGAGCTCGACCTCCTCGGTTACTTGCGCAAGGTTTTCTTTTGCTTGCGATAACTGGGCCTCACGCTCGCGCAGCACCCCGCGCTTGCGTCCTGAATCGAAGAGGTCGTAATCGACGTGAATACCAAGTACAGCTTTTCGCGATCAGCGATGAAGTGGCCCATGTAGATGCCCCTGCGGTCCCGCCGAACAAACGGATAGTGTGAAAGAACGCCGAAAAGGTCAGGACCCACTGTGGCTTTGTCAAGGCTCCCGTGAATATGGCTTGTAGAACAATGCATCCAGCCCAATGAAAGAGAACGCTTGCCCGACACAGGTGAGCAACTCCGTGCGGCAGAAGTTCGCTGCCGCCCAGGCACTGTCATAATGAGCATTAAGTACGGCAGAGAAAGCCGTACAGGTCAGGCCAACCGCCAGGAGAATCCGAGGATCGGTTTTGCGGAGCAGCAAGAGCCCGGCGAGAAAAGCAATAGGCAGCACCGGAAGTGCACTCCAGAGGATTGCAGGCCCAATCTGGTCGGGTTCGAAGCCACGTATGGTGAACGATGATCTTTCCGCGGTGAACGCTGTTGGGATTGCTGTACACAATGTAGTAAAGAGCCTTCGGTACATGAGGATTCTCTACGCGAACGCTGAGGTCAGATCGGGGTTGTCGGCCGAGGCAGCCGCAAAGCAATGCCTGTTTGCACCTGTCAGCGTCTATCGTCAGGCCGTTGCCGCAGGGCAACTCGGTGATTGTCCATACTCCCGGCATTCATTGTTTGTGCTCTCGATCGGAGAGGCCGGACGGCAGGCCGAAGGTCGATCTCTGGTATTTATGGAGGACAGTTGGAGCCAGTGCCCAGCCAATCTTTGGGTTCCTGCAATGCTGCAAGGTGTTTGGAGCCGCTCCTCGCTCAGCGCTATGGTGAACATCTCTCCCGCTGAACGAGAACCGACTCCCGAGCCGCATCAGCCTGATAATTTCGACTGCGCGAGATGAGCGCAGGCTCCGTCTTTCGCGCTCATTTCCTGGTCAGTAAGAGATGCTGAACTTCCAACGCCATCGTTGTGCGCGGATGAAGGAAGTTCGAAGCTGCGATGGCGCTTGACTCCCCTTCGTGGCACGCGCAATTCGGAAGCGTACCGCATGAACGGACTCGTGTGATCGCACCCAATCCTCCTCAAAACGCAGACGGCCTTGACTCACTGAGTTGCTGGCGCCGATACCTCGCTTTTCGCCTTAATCAGGTATCCGTCGGTATTTCCTAGCCATGCAAACGTGCCCCGAACGATAAACACATTCAGCAGTATTGAGATCAACGATGCAGCAATTACCGTGCTGAAAACGTTCTCGGCTACCATCCCAGCGGACCGCGCGGCCTGCATCACCACGAACGAGAGCTCACCAATCTGCGTCAGCCCCGCAGCCACAAGAATTGCGGTCTTGAGCGGATAACGAAAGAGCCAGACGACCACGCTCCAGACCAGAAATTTGCCGCCGACAATAAGCAGCAGCATCAATCCGAGAAGCGGGAGACTGTCCAGTACCACCGCAGGATCAATCAGCGTCCCGAGCGAAACGAAGAAAAGTGCCACGAAGGCATCCCGCAGGGGAACCAGTTGGGTGTGAGCATCTTGAAGCTCAGGCAGGCTGCTGATGGATACACCGGCGAGAAATGCTCCCAGCGCGACGGAGAACCCGACGGCCTGGGCCAGCGCAGCCGTCCCGAGGCAAATGGCAATCGCAACCAGCAGGAGCAGTTCCGAGTTACAGGTTGACTTGACGCGCCGCAGAAAGGGAGGGATAACTTTTATGGCGAGATACACCAGCGGAATGAGCAAGAGTAAAGCCTTGCCGAGAACCCAGGCGGCCATCAGCAAGCCTCCGCGCTGGGCGTTGCCAAATACCGGAATCACCACCGTCATACAGATCACAGCGAGATCTTCCACGAGGGTGATGGCGATCATTACGCGTCCGGAGGTGGTAGAGAGTCTTCCTGTATCGCTCAACAGGCGCGCGAGTACCATCGTGCTTGCCACCGAAATTGCCGCTCCTATCGCGAACCCTTCGGTGGTGCTCCATCCGAAGAACCTGCCCGCGACGATCGCGACACCCAGCATGATCAGGATGCCGATTGGGCCTCCGATGAGAGCAACCCATTTCACGCGCATCAGGTCCGGGACGGAGAACTCGACTCCAATCGAGAACATGAGCAGCACCACACCGACCTCGGCCAGCAATTCGAAGGTGTGCAGATCGGAAAGTTGCGGCCCCGGAGTGAACGGACTGATCGCGATTCCTCCCAAAACAAAACCAATAATCAGGGGTAGCCGAAGACGCCACGCCACCAGGCCACCCAGTACGGCAGCCACGAATATGTACGTGAGATCGCGAAAAAGTATGGGATTGGGTTCCATGTGAATGTCCTTGCCCTCTGGTCTTCGGTTTGTACGAGGTTGGAGAAATAGGCCCGCCCAGATCCTGCCGAACGGGCCTTTGGCATTACCCCGCCATAGGCGACCTTTATCGCACGTCGCGTGAAAGAGCTACCGCGTCTGCTCCGGCTGGGAAATGTAGCTTCCCGGAAGTGTCGTTCACGGCCAGCCATACGGCCTCAGCCACATCGCTTTCCTTCGTAGTCAAAGCAGGTCGCGCAAACTCCGCGAAAATTGGAGCGGCGAAGTCGGCATAGGTCCTCGGAATGAGGTCCTCGACGCGAACCTCGGTATTCTGCGTGAACCTCGTCGTCGGAGCGTATCCGGGTTCAACCAGCTTCACCTGAATATTGAAATGCCTAAGCTCGTGAGCCAGCGAAGCAGTGAAGCCCAAGATGGCCTGCTTGCTCGCGGTATAGGCTGCCGCTAACGGGAAGGGCGCCAAGGTTGTGCTGGACGTGACATTGACAATCACGCCGGATCGCCGCTCGCGCATCTGCGGGATCACGGCCTGGGTCATCGCCATCACGCCGAAGGTGTTGGTCTCGAAGACCTTGCGAATGTGCGACAGAGGCGTCACTTCAAAAGCGCCGACGACGCCGATGCCCGCGTTGTTGACGAGGACATCAATCTGACCGGCTGCTTTGATGGCCGCCGCGATGCTCTTTTCATCCGTCACGTCCAACGAGAGGATACGCAGCGACCGTGCGTGCGGCAGAACGTCTTCGCGGGGAGTCCGCATGGTTGCGATGACGTTCCAGGCTCTCGATAGGAAATAGCGAGCCAATTCAAGCCCGTAGCCTGAGGAACTGCCGGTAATCAGTATGGTTTTCACAGTACATCTCCTTTGCTGTTGTCTAGCCCTTTGATCTTTCTTACTAAGAAGCCCCCGCTCAATCGCGGTGCGACGAGCTTTACTTGCTGCAGCACATATTCCAGTTGCACTCTCTCCCACACATTCACGGTTGATTGTTGGCGCTAGCTTGCTCCAGCGCCCTACGAATTTCCTTTAGCAATGCATCGCTCCGAACCGGCTTATAAAGAAAAGCGGCGGCTCCGGCTCGCATCAGCGAGTCTCGAAGCATGGCATCACCGTGGGCGGTTACAAAAACGATGGGGAGGCGGCCGTTAGTCCTGCTCAGATGCCGCTGCAACTCAATCCCGCTCATGCCCGGCAGGCGCACGTCAAGCACGAGGCAGGCTGTGTCATCGCGAGCGTCACCGGCAAGAAATTCCTCAGCCGAGGCAAACGTTCTTGGAGAAAAGCCGGCTGCTTTCATCACGCTTCCCAGCGCTTCGCGCAAGGGTTCATCATCGTCCACGATTGCGACGACGCCGGCGTTGGTTACGGTCTCATCCACTTCAGTTCACCAGTCAGCGACGCGTTTGATCTGCCGCGAGCATGAGACTAGCAACTGGGCGAGTGGAAAACCATCCTGCTTTATCTTGAAAAATCTACTGCTTTAGGAGGAGGAAGCTCCCTACTTTCGAGAGGCGTTCTTGAGCTTCTCTGACATGCGGACAAGGTGGGCGAGGGATTCGGCTTGGGTTTTTTCCATCACATGAGCACGATGAGTCTTAACCGTTAGCTCGCTCATTCCTAGTTGATCGGCAATCTGCTTGTTCAGAAGGCCGGCAACCACGAGATCAAGTACTTCTTTCTCACGCGGGGTGAGGGAATCGAATCGCCCACGGATTTCGCTGGCTTCCTTGCGTTGCTGACGGAGGGTTCGATCGCTGGCCAATGCCTTCTGAACTGCATCGAGCAGATCCTGGCCGCGCACCGGCTTGGTCAGGAACTCGTGCGCTCCCTCCTTCATCGCCCGCACGGACATCGGGATGTCGCCATGGCCGGTAATAAAAATGATCGGAACTGGAATTCCGTCGTCCCTCAACTTCAATTGCAGATCGAGGCCGCTCGGCCCCGGCATTCTCACATCCAGAACCAGACAGGCAGGCGTATCTGGACGCTTCGCCTCTAAGAAGTCTTGGGCCGAAGCGAATGTCTCCACCTGAAGTCCCACTGATCTGATCAGACTTTGCAGTCCGTCGCGGATCATGCGATCGTCATCGATGACAAAGACAATTGGCTCTTGCTCCTTCATGCGGCCATCTTATCCTCACTGGGTAGGGTCAACTGGAATGTCGCTCCGCCGGAGCCGTTAGATTCTGCCCACAAGCGCCCACCGTGGGCTTCAATAATCGACCGGCTGATCGATAGTCCCATGCCCATTCCTTTTGATCGAGTTGTGAAGAAAGGTTCGAATAACCGGCCCTTCACTTCTTCTGTCAGGCCGATGCCCGAGTCCTGAACCACAACCCGAATGTATCTACTATCCTGCGATTCCGACCGCAGTGTAAGGATTCTCGGTTGATCGGTAACCGATGTCATCGCATCAATTCCATTCATCACCAGGTTCAGAATCACTTGCTGCAGCTGAATGCTATCGCCGAGCACGATAGGCGAGTCGGGCGAGAGTTCGAGTTCGATTGCCACGTTGTTCCTCGCCGCTTGTCCTTCGGCGAGAGCGGCGATCTGCTCCATAACTCGATTAATCTGAACCCGTGACTTTTCCGGGGCCGCTTTGGTGATTAGCGAACGAATGCGAGCAATCACATCCGACGCACGAGTGGCGCCTTGGGTAGCTCGCTCTGCCGCGGCCCGTGCTTCCGCAAGATCCGGATGTTCACGAGCAAGCCATGCCACACAGGCATCGGCATTTGCGACTACGGCAGCGAGCGGTTGGTTCACTTCATGCGCGATCGACGCCGTCAGTTCGCCTATCGCCGTGATCCTTGCGGCGCGAGCCAACTCTGCCCGAGTAGCCTGGAGCGTCTCCTCGGTACACCTCTGCTCGTCCATCTGTTTCAAGAGTGCTTGGTTTGCTTTCTTCAACTCGACAGTACGCTCCGCAACCCTCACCTCAAGCTCATTGCGCGCCTGCCGAAGCGCATCCTCAGTGTGTCTACGCCAAGAAATCAATTGGGCGACGCCCACCTCACAAGAAACAAACGTGACAAAGTAGGGTAAGTCGCTCGGCGTTACCGCAAAGCTGCCGACCGGCGGAGTGAAGTAGTACATGACTGCCAATGTGCTGCAAACAACAGAGAGCCAACCGGGCCCGGTCCGGCCAAACCAGGTACTAAGAATCACCGCGACGGAGAAGAAGAACCAGAACGGATTGCCAAAGGAATGTTGCAACGCCAAGGATATTAAGAGCGCAAGTGTCACCAGGATGATCGCGAGAGCGTAACGTGCGACCGCGCGCACGCGAGATGGCTCATCGATTCTTCTCCCCATGAACTCTGCCGTCCCCCCACAAAACTTGGCTTGTATTTTACGCTTGCGTTAATTCCGCCCATATCCAATTCGTAATCACGAGAGCGTCCGGGTCGCTTAGACCAAGAGACCGAACTTTGGGGTGCGGATGAAGCGATTATGAGCCGCCCGGGGCGTTGGAGGGCTGTTGAATGGGAGGGATTACCATGTTGCGGCGGAGCGCTACGGCTGGATCGGTGGGACACTGCCCGATTAGCCACCCGGCGATTTCGCGAAATCACTTATTGGAAGGCTCTGGTCGGATGGTCGCCTACTCCTCAATTACTTCTCGTTCAACAGATATATGGTGAACCCGGCCGATATGGGAGTCTGAGGATCGGTAACGAAAACTACGATTTCACCTTCGCCGCAGTCCCGGAGTCTCGTTCCGGGAGGTCAGAAGGACAGCGATGGGGCCTGTAGAGAACAGCCAAGCAGATTTGCTGGTAGCGCTACCGGGAATCGAACCCGGGTTTTAAGATTGAGAATCTCACGTCCTAACCCCTAGACGATAGCGCCTCTCAGAACCAGTTTCACTATAACAAAACGAGCGCCTAACGCCAAACGTGCTCGCGATGTTGCGTTTCCTACTCCTGCTGGTCGGGGTGCAGGCCGATATTGGTTTCTCCGGCGGCCTTCCGTTCCTGATATTTCTTAACCCAGGCTTCCCAGCTCTTTCCCACGGCGGTGTCCCGACCGCTAAATGCGAGGCCAGAGATTTCTGCGTATGGAATGTCGCGTCGTGTGGGGCTATCCTGCGGCAGCACACGCACGTAGGAATCTGTGAGTGACTTTCCCGGACGTCGATCGAACACATAGCCGACAATGCTTTCACCGCTCTTTAGCGTGATGGTCACGTCTCCCCGATAGTCGAAGGCCTGTTCCAGCGCCGCGCGTAGTTCATCTTCGGCAGCCAGTGTCGGAACCCATCCCTGCAATGTTTCGCGTGTCACCGTTTCCAACTCCTGTGTGCTCATCGGGTCCCCTGTGGTACGGATGTTGATTCAATCTGCACCAGCGGGCCATGGTGTTCAATGGGCTGCTCAGCCTGGATGGCAGCCAGCGCTTCTGGATCGTCATAGCTGGAGAGCATGCCTTTGACTGTGGCCAAGATCCCGTCCAGCGATCCAAATGTATGGTTTACTGCCGAAGGCTCAAAACCGCAGTGCACCATGCAATTGGCGCATCGCGGATTGCCGCTTTTTTCACCGTAGTTGTCCCAGGCCGTTTCTTCAATCAGCTGTTGGAATGTGTCGGCGTAGCCGTCCTGCAAAAGGTAGCAAGGTTTTTGCCAGCCGAACATCGTATAGGTCGGGATGCCCCAGGGAGTGCATTCGTACTGGCGCCTTCCCATCAGGTATTCGAAAAACAACGGCGTCGCGTTGAATCTCCAGCTTTTTTTGCGGTTGCTCAATATTAACCTGAACAGCTCGCGGGTTCTGTCTTTTCCCAGGAAGTGCGACTGGTCGGGGGCTTTGTCATAGCTGTAACCGGGCGAGAGCATCATGCTTTCGACGCCTAGTTCCATCATGTCGTCAAAGAAGCGGCGCACGCTGGCCGGATTCGCGCCATCAAACAACGTGGAATTTGTGGTCACGCGGAAGCCCTTGGCGATTGCTTCCTTCATCGCGTCCACGGCAATATCGTAAGTGCCCTCGCGGGCGACGGAGAAATCATGATGATCGCGCTCGCCATCCAAGTGCACCGTGAAGGTGAAAAACTTGCTTGGCTTGAACAGGTGCATCTTCTCCTTCAGCAGCAGCGCATTCGTGCACAGATACACGTATTTGCCGCGGTCGATCAAGCCCTGCACTATTTCACCGATTTGAGGATGGAGCAGCGGTTCGCCGCCGGGGATATTCACGATGGGAGCGCCCGCCTCTTCCACTGCACGGAAGCACTCTTCCGGGGTGAGCTGGCTCTTCAGTACGTGTGCCGGGTACTGCACCTTGCCGCAACCGGCGCAGGCAAGATTACAGCGGAAAAGCACTTCCAGCATGACAACCAACGGGTAGCGTTTTCGCCCCTGGAGCCGGTTCTTGAGCACATAACTACTCACCGCCCACATTTGAGAGACCGGAACTGCCATTTAACATCCTCCGCTAATATCGTAACCGATTCGGGACCCGCCGGAATCGGGTGTGTAATCCGGCTGGCGAATCCGGGATTAAAGGCCAGAAAAATCAGGCTGAATGGGCAAACAAAGCGTCCATATTGTGCCGCAACATGTTTTCCACGATTCGCGTCTCTTCCTCGCCAAAAGTCTTCCAACCCATGGTTCGCAGAACCGATGCGCGATCAACGCGAGTGAACTTCACCATGGAAAGAATAGCCATGAATTGGATGCGGGTTTCCGGGGCATCTGCTGGCCGGTTCGTCAGCCGGGAGACATATTCGAAGCCCACCTCAAGGATGGGCAGAAACTTCGTATGAAGAATCTCAAAGGCCTCTGTCGGATCAAACTGCTCCCGGTAGATGAATTGTCCCCACGACCCGGGGGTATCTGTGCCGAGCATAATCCGCGCAAATTCGACAATGAACTCGGTGAACATCCGCAGAGTTTCAGCCCGCGTCAGTCCTGGCTCCTGCAATCCCTGGAGGGCGCGTTCGCATGCTGGTCGGAAACGTACTACGATGTTCGAGCCTATGTACTCGGCCACAGCATGGTACAGTCCCAATTTGCTGCCAAAGTAGTATGGAATCGAAACCAGGTTTGCGTGGGCCCGTTCCACAATGGTCCGGGTGCTCGCTGCCTCAAAGCCAAGGTCGGAGAAGACCTCCACTGCCACTTCGATCAGACGCTGACGGGTCCGTTCGCTACGATCCTGGCAGGCAGAGCGTCCCATGGCAGCTTTGGTTTTTACGCTTTTGGACATTTGTTTCGCTTTTCCCAACTTGGGTTTGACAATTAAATCAAGCGTATGATTTCTTAGTATAGTAGAAGCTGGGTGGAGATTCAATGATGCAGGTTAGACGAATTTGCGGCTGGATGCTGTTGTCTCTCTTGGCGATTCCTGCCGGCGCGCAGCAGTTGAGCGGTGGCGCTTCTTCATTGAGCGTGCCCCAGTCGCTGGATCAATTGCTCGCCGCAGGAAACCAGAGTCCATATTCAGGAAGTGTTCCGTCGGACAAACTGAAAGCCGGGGTACTCGATCTCAGTGTCGACGACGCGATTGACCGCGGTCTGAAGTACAACCTCGGAATTGTCCTCAGCGGACAGGCCACAGCCCAGGCCAAAGCGGCACGCCTTGAGGCGCTGAGCGCCCTACTGCCTCAGATCAACGGTAGTTTGCGCGAAAGCAACATCAAGGCAAATCTCCCGGCGGAGGGTTTTGCCTTAAAAATTCCAGGCGTTCCCATCGGAAATTCGGTGTACTTCAGCAATTCAGACGCGCGTCTCTCTGCGACGGAGAATCTTGTCGATCTGCACGCAATTCAGAGCACGCGAGCAGCCAGCGCCAACGTACGTGCCGCGGGATTCACCTTTAACTCCGCCAAGGAAACCGTGACGCTCGCCGTTGCAGCTAGCTACTTGCTGGTCATCGCAGCGGAGAGCCAAGTCGAGGCCGCCGTAGCTGAATTGAAGACCGCAGAAGCGCTCCACCAGTTGGCCAACGATCGCGAAAACGCAGGACTCACTCCCAACGTGGATACTCTCCGCGCCCGTGTCGAATTGCAGGTCCGCCGTCAGAATCTGATTGAGTCCAACAACAATCTCGCGAAGCAGCGCATCACGCTGCTCCGTGTCATCGGACTCCCGGTGCATCAGCAGATCAGAATGGTAAGCCGGGTTCCTTACAAACCCTTGCCCGCAGTCTCGGAAGAAGATGCATTGCAGCGCGCTTTGGCGACCCGTCCAGACTATCTGGCGGCTGATCAACAGGTAAAGGCTGCTGAGTTGCGAAAGAGGGCAGCTGAGGCCGAGCGCCTTCCGACCTTGGGAATCAGTGGAGACTACGGTGTTTTGGGAACTCATCCCAGCAACGTATTCCCGACTTGGACCCTGAACGCTGGACTCAGGATACCTATCTTTCAAGGTGGCAAGATTGAGGCCGACATTCGCCAGGCCGACGCCGTTCTACAGCAGCGGAAGGCGCAGCGCGATGACCTCAAAGGACGCATCGAGCAGGATGTTGCCGACGCGATCCTGGATGTGACGGCTGCCAGTGAACAGGTGGAAGTGGCAAAGACGACGTTGGACTATGCGCAGCAGACGTTGACCCAATCGCAGGATCGGTTCTCCGCGGGCGTCACCAATAACATAGAAGTGATCCAGGCACAGGAAGCTCTGGCTACGGCAAATCAGCAATACATCAGCAGTCTTTACGCGCACAACATTGCCAAGGTTCTGCTGGCGCGTGCCGTGGGTGCCGCTGAACAAACGCTGCGCCAGGTCCTCGGCGATGATGCCGGGGCACCGGGAAGCATGCAGAATAACGTGCAGAATAATTCCGTGCCGGCGAAATAAAAAACAGTTTGGAGAACGTGAATGGCGAACGAGGAACAGAACATTCCGGCCAAGGCCGAGCCTAGAGCGAGCAGATTTGAGCGCAATCCATGGCTCTCCACAGTACTCAAGATAGTCGTGGTACTGGCCGTGATTGGAGCCGTGCTCTACTGGTGGAATGGCCGCAAGTATGAAGATACCGACGATGCGCAAATCGACGGGCACATCTACCCCATCAGCGCCCGCGTCGGCGGACACGTCACCAAGGTCAACGTCGAGGAAGGTCAGTTTGTAAAGGCTGGAACCGTGCTTGTTGAAATCGATGATCGCGACTACCAGGTTGCCGTCGAACGCGCCAACGCCGACTACATGGATGCGATGGCCAGCTTTGAAGCTGCGAAGTTCAACGTGCCTATCTCGCAGGTTGGTTCCAGTAGCCAGATTCATTCCGCACAGTCCGACGTGCTCAGTACCGAGGCCGGAATTACTGGCGCCACGAGGCAGGTTGAAGAAGCTGAAGCGCGCTTGGTTCAGGCACAGGCGAACGCCAAGACCGCCAACGCCGATCTGTTGCGTTACGGAATGCTCGTCGCAAAAAAAGAGATATCTCAGCAGCAATACGACCAGGCAGTTGCCGCCGCAACCTCCGCCAATGCCACCGTCACGGCCGCCGAAGCCAGCGTTCGCTCCGCGCAGGAAGTGGTGAAGCAGGCCAGGGCGCGACTAGGCCAGTCGCAGGCCATGCTGGCAAACGCTCAGATCACTCCCAAGCAGATTTCTGTAACCCAGGCGCGCGCCCGCGCTGGTGAAGCCCAGGCAGCGAGGGCCAAAGCTTCGCTCGATCAGGCACAACTGAATCTCGGATACACCAAGATCATTGCTCCAGTTGACGGCGTGGTTGGGAATCGCAACGCCCAGGTCGGGCAAAATGTTCAGGTCGGGCAGGAGATGCTCTCCGTGGTGCCTCTCAAGGACATATGGGTGACCGCCAATTTCAAGGAAACCCAGTTAGAGTACATGCGTCCTGGCCAGTCTGTGGCGATCAAGGTGGACGCTCTCGGAGGACAGAAATTCAACGGCAGAGTCACCAGCATCGGTGGTGCGACTGGAGCCAGGTTTAGTTTGTTACCTCCTGAGAACGCAACGGGCAATTACGTCAAGGTGGTGCAACGCATTCCGGTTCGTATCGATTTTGAGAATGTAGGCAAAAGCGACTTCAATCAGGATGGCAGATTGCGCCCGGGACTCTCCGTGGTTCCAGACGTGAGAGTTCGTTAAGGGACAGAAGCACAAGTTTGGTGGGTCTCGCCCTTTTCCGCGTGATTAGGGCCGGTGCAAAGACTTTTGTAAAGAAGTGTTTAGCAAATGTAACGCTTTTGTAAAGAAATGATTTTTTCAGATCTTCCGGGAACTTTGACAGAGTCTAAAGGCAATCCAAAGGGTTAGAGCAGCATGAACGATAATGCCTGGGAGTTGCCGAATGCTAAACGGACTCGAGATTGAAGCGTACCAAATGAACGATTTGAGCATGGTGTGCGTGGAAGATCACGCAGCTGCAAACAAAGTGACGGACCAGACGCTGGTCGGTAAGAATGTTTTTGCCAGCGGCCTGCTTCGTCCAGGCACACAGTCGTTTATAAGCCCGCTTTCGCTGAGGTATGCGCTGCAGGACCGTTTCAAAGTCAGCACCGAGCGTGGCCATTACACGATTACACCCTCTACGTTTGTTGTGCTCAACGAAGGGCAGCGTGGAGAGATTTCCGTCGAGGCCAACGCAACTCCGCGCGCTGTTACGCTCGTCTTCGAGCAGAAGTACATGTCGGACGTTGCGCGCAGTTTCAGCGCCCCGCTGGTTTCCGCGCTTGAGATCGATCGCGATGGCATCGTGGTTCGCTTCCCTGAGTGCATACAGCATGACACTGCTTTTGAAATCGGCCCCAAGCTTCGCTCCCTGAGCGCTGCCTGCCTTCGCGGAGACAGCATTGAGAGTGTTGCCGACAAGTTCCGCGCAGTCACCGAGTGCGTTGTGCTGGTGTACAGCGCTGCCAGCCGGCAGATTGAATCCATTGACAGCGTTCGTCCCGGAACCCGCGCCGAACTCTATCGCCGCATTCAGCGCGCCTACGTTTACATTCAGGACGCATACAACGAAGAGCTTTGCCTGGAGAAGATCGCGCGCGTTGCATGCATGTCACCGCATCATTTCCACCGCGTCTTCAGCCAGGTTTATGGCATCACGCCATTGCGCGCACTTGCTGACCGCCGCATGCAGATGGCCCACAGACTTCTTGAAACCACTGACACACCGGTTTCGGCAATATGCCGGGCCGTGGGATACCACAGTGCCCCAACGTTTTCGAATTTGTTCCGTGCCAAGTTTGGACTGCCGCCATCGCTGTTGCAGCAGCGTAGTCGCAGAGTACGAATGCAGTAGAGAAACGTTCCTCCTCCATGAAGCTGGCCGGCAGAAATGTCGGCCTTTTTTAATTTCGGACTGTTGCTTGCCGTCAATTTTGGTCTGGCCCTTACGTCAAGGATAAGACTGCCCTGTCCTTTTACTCTCCTCCATCCCACACGTACAGGTATTTCCCGTCCTTTTGTTTCTGCCACATGGTCACATAATGGCCATGACTCACCGTTTCTTTGCGGCTTGCATCAAGCAAATGGCGTTCGTATTGTCCCGTCGTAAGTACAAAACTCCCATACACTTCACCGCCGGTCGGGTACCAAAGCAATCTGAATCCAGGCTTGGCGTACACTGTTTCAAATCGTGCGCGGATCTGCTCTCGCCCGCTTAATCCGCTCATTGCAGCATCTTCTGCGGCAAACTTTGCCCAAGCGGTTGCACCACTCCGCTGAGCTTCTTCAAAAAAATTGCAATCGGCTTGTGCAGCCTTGCGCAATTCTTCTGTCCAAGTGTTTTGAATATGAGAGGAACAGGGTTGCTGGAAGCTACTTGTTTGTCCCAAAGCGGAACTTACAAAACAGCAGAATGCAATCGAGCAGACTGCAACTCGCATGGTGTCCTCCTGCGATTGAGTTTATAGGGAGTCACTCCGAAACGCACAGGTCCTGGAACCTTCCACTTGAGATTTCCCTCCAATCTGTCGATAACACAGTGGAAGGTCATCCGCCATGTCAGGTACCTCGATTCCTGTGGGGCCGTCGGCGGGCCTTAGAGGGGATACCTGCGATGAACCAGCCTTCTTCGAAACCGGTAAGTAGATTAAGAGAATCTGTCTCGGTCGAACCCATCATCCTCGACTGCGATCACATACTGACACACGCCGGAGGTGATCCCGAGCTGTTAATTCGGCTCTGCAGCGTCTTCTTGAATGAGCTTCCCATGCGCACAGAGTGCATGGGAGTTGCGATCAAAGATCGCAACAAGATTGCCTCCGAGCGCGCTTTACAGCAACTGCGAAACTGCCTCATTATCTTCGGCTCATGCGAGGTTTTTGCCACCATGGAGATGTTGCAGGCTGCTGTCAGGGGTGGCCGCCTCCGCCAGGTGAAGCGCGAATGGAATCGCTTCGAAAGCCAGGTTCGGATCCTCATCCCTCAGGTGCAGCAGTTGATGCTCGAAATGTCCACGCCCAAAAGTGCCGTGCAGTAGCATCAATGAGTGCTTCGCAACCGCATGTAACTGGCTTGGCTCACCGCAACATGCCGGCCTTTCAGGTCGTGAAGATTAATTTCGGCGACTACCAATGTTCGTCCGGTTTTGATGATTTGTGCCGTTGCCCTTGCGTCCGTGCGGCACGGCGCCAGGAATCGGATACTCAGGTCTGTAGTTGTGAGCGGAGTGTCTGCCCCGGCCACCGTCAAGGCAGCGGTTGCTCCCGTCGAATCCGCCAAGGTAGCCAGCAAGCCTCCATGGAAGCACGCAAAGATGCCATCCAGACTGGTGTCGTATGGCGCGACAATTACGGCGCGCCCGTAGCTCAACTCCTCTACTCGATAACGAAAAGTTTGCATTGCGGGGATCGCCATTAGGCGCTGGCGAATCGGTTCCAGAGACATTTGTCGGTCAACCATAGTTGATCTAAAGATGATTGCCTCGCCGCTGCGATGCAAACAGGTTTGCAACTTTCCTCGCAAATTGTGCTACAAACCTCCCATGGACTATCTGCTGAAAACCGAACCCGACGTTTATTCCTTCGATCAACTCAAACACGACCGCGAAACCATATGGGATGGGGTCACTAACCCTCAAGCCGTGAAGCACCTGCGCGAGATGCACAAGGGGGACCAGCTCATCATCTACCACACTGGTGATGAGCGCCGTGCTGTCGGCACTGCCCACGTGCTTTCCGTCGACGCCTCAAACCCGAAGGTGCCCCTCGTGAAGATCGCCGCTGGCAAAACACTTCCAACCGGGGTGGCCCTTTCTGATATCAAACAGAGCGCGCTGTTTGCCGATTCACCTCTGCTGCGAATTGGACGCCTGTCGGTAGTTCCGCTCACCGACGCGCAATACCGCGCGCTACTCTCAGGGAAAGTGTGATAGTTTCCTTAGACGAAAGGAACAGCTATGAATAAGCGCATCTGTATATGTGTGTCTCTCGTTGTGGCATTAATGAGCGTGGGAGTGTTTGCCGCAGAGAAAGTACCCTCCAAGATCGTCGTCCTCAATGACGGAAAAGCAGCCGGGATCGGAACTGCGACGATCGAACAGGCAGAGAAGGGTGTCGTGGTTCACCTTGCACTCAAGAACCTCACTCCAGGCGAGCATGCGCTCCACTTTCATCAGAATGCCAAGTGCGAGGGGCCTGAGTTCAAGTCCGCCGGCGGACATTTCAATCCCACCGTCGCCCACCATGGCCTCCGCAATCCCGCTGGTCCTCACGCAGGTGACATGGAGAACATCACCGTGGCCGCCGACGGCACATCAAACGTGACTGTTTCCGATGAGCGCGTAACCCTCGAACCCGGCAAGCCAAACTCACTGTTTGTCAACGGAGGCACCGCACTGGTCATTCACGCGCATGCTGACGATATGGTGAGCGATCCTGCGGGCAATGCTGGAGACCGTGTCGCGTGCGGTGTTATCACCGAATAAGCCGCAGGAAAGGCTGGTTCGTTCGTTCAATACCCTAACGTAACGTTACGTTCGTCCTTCGAATTGGCTAGTATTAAGCAGTACTTAATTCTTGGACATACCCTATGCTGTGCAATATCGGAACAACATCTTTGGTCAGGCGGCTTGCCGTCCTATTGATTGCCGCCGTTTTGCTCTTCTGTTCGAATTTTGGCTTTGCACAGGATAATATTTGCAAGTCCAAGGGTGTAGCAATCAAGGCCGATTACCCTGAGTTCGCTCGCCGGATGAAAATATCCGGAGCGGTTCGGCTTCAGATTCAACTCACCTCATCGGGCATCGTGCGTGAAAGCAAAATTCTGGGTGGTAACCCCGTGCTGGCAAGTGCCGCACAGCAAGCGGTGAAGCACGCCAGGTTCGAGGGCAATGAGCCCTGCATTGTCGTCTTTGAGTTCAAGCAATAGTCCTCTGCAAGTACATTTCACCTCAGCCCGCCAACCGTGCGGGCTTTCTTTGGTGTGCGATTCAGTTTGCCGCACTACAATATTCCAGCTACTTTCATTCCCATCTTCGAGGAAGTCATGCCCATACGCACGATCATCGAGCCTTTCCGTATCAAGAGTGTTGAGCCAATCCGCTGGACCCAGCGTGAAGATCGCGAGCGTTTTCTTAAGGCTGCGCATTCCAACCTCTTTCTCGTTCCGGCCGATGACGTCTTGATCGATCTCCTGACCGACTCCGGTACTGGGGCCATGTCCATTTACCAGTGGGGGGCTATTCAGGAGGGAGATGAGAGCTACGCCGGCAGTCGCAGCTATGTGCGCTTCCGCGATTCGGTGCAGAGCATCTTCGGCTATAACCACGTGATTCCCACCCACCAGGGACGCGCTGCCGAGCGCATCCTTTTCACGGTCATGCTCAAACCCGGCGACGTGGTACCCAATAACACCCACTTCGACACCACCCGCGCCAACGTCGAAAACGCCGGAGCCGAAGCCCTCGACCTTGTGATCTCTGAGGGCAAACAGCCAGGTCTGATTCATCCCTTCAAGGGAAACATGGATGTCGCTGCTCTCGAAGAAACGATTGCCCGTGTTGGGCGCGAACGAATTCCGCTTGTGATGCTCACCATCACCAACAACTCCGGAGGCGGGCAGCCCGTCTCTATGGCGAATGCACGCGCCGTTAGCCAGGTCTGCCACAAGCACAATATTCCGCTCTACTTTGACGCCTGCCGATTTGCCGAGAATTCCTACTTCATCAAACTTCGCGAGCCTGGTTATGAAAGCAAAACTCCCAAGCAGATCGCGCAGGAGATGTTCTCCCTCGGTGACGGCTGCACCATGAGTGCCAAGAAGGACGGCATGGCTAACATCGGCGGATTCCTTTGCACCAACAACGATCTGCTGGCGCAGCAGGAGAAAGACCTGCTCATTCTTACGGAAGGCTACCCCACCTACGGAGGTCTTGCCGGGCGCGATCTGGAAGCCATCGCCGTGGGTCTGCAGGAGGCTTGTGATGAGGACTACCTCCGCTATCGCATTGCCTCTACCGCGTATCTGGGCAATCACCTGGCCGAGGAGGGAATTCCGATCGTCATGCCGCCGGGAGGCCACGCCGTCTATCTCGATGCCCGAGGCTTCGTCCCGCACATCCCGGTCGAACAGTTTCCCGGAGTAGCTCTCGCCGCAGAACTTTATCTCGAGGGCGGTATTCGCTCGGTCGAAATCGGCTCACTGATGTTCGGGGCCGCCGCCAAAATGGACCTCGTCAGGTTGGCAATCCCGCGCCGCACCTACACTCAAAGCCATATCGACTACGTAATCGAGGTCATCATCGAGGTCTGGCGCAAGCGTACCCAGATCCGCGGTCTCAAGCTGACCTACGAGCCACCATTCCTCCGCCACTTCACGGCCAAGTTGGAACAGATATAGATAGCACGGGTGCCCTACCCTTCCGGCAAAGCCGGAGGGTGGGCTTTCCTTCAGCGTCGAGGAAAATCTGCATGGCTTGAAGAGTCTAAAATGCGCTTTGGACTTGTCTATGGTCGTACGTCACCGCAGTTCGTTCTTGCCGGTTTATCCTGCTGTTGCCATGCCTTGGAGTCTTAAGCGTTATCAGCAAACCGGACACCTCCACTTCATCACTTTTAGTTGCTATCAGCGGGCGGCTCTGCTGAACACGCAGACAGCGTGCGAGGTATTCGAGCAGACGCTGGAACGGGTACGCAAATGGTATGGTCTGTTTGTAACCGGCTATGTGGTGATGCCCGAGCACGTTCATCTCCTGATCAGTGAACCCGAGCGTGCAGGTCTTGCGATTGCATTACAGATGCTCAAGCAAGTCGTAGCACAGAAGCTTGGTACTCGGAAGCCTTCCCAACCGTTTTGGCAGCGGCGCTATTACGATTTCAATGTATGGAGCGATGAAAAACGGATTGAAAAGCTAAGGTACTTGCACCGTAATCCGGTAACACGCGGGTTGGTGGAAAAGCCGGAAGATTGGAAGTGGAGCAGTTTCCGTCACTATATTTCTGGGGAAGAGGGAGTGTTGGAGATAGAGTCCGAGTGGACCGCGCGAAGAAGAGAGCGTGCAGGGCTGACTCCCCAAGTACGGTTAATCGAGGCTGCGGAACAGCCCCACCCTCCGGCTTTGCCGGAAGGGTAGGGCACCCGAATCTCAATAGTGCCGAAATAGTGTAACCTTTGTTCGTGAAACTCTGCCCGCCCAACACCTGTGCCGCGTTGCTTCTACTCATTCTCTGTACCGCCTGTCGCGCCCCTGAGCTTCCCCAGACATCGATTCAGCCCGTATCGGCCACCAGTGCCGTCACCGTGACCGACGTCCGCTTCCCCAGTGCTTCGATCGGAGGCTTGCTCTGGTACCGCGTCATCGTCCCTACCGTTGCGCCCGGTGAGCGTCTCCCGGTCTTGTACTTGCTCCATGGCGGAGACGGCGATGCCGCGAATTTAGAGCAGCAATCCGAAGCCGCGAAATTCGCCACCGCCGAGCGACTCATCGTCGTGATGCCATCCGCGCATGACTCCTACTACACCAACGCCAAACTGCGCCGCCACGCCCACTGGGAAGACGCCATTGCCTTCGATCTTTCGCGCGACGTAGAAGCTAGATTTCCCGTTTTGTCAGGCCGCCAGCATCGTGGCGTTGCCGGAATCTCGATGGGGGGCTACGGCGCGGTGAAACTCGCCCTCAAGCATCCGGAGCTTTATTCTTTTGCCGGAACCATGAGTGGAGCGCTCGATATCACGCGCCGTCCAGCAACTCTTCGGCGTGGTCGGCAGGCGTGGATGATCTGGAGTATTTTTGGCCTGCGCCAGAGCGACCGGATGCAAGAGGATGTTTTCGAACTGCTCAACCGGGCCACTGACCTTCAGAGCGTAACCTGGTTTGAGTCATGCGGATTCCATGACCCGCTCTACGCCATCAATGCCCGCTTTGTGCGTGAAATGCATGCCCACGGAGTTCCACTCGAAGGCATCACGACACCCGGTTTTCACGATTGGCAGACCTGGAACTCTACAATGCCTCTACTCTTTGAAGCCGCAGGAAAAGCGCTGCGTTAATTGGACAGGTGGCCCACATCCGCCATCTTTTGGCGAATGTGGGAGTGCAGTAACTTACATGTCTTCTAAGTTTCTTCTGCCTGCTGTCCACTTCGATTCAATTTCCACAAAGCATTGCTCGTGTAGTGCTAGTGATGGACGCTGCCCCACTTCCAATCTTCGGCCCGTTTGAAATGAGCAGATGAGCGTGTTCCGTCATCACAAGAGGTGAGCTTTTATCGTCTCCCACATTCGCCAAAAGAAGGCGGATGTGGGCCACCTGTCCCGCTAAGGCTCAACAACTCTTTCGGTTTAAGGAGGAAGCGACCTATCTTGCCCTGGCAATGACGATGGTCATGTCGTCGGGTTGCTCCTCGCCGCCGATCCAGTCGGTGACGGCGTTGAGGATGGCATCGGAGATTCGGGGCAGTTCCAGATCGTGATTTTCAAGGACGATCTGGGTGAGGCGTTCCTCGCCAAATTCGCCGAAGTCGTTCTCGGGTTCGGTGATGCCATCGCTGTAGGCCACTACGATATCGCCGGGGTTCAGGGTGACGCGGCCCTCGGGGTAGCTCATGTCGCCGAAGAGGCCGACCACCGTGCCTCCAGTGTCGAGCAGTTGGGTTGAGCCATTGGCGCGGATGACGATGGGCGGCAAGTGTCCCGCGTTTGAGTAGGTGAGCTGGCGGGTCTGCTGATCGTAGAAGCCGAGGAACATGGTCGCGTATTTCTGCGCCGGGGTACTGCGGTAGAGTTGCTGGTTGAGCAGCGCAAGAATGATTCCCGGGGAAGGGCAGCAGGAACTGTCTTCGCTGAGGATGATTGGGGCAACTCCACCCTGTGCAGCGACGAGGGCGGGCAGGCGCTCCACCATGGTATGAGCGCGCACAAAGGCGTGGACAGTAGCCATCATCAGAGCGGCAGAGATGCCTTTGCCACTGATGTCTCCCACGGCCAGGCCTACCGCGTTGGGACCTACCGGGAGGAAGTCATAGTAGTCTCCGCTGACGGTGCGGGCAGGACGGCAGATGCCGTGCAGTTCGAGGCCGTCGAGGTCGGCCACGTCACGAGGAAAGAGCAGGTCCTGCACTTCTTTGGCAATGAATAGCTCACTCTCGATGCGCTGCTTTTCCTTCTGTTCGCCGATGAGTTTCTCCAGTGACTCGGTCATGGAGTTGAAGGAGGACTCCAGCGACGCGAGTTGATCGTGTGAGCTAACCTGGATGCGATGCGAGAATTCTCCGGCGTTTACGTGTTGAGTGGCCTCGTAGAGCTTTGCGACTGAAGAAGTCATGGTGCGGGTGAGGCGCACGCCGATGATAAAGGCCACAATCTCGATCAGGGCGAAGATCACGCCAATTGCGACAAGCAATATGACGATGGCATTCGTCATCTCGCCAAGAGTGCGGAAGAGGCGGTTGTAAAGCAACGAAGGCCGCGTACGCACAGTAAGCAGCAGAACGTTGGGTTTTCCGCTCTGCCAACGGACTACGTTTTGGATTGGGGCAAAAGAGGTAAACTCCGGATCGAATCGGGACACGGGCGGGGGTATGAAACCGCAGGCGACTTTGGGCGCCATGTCCATCTCCGTATCGTTGACTTTGACCCTGGTCTTGCTTTGCGAAGAAGCAAGCCCTCCTGTCCCCTCCCCGTACACCGTGACAACCCCTATGTTGGAAACGATTGCTTCGAAATGCGTCTTGTCGAGCGGGACGCTGGAAACCAGCAGCAATTCGTCGCCAGAAAGCTTAGCGCGGTTGACCGCGCGCAAATAGAGTTCGCCATTGTCTACGATGAGGACAGCCTCAGGCACCTGCGCCGGGGGCGGAGTTGGTTCGGGGGTCGATGTGTCACCCGTAAGATTCAAGGTGCGTCCCCGGAAATAGGCTGTTACCTGGCGTCCCGGGAAAGCTTCATTGCTGATTGCGAGCTGATGGAGATCGAAGGTGCCGTTCCGCCTCAAGGCTTCGGCAGCCTGATGAGTGATGGTGCGATTTGCACTCTCAAGGCGGCGCAACTCGTTGTGAACATCGGTGGTAACGACGAAGGTGGAGAACTGCCCCGCGAACAGATATCCGGCAACAATGCCCATCGTTGCCAGCAGAATCAGCGGAATCACTCCGATGAACACATAGGTGACAATGAGGCGGTTACGCAGTCGCCACATAAAGCGCTGGGTTAAAGCTCGATATCCCAGGATAAGCAATACGCCGATGAAGACCAGCAGAGTGACCCGGTACAAGACAGCGAATCCGTGAACACCAAGCAAAGTCCATCCTGCGAGGACGATGGCGAGCGTCAGGCCAAGGCGCGCCATCCGGGTCTGCGGGACTAGACCGTAGCCAGAGAGGGTGCGCTGCACGGATTGGAGTGTCGGATTACTCATGTCCGCCGGACTGCCGAATTATAACTGGAAGTGAACAAGCAGTCTCCCGCCTAGTCATTTACAATCCAGCGGTGCGATGTTTGCCGAAATTGCTAATGTCGAAAAGTCTGAGCGCGAAGGCCTTGCGGAGCGGGTTGCTGACGATTTTACTCGCCGCGCAGCCCTTACTGGGCCAGCAGGCGCCGGCTTCGCAGACACCTTCGCCGCAAACGCCCCAAACTAAGATACAGGTGAATTTTCTGAACACCTGCCATCCGGGACAGGGCGAGTTGGACGAAATGCGGCGAGCCCTTGTGCGAGTAAAAGACAGGCCGATGTTTGCCTCCGATTTCGAGATCTCGCGCGGGATCACCACGTTGAATGAAGCGGAGGCAAGGGCTGCGGGAGCGCCTGACGGAAGCGCGGCTACTCCCTCGGCATGGGTAAGAATTCGCAAGGAATTTCCGGAAAAGGCTGTTCTGACGGACGCACAGTATTCGCTGAGCGCCGAGGGAAGTTCTTCGAGTGAGGTGCTCGCGCTGCACCTACGCGACACCAAGGAAGTGCTGCAGATCATCATTTCGGATTCAGTGACCGGGAGCCCGACACAGGTGGCGCAGGCGGACACCCCGCCGGACCGTATACGGATTGAGCGCTTCGGCAAAGCGTCCATCGTGCTGGCGAGATGTAATGGAATCGATCAGTCGGCGTATGAACCGCTGTTCGATGCGGCGAGGGGAGTTCTTGAGAAGTATCGCGTGGCAATGGCGGTGAAGACGGTGGTTCCCGCTGAATTTGCTCATCTGCCGGGGCGCAAAGAATCCAAAACCCGTCCGGCGAATCACTAAGAGAGAGCTCGAGGGTTTACGATCTTCTTTGTAATCATTTTTCGGCGTCCGGATGCTGAGTTTCAACAGTCCGAGAGGCAGAAGAGAGAACGATGGCAGACGAAATTCGTAATGTAGTGATCATGGGATCGGGATGCTCCGGTTTAACTGCAGCTATCTATGCGGCGCGTGCCAACCTGAAACCGCTGCTGCTGGAGGGACATGAACCCGGAGGCCAGCTCTCCATGACTACCCTGGTCGAGAACTTTCCGGGTTGGCCTGAGGGAATTCAAGGACCGGACCTGATCGAGAACATGCGCAAGCAAGCTGAACGCTTCGGAACGGAGTTCCGCATTGGTCATGTGACGGCAGCCGATCTCACGCAGCGTCCTTTTGTGCTTACTGCAGGTAAAGACCAGATCAAGACGCGGGCGCTCATCATCGCCAGTGGCGCGAGCGCGCGCTGGCTTGGCTTGCCGAGCGAAAAGGCCCTGATTGGCCACGGGGTTTCCTCGTGCGCCACCTGTGATGGATTTTTCTTCAGCGGCAAGGAGATTGCAGTGATCGGCGGCGGAGACTCCGCTATGGAAGAGGCGCTCTTCCTCACCCGCTTCGCCAGCCGCGTGACCCTCATCCATCGTCGGGATGCCTTCCGCGCCAGCAAGATCATGCTTGACCGGGCGAGGGCTCACGGCAAAATTCACTTCATGACCGATACGGTCGTAGAAGAGGTAATGGACGTTGCGGCCAAGGAAGTGACTGCGCTGAAATTGCGCAACCTGCTGACCGGAAAAGTATGGGATTTTAAGACGAGCGCAATGTTTCTCGGCATTGGACATACCCCTAACGCGTCGATGTTTCGCGGTGCCCTTGAGGCCGATGAGGATGGCTACCTGAAAACGCGCGACTTCGTGCATACGGGCATCCCCGGCGTGTTCGCCTGTGGCGACGTTGCTGATCGGCGATATCGGCAGGCCATCACCGCCTCCGGCACCGGGTGCATGGCGGCGATCGAGGTGGAACGGTATCTGGAAGCGTCGGGACACTGAGGGTAGGTTTCGATGTTCCCGGGGCCGATTCCAATTTCAAACGCAGAGTTGCTGGCGGTATGATACAAGCGTAAGTCACCGTCCCAGTGAAAGCCTCCGCACCACCGTTTAGTGGTGCGGGTTTTGCCTGCCGCGATGACCATTCATAATCCATGGAAGTGCCGGGGCTGCTGGCTCCGGTTTGAAGGGTCGCGATGCTTCGTTCCTTTTTTATTGCGCTGTCTGAAAGTAAAAACATTCGTTCTGTTGCAGAGAATTCAGCTGTTGGACAAAAGCTTTCCCGGCGTTTTGTTGCAGGCACGACGATAGACGATTTAATCGTTGCAACCGAGGCGATGAACCGGGTAGGCGTGCGCGTCACCGTTGACAACCTCGGTGAAAATGTAACCAATCGTGAGGAAGCGCTGCACAGCAAAGCGCTCTACCATCAGTTGCTGGACGAGATTGATAAACGGAAACTCGACGCCAATGTCAGCCTGAAGCTTACACACATGGGCTTCGATGTGGATGAGGCGCTGGCCCGCGATACGGTGGCGGAATTACTCGATCATGCCATCGCAATAAAGAGCTTCATTCGCGTTGACATGGAGGGTTCGAGCTACACCCAGAAGACCATTGATTTTGTCCGTGAGTTGCATCGTCGTCCCAATGCCGCTGGCCATGTTGGTACGGTGCTGCAAGCCTATCTGTACCGCACCGATGAGGACGCTGCGCTGCTTTGTTCCGAGGGAATCCGCATCCGCCTCTGCAAGGGAGCGTACAAAGAGCCTGCCGGAATCGCTTATCCAGACAAGCGGGATGTAGACATAAATTATGTGAAGGTCGCCAAGAAGATTCTCAAGAGTGGAGTCTTTCACGGTCTCGCAACTCATGATGAAAAAATCATCAACACAATGAAAGCCTGGGCACTGCAAGAGGGCGTATCAAAGACATCCTTTGAGTTCCAAATGTTGAATGGGGTTCGGCGCGACCTGCAGGAGCAGCTAGCGAAAGAGGGCTGGGGCGTCCGGTGTTATATCCCGTTTGGCACTGAATGGTATCCGTATTTTATGCGGCGCTTGGCTGAGCGTCCTGCGAACGTGTTGTTTATGGCAAAGAACTACTTCAAGGGCTAGAGCAATCCACGAAAGCAGGGCAGGAGAGCTCTAGCTGCACAAGCAAACAACATTGCAGAGGTGAAGGGAATTGCCTTCCACCTTAGCCGCGCAAAAACAGCGCGTCGAAGATGGGGCACCCTGCAAAATCAAAAAGCCCCATGTTAGCCAAAAGATGGCTAACGTGGGGCACCCGGTTGGTTATTTCTTCAGCCCTTCTTCTGCTGCATCCAAGATCAACTTCCATGCCAATTCCACATCGTGCAGGCCTGTGGCGATGTTGCCGATGGCAATGCGGATTACGTATTGGCCGTTGAGTTCGGTATGGGAGAGGAAGGTGGTTCCGCTCGTATTCACTTTATCCAGCAGAGCTTTGTTCAACTCGTCGCTACCGCGCAGGCGGAAGCAGACTACAGAGAAGGGAGCTGGCGCGACACGTTCGAAGCGTTCGTCGGCATCGACCCATCCCGAGAATTCGCGGGCGAGTTGGTTATGGCGGCGCAGGGATTCCATGATGCCTTCGCGCCCGAAGTAGCGCAGGATAAACCAGAGTTTCAGCCCGCGAAAGCGATGGCCGAGAGGGACACCGTAGTCCATCAGGTGAATGGCGCGCGGGTCTTCACTGGCGCGGAGGTATTCGGGTACAAGCGAGAGCGCCTGGCGCAGGATTTCAGGCTTGCGGGTGTAGAAGGCGCTGAGATCCATCTGGGTCATCAGCCACTTGTGGGGGTTGGTGACGACCGAGTGGGCACGCTCGATGCCCTTGAAGTGTTCGGCGCACTCAGGAAGCAGAGCGCAAGGGCCGGCGTAGGCGCAATCGACGTGGAGCCACAGTTTGAACTCCTCTGCCAACTTGGCGCATTCGGCGACGGGATCGACACTGGTGGAGGATGTGGTGCCAATTGTTGCGACGATGCAGCAGGGCTGGAGACCGTTGCGAATATCGGTTTCAATGAGGGCGCGCAGTGCGCCGGCCTTCATGTGGAACTCGGAGTCGGTGCCCACCTTGCGCACGTTTTTCTGGCCGAAGCCTACGGCCATTGCACCCTTTTCGACCGAGGAATGCGCTTGCTCGGAGGTATAGACGACGAGATTGCCGCGATAGCCTTCTTCGCGTGTTTCAGGTTGGGCGAACTCGCGGGCGCAGATGAGCGCGTGCATGGTGCTGGTGGAGGCCGTGTCATAGATGATGCCGAAGAACTCCGGCGGAAGGCTGAGCCATTCGCGCAGCCATCCCAGGGCCACCTGTTCCAACTCGACCACGGCGGGAGAAGTTTCCCAGTGCAGGCCGTTGGTGTTCATGGCCGCAATTAACATTTCGGCGAGGATACCGGGGGTCGAGCCCGTTGTACCGAAGTAGGCCATGAAGCCGGGATGATTCCACTGGGTGACGGCGGGGAGAATGGTGGCGCGAAAATCCTTTAGGATTGCGTCGAAACTCTCGCCCTGTTCCGGCGCGTGTGCAGGAAGGGCATCGATCAGTTCGCCGGGTTTGACGGTGGGCAGAACGGGATAATCGCGAATGTTGCCAAGATACTCTGCGATCCACTCGACACTGCTGTGCGCGGATTGGCGAAAGTCTTCAACGTAGCGGGCCCACGCCTGAGGGTCCTGTGGATCAGGAAGATTATGGTCTGACATGTAAACTCCGGAAGAATTGATTTTACCGCAGCGGGAACATCCGACCCTGCTGTGATAACCATCACAGCAGGGTGTTCGTGAGAGAATAAGGAGTAACATGGCGGCAGGCGCGGGCCGTTGTGCCCGTGTTTAGAGGGCTTGATGCACGAGCTATCCATTGTTTCTTCGGTTCTTGACCAGCTTGACGAACTGAAGAAACAGCACGAGGGCGAGAGGTTCACCAAGGTAGGGCTGCGGGTTGGTGAACTGGCGGGCGTGGACGTGGACTGCCTGCGTTTTGGCTTTGAATGCGTGGTCAAGGAAACGCACTGGGAAGACCTGGTGCTGGAGATCGAACAGATTCCGCGGCGGCAACGATGTCCGCAGTGCAGCGAGGAATTCAGAGCGGAAAACTGGGCTACAGCGTGCCCAAAGTGTGGCGAAGTCGAAACCGTCATCATCGCAGGAGAAGAGCTCCAAATCGCGTACGTAGAGGTGGAAGAATGAGCCAGATCGTGGTTGAGAAAAAGGTACTGAACGAAAATCAGAAGCTTGCCGCCGAGTTGCGCGAAAAATTCCGCGAGCACAAGATTCTGGTAGTGAACATCATCAGTTCACCGGGATCGGGTAAGACCACGTTGCTGGAGCGCACCCTGGAGCGCTGGGATAAGAGCAAGCGCGTAGTGCTGCTGACCGGCGATTTGCAAACTGAAAACGATGCGAAGCGCCTGGCGCGATGGGGATTTCCGGTGAGGCAGATCATCACCGGAGGCACCTGCCATCTGGACGCGAAGATGATCGAGAAGCATCTGGCGGACTGGCCGCTGGACGGCTTCGACGTTCTGATCATTGAAAACGTGGGCAATCTGGTGTGTCCGACCAGTTACGATCTGGGCGAACACTTCAAGGTCGTAATCTTGAGCGTGACCGAGGGCGAGGATAAACCGCTGAAGTACCCGTCGATCTTCGTGAAGTCGGAGTTGATGATTTTGAGCAAGGTAGACCTGCTGCCATATGTGCCTTTTGACGCCGAACTGGCGAAGAGTAACGCGAGGTCGGTACACCCGGGGATCGAGATTATCGAGACTTCAAGCAAAGGCGATGGACTGGATCAATGGACGAAGTGGCTGGAGGAAAAACTGGCCGCGGTGAAATCCGGAGAATTGGTTTCGGCTTGAGGATTTTTGCCGCAATGAGCAGCGCCGGGGTCCTTTACTTCGTTCAGGATGACACCTCAACAAAGACCCCCAAGATTTCAATATCGACCTATTTTGCCAGTGCGCCTGGGTGGACACCATCAGCAATAGTAAAGCTTGAACCGACGCTGCCTACGACTGCCGACTGGCGTGTCAACCCGGCCCGCTCGCGCAGGTAATGCAGGGCTTCAATTCCGGTGCAATGCGCACCAACCAGATTCGCGACTTTGAACTCCTTCAGTTTGTCCCCGGTCCAATTCAATTGATCGTCAGTGGCTGCGAATAGGTGCAGGCCGCCCACAATCCCATATACCGGTTCACCGGGGAAACGTGCTCCTGCGTCCGTTAATATGTTGACGATGCCGGCGTGTCCGCAGCCAGTCACGATCACGAGGCCCTTCGAGGTGTTGAGCACCAAAGTCTGGTCCTCGGGAATGGTGTCTTCGACCAGTCCATCTGGGGTCTGAACCTTTCCGGTGACACTCCAATTACGTTCGGGGTATTTGCGTGGGACGGGGCCAGTAAGCCACGCGCCCGGAAAAATTTCTGCTCCCTCGGAGTGCTCGATAATTTTCCCGCCCGTAGCTTCGTACTCTTTGCGAATAGCGATCATCGGGTTCTGTTCGCCCTTCGGCGAAGGCCGGCTGTAGAAGACCCCTCGGCTCACATGCAACACGGACAGGGCCGCCGGGTTCTTCTTCATCATCTCGCGACGCAGCGTCATCAGTCCTGTCACATGGTCCTGGTGATTGTGCGTGATGATCACTTCTTTCACATCCGACAAGTCAATATTCAGGTCGCGTGCATTCTGTAGCACCGTGTCGGGGTGACTTCCGGTGTCGAGCAGGATGCGATGACCGTCGGCTTCCACAAGCGCCGAAAACCCCCATTCGCCGATACCAGCTAAGTCGCCCACCAGCATGGTGGAAAGCACGGTGACTTTGACTGCATTGATCTGCGCGGGCTTTGCAGCAGTTGCGGCGGGAGCCTCGGCCATTGCTGGTTGAGAGGCGAGTGTCAGAACGGAAAGTGTGACTAGAGCCGCAATCGCGATTGGCAGACCGAATCGTTTTTTCATGCGGAACTTCGAATCTCGGGCAGTGTTTCGGGTTGCCACCCTCCCTCGGAAAGGACAATTTTGTGCCTGCGCTACCTATGTTTCCAGAAATGCTTTCCACTTTCGTGGGTATTCGAGTAAAATCCAGCGTCGACGTGAGCTGCTCACAGACAACTCTAATCCGCATCTGCGCGCATCTTTATCATTGGAGAACGAAATGAAACGCATATATCTGGTCGCGTATCACCAATCCAAGTTCGGCAAGTTGCTCGGAATGACCGTTCCCGAAATCGCAAAGAACTGCATCGAAGGTGTCTGCAAGGAAATCAGCACCGATCCATCGCTGCTGGACGTGGGTGCGGTGGGCGCTGCGTGCAACATTTCGCTCAATGATCAGGGACTAGTTTCCGGCCTGGCGGCTTCGGTTCCGGGGCTGGCGAGCAAACCAATCGAGAGCGTGGAGAACGCCTGTGCCTCCGGCGGTCAAGCCATTCTCTCGACAATTCTCAAACTGCAGGCCGGATGGGGTGAAACCGGCTTTGCCATGGGTTATGAAAAAATGCGCGATGCCGAGGGCAAGATGGACGGTAAACTCATCGGCAAAGCCCTTGGCGCATACTCGCATCCGGACGAGCGGGCGGGCAAGACCTACATTTTTCCGCATCTCTTCGCGGAAATCATGGCGTGCTACATCCGGCGACACGGGGTGACGGAAGCCGAACTGGCACAAATTGCCGTGGAAGAATACGCCAACGCCAATAAGAATCCGTGGGCGCAGATGAACAAAGTAAAAATCACGCTGGAGGAAGCCACAACGATCGGCGACAGAAATCGCTACATCGTCGAGGGGTTGCCGCTGAAGACCTACGACTGCTCCCAGATTACTGATGGCTACGCAGCAGTGATTCTGGCGACTGAAGCGGGATTGGCGAAGCTGGGCGTACACAAGGCGGATGCCGTGGAGATCGCCGGATATGCGCAAGCCACCGATCCTCTATTGAAGGAAGGCCGTGACGTTCTGCGTCCTGTTGGAGCCAACCGGGCGATGAAGCGCGCATACGAGATGGCTGGACTGACGCCGCAGGATGTGAATGTGGCGGAGGTGCATGACTGCTTCAGTGTGATGGGCGCAATCGGAGCCGAGGTAATTGGCAAGGCGAAGGTAGGCGAGGGCGCAAAATATTGGGGAGAAGGAAAGGCTCGCGTGGATGGCGAGTGCGGCATCAATCTCTCCGGCGGACTGATCGCCAAGGGGCACCCAATCGGAGCTACGGGAGTCGCGATGCTGGGTTCGTGCTTCTGGCAACTCATGGGAAGAATGCCGGAAGGGCTGCAGATGAAGAATCCAAAGGCGGCTGCTACGTTTAACGTTGGCGGCGCGATCTGCGCTTCGGTCTGCACGGTTCTAAAGCGGTAGAGGGCGGTGATTCGCTGCAAAGGCTGGCGATTTGTCGCCAGCCTTTGCGTGCGCCTAAATGCAGGCGATACACTCCATCATTCCGTTTCACGCGAAGGCATAATGCGGCCTTCACCGGGAATGAAGTCGTCGGTTGAATAATCCTGAAACTCGTGACAATGGGGGCACTCAAAGCGTCCTACTGCGGTGTTACGGACGAGTGAGTCGGTGCTCTTTCCCGCGACCGCTTCACGCGGCAGCAGGGGAAAGCGCAGGGTACAGATTTTGCATTCAACCAGCCAGACTAGAGCCATGGATAAATGTTACCTCGAAGCAGACAAGAAGCGGAAAGGTTAACGCGGGAGCAAGTCATTGCTCCTCGGGGTTTATCTGAAGCAGGCGGCACTGGCAAATGCCGGACGCATCGCCAGTGCCGCTTCAGGTTGCTACCAGATGCGCACCCGTTCCGACGGCGCCAGGTAAAGCTTGCGAATTGGTTCCACGGAGAAGGCAGAGTACCAGGCATCTACATTTCGCACAGTAGCAGAGCGGTATTGCCCGGGTGCGTGCTGGTCCGTCATCACCCGCTGCCGCAGTGTGGCATCGCGCATTTTGGAGGCCCAGTTCTGGCCAAATGCGATGAAGAACTGCTGATCGCCCGAGAAGCCGTCTTGCTCGGGCGCGGGCTTGCCACCCAGCGAAGCCCGATAACCGTCATATGCGGCAGAGACCCCAGCTAAATCGGCGATATTTTCCGCAAGGGTCAACCGTCCATTCAGGGAGAGGTCCGGAAACGGTTTGTAAGTGTCATATTGTGCGGCGAGCTTCTTGGTGGTCGCGCCGAAGTGGGCAAGATCCTCCGGAGTCCACCAATTACGCAAGGCACCAGTGGAGTCGAATGCACTGCCTTCGGTGTCAAAGGTGTGACTGATCTCGTGTCCGATGACGCCGCCAATGGCGCCATAGTTGGCTGCCGCGGGAGCATCTGGATCGAAGAACGGTGGTTGCAAGATCGCCGCCGGGAAACTCAGCGCATTCTGCAGAGGCAGGTTGACCGCATTCACCGTCTGCGGCGTCATCGACCATTCCTTCTTATCGACTGCGCCGCCGAGGCGGTTCACCTCGTGGTGATATTCGAAGAGACTGCCACGCTGCAGATTGCCGAGAATGTCGTCCGGCTTTATTTCGAGCGCAGAATAATCGCGCCAGGTTTCAGGGTATCCCACGCCAACATAGAGGGTGCTAAGTTTGGCCTTGGCTTCCGCCTTCGTCGAGGCAGCCATCCAGTCCAGCGCATCGATACGCTTGCGGAAGGCTTCGATGATATTGGTCACCATCGATTGGACCTGGGCTTTCGCCTCGGGTGAAAAATAGCGCTGGGCGTAGATTTGACCGACGGCGTCCCCGAGCAATCCATTGACGACCGCCACACCCCGCTGCCAGCGTGGCCGCTGCTGCGGTGTGCCTGTGAGCGTCTGTCCGAAGAAGGCGAACCGCTCATCGGCAAAGGCCTTGGGCAGTACACCTGAATACTCCTCAATGAGATGAAAGGCGAGCCAGTCTTTCCATGCTTCCAGTGGCACAGAGGCTACAAGCGCGGATTCACCGGTGAAAGCCGTGGGTTGCCAGACGATAAAGCTCGCCTGTTTGCCGAGGCCAGCCGCGCGGAAAAACTCGTTCCAGTTGAGACCGGGAGCCTTGGTAGCGAAATCGGCTTGCTTCCACGTGTTGTCTGCCTCATGTACGTCTTCATCGTCGGCGAGGCTGATGTGTTTTTCGGCGATGGAGTGTTCGAGTTCAATGATTCGCTTGGCACGCACGTCGGAGTCGGTGAATCCCGCGATACTGAGAATTCTGGAGACGTGCGCCTGGTACTTGGCGCGGAGGTCGCGCATGTGTTCGCTGTCGGAGAGGTAGTATTCGCGATCCGGAAGCACAAGGCCACCTTGCATTAGATAGCCAGCATAATGGCCAGAGTCATGGAAGCCCGGAGCTACCCAGAGTCCGAAGAGATTCGCGGTATGGAAGTTTGTGTTATTCAGCGCATCGACGTCAGCGCGGAGCGACTCCCCGAGTGCCCGAGCCAACTCTCGTCTGTCTTTAATCGAATTGATGGATTTGAGCTGGGATTGGAGTGGCGCGAGACCCCTGGCCTCGATCGTCTGCTCGTTCATGTAAGAGTTATAGAGATCCGCGATCTTGCGGGTGCTGGACCCCGCCTTGGCATTGGATTTGGCTGACTCTTCGATGATTCCGGCAGTACGCTTGCTCGCAGTGTCGGTGAGAGTGCTGAATACGGTGACGAGCCCGCGGTCACCAGGGATTTCGGTGCGCTTGAGCCATTCGCCGTTGGCATAGCGGAAAAAATCGTCGCCCGGATTCACAGTGCGGTCAGTATGGTCGACGTGAATGCCGTGAATCTCATTTGCCGGAGATTGCTGTGCTGAAAGGGAAGCCGAGGGGAGGAGCGCAGCGGAGAGTACAACAGCGATGAACAATCGTTTCATAATGGCTTCGAGTGTAGATGTGGATGTGGCAGGAAGCAAGATCAGAGGCGGACAGTTGTCGTCAGGGACCCGAGGGGCTTATGGTCAGGGCCTTGGCGCGGCATTGGAGATTTGTGCTGTGGTGGGGTCCTTCGGTTCCCTCAGGATGACCCCTCTTACTAACACATCTCCGTAAAACACCAGTCATTTACTCAATGCCAATATTCCAGACATGCCAAACATCGCATGCCAACACCGTTGACGCCTATTGCGGCTTACTGAATGCGCTCGAACTGATAGCCTGAGCTGGCGAGAGCTGTGAGCAGATTGTCGACGTGCTCGTTGCCTCGCGTTTCCATTGTCAGATCGATCGCGGAATAGCCGAGATCGACCCCGAACTTGCGGTCATAGGAGGTCTCGACGATGTTGGCACGGTGTTCGGCCAGAACTCCAGTCAGGGTGTGCAGAGCTCCGGGGTAATCCGGCAGGTGGATTCGGAGACGGATGAGGCGCCCATCCTTGGCAAGGCCGCGCTCGATGATGCGGGAGAGAATGCCAACATCGATGTTGCCTCCGCTGATGATCGCCGCAATGCGCTTTCCGGTGCAGTTGATTTTGTGGTGCAGGATGGCGGCCACTGCAGCAGCGCCCGCCCCTTCGGCTACGGTTTTCTCGCGCTCCAGCAGAAGCAGAATTGCGCTGGCGATTTCTTCCTCTTCAACCGTGACGATATCGTCTACGTACTTGTTCACCATGGGAAAGGTGCGTTCCCCGGCGCGGCGAACGGCAATGCCGTCGGCCAGGGTAGATGCCACGGGCAAGGTGACCAGATGCCCGGCATCGACAGCAGCCTTCATGGAAGGCAGGCGCGAGGTTTGCACCCCAATCACACGGATTCGCGGGTTGATCTCTTTCAGGGCGCAGGCCATCCCGCTGATCAGTCCTCCGCCTCCGATGGCGGTAATCACAACGTCGATGTCAGGGGTCTGGCCCAGCAGTTCGAGGCCCAGTGTACCCTGTCCGGCGATTACGGCATCATCGTCAAAGGCATGGATAAACGTGAGGCCAGATTCCTTGGCGCGGCGCTTGGCCTCGTCACAGGCCTCGTCGTAGTTGGCACCGTGGAGCACAACCTCCCCACCGAAGCGGCGCGTAGCCATTACCTTGTTCAGAGGAGTGGCCAGCGGCATGACGATCTGAGCCATAATGCCACGCTTGGTGGCGTGGTAAGAGACAGCCTGAGCGTGATTGCCTGCCGAAGCGGCAATCAGACCGCGATCGCGCTCGTCTGGAGTTAGCTCCAGAATCTTGTTGAGCGCACCGCGCTCTTTGTAAGCGCCGGTCATCTGGAGATTTTCCAATTTGAGGAAAATCTGGTTGCCGGAAAGCTCCGAAAATGTCTCCGAAAGCGAGCAGGGGGAAAGATAAAGCGACTCACGGATTCGCGCGTGAGCCCTTCTCACGTCGTCAACTGTCACCATTGCTGCTGCCGCGCCTGTGGGCATGAGTTATATCCTGAATGCGATGCACTTAGTCCATAGGGCTTAAGAAGCTCGCGGAAGGTTGTATCAAGTATAAGCGATTCATGAGCCCAGGCGCACTCGTGGCGAAATTCGCTTTCGAGTCAACGAATGAACGAGTGGTCGCATCTACTTACCTTAGTTGACTCGAAATCAACGCCCCGTGGATGCTTTCTGCGCTACCGGGCGAAAAACAGGGGACTTACGAAATGGGAACGACGAAGTCTGAGTTTCGGTCCATTGTGATCTTTGGGGGAGCTGGATTCATCGGCTCTAACTGGGCCGAGCGGCTACTGAAGACCACAGCCGCCAAGGTACATATATTTGATAACCTCTCACGCCAGGGTTCGCGACACAATCTGGAATACCTGCAGAAAGTGGCAGGACGTACCGGGCGGTTGCAGATCACAGTGGGAGACGTGCGTGACGCCTCAATGGTGAGCCGGGTTTTGAAGTATGCAACCGAGATTTACAATTTCGCGGCGCAAGTTGCCGTCACCACGTCGCTGGTGGACCCTAAACTGGACTTCGACGTGAACCTTGGCGGCACCTTCAACATTCTCGAAGGCATCCGGCAGCACGTGCAAAATCCCTATCTGCTGTTCACCTCAACCAACAAGGTTTATGGCAATTCAAACGGCGGCGAGGTGCGCGTTGAGGGCCAGCGCTACGTGGAACTGGGGCGCAAAGGAATAGACGAGTCGCAACCGCTGGACTTCCACTCACCCTATGGCTGCTCCAAAGGCGCGGCTGACCAGTATGTTCACGATTACGCTCGCATTTACGGCGTCAGCTCGGTGGTTTTCCGGATGTCGTGTATTGCAGGACCGCGCCAATTCGGCAGTGAAGATCAGGGATGGGTCGCGCACTTTTTGTATTCTGCACTGGAGGGTAAGCCTCTGACAATTTACGGCGATGGCCGCCAGGTGCGAGACATTCTGTACGTGGAAGATCTGCTGCACGCCTTCGAGTTGGCTTACGAGAATCGCGAGAAGACCGCCGGACAGATCTACAACATTGGGGGCGGAGAAGGGAACACCGTCTCATTGCTTGAACTCATCGACCGCGTAGAGAAACTCACCGGTGCACGAACGGGCTATAACTTTGGCGAACAGCGATCGGGCGATCAACTCATCTATGTCACCAATCACGGCAAGTTCTCGCGTGATACCGGATGGAAGCCGGCAGTGGACCTGGAAAGCACCTTGAAAGCCATACACAAGTGGTATCGCGGCAATCGCGAACTATTTGTGCCCTCCCGCGCTGAGCGCCTGGAGCAGGCAGGGCTCCTGACCCCTCTTCGGAGGACAGCCTAGTGGCACGGTACGCCTTGGTGAATCCGAATTGGGACTTCGCAGGCTCGACGTACTTCGGCTGCCGCGATCCGCATACCCCGCTGGAATTGCTGTTTGCGGCTCAGAAGATTCGCGCGAAAGGAAACCGTGCGCTGGTGATCGATGCTCAAACCGATGACCTTACGCTGGCCGAAACTCGTGAACAGGTGGCCGCTTTCGATCCGGATTTCCTGGTTATACCCTCCGCGCCCTCCTACTTATTCTGGCGCTGCCCCCCTCCGGAGCTTCGGATTCCGCGTGAATGGTTCGCCGGCATCGGAGGACGAGCGATCAAGGTACTGATTGGTCCGCACAGTTCGGCAACGCCACGCGCAGCGATGCACAAGACCGGTGCCAACGTGGTCATAAAAGGCGAGAGCGAGGACGCGCTCACGGCACTGGCTTCAGAGGCTTGGGAACTGATCGACGGCGTGTGCTTCCGCGGTAGTGATGGACACGAGCATTACAGCCAGGGCCTGGCGGTAGTGGACATGAGTACGCTGTCAGCACTCGACTACGCAGACTACAACGTGGAGAAACACTGGCATCGGCATCACGTCTTCAACCAGGCCAGTGGACGCGGAGCCGAAGTCGAGTTTGCCCGCGGATGCCCATGGAATTGCACCTTCTGCAACAAACAGCTCTTCCGCAACAAATTTCGTGAGCGAGACGTGGATGCCGTGCTGCAGGAAATCGACCTCCTGATTGCGCGTGGAGTTGATTACATCTATTTCATCGACGAAATATTTGGTGTGGGGAAAAACGTGCTGCGGTTGCTGGAGGGAATTGCCGAACGCAATGTTCGAATTGGATTCCAGACCCGCATCGACCTGTGGGATGAAGCGAAGCTCGATCTGCTGGGGCGCGCTCACACCATCTCAATCGAGTGCGGCATTGAATCGATCACCGACGCCGGACGCGACGAACTGAATAAGAACTGCCGCATGAGCACGGAACGCATTAGCGAACTGCTGATCCACGCCCGGCAGCGCATACCCTGGGTGCAGGCGAACCTCATTCTTACAGAGCACGACGATCGCAACGAAATTCGGCGCTGGCAGGAGCGTATGAAGGCCGAGGGAGTCTGGGTCAGCGAACCAGTGCCGATGTATCCCTTTCCAGGGTCGCCCCTCTACCTGCAAACATTTGGAGCGCCGCCCGATGATATGGCCTGGGAAAGGGCTCACCACTACTACACCACAGCGTTCGACCCTAAAGGCTACAGCGACATCCAGGAGCAACGGCCCGCAGCACTGGAAGAGCTGGAAAAACTGCCTGCCCGGTAAAGTTCCCCATGGTTCCGCCGATAGTCCTATTAAGAATTCACCAGAATTTTTAAGGGCAGCAATGGCGCTTCTGGAGTGGACCAACGAATATTCCGTTGAGGTTCTGTCAATCGACGAGCAGCATATGAAACTCTTCGTGATGCTGAACGCACTGCATGATGCCATGAAGTCTGGCACCGGCAGCAAGTTAGCCCCGGAGATTCTGAGAAACCTTGTGCAATACACTCGCGAACACTTTGGGAGCGAAGAAAGCATGATGAACCGGGCTCGCTATCCGGCATTTGCCAGCCACAAGGCGGAGCACGACAAACTGACCGGTCAAGTGGTGAATATGGTGCGTGACTTCGAGGCGGGCAAAGCCGTGCTGAGCATGGGCCTACTCGAGTTTCTGCGCCAATGGCTGCAAGCGCATATCGTTGCGTGCGACAAGAAATATTCCGCCCATTTGCAAGCCGCTGGCATTCGCTAGAAGGCGCGAGGCCGTTTCATTGGCCCTGGAAAAGTTGGGGGCCGCTCAAAGGTCCCGGAGGCAGTTGCCGAACCCTGATTAGGGGAATCAGGGGGGTGTAGCTGCCTCTTTTTCTGTCTGATTGGACCTTCAGGTTGGAAAGTCACGCGTCCGCCGCCCCAGCAGTCTCAAGTCTCAAAGCAGCTATGAAGCCCAAGTATCCGTGGTTGGAAACACCTGAACTGCATAACAAATAAGCTGCTTAGCTCATTCCCGCCATGGGAATCCAGAGATTCTCTTCCCGAAGACCGGTAAATTCTGCTCGGGACAGCAATAAATAAATGAAGAAAAATCCATTTGGCCCTTGACAGTAAATTTGG
>Ga0364922_10166_pt1 | contig 39340 bp, 32 predicted proteins | sample ExccelJu500001D4_2_FD_206955 | JGI IMG/M metagenome (GOLD analysis project Ga0364922, IMG submission 206955) | Enriched cells from Trout Bog Lake Hypolimnion, Wisconsin, USA - BchlTB.June20.5000.01.D4 | ecosystem: Environmental > Aquatic > Freshwater > Lake > Hypolimnion/Profundal zone | place...
GCGAGGGGCGAAGCTGTTGAGGACCATTTGGCGCGAGGTCGGCTATGCCTTCGAGCGAGATATCGATTCCATCGAAAAAGCTATCTTCCTTGTTCTTTTGGCCGCCGCTCGGCAATTGCGAGTCGTAACGGTGATAGCTCACGTCGACGACGCCGGGCCCGGAAACACGCATTCCTGGCCCAATCTGCGATTTCTGCAAGCCCAGGCCCTGGCGCGCGAACTGAACGTAGGAAACGAAAGGTTCCTTGGCTGGATAAGGCCCAAGCAGTGGGTCCGTGCTGCCCTCATGCACGACGACATCGGTGGAGGGCTGCGTCGACGACACCTCACCGGTTGCATAGTTGGTGAACATGGCCTGCGTGTACAGCCCCGTAGCAGAATCGAACAGCCCCTGCGGGCTAATCCGCTGCATTGGCACACGCGCATAGACTTTCAGCGGCTGCCACGGCAGAATCCCTTCGGCCGTCAGCTCTGGGAAGACCTTGGGGTCGCCCGCAGCCTTGTAGACCTCCTGCGCAATCTCGCCTGCTACCTGGTGTTGCCCGTGACCGTCTGTTACACCACCGACAAAGACGCTGGCAATCACCAGCGGCCGGTAGAGCCGCACCGCGCGTACAGCGTCATAGAGCACGCGCTCGTGCGTCCACTTGGCAAAGGCCTCTTCCTTCGTCTTGGAGAAGCCAAAATCAACCTCTGTGCCGAACATCTGCGTCACACCGGAGTAGCGGTCTGCGGAGAGCAACTCCTGGGTGCGCAGCAAGCCCAGCGCATCCTCGAAGTCGCCGGTCATGGCGTTCTGCCCGCCTTCGCCGCGATTCAGCGTGAGGATCGCCGCACGTGCTCCCAGGCCACGAGAGTAGAGCGTCAACATCCCGCTGTCTTCATCGTCCGGATGGGCAACGATGAGCATCAACGACGCGCGCGTGCTCAGCTTGCGCAGAAGCTGCTGTAACCCGAGCGCACCCTGGTCGACGGGCAACTCGCGGCCGTCCCGCGGCGCAACGCGCTCGCCACGCAGGTTGGCCGGGTCGGTGAAGGCAGCGGTTTGCGCAGAGATGCTGGCGGTGAGGCAGAGCGCGGCGATAAGGGTCGCGGATAGCTTCATATTGTTAGCGTCTCACATTCGTCGCATAGACTAGCAGAGACGTGGCAATCTATACAGACAAGCGCGGGCTGGAGCAGACGACGGAGAGGGGCTTGGAGCGGTCGCTCACCCTCCGCGGTGCTGTCACCCTCAACCTGCTGGACATGATCGGCGTCGGCCCTTTCCTCACCCTGCCGCTTCTGCTGGCCGCCATGGGAGGCCCGCAGGCCATGCTCGGTTGGTTGCTTGGCGCGCTGCTGGCAGCCTGCGATGGCCTCGTATGGGCCGAACTCGGCGCGGCGATGCCTGAAGCAGGCGGCACCTACGCCTACCTCGGCAAGATGTTTCCTGGCCGTTGGGGCCGCTGGATCAGCTTCCTCTTCGTCTTCCAGCTAATGTTCTCCGCTCCGCTCAGTGTGGCCAGCGGCTGCATCGGCCTCGCGCAATACGCAGGCTTTCTGTCGCCGGGCCTGGTTAGCTCGGCAAAGATCCACGCGCTCCACATTGGCCAGTACAGCTTCAGCGTCAGCGCGGGCCGTACGTCCTGGTTGGCCATTGCAGTCGTCGTCGTCGCAGTGGTGCTGCTTTACCGGCGTCTGAGCGAGATGCGCTGGCTCGCCACAGGCATGTTAGTCATCGTACTTGCCACGCTGGGATGGGCCATCCTCTCCGGCTTGCTGCGTGGCCATATCGCTCAGGTCTTCGCATTCCCTCCGGGAGCCTGGAGGCTCGATAGCGGCTTCTTCGCTGGCCTGGGCTCGGCCATGCTCATCGCCACCTACGACTACTGGGGCTACTACAATGTCACCTTCCTCGGCGGAGAAACCCGCGACCCGGGCCGCACCATCCCCCGCGCCGTGCTGCTCTCCATCGCCATCGTTGCTGTGCTCTACCTGGGACTGAACGCCAGCGTTCTTGCTGTCATGGGTACACCCGCCATTCTGGCCGCGCAAAACCTTGACGCCCGTCGCGCGCTGCTCTCCACCTTCATGCAAACCGCATGGAGCCCAGTCTTCGGCGTCAATATCGGCTCGCTGCTGGGCAAACTTGCCGCAGTGATGGTGATGATTACCGCTTTCGCAAGCGTCTTCTCGTTGTTGCTTGGCTACTCGCGCATCCCCTTCGCTGCCGCTCGCGACGGCAACTTCCTGCGCGTCTTCGGCAAACTGCATCCTGTCAAAAACTTCCCTTACGTCAGCCTTCTGGCGCTGGCCGGCATGGCCTGCCTGTTCTGCTTCTTCTCACTGGCAGACGTCATCGCCGCTCTGGTAGTCTTGCGAATTCTGCTCCAGTTCGCGCTGCAGCATGTTGGCGTCATGGTTCTCCGCGTCCGCCGCCCCGATCTTGCCAGACCCTTCCGTATGGGGCTCTACCCGTTACCCCCACTGCTCGCGCTTGCAGGGTTCGCATATGTTGTGATCTCGCGCCCAAACTTCTATCGTGAGGTCATGCTGGCGGTCGTCGTCGCGGTTATGGGGACACTAGTGTTTGTCACCAGTGCCTTGCACACATCTAGCAGGGTAGGGGACCGCGACGATTAATCGGAGCGACCAGTTGCGCCTCCATTACTTAAGCCCATCAACCAGATAGAAACCCGCGCTCACGCAGCAAGTTCGTTGTCTATTTTTGCACCGGCGCGTACGTTGTATCCCGCGCGCGCAATAAGGTAGGCGTCCCCCTGGCATTTGGGTTTGGTGCGGGTGTATAGTTTCGTGACACAGAAGTCCAAACTTGAAACCCAGGATAAGGGTCCCTATGAAAGCTATTCAATACATCCTCGTATCAGTGCTGTTAGTGAGCCCCGTAGCGGCGCAGGTGCGTCCCTGGCAAGCGATCTCCGATCCGACCGCGGCAGAGGCCGCCTCAAAATTCGCCTCACCGCCAGCGGAGTACAGTTCGCAGTTCGACTGGGGCTTTAGTGACAAGTTGACTCCAGAGAACATGGGGGCTGTCCTCGACCATGCCAAATCTCTGGGAGTGATGGGCGCTTACGTCGAGCCGAAGGTCGGCAACACACCTTACCTTTCGCCTGGCTATTTCAAGGCGGTACAGGATGTAGTTGAGCAGGCCAAAACGCGCGGAATGCATCTGTGGTTCGACGACGACGGCGGATACCCCTCTGGGTTTGCTGGCGGAAAATTCTCCGATGAGCGCCCGGACCTGCGGATGCAGGCCCTCGCCACGCCGCAGCACATAGCGGTCACGGCCGGTCAGCAATATTCCTACACGCTCGATGCCCGGACCATCAGCGTGCTGGCGGTCAACCGCGACACCGGCGCCACACAGGTGCTGGATAGTTCATCGGGGAGTGTGAACTGGACCGTGCCCGCAGGCAACTGGGAGATTGTTCTGGCACGTTCGCAGTTCCGCTCCGGTCCTACACGCTCGGCCAACAACAAAACGGGTGCGAAGGACGGCACCCACTCACTGATGGACTACCTGAATCCGGAAGCAGACAAACTCTTTATTCAGTGGCAATTTGATGCCTACAAGCAGGCAGTCGGCAACGAGATGGGGAAGACCGTGCTGGGCTTCCGGGGCGACGAGCCGGCCTTTGGTTTTAACCCGTGGTCGCCGGTGCTGCTCGCCGAGTTTCAGAAGCGCAAGGGCTATGATTTGCGGCCCTACCTGGGGACAATTTCTTCGATCAACATTGGGCGCGCTCCTCGTCCCGCAGCAGCGGCGGCACCTGCCGCCGGCGGTGCTGGGCTGGCTACTATGCCCGCGCCAGCAACCGGCGGTACTGAGCCTGCCACTATCAATCTGGATGAGGGCCACCGTGTGTTCGCAGACTACTACGACGTGTGGTCCGATCTCTACGGCGAGAACTTTTTCGGCGCGGAAGGCAAATGGGCCGCGGCCAACGGCGTTGAGATGCAGACCCACATAGAACACGAGGAGGCCCTGCCGCAACTGGCTACCGCCGACGGCGATTTCTTCAAGTGCATGCAAGGCATCCAGGTGCCCGGCGTCGACACGATCTGGCACCAGATCTGGCATGATGTAGTCGCCGATTTTCCTAAATTGGCATCCTCGGCAGCCCATGTGGACGGACATCCGCGAGCGATGACGGAGGCCTTTGCGGCCTACAATCCGCAGCCTGACTTCAAGGAGGCCGGATGGATTCTCAACCACCTTCTGGTGCAGGGCATCAACCGTATCGAATATATGGGCTTGGGCGGAACGGGGCCAGGCCGCGGCTTTTATGCCGATCCCGGCTTTCCCGCGCTCTCCGCGCACGTCAATCGCGTGAGCTATCTGATGGGTGAAGGCCGACCCGCCGCGCAGATAGGAGTTTACATTCCCTCGAGCAGCTTCTGGTTCAATGATTCAGCGGCGAACACGTCCTTCCTCGCTATCGTCCACCAACTGTTAGAGCACCAGCGGGATCTTGACTTTGTGGACGAATACTCGCTGTCGAAGACGTTCAAACTTCAGGGCCGCGAGCTGGTCAACCTGAGCGGGCAGGCATATCGTGCCATCTTGGTTCCGCCGGTGGATGCCATGTCGAAGGCTGCTTTGGATAATCTGCACGCCTTCGCCAAGGCCGGCGGTAAGGTGATCTTTTTCGGTCGCGCGCCCAGTCTTGTAATGGATAAAAACTTTAAGACAGCCACAGGGCCAGCCGATATCAGTTGGGCGACACTGGAGCCGGGGACAGAGATCACTGCGCAAGTTTTGGCTGCGCTGCCCGCGCCGGATGTGGCAGTCGACCAGGCCACCACATGGCTCAAGTACAATCACCGGCGGCTAAAGGATGCCGATGTCTATTTCTTCTTCAACGAAGGGGAACAACCATTGTCGCTGAAGACGACTGTGGTCAACCGCGGCACATCGAAGCAGGCGCAGCAGTGGGACACAGTGAGTGGCAAGGTTGAGCCATGGACTGGAGCCACATTTGCCAGCGGTAAGACTACACTGCCGCTGGAGTTGCAACCCTGGGGCACGAAGATCGTGGTGGTTCACGACGGAGGAAAGTAGAACATCACTGTTATTTCAGCTGTTGTTATGAATTCGGAGATGGTATTCCCGTGTCAGGCTTTTCAGCAGATCTGCGGTAGAGAATACGACGCCAAAACCACAGGATGGGACGTAACGGCGCATAGGCCCAAAAGAGACTGTCGGGGAGACGGAACACTCTGAAATCTTCACGACAGTAAGCAAGTTCAGCCAAAGTACGGTGCCAGGTCTTTTCGGGATGGGCCATGCGGTTGTAACGAAAATGAGATGACAACCTGGGCCAAATTGCCATAACGTTGGGATCGGTTGTCTCGTCCATATTAGTAAGGAAGGTAATCGGCCTATCGATCAGGATTGGTGACAGAACTTTCCAAGGATCTCTGGATAAAGATGGCAAGGGTAGCCCGTATAATCTGTTGGATAGACATAAGCCCGCTAGCAGAGTTCGATCCTGGCTTGAGCTAACTGCCTGCTTCAGGGTCATCTCCCAATCCATGCGACCATCGGCTTGGATGCGTGCCAAATCTCCAAGCCACTTAGCACGCAACCATGAGTGATCGCCTCCATGACTACATAGGTCAAGTACACAGTCGATGGGATTCAAGCTCTGGTAGACGCATCCCTGCCAGATGGATGGAACACATCGTTCCCATCGAGACTTCGTTAGGCCCGAGCTTTCCAGACCGCGGCTGCACCAATGGAGTTCCAAAATGCAGTTCCCGCGGGGATGAATAAAGCCAATATGATGCTCTTGTTTCAGAAAGCTTTTCCATTGTCGAGGACTTACAGGAATGAAGCCAGAATCCACTCTCCAGCCCAAGCCCTCCAGGCAGGCTTGAGCCCGTTGTATGTCCTCGATTGCGACAGCTATATCCAGATCCTGCGACTGGCGCAGTCCCACATCTCCGTAGAGATCGAAGGATAGGATCGGCCCTTTTAAGGGCATGACTGGAATCGCGCCGCGGTTGAAGGCCTTCAGTACCTCCGCCAGGATCATCGAGTGACGAATCGCCTGCATCCGGCATGCATCGCTGCGTTTTTGCAGTTCCGTCCATACTGCATCTGGAATACTTAATGCGGGTACCCGCTTCAGGGCTGCACAGCTCATGGCTGGTATGCGGTGACGATCCACCAGGCGGATATATTCTGTCCAGTCTGGATTGGCCGCAATCGCTTTACGAATTGCCAACTCTTGATTCTGTTGCCACGATGCCGGAGCCAGCCAGGAGGTGGCAATCATAAGACGGAATGCCGGACTGGTTCCTTCGAGCCAGGCAGTCTCACTCATCGCTGGTCTCCTGCAAGGTGACGCAGGAACATCCCTACGCCCAGTCCACGAAGAAGTATCTGGCTGGCTCTTGCTGTGGTATCGGGATCAACCTTGGTCACCAGATCTTCAAGAGTTCGGCGAAGAAGTTGCATATCGAGTAACTCCTGGGCCTGGGGAAGTGAATCCAGGCTATCCAAAGCTCTCCGGAACGCTGGCAAGTCCTTTAAAATACGATGACCGAGATCGGCAGCCTGTAGTCCCTTTTGCTGTCCATTTAGCACCGCTTCGGGCAGACGGCTATGGAAGGCCCTGCGCAGGAGCCAACTGCTCTGCCCGCGTCGCCTAAACTGGTCGTCGGGAACCCTCAGAATAAACTCTACTAGGGATCGATTGAATGTTGGATCGAGAATAGCGATGGAATGCCTAGCCCCCAGCTCTGACCAAATACCCGTCCCAATGCACCAGGCGGGCCAGAAAAAACGCAGGTGCGTGTCCTCAAGAGGGGAGATGGTGAAGCTTGGATCATATCCGGCTGCTCGCATCCGGCCATCCAGATCTAACTGCGTAGCCATCCGGGGGTTGAGTGCCGAATACGCCCTCCAATGGCTGTTTTCGGCATTCTTCAGCCGTCGATAGGCACGCAGTCCCGGCTTCAGCAGTGGTTTCAGCACCTGCTGCTTCAGGGTGAGCCATGGGTTTGGGTCGGCATGCAGTAACAGACGCATCGCTGTCCCCGGGTGACCCTGCAGCATCGCCAGCAGTGCTGAACCATTGCCACTCCAGGATACGGAAGCATTGCCCATCTGCCCGGTCAGAATGCTCCCTGCTCCATCTCGCGCGGCAACTTCCGTGGTGGCCTGAAGCCAGTAATGGTTGCTCGCTGCATGGCTGGGCCCATCGTGAACATCCAGAAGATGTTCGATACCTTCCAGAACGCCATACTCCTCTGCATCCACCGCGATGTGATGAACATTCCCGCCCGCCATCTCCGCCGTCGCGTGAGCCAGGTCCCATTCGTTCCCAACTCTTCGTTCTCCTGCGCCGTCCGTGGCAAGGCTGGGTACTGAAGTATAGGCCGTCAGTTTGCGTCCTTGGTTCGCAAGCAAGGGGGCAGCCATCGCTACTACCGAGCCTGAATCGCGTCCGCCGGAGAGTGTTGCCGCTATAGGCTTTTGCGTGCGAAGACAGCTCTGGATCGCCCGTGTGTAGTGCTCAAGAAACGCCTCTTCATACTCTTCATCCCGCCGATAAGACAGAAGTTCGCGGCCCACTGGCAACCAATGCTTCCAGATGCGCATCCGGCCTGCTGCATTCATCTCTATGACCTGAGCCCTAAGCATCCGCCGAAAGCCTCTGTACGCTGTCAGCTCGGCATCATGCTGCCACGACACAAGCACCTGGGTTAGGCGCAGGGGGTCGGCTTCCTTCACTACTCCCGGAAGAGCCAGTAGCGCCTTCAGGCTGGACGCAAACGCAAAGTAGCCTTTGCCCTCGTAGTAGTAGAGGTTGGCATTTCCGCAGGCGTCCCTGGCCAACAACAGGCGATGTTCCCGTGCATCCCAGGCAGCCAGTGCCCAATCTCCCTGCAGATGAGGGCAGAGTTCCTCGCCCCAGCGATCGAAGGCCATGCCTACCAAATGCCCGTCCGAAAGTTGGAGAGCCGCCGTGGAAGTCACCTGAAATGCATCTAAAAGCTCGGCCCGATTGTCCAGGCGTGCCGCACTGACCACTGGCCCGCGAGCCCCCAACACAGGTTGATTTTCGTAGACATCCTCCGGATTAATTTCCAGCAGAAGATGACCCAATCCAACGGGACCTTCGATTTTGTGGTTTCCCCCGTTTGGGCCGTAGTAGCCCATGGCCTGTTTCATCCGCTCGAGCCAGCGAGGATCAACAGGCCCGCCGTCCCATCGATAGATGCCATAGATCCCGCTCATGGCATTCTCCGAGAGAATGTCGTGATGGTATTGAATCGTTGGTGACCCGGCCCGCCGGTGATTATGCTGGGCCCCAGTCGTAGCCATGCATGGGCTTCGAACTCCGACCCTGTCTGGCTCGCACCAAAGCTAACGGTCCCCTCCAGGCCCCGGCGACGCAACATCCCCGTTGCAGCCAGTGCCTGGGCGAGGCAGCGTCCATCCCACGGCACACGCCGCCCCAGCACGCCCACCGCCCAGCCAACTTCATGTGCTATATGAATTTGTTCGGCTGTCGCCGTGGCAGGGCTCTCAGTGCCGGGTGCTCCCAGCCATGCCGCAATACGACGAAAGGGAAGTAGCGCCATGGCTGTCCGTGCAACCGCCAGAGCAATCAGCGCCTCGAGCAGTATTTTTTTTCTGGAACGAGGAATCCGTCGATAACGATTCAGTTCATTCCACACGCAACAGGCCTTCCCGTTCCATCTTCACCAGAAAAAGCTCAAGATCGACAGCACAGGTCTCAGGTGTAACCGCATACTGCTTGACCAGCCGGTCCACCAGGTCGGAAAAACTAACAGGGACCTCCAGAATGTTCCATATACTACGGGCTGCCCCGCCCAGGCCGTAGTATGCCCCAGCATCAAGGCTCATCAAAACGGTCTCTTGATCCAGCTCCGTGGAGAGCAGATTTTCGATGCGTGACAATCGGGTATTAGATGAGAATCGCATTTAAATATTCGCCTCCGATAGGACGTCGGCGTTCTCCTCATCCGATTCGATGAGATCGAAATGTTGCGCCCAGGCTGACTCCAGAAAGTCCACCAACTCATCTGCCTGCATAGGGTTGCTGCGCCGTGTCACAACAGCCATTGTGGCCTTGTGTGCAATCACACCGGCCATGCGCATCAATTGCGCTTGTGTCTGCTGCCCTTTCAGGTATTGGGGCCGGTACAGGTTCTCCAGCAGGCGATGTACCCGGTCAAAACCGGTGAGCACTTCGAAGGTTGGCGATGCTTGCGCGCCTGCCGTCTTAGGGTCTTGCACGCTGAGGATGTGGATCGCCCGAAGTTGTACCGGGTGCGGGCAATATCCTGCTCCCATCGGCACTACATACTTGTCTATATCAAAGTACCCATCCTGCGGAGCGCCAAGTCGCTCAAACGCATCGGCGCAGAGTCGAAATTTTGCCAGTGCCGGAAGTATCCGCAGTCCCTCCGCTCTCGAAGATATGGCGCACACATCGTCGCTCAGCAGGCGATAGCCTCTGTGATGGAACTGGGCCGCCAGCGTGGATTTACCTGCACCTTGTGCCCCGACGAAGATCATGGCCCCCCAGGGCGTCTCCACCGCGCTTCCATGCAGCGGAAACAATCCACGCTGATACAGCAACGCCCCCATAACCGAGCCGAATAGAAACAGGCGCACCTTTTCGATCGATGCTTCCGGCAGCGGCTCAATCAAGATGCGGCAGCCCTCCTCCACGCGATAACGGGCCACCCCCGGCACCACCAAACTGAAGTTTCCAGGCTGGACCTCATAGGAGTGTGGCTCCGTTGCCTCAGTCGATAGCAGCGCAGGCAACAGATGGATGGTCACATCCGGGCTCGCAGATCTCTCGGTATCAGGCAGAAGCTCGCTGCAATCCAATTCCGTATGGATGCGTAGACCATACGCCAGGTATGCATGAAGGGGCATCTGCAATCCTCAGAAGGCAGGGAACTCGGATAGACCCTTTCCTTCCCCGTTACAAATAAAGGTTTGGATACACATTCTATGACAAACAAAGCCGCTATGCTCCATCTACCGCAACAGACAGGATAATTGCATGATTCGAAATCTTTCTGCGAATCGCCCCCTCAAAAACAACAGCAAATTCGCATGTCAAGACTCTCACGCCTCAAAATAACCGCTAACCTACACTCCATCAACCACATACCCCATAAAAATACTTGGCATACTAGTTATGCCCCAGAGCGTATAATTTAAGTAGTTGAGATGAGAGAGGGAAGCCCGGCGCATGCGTCGGGCTTTCTGTTTGCTCTATGCTCCGTTGCCGTTGCCTGTTTTTGTTTGTCATTCTGACTCGAAGAGTCAGAATCTCCGTCGATCGCCTCTTCGTTTGTCATTCTGAGCTTTGCGAAGAATCCCCGCATTTGTCTTTGCCGTTGCCCTTCGGAGGAAGCGGTAGGCATTGAGGTTACTGTAACCATCACCCTGCATTTCGGCGGGAGCAGGGGGCTTCAGCCCCCTGAATGAGGCCAATCGATTCAATAGGGCTTCAACTCAGGGCCTTTTGCTATTGTTGGTTTAGCTATTTCATTCTGACTCGAAAAGTCAGAATCTATGCCTTATCGCGCTTTGGCTCGATCAGTGGCAGGACAGTGCTAAGTTTTAACACGCAAACCATTTGTTTTGTATACTTTAGCTGTAACTCTTTTAGAGGAGGTACTTTGCAGCCAGTACATGCCTGCAAGCCAAAGATACCGTAAGACTTGTACCCAAGATACCCCGGGGGGGAGGGGGTACTCACTGATGGATGGTCCGTGCATCTACCCGTTACCTACTGCATCCCTACGCCGGTTCGTAGGGATGGTCGACCAAGTTGTCTAAATCATCTAAGTGGAACGATATGCTAGCTGAGTCCACTACCATCGGCATTCGAAGCTGAACCTGCCGCAGTGATCTCCTCGATATCAACCTTCTTCAACTCGGGTGCAACCCATTCTTCCCTGGTTACCGGAATCAATTCAACAGAATTTTCCATGTACGCATACCTCCAATTAGTAGTTACTGCTTTCGTTGATTATAGATACAGATGCTCTCTGGAAATCAGAAGCACCAAATTAATTTAGCAAAATTTACCAAGCCGAAAGATTCACAACGGGGTACATGATTTTTTCTGCTTCTGTGACACTCGGCTGAATCAGCCGCCCGTATTCTTCACTGGATTGCCTCTGTTTCATTCTGGCATTCCGATACGCTGCTTCAAATCGCATAACACTATGTAAGATCAATCCGCATGTCCTGAGGTTGTACAACATGGTTGATAACACGAATCAGTACTGAAAGTTGCATAAAGCTTTTGATAAGGTTGGCACGAAGCCCAGGCTAGCCCAATTGTCGATTCTCATCAGAATCAATAGAGAACATTGACTCCTACCATGTATTAAGAATCGGTTGCATTCGCAAGCAGGTTAGAAAGCTGAGACTCGTTCCGCTGAAGTAGACTGCTCCACATTAGCCGGGATTGTTACATGGGCAAAGACAGCTTCCGGATGGGCCGCATTGGACAGTATCAAACTGTCTTCTGCGTCAAACGCTCCAGAACTAAGAAGATCTTCCATGAGAGTGCTGTTCCAGCGACGCAAAACACTATTGACAATTAACTTAAGATCGGAAAAAAAGGTGGCACTAGCCATGTACTCCGCATCAAGCTTGCGTTTAGCGGGAAGTACAACCTTGTGATAGTAAGCTTCCAAACGATGTTTGGGCACACGATCCAGAACAGACTCTTCGAGCGCAAACGCAATGGTGGCCGCTCCGGTTATTCCTGGACGGCAAGGGAGATGGGACAACATATGTTCCCGCATCTTGGGGCGAGGTCCTACCAGACTCATATGCCCGACCAGTACATTCAATAACTGGGGCAATTCGTCCATCTTCCGTCGGCGTAGAAAAGGTCCTATTGAAGTAAAGCGTTGGTTGCCAGCTGTAGTGACAGCGTGATGTGATTTGTCTGTAACGTGAACCATGGTTCGGAACTTCAGAATGGTGAAGGGCTTGCCGTCACGCCCCATTCGCTTCTGCAAGAAGAATATAGGGCCTTGCGATGTCAAGCGCACGACCAAGGCGACTGCCAAAAGGGTCGGAATCAGCAGAGGCAGCGACAATAGCACGCAAATGCAATCAAAAAAACGTTTTGCGCCCGACTGCGACCACGGACTCATCTGTTTGAAAACCAGATAGGGTGCAGAATGCCTCTTCTGCTTATGTTCGCCATTGGGCACTATTTTTTCTCCAAAATTCGCAATGCCCTGGTCGTAAATCTTCTTAGGTTCATTCATCGTCAAGATTTCAGAATTTCTCGATGCAGACGAACTGGCGCTCAAAATAGGCCTCCAATGTACTGCAGGGCTTTACGAACTCTTTAGGTTCTGTGAATTGAAACGTCCAAGAAATCAAAATGTTGCGTTTAAAATAGAGTATGTTAAGCGGTTGATTGAGGCATTCTGAAGTAATTCGATTTCCTGGCCTAGCCTCTTCGCGGATGCTTCATCCTGGGCTGTAGATATTTGATCAAGGTTGCTGGGGCATCAGTGCATTACATCACACCTTTAGGATTCAAAATCAAGCCATGCAGTTGCATGATAGAACCATACCAGACTCGATGAGGAACGGCACATAAAAATTGTAAAAATTGAGTATCCCAATTCCTTTTGGGCTGACCGTATGCCGTTGCGCTTCTCGTAGTATCTCTATACGAATCTATGATATCTGAAATGCAGCCTGATGGTGCTGATTACGAAGTCACTAAGATTGAGCCCCCGCCTGAGGAATAGGGTGCGCAGAGAATGAAATAGGAGAACGGTGGAAGAGAAATAGCAGTTCGTTGCGAGTTGTGATGATCAGCAACGCCGCGCCGTTTAATGATCGTAATACACCAATAAAGCGGCGATCCTGTTATCGCCGGATTCTGTTTTATACCGGGATCAATGCAGCACGTTGACCGCTGCCGCACCGAGGCCGAATCCCTGAACAATGGTGGAAATATTGAGAATCTCGCGCATGAGTGCTCCCTTTTCGATCACAGGAGGAACAATGATGGAGTCTCCGGGAAAGACGGTCTGATGATCGAAGCCAGAATCAGCGAAAAGTGTGCGTTGACCCAGATTGCCGTATTGATAACTCAACACAGAACCATCGGCACGCAAAATATACTCCCGCTTTTGATCGGCCATTCTGTCTGGACCACCGGCAAGGCGCAGGTAGTCCTTCACCCGCTTGCCGCTCTCGTAGAGGAACGCACTTGAACTGTAGACCTGCCCTTGCACACTCACAGTAGACGGAGTTTTGGGCACAACAAATTCGTCGCCATCTTCCAGCGCGATGTCGGGCAGCGCATCAATTCCTTTACTGCTCGGCTTGAATTGCAGCACAACACGTCCTGTCGGCTGGGCTTGGCGTAGTCGCGATACAACTCCCCGCGCAGCTAAGGCCGACTCGCTTGCCGCCGCGGTGTCGGCAGCGGTAAGGGCCGAGGATGCCTCAGCCGAAGTGGTCGCTGAAATCTGTGCTTCCAGTTGATCGGCATACTCCTGAAGGCGCTGCCGCTGTAACTTCTGCACCGACTGACGTGTAAACTCGGAGGCATAGAGGAATGCATCGGAAGTCAAACCTCCGGCGCGCATCAGCAACTGGCGCAGTGTCTCGCCAGGCAGAACGCTATACACTCCCGCCGCAGTAATCTCACCCCCCAACTTCACAAACTTCGTTTGCTGTGCGCTAGGCACTCGTATATCGGCTTGCGAGAAAATCGTAATAACATCGCCGGAGAGTAGCTCAAGATCCTGTGAAGCGTCCTTATCGATCACCGCCTTGCTCAGGTTGAATGGCAGCAGCGACGTAACGAGATTGTTTGTATTTTGCCGTTCAATAACGGCATAGTCCCAATCGATATCGGGAGCGCTAAGGATCACATCTGTAGTGGCTCTGAAGGTGCTGTTGCCTGCTGTCAAAACAGCACCAACTGAGGAGTTGCCCGTGATACCCGATGCGGATCCTCCCTGCCCACCCACGACATTACCCATCGAATTCGATTGAACACCCAGCGAGCCCTCTGTGCCTATCAAGTCCCGGTTATGCAGTCCGAGCTGATTCAGCTTCTGATAGTAATCTCGCGTAATCAATGCATCGCGATTTGGAATCAGATCGGAGATACGCATACCCGGGTGCCAGACGTAGCGGCCAGGGTTCGCCACATTTCCTCGTATCGTTACCGCATCTTTAAAACGGTCGATAATAGAGCTGACGTCCACGATATCTCCATCCTGGACAGGAGTTGAATCGCCGCTTGCAAGATCAACGTCGATCACACTTCGTTGGATATGATTGTAGATTCTATCCACACGCAATCGCGAGTCGGCTGCCACGTTGGTCAATCCACTGGCAAGTGCGATTACCTGATTGAAGCTCTTCTCTCCTCGCAGTTCATAGATGGCCGGCGTGGTAACGCTGCCTAGTACGGCCACCTGTGGCCCCACATCTGGAATAAAGATAACGTCGCCAGGCTCTAGTCGTACGTCTTTGCTCTTGTCTCCATGCAAAAGCATGTCGTATAGATCAAAATGTGTAATGGTGTCGCCGTTTCGCTTTACTTGGATATCTCGCAGGCTTCCTTGCGGGAGGGGGCCTCCTGATACAAATAATGCGTTTAAAAGAGTGCTTAGGGAGCTAATCGTGTAGCTGCCCGGCTTTCTCGCCTGGCCGACGATGAAGACCTGGATTGACCTTAACTGTCCCAGGTTCACGTTCAGGTCAAAATTGCGATATATACGTCCAAGCTGCGACTTAAGGAAATCGCTCAATTGGGAAAACTGCACGCCTGCCACATGGACAGTCCCTACCGCCGGTAATGCTATGGAGCCTGTACGGTCCACAACGTATATACCTTGTTGGTTTACCTGACCCCAGATCTGTATGCGGAGTTCATCGCCCGGGCCGATTACATAGTCTGGCATCACAGGAATATTAACGACTGGTGCAAACGTCGAAGGAGGTGCGCTGAACAACCCGGACCCAAAGATCTGAAGCGTCCTGCCAGTGCTACTGAGTATAATCCGTTGAAACTCGGTCAAAGGTACTGGTGCAACGGAAAGCGGCGCAGTTCTCCCTTGCGTCTGGTCCTGGGTGCGTTGGGTGGCGAGACCACCTTCATCCTGTCCGGCAGCCTGTGCTGCCGAGGTCCCGGGAGTCGCGCTACTAGGTGCGCCGTTCTCGGTCCCTGGTACGTATGTGCCCGGTGACTGGATACTGATAGACGGCAGGTTCATCGAGGGAGCGGGAGCGCCCTGCCCGTGCATCGTGCCACTCATCAAGGGGGCCAAGTAGCATGCCCAAATCACTAGACTACAAGGCCCAAACCGTTGAATCCTGCGGAATGAAGTATTACCCAAATAATCCACGAATCGAGTTCCTATCCTGTAGCCAGTTATAACGGTAGACCATATTACTAAATAGCGCTGACCGCCTGTCAGTATAGTTTATCCTACTGCTGCCATCATTAAACAGTGCTGGAAGACGGTAAGTGAACAATTGTGGGTGTCTTTAGATTCAAGCGTGAGGGTCGTGTCGAGGTTGGCAACCAGTTATCCAGATTACCAGGCCGAGAAATCGGGACTTGCTGAGCAGCGGCAGCGTGCGGCGGCTCTGTACGCTGATAGCAGAGGTAACTCAGTTCGCACCCAGTGCTGTGCCATGGAGCATAATCCAAATAACAGAATCTGAATGATCTCAGTGTAAAATTCAAGGATACGCACCAATCCACAATCCGGCAGGAACAAATGACTGAAACACCGCATTTCGAATTGAATGAGCACGCCGATACGACTTCCATATCGGGAGCGGCCGGACACGGCAAGAAGGAGGACGATGTAACTTCTCTACTCGATCTTCTGATTGTTCTTGCTGAGCGGAAACGCATCATTCTAGGGTTTACTGCGGTCTTCGCTATTCTTGCAATTGTTATTTCGTTGCGTTTGCCTGTGCGTTACGCGGCTTCTGTCACGCTGTTGCCTTCGCAACAGAATTCTTCGATGAACGCTCTAACTTCGCAGTTAGGAAACCTGGGAGGGGTAGCAGCGTTAGCGGGTTTCACGAACACCGACGATAGAATAGGCGCCATATTGCGTAGCCGTATTGTTGAGGACGCTATGGTGCAGCAATTTGGCCTGATGCAGGAGTATCACATGCGATATTTCTCAGATGCACGCAAGGCGTTCGAGGGACATGCCACCGTGACCACTAACAACCTTGATGGGCTGATACATATCTCGGTCGAGGATCACGACCCGCGCCGCGCTGCTGAACTCGCAAACGGCTACGTCGACCAGCTTCAAATTGCATCTCAGCACCTTGCCATCACGGAAGCCTCCCAGCGCAGACTCTTCTTCGAGCAGGAACTGGAGCACGCCAAGGACAACCTTGCCAACGCCGAGCAAGCTCTAAAGCAAACAGAGCAGAGCACGGGAGTGATCCAGCCTGACAGCCAGACGCGTGCCTTGATCGACACGGCCACATCTCTTCGAGCGCAGATCGCAGCAAGGGAAGTGCAGATACAAGGGATGCAGACCTATGCAGCCGGCGAAAACGCACAGTTGGTGCAGGCACAGAGGGAGTTAGAGGGCATGCGTGAGGAATTGGCTAAACTGGGTGGCACCCAAAACAGCGCTGGCGGCGAATTTCTCATCCCTAAAGGTCAGGTACCTGAAGCGAGTTTGAAATACGTCCGCAAGCTGCGCGATGTACAGTATTATCAGACTATCTTCGATATTCTGGCGCGGCAGTTCGAAGCCGCTAAACTCGACGAGGCGAAGCAGGGTGTACCTATACAGGTCCTTGATCCCGCAGTTCCGCCGGACAGGCGGTCCGCTCCCAGACGTACGTTGATCGTGATGGTAGCGACTGTATTAGGATTCCTTTTCGGAGTTTTCATGGCTCTCTTCCAGTCCTCCTTCCGGTGCCTGAAGAACGATCCCAATGCATGTAAAAAACTTACGCTGCTAAAGCGAGCCTTAGCAGTGAAGATACCGAGTGTGTCCTGAAGATGTCATGGCTACTTATGGAACGATGAATTATCAGGGTTATATTTAGTAAGTAGCAAAGGCGCAACGCGCGGTCCCGGATTGTTCATGACATGCTAATCAAAACCTCTAAATTCGTGCTGATAGCCTCTCTCTCCGCCTTTGTGGCGGCAGTATTGCTAGACCCGAGCGATGAAATGTTGCATTTGAAACTGCCTTTATTAATCTTAACCTTGGGCGTCTGGGCAGTTCGTGTAGCCTGTGGAATGGCTAATTCTGGTGGCTCAAAGACATGGGCTGCTATTTTGCTATTTGTCTTCATCCTGCCCGGTATAGCATCTATTGTCGCACTCCTTGGAGATACGCTTCCGATTGATGGACCACATTTTCAAGTTATGAAGAGCCTAACTGTGCTACTGATCATCCCGGTCGTTTACAGTGAACGAATAGATTTAATGAAGTACATTATCAGATGGAGCTTCGTCATTGCCGTCTTCACTGTTGTGTTGGCTGTGATGAGTTTAGTGGTTCCTGAGCTTAGCGCTATTGTTTTCAACTATGGGTTCGGGAAAGAAGAGGTTTTCACCCATGAGTCCTTAGTCATGGGAATTCACAGTTTCTATTACAAGACAGTTTCTATTTTAATATTTCCGCTAGCCTATTATCTGTGGAATATTCTAAATCGCCCCAAAAAGCTCATTAGCGCTATACTAATGCTGATATTCCTCTCGGCCTTATTTTTTGCGGGCAGTCGAGGGGTGGCACTTAGCACATTTGGTGTTGTTGCTGCTACTTTATGTCTAAAGGTTAAAACAATATTTGGCCCTGGAGCGGTTTTATTTGTTTTATTAATAATATTAGTAATTTCAGGAGGCCTCTATACTATATTTTTCAATCCGGACAACTTATCGAATATAGCCAAGTTAGGTCACATCCATTCTTACGCGATGGAGTTCGATGATCATCCTGCATATCTGCTATGGGGTCAGGGCACCGATACGGAGTTCTACTCTGAAGGTTTTCACCGTAAAATCAACGAAACTGAATTAACATATATAGACATGATTCGTTGGTTTGGAGTTCCTGTTTCTGCTCTTATGATGATCGCGGTCCTCTACCCAGCCTTCAGATTGATGCAACAAGCGAACGGAATGCTGTATCTTGTTGTTCCATATGTAGCCTACCTGTTGGAGGCCGCAACTAACCCTCTGTTGATTTGTTCGTTTGGAGCTTTGATAGTAAGTGCAATTTGGGGAACGTTTTTAATGCGTGGCGCTAAGCCACCTGTTGTCTGGCCTGGCCTTGGAATGAGGTACAACCCCCCGAAAGCGACAACATGAAGACAAACTATATAAACCTCGATGTGCTTAGAGCACTAGCAGTACTTTCAGTGGTGGCTCAACATATGTGGAACCTGAGCGCCTCGTCTTACTGGTCAGCGAATCATCCTATCGTCCTGCAGTACCTAGACAATCTCAGCTTCACAGGGGTAATGATCTTTTTTGTTCATACATGCCTCGTGTTGATGCTCTCCATGAATCGCGCACCCGACTTTTGTCGTGGACGCATATTTCTGGTCCGCCGCGCCTTTCGCATCTACCCGCTGTGCTGGGCTACAATTCTGTTTGTGTTGACAACCGGCCTCACGGACCATAGGGAGGCGAACTTCCATGCACTGGGATGGCGAGGCATAACTGCCAATTTCTGCTTGTACAGAACATGCTGAGACAATTTCATAGTGTTGTAGGGCCGCTTTGGAGCCTTCCCTGGGAGGTGCAGATGTATCTTTTTTTGCCTCTCTTTTTCGTGCTACTACGGCGCTTCGTCAGCCTCTGGGTAGTTTTTGTGCTGTGGACAGCGTCTACTCTACTTGCAGTTGCGGCCACTCAACCAGGACTGCCGCGGATGTACCATGGGGCCGTCTTCCCGCCTATGTTCATAGCGGGCATGGTGGCATTTAAGCTGCTGTTACGTGCCCCCCCCCCCGCGCGAGCAATTTACTGCCTGCAGGAGCATGGCCTGTACTCGTCCTTGGCCCTTTTATCTTGAAAAATTGGCTAGTCGGTGGGCACTCGTTTGAGTCCCCCATTGGAGCAGGTGTTAATGCTTGCATCTGCCTGTTACTTGCGCTCTCCATACCAACTTTTAGTGAACTGCACACTGGTTGGATAGTTCAGCCGGCGCAACAAATCGCCAAGTATTCCTATGGGGTATATTTACTTCACGTACCCGCGATAATGTTTACTTTCAGTTATCTTCCTGGAATTCCGCTAGCGCTTAAGGTTATAGCAAGTCTTATCCTCACCGGGCTATTGTCGTTTGTCTCCTTCCAAACCATTGAAGACCCGCTCATTCAGTTAGGCAAACGGCTGACCCAAACCAGGCAAGTGTCCGGCAGCTTTGCAGCAAATACGTCTCTAAAGTGCTGAACAAGGCGACGCGAGTCGTGATTATATGACAATGAACACGGGTAAGGCCGAATGTTATAGATAGCACACTACCATAGCCGAGCTGCGCATTTATTTTACAAACTCAATGATACTAGTTAATATAGTCTGCGTTTCGTCTGCATGGCCGTCCACAATGGAGAGCGCTCCATTATGAGCGTAAGAGCAAAAAACTATGTGACGCCACATTGGCGGCGCGATAGGTGGAGTAAAAGCAAAGATAACATGCAAATCTGTTCTAATCGCGCTATGCTAACTGCGAGTTGGGTTCTTTACCGCATACATTCAGGAAACGACAAGCCTCAGTTTAATTTAGATAGGAATTTGGCCTATTCTCAGAAGGAAATATGACCGCAGCTGTTGTAGTACTTTTTCACCCGGTCCAACAGGTAGTTGAACGCCTCTTGTCCAGCATTGCAGGCGAAGTGGACACTGTCATTGCTATCGACAACACGCCTGACTCCTCATCGGCCACATCGGAATATCTAGAGAAATACGAGAGCTTCATTTCCTATATACCACTCGGTGAGAACAGGGGAATTGCCGAAGCCCAGAACATCGGTATTGATTTAAGTATAAAGGGCGGGTACTCCCATGTCCTTCTATTGGATCAGGATAGTGCACTTTCTCCTGGTATGGTGAACAAACTTCTGATTGCCGAGAAGGAACTTCTGAACAAAGGAGAAAGAATAGCTGCAATGGTGCCGCAAATTTTAGACGGAAAGACAGGCCAGCGTCCGTGTGCTTACAGGTACACATGGCTTGGTGCTCGAAAGGTGTTCTGTGATGTCAATTCAGCTATGCCGGTGCAGACAGATTTCTTCATCGCGTCGGGGTCTTTAATCCGGACCTCGATTCTTCAAGATCTCGGCACAATGTGCAGTGATCTCTTTATTGATCACGTCGACACCGAATGGGCGTTGCGTGGGCACGCAGCTGGATATAATGCTTACTGCGTACCAAATGCTGTTCTAATACACAGCATTGGCGATGCAAAAAAAAGAATATTGGGTAAAGATGCCTATCTATACAAAGATATTAGATATTACTATAGATTGCGCAATGAAGTATATCTCGCGCGACTCAAGTCGATGGGCTGGCGATGGAGAATCTACATCCTTCCAATGATCCCCTATCATTGTATGCTGTATGTGGTTCTTTCAAAAAATCGATTTGGAATCATTCGACTTCTCATGAAGGCAATATGGGACGGCATGTTAGGAAGACTTGGACCTTTAGTATAGTTATCGACGTAGAAAGATGAAATACTTCAGGTGCATGAATCGGAATATTAACTTAATAGGGTAAGTGATATTAAACAGATTGCTACAAGCTATCTACCCGTGGGCCATCAAAATGGAGATACCGCGTAGTATCGTAAAGTTGATTCCGACATCTAAGTCATCCGTCATTGATGGGCCCCGGTATTCCTGAACCAGCTTAAATGTTAGTCTTCGACCAAATCTGACCTAAGTAAGAGGAGGATTTGGATGCGGAAGAAGCGATTCAGTGTGGAACAGATGATTGGGATACTGAAGCAGGCTGAAGTGGGAGTTCCGGTTGCGGAAGTGATTCGTAGAGCTGGGATCAGCGAACAGACGTTCTACCGATGGAAGGCGAAGTATGCCGGCCTGGAGGTCGATCAGGTCCGTCAGATGGCACAGTTGCAGGAAGAGAACCTGCGGCTGAAGCAACTGGTGGCGGAGCTAACGCTGGATAAAGCGATGTTGCAGGATGTGCTCTCAAAAAAATGGTGAAGCCTTCACGGCGTGGACCGATGGTGGAGCGGCTGGTGGAGAGCTACCTGGTGAGCGAACGGCGAGCCTGCCGGGTTCTTCGGGTGCCTCGAGCGACCTACCGCTATCGAAGTTGCCTTGATCCACGCACTGAGCTGCGGGCTAGGATCCGCGAGATTGCTCAGGCAAGAGTGCGCTACGGATATCGCAAGATCCGTGTGCTGTTGAACCGTGAAGGCTGGGAAGTGGGTAAGTATCTGGTGTACCGTTTGTACAAGGAAGAAGGGCTAACGCTGAAGAGGATGAAGCCTGCCGGAAAGCGGAAGGCTGCGCGAACTCGTGAGGATCGGGTCAAGGCCACGGCACCTGACCAGACCTGGAGCATGGACTTCGTAGCGGACCAGTTGCAGGATGGTACGCGGTTCCGTGCTCTGACCATCGTGGATGTGTACACGAGAGAAGCAGTCGCCATAGAAGCTGGACAGAGCCTGAAAGGAGACGATGTGGTGCGCACACTGAATCGGTTGAAGCTCAGCCGCGGTGTACCGAAAGTGCTGTTCTGCGACAATGGCAGCGAGTTCACGAGTCAGGCGATGGACCTAGGGGCCTATCGCCATAATGCGAAGATCGACTTCTCTCGGCCAGGGAAGCCGACCGATAACGCCTTCGTGGAGAGCTTCAACGGTACGTTCCGTAGCGAATGCCTGGACACTCACTGGTTCATAGACCTGAAAGAGGCTAGGCATCTAATCGAGGCCTGGCGCAGGGAATACAATGAGAGTCGTCCTCACCGATCTCTCGGTGACAGGACGCCTAGCGAGTTCGCCAGCCAGATCGCGGCTAGCCGCGATCTGGCTGCAACCTAAACTGGTCGATGACTAACACTCGACTTGGTACAGGAAAATTAGGCCCTTCATAGCCGCGCTACACTAACAATGGAACCGGTACAAAAGATCGGGCAGAGCACGCCGTCGTTCCGGGCTTAGAAGTTTCCCGAGGCGATGTCTTTCAGCACCAGCTTCTCCAGGCTCAGCTCGCTGACCAGCCGCTTCAGCTTCGCGTTCTCCTGCTCCAGTTCCTTCAGCCGTCGTGCCTGGTCCACCTGCAACCCGCCGTACTCCTTGCGCCAGCGGTAATAGGTCTGCTCTGTGATCTCCGCTTCCTTGCACGCCAGCGTCGTTGTCTTTCCGTTGGCCACAGCCACTTCAATCTGCCGCAGTAAGTTCACCACCTGCTCAGGCGTGTGCTTCGTCCTTCGTGCCATGTTCCGCTCCTTTTAAGACCAGTTTCTCTCATTCAAACTGGTACAGAAAAGACCGGGCACTCCAAGTTGAGCTATATGCTGGGTACTATCGGAACTGGAGACGCGATCAGTTGGGGAACTCAATCAAACGTAAGTTACAGCAACAGCTCTTGGCCTGGTAGCTGCTGGAGCAGTGGCCCGGTTGTGCAATTTGCCGACCACATCCTTCTGTGGCCTGCCTATTGTAGTTTAACTGACCCGTTTGCCCAGCCGCCGTATCTCTCCTCATTTGTAATGCGTTCAACCGACGGCGGAATGACATGGATACAAATCATAGTTGGTAGTGGCGTTAAGGATGGGAGAAACTACGACGAATCGGCAATTGCAGTTTGGCCGAATGGCCTGATGGTAATGATCCTAAGGCAAACAATTGATGTTAGCTATGACATATATGGATCATACTGGCGTTCACAGTCAACCGATAGCGGTGTGACCTGGAGTGCGCCGAAGCAGGTTGTGAACGTGAGCGACGTCTCAAGGCCCACGCTCGCGCTACTTCGTTCGGGTGGACTGGTTCTTATGGGCCGCGCTGAGATCGCTGGTGTGGAAGGGACTACGGGCTTTGGAACTTCTTGGGATGAAGGGCAGACGTTCACACAGTTTAGCGACCTTGGGGTTAGCGGTCCAGGCCTGGGGTGGGATCAGTATGATGCGATGTCAATATTACCAATGGCACGATAGCTGTGGTAACGACTCATGGGACCGGCCCAGTAAACGTCGACTACCGAAACCTGATTGAACCATAGGTGGGGCTGATGGGCTCCTCAGATCTTGGTTTTGATACATGTACCATAGCTTAATGGACAATTAAGCGGTATCCAATAATAAGACGTTGGGTATAGGTATCATAATGGTTTAGTCCAACAGACCATCCTGAGAATTGTAAGTTGGAACGCGGCGATGGTTGCCTATATGATCCTTGTGCGGAACATATTTACTCTACTCGACAACTCTCCGGCAAAGATAGATCTGAATGGTGGTTGAAACTGGCCACGGTATGGGGTAACAGAAAAATGAGAATCGCGATTCTAGGCACGCGTGGAATACCAGCTCGGTATGGTGGATTCGAGACCTTCGCTGAAAAGCTCGCGATTGGACTTTCCGCGCGCGGATTCGATGTAACCGTCTTTTGCGAATCTGGAGAATCCTCAACACCGAATGTTCTTCAAGAAGTAAAGCTATGCTACATTTCCGCTCCATCCCTGGGTCCACTTCGGACTATCCTCTATGACCTACGATGTTTATGGGCTGCTCGCAGGGGATACGATGTGGTGTACATGCTTGGCTATGGTGCTGCTCCATTCTGTCTGATCCCGCGGCTGTGGGGAACTGAAGTATGGATCAATCCGGATGGATTGGAATGGGCGCGCTCCAAGTGGGGAATTGTCGCGCGAAGCTATTTCAGGTTAATGGAATGGATATCTATTCATGCGGCCAATCGAATCATCGCGGATGCCGAGGCCATAGCGTTGAGCCTTATTAGCCGTCACGGCAAACTCCTGGCCTGCAACGTGATCCCCTATGGCTGCGAGGTGATCGGAACGCCTCCCCTTGCCGATCCGCTCGCAGAGTGGAGCTTAGTACCGGAGGGATACTATCTTATCGTTTGCCGGCTCGAGCCTGAAAATCATGTGCTGGAGATTCTCCAGGCGTTTCACCGATCGCGCAGCAACAGACAACTTATAGTAGTGGGCAATCACTTGACTGAGAGCCGGTATGTAGCACAGCTTCGTACAGTGCAGGATTCCCGGATTCGATTGATCGGTACTGTGTACGATGCCGGTAAGCTGGCGTGCCTGCGATTCCATTCGTTTGCATATGTGCATGGTCACAGCGTCGGCGGCACAAACCCGTCGCTGCTCGAGGCGATGGGTTGCGGCAACCTGATATTTGCCCACGATAACGTATTTAATCGTGAGACTTTGGGGTCTTGTGGATATTATTTTAGGGATATCTTGGAACTTACACTAGCCATCGATCATGCGGAGATAAATAAAACTGCATTAGACGGACTTAGAGATGCCGCCAAGGCGCGCGCGCAAAAGAATTATCAATGGCAGAGAATAATATCCAAATATGTAGCGTTGATGGAGAATACACCCACTGAGGAAGGGTGATCGAGTTGCAAGTCATGTCAAGATAATACGTGCAATCAGCTATAAATGCTCGATAAGAGAAGGACGCATTGTGCTAGACTGAATGGTGATAATAATATGTTCAAAATGGATAAGGAACTATACCTATCTACGACTGTAGAACGTGATCTTATTTCTTAGTAGATAGGAATAAGCGTCGTAGGGACATTCTTCGCCAGATTGCAGCAACCAAATAACTTTGCCGTCCTGCCATAGTAAATGTCGATAATCGCTCAGGATGAAGTAAACAGTCACGCTTCTTATCCATTTTATTTGTCAATTCGCGAACTTCATTATTAAGACGGCGTCGGAAGCCAGCAGATAGGCGCTTGTATTGAATGATTCTGGATACGAACAATACGACGAATCGAAAAAATCTGTCCGATGGACGTGTGACGAGAACGAAGTCCTTGCGAAAAAATAGCAGGATATTGCGTGCGTTCAGATAATAATTAAATTCTGTCATCTTGCCGCTTGATCCACCACGCACATGGCGCACAATAGCAGATGGCAGATAGAGTGTTTTCCAACCGCGAATTCCTGCATGAAAAGATATCTCTGTATCCTCTACAAATGCAAAGAAATCTTCATCATAAAACTCCTCCCCAATGCGTATGTCTTCTAGCATAGACCGTCTATATATCGCTGCTGCGCAACATGCACCGTCTACATACTCTTCTTTGTTGTATTGACCGCAGTCTTTCTCGCCGAAGCCGCGATCAACTGCTATTCCTTCTCTAAAAATATAAATACCTGCAGAATCGATAATTGAAGAATCCGAGTCGGATATAAGCTTGCCAATGACCGTTCCAGTGTATTCGTCTTTACGAAACGCAGTAACACATTTATCAATATAGTCAGGACTTGGAAAGGCATCTGCATTAAGGACCAGTACAAACTCGCCGTTACTCTCACGAATCCCGAGATTATTTGCTTTTGAAGACCCTAAATTCTCCGCCGGAAATAGCCTCAAGCGTCCTTCGTCAGCCATCTTTTGAATCAAAGAAAACGAACTATCCGTTGAACCATTATCAATCACAATGATTTCTGTATTTGAATAGCTCTGAGACTCAATGTTGCTTATACATCGCTCTATATATAACTTACTATTGAAGTTAATAATAACAATTGAAACCATACCTGGTTGAAATATCATCTCAACATTCCCCGAGATCTCAACTCATCGAGCGCGTGTTCGTAACCATCAGTGCCGATCTGCTGTGATTTCACCCATGAGACAAACCGAGCGAGTCCGTCGTGAAACTTCACGACCGGCTTCCAATCGAGTAGTTCACTTGCTCGTCGTATATCAGCATAGTTATGCCTAATGTCACCAATGCGGTAATTGCCGGTCATATTGACTTTACAATTTGCATCAAAATCATGTTTTAATAAAGAAGCAACTGTGAGAACATCGACAGGTTGTCCAGAGCCAATATTAAAGGCTCCAGATACTGTAGGGGGCGATTCCAGTGCAGCAATAGTGGCAGCTACAACATCGTCAACGTATACAAAATCCCTTGACTCCTTCCCATCTTCGAAAATATTTACATCGCCACCGGATCTAAAGCGAGTAGAGAAGATAGATAATATACCTGTATATGGGTTAGCTAGCGATTGTCCAGGCCCATACACATTCTGGTAGCGCAGCGCAATTGCAGGTATATCGAATGCAGCTCCGCATAGCAGCCATAATTGCTCCTGAGTCTGCTTGGTGATTCCATAGATCGAAGTTGGATGGAGTTGCGAGTCCTCATCTGTGGGCACAAGTTGTAGTGGTCCGTTACAGAGTGGGCACCGCGGATCAAAAAAACCGGCTTGTAAGTCGGATATACGCCGCTGATGTGGGTAAACTGCACCATCTTTATCGCAAGCGTATTTCCCCTCTCCATAAATTGCTCGCGACGAAGCTATGATTATTCGCTCTACACAGCTGCAACTTGATAGCAATTCCAGGAGTTTGGCAGTTCCCATAATGTTGACGTCTGTGTATCTACCAACCTCATACATTGACTGTCCAGTACCAGTTTCCGCCGCAAGATGAATGACAGCATTGACTCCTTTAAGCGCCGCTGTCAACACATCGGCGTTGCGAACGTCTGCATGAATTAGTTCAGCCACTTGGTCAACAGCATGGCGCGTCGGGGAATCTCCGTCGGGACCATGAATCTGCGGAGAAAGAGAGTCTAGAACCCGGACTTCATAGTTCCGTTTAGCTAGTGCCACAGCAACGCTAGAACCGATAAATCCGGCACCTCCAGTGATCAAGACCCGGCTGCGCATTTGAGATGTGCTCCTTACTATTTTTGTTGCATTAGAAACCTGCATTACTCATATCCAACACATTGTAAGCTCTTGCTAAACTGTATTTATCTTCTGACATTAGTTACACGTCAATTGAATGTTCACGCTTCTCACAAATTATTTCAATTACATCACCCATACGGACGATGTCGATACATTTCTCTATTAGGCTCGTAATTATTCTAAGTAAACGGTTTCGGATAAGCCAACCATCGTCTGCTTTCTGTCCTGTATTACGATTCACAAATATTTGCAAACTGCCAAGTAAACCCCAAAAATCAGCGTTGTAATGTACTTTATTAATCTGAAATCCGGATTTATGCAATAGCCTTGTCTGAATAGTTGTACGTGTGCACCGGTGCACAGAGATACCACCAGTAGCGGCCAAATATACGAAATGACATGCTACCAACATTTGGGATTCCAATGAAAAGTTTTCCTCCCGGGCGTAATATTCTGTGGATCTCGTGTAGAACATCGACTGGATTTGGGACATGTTCGAACGAGTGGTTACAGCGAACATAATCAAACGATGAACTTGAATAATTTGCCTCTAGGAGAGTTCCATGATATACATCGAAACCTACAGTTTTCGCTGCAAACGCACCTGCACGCGAAGGCTCGACTCCCCATACATTCCACCCCCGATTTGCCATAACCTGTAAGTACGCACCATTACCGCAACCAATGTCGAGAAAGTCACCAGTCATATTAAACTTTGGATTGTGTGTATGAATTTGGAGAGGAATAACATGCAATAAAAATTGTTTCCACCATGCCATCCTCACTTCTGGTAAATAGGCATAGTAGTTATCAGGGTAATAGGATATTAACTGCTTCTCTGAGGGCATCGGATCGAGATGAATTAATCCACAACCTTTACATTGAACTACATCAAACTCACCTGTAATTCCGTAGTGACGATCACGAGTTCGGTAGAGCAGGGTTACATCCTTCGACCCACATACGATACATTCAATGCTGACCATTAATAATATCCTTATCTAGAATTATTATAAGATGTTACATAACTAAGTTAAATGGTTCGATTTACCAGCATTATGGTCAGCCGTTTGGATCAATCGAGGTGGCGACTATGAGTTGTAATGCGTAAAATGTCGCGAACTGTATATATGTCAGATATCTTTACGTTAGGCTCCTAAATTAGTAACGTGCATATATTCATCGCCGCTATGGAATTAAATGGTCAGCACTGGAAAACATCTCAGGCAGAACCCGTTTGTAGACAGTGTTTATAAACTCTTTTTTTTGCTGCCATGTAAGGCGCAGTGATGCCTTTTGAGCTGAAATAGCCATTTCATATCGGCGATCCTCGTCCAGCCCAATTGCTTTGATTGCCTTGGCAAAATCTTGGATTACCTGATCGACTGTGTTGGGCGGAATCTTGATGCCGCATTCAACAGTGACGATGTCCTTAAACCCCATATGATCAAGACAAATGACTGGCAGACCGTGGGCTAACGCCTCAACCAACACCGTCGTGGTTGCGTCATATAGACTTGGCTGCACAAAGCAGTGACCGGATGCCATTGTAGAAAGGACCTCTGCGCGTGACACTTTCCCTAAAAAACTACAGAAATCGCCGATCCCTAGACTGCTAGCAAGTTCCTTCCAATTACCAAAAAGCGGACCATCACCCACAATAATTAAACGCCAGTCAATGGTAGATCGTTTGAGTTGCCCCAACGCTAGCAATACGATGTTAAGGGCTTTTCGTGGTTCGCAACTCCCGCTCCAAACAATGCGTAACGGTTCTTCAGGACCTCGGCGAACCGGTGGCCTCAGTTCCAGGTCAGGTACACTCACTTCGCATGAGACTGTTGCATCCCGGCTGCAAAGTTTACGGACTCGATCAGCCACGTCGCTCGTTGCGGCAAAGATGGCGCGAGCAGCGGCAGCCGCACGCCTCGGTCGGCGAGCAATATACATGGACCATGTCACAGAGAGGTTTTTCAAAACAAAGAACAGCCGCGAGCGGAAAGGCACAGCGTTCAGTAACCTCAGCGGAAAGAATGTCAGTCCGCCGATGGGTCCCCATACAAACGGTTTGCCCAGCTTCCAAAGGTATCCTGGCTCACGAAAGCCGATACAGTTAAGCTGGTGAACCAGGTCAAAATCGATCTGTGCATCCAAGGCGCGGGCGAGACGGTATGTTTTCCATTGCCATTGCCTATAAATTAAATAACTACGTACTGGTTCCAAGATAAAATTAAACCACCCGGGTTCCCATTTAATATATTGGATCGTTATATTCGACATCACGTCCGGGTGCTGACGCAGATACTGCTCCGTCTCTTTTCTTGGCGTATCCTCTGCGATGACCCATACCTTATGCTGTGACGCGATGGCACGCACGTAATTCCAACCAACCGCAAATTCGGAGCCTCTAACAGGGCTAAAAGCATGTGCGGATACAAGTATCTTCAGTGATCTTACTTCACTCATTGATGAGCTTTCATACGAGAGAGTGTCATTCCTGTCCTCAATAAATTAGTAATGGAAAGACTTAGAGACTTTTCGAAATGCTCTGAGCGCACGTTGATATTATCAAATACCATTGTATCTCTGTTTCTCACTAATGCAAGATGTGTACAGAGTCCCCTATTTCCATCTTAGCTGATCGGAACAAGCTTCTCTTCTCTAGTATCTCAAGTACAAATTGTCATAAGGGGTCTGCGCAACAGTCGATATTCCTATCCAGTAACAGCAGGGCTCAGGGTGACGAAACGAACCAGAGTCGAATGCGACGTTGATATCGGATGGGAATTAACTTGAGAGCTCTGGAACGTATGAAGCGAACGAGTTGTGCGATGTGATCTGAAATAGAAAACAACGCGCGAGACTGTGTTTGAACTGGCAAGCCAGCTGCTATCAGTTCTTTTTGCGCTCGTGCGATCCACTTGCCCCGAATAACTCCATGAAGGCAGTGCAAATATGTCTCCTCTGTTGCATAAAAGTCCGGATATTTGTCCGTCCTGACTGATCCCTGAATTTCGAATTGCCAAATTGTTTCATCTGGCCTGAGAAGATCTAGCAATACGTCCTTTCTCCAAAGACTCATAACCGTTGAGGATCGATAAGGTATCCCAGAAGGAAGATGACATATCCCTTTGAATTCAGACTGAACCATGCCCACAACCGGCTGAAGTCTAATGCAGGCAGGTCTTTGAGTGATAACCCATTCGACTAAATTCATAAATTTTTTAGTATCCACTTGTCTAATTAAAAACCAGTCCTCGAGGAAAAGAAAAATAAATTCTTCGCTAATCTGTTCAACTGCCAAACGAATACTTTCTGGCCATGCAATAATATCGCCAACCATGATTGGCTTAATCGCTTGGTCTGGGAAGGAGGTATAATTTGAAAGTAAATATATTTGATATGGACAGTCAGGCCAACTACGCTGGAAGGCTGTAAAAAAGGGTGCCCATAGATCAGAATAGGCGTCGTATGATGAGACTAGAATAGCTAGGCGTTTTGATTCACCCGTTCTCGCTGCTAGAGGTTCTTTTAGGCTCGTCCGACTTGTTATTATCATGCCTTCTGACATCCCCCCCCCCCTCATTGAAAATATTATCTATTTAGCAGTCTGTCTGTATAATCGTTCTGTAGGATAATAATAAGCGGCTGACTTAAAAATCTATAATGATAAATAGAAAAAATGTAAATAATGAATATTAATACCTATAGATATTTACAAAATATGTTTAAATGATTTCTCCTAAGGTCTCGACCAAATAGTCTAGCTCGGCGTTAAGACTATAGTGGTGGTTGCCTACAAAAAAACCGTTATTATGAATAATATCTGCGTTATTAAGGGTCCCGTGGATCTCGTAATCCATGTACTTTACTGATTCACTACGGGTGAAATTGCCTGCAACAATAGGGCGACACTCAATATTTCGTTTCGCCAGATGTTTTACTACTTGGTCGCGATTGATGCGCGTCGCATCAGTCAGTATCATGCTGAACCCAAACCAGCTGCTTTCGCCAATTTCTTGCTGTAGTAAAAAGGCAGGATTGTCATCAAAATGTTTGTGGAAGATCTCAGAGTTCTTTCTACGTTCTGAAATAATTCCGGGTAACTTACGTAGTTGCTGTGTGCCAATTGCGCCGCTTAATTCTAGTGGACGTAGGTTATACCCTGGTAAAATAAACCGAAATGATTCATAGAATGAATCCTTTGACTTATTACAGACCAAGTTGGAGGCAGGGAGTTGACGTGTCCAACCATGAGCTCGTAACGCAAGCATCACATGATATAGTTCTTCGTCATCTGTAACGACCATGCCTCCTTCCATCGTGGATATATGGTGGCTAAAAAAAAAGCTAAATGTACCTGCACGACCAAATGTACCAGCATACTTTGAATCGTACTTAGCTCCCAACGACTCACAGTTATCTTCGAGTAGAATTATATTCCGACCGTCAATAATCGAGTATAACTGCTTAAAATCATTTGGATTCCCTAGCAAGTTTACAGCTAGAATTGCCCGAGTCCGATCGGTCACAGCTGAAGCAAGTGCATTAAGGTCATAGTTTAATGTTCTAATATCAATATCTACGAATACGAGTTTGAGTTGGTATTGGTATAGAGGGAAATAGGTTGTTGCCCACGATACAGATGGAACTATTATTTCATCGCCAGGTTGCAATGAATGGTTCTTTACATATCGCAGAGCGGCAATCATGAGAAGATTTGCAGAAGAACCTGAATTTACCATTAGGCAGTAGCGGCTACCTATATATGTGGCAAATAAGCTTTCGAATTCCTCGACGCGTTTCCCCATAGTATAGGTTTCCGCGGCAATTACTTCGGACATCGTAAGCAACTCTGCTTGATCCCAAGTAGTGTTAGCCAACGGATATCGCACGTGACGCTTGGTCACAGTAGAACTCATATGTCTTTTGTATCCCTTCCTCAAGATTTGTTCCGCATTTCCACCCAAGGGATGTTAGCTTGGACACGTTCAAAAGCTTGCGGCTCATCCCCTCTGGTTTATCCAAGTCGTAAACAAAACGACCATTATATCCAATTACATTTGCAATTGCTCTATAGTATTCAGTAATAGTATGATCAATGCCAACGCCTATGTTTAGTAAATCAGGTATTTTGTTAATATTGTCAAGGATCCAAAATATCGCATCAGCAATATCCGCTGCATACATAAACTCACGTCGAACTTGTCCAGTGCCCCATACCGTTACTTGATCTAAACCATATATCTGGGCTGCTGAAATTTTGTCAAAAATCGCAGCAATTAAATGCGACTTGTTGCCGGAATAAAAGTGATCCCAACGACCGTAAAGATTACAGGGAATGAGTGTTTTATACCGTAGCTCTGGATGTTCACGGGATAAGTACTGACACAACCGGGCAGCATATATTTTACTCAATGCATATCCCTCATTCGTCGGCTCTAGTGGACCATCCATCAACATTTCTTCTGAAAGCATTCCAGGGCGATTACAAGGATACATACAACTACTACCAAGATTTATGAACTGTGATATTCCCGCCTCATAAGAACACATTATAAGATTGCGTGCCATATCTGTATTATCTATTAAAAACTTTACTGGGGAGTCAATGTTTGCCATAATACCACCTACCAAGCCGGCGGCATGAATAACTATATCGAAATGATGAAGTGCTAAGAAATTCTTAACGTGAGTTTTGTCGAGTAAATTCAAATCAGAACGGTTTGGTGAAATGACATCATATGTATTAATGCGCGGATGCTCCAGTATATTTCTACCTACCATCCCGGTAGCACCAGATAGAAGAACTCGCATAATTGTTTCCTCTGTGCGAAAATAATATTTCAAGATGTAGCAGGTAGAATCGTATATATGGAACTATAGAGCTACAACTATTAATCTATAGTCAATTAGGGTTGTAACCCTAGACCGCCTATCTCTCGTCTTCGGGACTCATTGGCAACAACTATTAAATCAGATTCCAGCATTTCCGAGATTAGTTCAAGGAATGTGACTGTATGCTTCCATCCCAATACGCGGTGTGCCTTAGATGCGTCGCCGATAAGGGCGTCGACTTCAGTGGGGCGAAAATAACGGCTATCGATTCTGACTAATGTCTCTCCACTAACGGCATCGATGCCAACTTCGTCAATCCCATGACCTTTCCATTCAATTATGCGGTCTACTAGGGAAAATGCTATTTCGATAAATTGTCGAACACTATGTGTTTCACCTGTTGCAAGAACGTAATCGTCGGGTGTTTGCTGTTGCATAATGCGCCACATGCCCTCGACATAATCTCGCGCATGACCCCAGTCACGTTTGGAATCAAGATTACCAATGTAAAGTGTATTCTGCATACCTAGATGAATCGCGGCCACAGCACGCGTTATCTTGCGAGTGACGAAGGTTTCTCCTCGAATAGGGCTTTCGTGATTGAACAAAATTCCATTAGACGCATGCATACCATAAGCCTCACGATAATTAACAGTAATCCAATAAGCATAAAGCTTGGCTACAGCATATGGACTACGAGGGTAGAAAGGTGTCGTTTCCCGCTGTGGTGTTTCTTGCACCATGCCAAACAGTTCAGAGGTCGATGCCTGATAAAACCTGGTTTTCTTAACCAGGCCGAGAATACGGATAGCTTCTAAAAGTCGTAATGTCCCTGTTGCGTCTGCATTAGCGGTGTATTCCGGCGTTTCGAAGCTGACCTTCACATGGCTTTGCGCAGCAAGATTATATATTTCATCCGGTTGAACTTCTTGAATTACGCGAATTAGATTCGTGGAATCGGTCATATCACCATAATGAATCCGAAAGCGATTGTCGGATGCATGGGGATCTTGAAAAATATGATCAATGCGAGCCGAATTGAATGATGAGGAGCGACGCTTAACTCCATGCACTATGTAACTCTTCGCAAGCAAAAGATCGGCCAGATAGGCACCATCCTGACCGGTGATACCGGTAATGAGTGCAATCTTCTGCTCTGCTGTGTCTGAAATATTATGCATTATCGATCTTCCTTGCCATGTTAGAAAATGTAGTGCGACGCTTATATATTCGCTAGCTGAAAGTGACGGGATAGAACAGGTAAACAATTGTTACTAGTTCGCATTCCGGTCCGTTAAGAATTATGTCCATGTGCCCCACCTGGATGCTACAACGTGCCGTAAGCACTACGAACGGTATTAAAGACGACCGCGTGTCGATAAGGTGGCCGCCCGGCTTATCGGGCTCAGTATTCTCAGATCACACTACGCCTATCAATTGCAGATGCTGCACTTCAATGGTAGAAGTTCAACAGATACCTACTCGCGCAGAGTATCTTATTCTTGGCCGACCTTATTCTAAAATATTTATATAACATACGATTCGTGATTTATCTGAACTGTGTGAAGGATTGTCTTTAATGCATACATTCTTCCCAGATGTACGATTGTAGTTTATTTCAGCACATTGATGATATTGATAGACATATGTAGAAGTTCGTAAAGTCAGTGACGCAGAAAGGAAATAGAGAGCGTTGCGATAGAAATTAGCAAAGCAAGTATTGAAATCACTGCATATCTCCTACTGGTACCAGTTAGAGGCGTGGAGGCCGGCGGCAACGGATACACAGAGTTAATCTGCTGTGGAAGAGGGCCTGCAACAAAAATAGCAATGGCAATTTCATCTGTATGACTCAAACTGAGCGCACCACAAGCCAGCCCATCAACCATTAGGTTTGGCTTACCATTTGAGTCGTGGACTACTTCCAACCGCTGCCAATCAGCCTGTCGCAGCTCGGCGTCCGTCTTGCGTAGCGCTTCTTTTGCACACCACATGGCTGCAAAGCTTGCCTGCGTCGAGGTCTGCAGCAGCGCATATGCGATCTCCTGATTCGTAAAGGTATTCTTGTAGAAGTCATCATTCCAGTAGTCGAGCACAACTGGCATTGCTTTCACCGACTCGACATCTACACCAACTCTGAAACTAGTCTCGGACCCACGAGCGATTGTTGGTAAAGCCGCTGCAGACTCTGGAGCAGCAGCTACCGTCTCGGATGAAGAGTCAATACCTAATACAGAGCAAAGTTCACCAAAGGTCCCTACCTTGTATATTGACTGGTTGACAATCCCATATTCCGAACGTAAAGCCGCATCCAACCTCGCTTGGCCGAGCGAATTACCTAAAAGCCTGGATAATGATGATGTCCAAGTAATTATTCCAGAATCCACATGCGCTAGTTTTGAAATTGTGCTTCGCAAGTGTTCTTCAGTCATTTTGCTAGTTCCCCGCCACACATAAGGAGCACAGAAAACCTTCCGGCATTACAGATCGCAGCAGATACTGCTTGGTTCCTGCCAACTGTGTCGTCGTACGTCCACACCGGGAGCACGTTATATCTCCTCCCATGTTATTAGCCATATCCTCGTAACTCTGAAGGCGGCTCTTCAAATCGTACAAAAAGAGCGCAGCAGTTCGACCGTTGCTCAATTGATGATCGAACGTAAGAGTCAGCGTATATGCTCCGTATGTATTGTTAGGAGCAAACTGTTCACTGCCAACCCCCAAAATGCCGCCTTGATTTTCGCTGATTAGCGGATAGAAGCTCGATACTCCCATCCCCGATAGGTCGCTAATGACAAAAGTTGAATTACTAGTCTGTGTAGGCGTCAATTTATTATCCAAGTACGCAACGGTGAGTTCGTGCAGCTCAGCTACGGTTTCAGCGAGAGGCAACAGATCACAGTTATGAATTACTGCCACTTTCAACCCACGTCCGTCGTCCATTGCGAAGCCGATGTTGACCTGCTCATACTGTAACATTACCCCTTCTCGGTAGGTTGCGTTCAGAGATGGATACTTCCGCAACAGGCGACTCACCTCAAAGACGATCACAGCTGATGCGTTCGAGCCTGCGGGGGTGTTTTCTAGAACGCGTCGCAAACCCCGAGTAAAGCACATTACTGAAACCGCGCTTTGAATGGCATTTTTCGCTCCTGCAGCCAGCGTGCTACCTTCGCTGCGCTTCATTTTGGAAAGAGGAATCTCGATGTATGGTTGAGTAATTTTCGTAGCCACAGTAGCCACATTGGATAATACTCCGGACCGTAGTGAAGCCGAAAGAGCTGCCGGCGGATTGAGGTACTCGAGAACATCCTGCTTGCGTATGATTGACTTCCCGGCAAAGTTCGCTGCCGTTAGTCCATGCTCTTCTATCATTTTCGCCGCTATTGGTGATATCCGTTGGCGATATTCTGTCGCGTCTGGCAACTCAACGCCATGCACAACCGGTAGATAACCTTTCCGCACGGGTAGCATAGCGTTAGCATTCATCAAGGGTGTCGCTAGAGCCTGGTTTACTCCTTGCTGATCAGCAGCACAGGTCCCTTGAACGGAACTCCGTTCGAATTGTGGTGGCCCAGTTGGGGGGGCTTCGGAAATAAAAGCAATTGGTGATGACAACGGTACATTGGCCCCCTCAGGAAACTCCCATGCTAGAAACCCGGCTTTGGGAGCATAAACCTCAATGTTAGCCTTACTTGTCTCCACTTCTGCCAAAAGCGTATTGGATTCAACTTTGTCACCGTGACTGGCAAAGCAGCGAACCAGAATCACAAATTCATCGTTGACGTTATCGCGTTCCAGAACTACAGGAATATCTGAGGTCATTGAATCAGCTCCAGAGTGGCCGCCACGATACGATCCATATTGGGCAGAACGAGCAGTTCGAGTGGCTTGGCTGATGGAATATGCTGCGGATGAGAGTAGACCCTCTGCATGGCCAATGTAGGGTCCAACTCGTAGAGCGAGGCCATCAGCTCTGCTGTATATCCACAAAAACCGTGACCTTCTTCCACCAGAAGTACCTTACCCGTACGTTGCAAAACTGGTAAAATTGCCATTTTTTGCAACGGATAGAGCTGCATCAGGCAGACAATCTCAACCACTAATTCATGCTCCTCAAAGAGACGCTCCACTGCCTTTTCTACGTCAGGAAGCATGCCGCCATAGCAGACAATAGTAGCATCGGGACGAGCTTCCGCATGCATATAGCTCACAGGAAAGTCGTGATCGCTTTGAAACCATCGATATCCTTCTAGAGCATCAGGCGATGCCTTCTCACCATACAAGAGCTTGTTCTCAATCACAATCGTCGGCAGTATTGGAACCGCATCCCCCAGTAACCGTTCATACACTCGGGCTGGATCAAAACGGTGATGAAGCGCCAATACTCGTATTCCGGGAATGCCCAGTATATGCTTCTCCAGCGACTGACTATGAGTAGGCCCATACCCTCGTTTACCGCCCATTGGCGTCCGCAGTACGAGCGGCATACTCACTTGGCCAGCATACATATACTGAAATTTTGCCGCGTGATTGATGATTTGGTCAGAGGCCAGCATGATGAAATCTCCAAACATGAGCTCAACTACAGGACGCATACCAGATAGCGCTAGACCGTTCGCTATCCCGGTGATGGCCAACTCACTGATTGGCGTATTACGAACTCGGCCTGGAAATAGTTGGCTTAAATCTTTGGTTGCCTTAAAAGCGCCGCCGTACGAGCCTTCGATATCTTCACCCAACAGAAGCACCCTGTCGTCGCTTTCTAATGCTGAACGCAAGCCCTCATAGATTCGGCTCACCACGCGCTCACTACCGTTAAAGATCGTCTCCTTCCACGATCCAATTGCTTCCTCTACAGTCATTTCCAGCTTGTTGGATATAGGTGAACGCTCTGCCTCCTTAACCGCAGTATCCAGCTTAATTTGCAGGGTCTTTTCGATTGGTTTCATGATTTCTGGAAATGAGACTGCTGTCTGGTGCAACAAATCCCGCTCCCAATACGCATCCACTTCGGCTTTCTCGCGGTTGTCGTCACTCTTTGAATGCGCCATCAATCGATACGTGTCTACACACAAAAACAGCGGACGCCGCTCGATCCGAACGAAGCGTACCGCTTCACCCATGATCTCAATCAATTTCATTGGATCCCATGTATCACCATGCAGCGTCCTGATATCAAAAGCCTTGGCACGAGCTTCAATATCGCCGCTAAGAGTTTGCATCTGTGATGTACTTTGCGCATATAGATTGTTCTCCAAAACAATCAATAAGGGTAACCCCCAAAGCGAGGCAATATTCAGACTCTCATAGAACGCACCCTCCCCCAGCGTTCCATCACCGACAAAAACAACCGCAATATCACTCCCTCCTTGCAATAGCTTGGAATAGGCTATGCCGCAGGCCACAGGGACTATACCTCCCTGAATGCCGTTGCTGAACACGTTGGCGTCACAGATGTGCTGGCTGCCACCACGGCCACGGCAAATTCCGTCTTCTCGGCCCATAATCTCTGCAAATAGTCCGAGATAATTTCCTGTGCGTGCTAAATAATGCCCATGGCAACGATGGTTGCTGAAAACAACATCTGCGGGTGCCAAATGCTCCGCCAATGCAACCCCAGTCCATTCCTGTCCAATGCACGTATGGACCGTACCGAAGAGTCGTCCTTCTCCGAAAAGTTTGAGCAGACGCTCTTCAAACATGCGTATACCAAGCGCTTTTTCGAGGAGTCGAGGCTCCAAATGCGACGAAATATTTAGGCGTATATCAGTAACTGGTTGTGTCATAAGGAACTGCTTGCACGACTCGCGTAGTATTCACACTTCAGTCTATATAGTGGATGCTGAGGTCAGTCCTGATCACCATAGTGGAAGTATATGGAGTTGATACAGTTATGTATGTTGTTAAAGCCATATGGCATACACATCACCCAGTGATTACTGCGTTAATTATTTCGTTATCTGTATTTGTAATACAAAAATATATATATCACATTTTCAAAGCACCACGCGGGCATACGTATTGCACATATTTTTGGTTTAAGCTGGCTGCACATCATCATGTTTCGCCACATGTGGAATTTGCGTGGTCACTACGGATTAACTTCATGCGCCAGATGAATATGCACTTCCACAACTCCACCGGCAACCTCACCTCCGAAGAAGCCTCATATTTAATAGTTGTTCATATAAGTCATGATCCTGCATCATCCAACTACTGCCAGAACTATGCCTGTCCCCCCATCGCACCATAGAGAGAAAATCATAGCGTTCTCTTTACAATCACATTTTCAATGCTCCCTATCGCCCCAATTATGATACATTCGTCACGATGACTTCGACTATGAAAAGGCTAATACATTTCCTTCAACTTCCATGGCATGATCGACTCAATTGCCTACACGTAGTGTTAGTGGAGTTTAAAACCATTGCATACTATCGCCTGGTCTTTGGTAAGATCGGTCGAAAATGCCGGATATACAAGCCGCTTCTGCTCGCCAATCCGCGATATGTTTATATCGGCGATCATACGGTGGTCAGCCAA